>Ga0306924_10007287_pt1 | contig 11092 bp, 10 predicted proteins | sample sta12Can44000111_FD_203756 | JGI IMG/M metagenome (GOLD analysis project Ga0306924, IMG submission 203756) | Lab enrichment of tropical soil microbial communities from Luquillo Experimental Forest, Puerto Rico - statanox.12C.anox.44.000.111 (v2)... | ecosystem: Environmental > Terrestrial >...
GGGCAAACGCCGCCCCAGCGATCGAGGCTGCGATGGACCCCAACAGCGCCAAAGACGCGAGCCGCACGGCAAGCGTTCACTTGTGCGAGACTGCATGAATCTCGGCAATATAGCCGCCTGGGAACTGCAAGACTGCAGCCTCGCGGTCACCGGCCATGTAGGGTTTAATCAGCACAGCTGCGCCCGCGCTCTCAGCCTTGCCGACCGTCGCAGAGAGATCGGAGACCTCGTAGCCCGTCACCTCCCGTCCATAAGGATAGGGAAGATGGCCATCGGTCACCAGGACGGCCACGCGGCCGAAGGCGGATTCGACCCGGACGCGCCGGTAGGTATCGGTTGGTCGGCCGACCTCCACGCCCGGCGCGTTGCGGTCGTCAGAAACGATCTTGCCATGCGCGAAAGCGACGAAATCGCGGATGAAGGCACCGGCCGAATCCGGCGAAAGGTAGACCCGGTTCTCGGGAACGGTTTGCAGCGGCGGATAATTCGGCGCCGTCGTGTGCCAATAGAGTTGCATGTTGATGCCGCCGGGCCATTGAATGATGGCATCGCGGCCGATGGGGTCGGGAAATGTCGCTACCGTCAGAGCGGCGCCGTGGGCGCGTGCGGTCCGAACGGCCGCGTCTATGTCGGTTACGAGATAGCCCGTCCGTTCCGCGCCGAAGGGATAGGGAATCGGGGTCTTGAAACCAAAGACTGATAAAGTTCCTGCCGGGGTGAGGACAAGCTGCGACATAGTAAGGCTGGGTGTCGGTGTGACGGTGAACTCGCCCTTCTTGGAAGTTGTCCCGCCAAACGTCGCGACCAGGCTGGCAACGAACCGGTCGAAATCCTCCGGCGCGACATAGACATGGGTTGTATCGTATTGCGGACCGACCGCGAGAGCGGGTGTCTGGGTTGCCGCAACGGCCCGCGACAGCGGCGCGCTCGCCAGACTTCCGCAAAGAACGGCCGTTAAAGCGAATGTCTTGATTATACCCATGACGAACCGCGTCTCTCTTGCAATGTACTGCAATGTTAAAATGCCCAGCAGCTGCAGCCGAGCGCACCCCAGAAGGATCTCAAATCGCTGACCGGCAGCCGCGCCGACCGGGCAGCGGCATGGTCGTGGCCGTGGATGCTGCAATGGCTGGCGCAGGTGCAGGCTGCGGCGAACGACCGCCGCAGCGTAGCTTCTGCGGAGCCGCTGGAGTCGCCCCAGGCGGCATAGCCGCCAAAGCGCCGAACCGGTGACCAGTCAGGCATCGCCGGCGGGGGTGCCGTCTCGTCAAGAGCGGCGAAATCGCCGGCGCCATAGACCACCTTGCCGCCGACGATGGTCAGCTCGGCCGCGATGCCGGCGATCTCGTCCTCGGAGCACGAAAAATAGTCGCGATCCGGGACGACTAGGTCGGCGAACTGCCCGACCTCGATCCGACCCTTCTTGCCTTCCTCGTTCGAGAACCAAGTGACGTTTTCGGTCCACATCCTGAGTGCCGTCTCGCGGTCGAGGCGATTGCGGGCCGGGTAGAGGCGCAGGCCACCCACTGTCTTGCCAGTGACGAGCCATGCCAGCGAGACCCACGGATTGTAGGAGGCGACTCGGGTGGCGTCGGTGCCGGCCGAGACCGAGATGCCCGCTTCCAGCATCCGGGCAATCGGGGGTGTGGCCTCGGCCGCGCCAATGCCGTAGCGCTCGACAAAATATTCGCCCTGATAGGCCATGCGGTGCTGCACGGCGATGCCGCCGCCGAGTGCTGCGATGCGGTCGATCGATTGATCGGAAATTGTCTCGGCGTGGTCGAAGAACCAATGCAGGCCGTCGATCGGAATATCCTGGTTGACCCGCTCGAAGGCGTCGAGCGCGCGCGAGATCGTCTCGTCATAGGTCGCATGCAGCCGCCAAGGCCATTTATTCGCCGCCAGGATGCGTACCACCTCTTCGAGTTCGCCTTCCATTTCCGCCGGCATGTCGGGGCGTGGTTGGCGGAAATCCTCGAAATCGGCAGCGGAGAAGACCAGCATCTCGCCGCCGCCATTGTGGCGAAAATAATCCGTGCCCTGCTGATATTTTGAGGTCTTTGTCCAGTTGAGGAAATCGTCTTTCTCGCCCTTTGGTTTCTGCGTGAACAGGTTGTAGGCGATACGCACGGTTAGCTGGCCTTCGTCGGCGAGCTTCTGGATGACGGCATAATCTTCCGGATAGTTCTGAAAGCCGCCGCCGGCGTCGATCGCTCCCGTTACACCGAGCCGATTGAGCTCGCGCATGAAGTGGCGCGTGGAGTTGAGTTGATAATCCAACGGCAGCTTCGGTCCCTTGGCCAGCGTCGCGTAGAGGATGCCGGCATTGGGCTTTGCCAGCAGCAAGCCAGTCGGATTGCCGCTATTATCGCGAACGATTTCGCCAGCCGGCGGATCTGGCGTGTCTTTGGTGTAACCGACCGCTCGCAGTGCGGCTCCATTGAGCAGAGCGCGATCGTAGAGGTGCAGCAGGAAGACTGGCGTATCAGGCGCAACGGCGTTCAGCTCTTCGATGGTGGGCAAACGCTTCTCGGCGAACTGATGCTCGGTGAAGCCGCCGACCACCCGGACCCACTGTGGCGGCGGCGTGACCGCCACCTGTCGCTTCAGCATCGCCGTCGCATCGGCCAGCGAGCGCACGCCGTCCCAGCGCAATTCCATATTGAAGTTGAGCCCGCCGCGAATGATGTGCAGGTGATTGTCGATCAGGCCGGGCAGCACGCGCCGGCCCTTGAGGTCGATAATCCTGGTCCGCTCGCCGGCCAGCGGCATCACCTCATGATCGCGGCCGACTGCGGAGAATTTGCCGTCCGTGATCGCGACAGCGGTGGCGGTCGGATTGGCACGGTCAAGTGTCGTTAACAAACCGCGATGAAGGATGAGTTCAGGGTTTGCAGTCACGGAAGCCTCCATACTGTATAGATCCCGGACGGCAGGACGCTCGAGGCCGCCAAATGCAAGGGGCTCAGGCCGGCCTCGGCGCGTTACCTCCGGACAACCGGCGCCGGCGCCGGCGCTATGTCACCTCGCCGTCTTTGCCGCCTGTTGCGCCCTTTGATAACTCTCCATGACCGCCCGGTAGTTCGGCGCGACCATCGTGTACAGCTGGGCAAGTTCTGCGGCTTCGGGACGGTTCCAGGTGCGATGGATTTCGCAGATCACGGCATTCGCCGTCGTCGGCACGACGCCACCTTGGACGAAGCGGGCGAGTGTCGTTCTCGACACCATTTCGCTCGGGTCGCCCGACGCATCCATCACGGCGTAGACCTTGTAGCCTGCCGCTGTGGCATCCAATGCCGGAAACATGACGCAAACGCTAGTCCACACCCCCGCCATGATCAGCGTCTTCTTGTCGGTGTCGCGAACGGCCTTGACAAAAGCTTCATTGTCCCAGGCGTTGACCTCGCCATGACGCGGTACGTACTGCGCGTGCGGGGCTGCCTCTTGATGTTCAGTCATCAGCGGCCCGTTTGGTCCGTCCGGGACCGAAGCGGTCAAGATGACCGGCAATTTCAGCAACGCTCCCAATTTCGCCAAGGCCGTCGTATTGGCCCGCAGTTCCATCACGCCTATGTCTTTTACTGTCTGAAAAAGACCTGTCTGGTGGTCCAGCAACAATATAACAGTGTCGGCCGGATTAATTAATGCCTTGCCGCCACCGGTGCTAAGTACAGACGACTGCATTTGATCCTCCTTTGGTTGCTACGCGAGTTGGATTGCAGTTGTTTGAGCTACTTGGCCTTCTTGTTCAGCGTATCGATCAGAAGCTTGGCAGTCGGGCCCGACGAGGCCGGATTCTGACCGGTGATCAGCTGGCCGTCGGCGACCGCGTGAACGCCCCAGTTCTTGACCTTGGAAAAGGTGGCACCGAGGCTCATCAGTTCGTCCTCGACAAGGAAGGGTACCACCTTTGTCAACCCTACCTCTTCTTCCTCGCCATTGGTGAAGCCGGTTACGGTCTTCCCTGCTACGAGCGGCTTGCCGTCCGGGGTCTTAACATGACGCAGCGCGCCGGGAGAGTGGCAGACTAACGCGAAGGTCTTGCCGGCTGCCAGGAAGGATTCGATCAGCTTGATCGAGTTCTCGTCTTCGGCGAGATCCCACATCGGCCCATGACCACCTGGATAAAAGACGGTATCGTAGTCTTCCTGCTTAACGCTATCGAGGCGCACTGTCCTGTCGAGCTCGGCGTTGGCGTCGGCATCATTCTCGAACCGGCGGGTGATATCGGTTTGGAAGGTCGGCTCGTTGCTCTTGGGATCGAGCGGCGGGCGCCCGCCTTTGGGCGATGCGAGCGTGATCTGGGCGCCAGAATCTTTGAACACATAGTACGGCGCCGCCAGTTCCTCCAGCCAGAAGCCGGTCTTACGGCCAGTATTGCCGAGCTTGTCGTGCGAGGTCAGAACCATCAAGATCTTCATAAACTCCTCCCTTCCGCGTGGGGCACTTCCTTTGGTGGTGTACGTCGGGGTATGGTTAAATCTTGGTACTACCGTGCCTCTGCGAATGCGTCAGTTGCCTCCCTCGCAACCGTGGCAAGGGCATCGGCCATAGCGTGAAGGGTCCGATCCGACCCGACATCGACGCCGTGACGCTGGGCGAGCCACCGCGGATCGTTGTAGGCAAGCCAGGTCCTCCCACCATCGTCCTGCCAAACCAGCGCCTTCAGCGGGAGATCAATGCCGACGGTCTGTACAGCCTGCATTAACGGCTTGCCCGCCCGCGCGTTCCCGAAGATCAGAACTTCGGTCGGCCGCAACTCGATACCCACCGCGGCCGCTGCGGCGGCGTGGTCGGTACGCGCCATGATAGAAATCCCCCGGCTTGTTACCGCGGCCGCGAGCCGGTCCATCGTTTCCTTCGGACCAAATTTGCTAACGCAGGCGATTAATCCGTCGACGGTCATGGCAAAGACCCTGTCGTAGCGGTCAACGCATGCGAGCAACGGCTTCATCGGTCGACAGCACGGCATGTGCGAGAAATTGGTAATTGATCATCGCCGCTTGATAGCCGTCACCCCATACGGGATGGCGAGGTCCGGCAGTCGCGTCTTTTACGATCGCAACTTCAAAGCCCTGTTCGAGAAATTCGCGCAGATGGGATTCGACACATATGTTCGCCAGCATGCCGCCAAGGATAATTTTGCTGATCCCCCGTTTTCGCAGCTGCAGGACTAAATCGTTGGTCTGAGGCCCCCACACTTTATGCGGGCTGACGACAACCGTCTTTCCATCTTCAATGTAGGGCTTAAAGCGATCGAGCCAGTCTGCGCCTGAGTTTGCGAACCCCTCCAGAGTCAGCGGTCCGCGTCGGGCAAAACTATGGGTCCTGAATTCCTCGGTCTCAAGCGGTCCGTTGAACTTCCAGCTGCTGTCGGTCGGATAGAAATAATGCGGTGAGATAAACACTTCATACCCGTTTGTCTTCGCGGCCTTAAAGACCCGTTCCATGTTATCGACGGTGTGGTTTTCGGTGACGCTCGCCCCAACGGCCGTCCAATTTGCTCCTTTCTCGCTCAATACATCGTTCTGCGGGTCGATGAACACGACGGCCGTATCGGTCTTTTGGATCTTCATTTGCGATCTCCTCAGCTTCGGAAGCCGGGCGGCATTTCGGGCCGCCGCTCGAGTCATCTAAGTCGGGCCGCCGGGGTGGCCGCGTAGGTATATGACTGAACCTGTCGGCGACCCCTCGGCTTACTCCGTGATTTTCACAAATCCCTGCTCAACGAGCTGCGTCGTTCTCGCCATGGCATCCGTATTTACCTTGATCCCCGGAAGCAGATCTGCGTTACCCCAGTTATGGGCTTTCGCGGTCGCCCCGCAGAGCTCAATCTGGACGCCGCGTTTCTGGAGGCCACCGATAAGGTCTTTGTAGGGATTGCCCGTCGCGATGTACCGGTCGGCGTCATAGGCGATGTCGTGCAACGTCACATGGCCGGCATTCGTGTGAAATACGGCGACGACCTCCGACTTGGCATCCCAATCGGCGATGTCATTTTCGACGAGCTGGAGGTGGAAAATTGAAGCAGGGAGATCGCCTTCGAACGCCAAAGCGCCGATACTGAACACCATCTTCACGTTCGACAGCTTCACCGGGATGTCGATGTGAAGCAGCTTTTCCACAGCAGTCACGCCGTGTTTCCTTTCAGGGCTAGTTATGTGGTTGTCGATGTTTGCCATCCAGTGTGACGTGTAGTTCTCCGGAAGGCCTATTGCAGGACTCTCAACAACTCGGTGTTGACCGGATTTCTCTTTCAACTCGCCCAGACCCGATCGACGTTTACCCGAGCGCTCGTCTGAGGGCGCCGACGGCTTGCGCAATGGCGCCGCGCGTAGCCGGTGTGTCGGCCAGTGCATTCAGCATAACAAAATCATGAATCGTGCCATTATATCGGACCGAGATGACCCGCACCCCCGCATCCGACAGCTTGCGGGCATAGGCTTCGCCTTCGTCACGCAGGACGTCGTTCTCATCGACGATGACGAGCGCCTCGGGTAGGCTCGCGAGCTGGTCAAGTGAGGCGTTGAGCGGGGTCGCTGTGGGTTGCTTGCGGACAGCGGGGTCAGGCAGATAGGCGTCCCAGAACCATTCCATGGCGCGTTTCGTCAACCATGGCCCGTCCGCGAACTGGTTATACGAGGGGGTGTCGAAGCCCGAGTCGGTGACCGGGTAAAACAATAACTGGAAGGCAATGTTAGGGCCGCGGCGTTGCTTGGCTATCAGGGTAACTGCCGCCGCCATGTTCCCGCCGACGCTGTCGCCCGCAACAGCAAGGCGCAATGGGTCGATGCCCAACTCAGCAGCGTTATCGGCCACGTAGCGCGTCGCGGCATAAGCCTGCTCGATTGCGACCGGATAACGGGCTTCCGGCGCACGGGCATAATCGACAAATACGACCGCAGCCTGTGCGCCGACAGCTATCTCTCGGACCAGGCGGTCGTGGGTGTCCCGATCTCCCAATACCCAGCCGCCGCCGTGAAAATACATCACCACCGGCAAGACTGCGGTTGCGCCAACCGGGCGAATGACCCGGATCGGCACCGATCCAGTAGGGCCGACCGGCAAGGCGATGTCCTCAGTTTGTGCACTCGGCTTGCCGACCGGGATGGACTGTGCCTGCGCCAGAACCGACCGCGCGTCGACCAGCGACAAGGTGTAAATCGGCGGCGCGCCGGCCAAGCTGTCGACGAATTCCTGGGTATGGAGTTCGAGGGTTGGCTGGGCAGCAGCGATCGACATAATGCTCTCCGCATCGCTAGTTCATCAGAAGGATTTCGCCGTGGTGCCAGTCAGGATGTCGGCCTTGCGGTTGAGCGCTGCGATAAGCCCATCGATGCCCTGGGTTTTGAGGATCGCGGCGAATTCCGAGCGGCGGGTTGCTACTTCGCTGATCGCACTATCCAGATAAATGTCCGCGATCAGCCAGCTCTCGCCATTTTGGCGCATCACATAGTCGACCTCGACCGGCTCACCGTTGCTCTTGATGATCCGGCTTTTCACCATGAGCCCGAACTGGCCAGGCTGCTCGCCGGTCACCTCGAGCTTCTGTCCGTCATAGCTGTCGAAACGGTCGGTATAGATCGCCGAGATGTAACGCCCGTAACTCTCAATTACCTCTTGCCGCTGCGCCTCGCTCAGGCCGGTCCAAGAGGAGCCCACCGACAAACGCGCCATTGAAGCGACGTCGAAACTGCTGCGAATGACTGGCGCCAATTTCGCGAAACGGCCGCTTTGGCCAAGCGTTCTGCCGTTCTTCATCGTATCAAGAAGAGTGTCGTATAAGCCTTTTACGGTACCGCTGCCGCCGGCCAGCGCGGCATGGGCTGTGTTGGAAAACGAGCCAAGCCCGAGCGCCACCGCAAGAGCCAGCGCTTTGCACAATCGCGATTTGGCTACGGTAAGCATTTGGAAACGACCGAATTCAAGCGCAGATTCTTGCGCTGCACAGCTCGACTGGCTTGGGCTGTGGTGTGCGACGGTCACATGGTCCGGCGCGAACTTGGTATCGCTATTCGTCGTCATCGCGATCCCCTCCGTTTGGTTTATAGTTGGTAATTTGGCGCCGTCCGCCGCACCAGTCGCGTTAATGATCGTTAAGTTGTGCAAAGGCGTCTTTGCGCCTGTTTGCAGGTGCCGCCTCACGCGGGCCGAACGCCTGCCGCGTTGCTGTTGCAGGGTTTGCGAACTCCGCCACCGTCGGCATTAAACCAGGACGCATCTGAGGACGATGCCCCGATAGATGAAGAGGTCTTCGCTTCCGGATCGTTCCGGTTGATCCCCGCGCAGCGCATGCTGTTCGAGGACGGGAAACCCCTGCGCTGCGGGAGCAGCGCCTTCGATATTTTGCTGACGCTAATCAATCGCGCCCCGAGACGGTCTCGAAAGAGAAACTGATCGCGCGGGCGTAGTCTGACCCGGTCGTCGAAGAGCCTATCCTCAGGGGTCCATGTTTGTGGTTGCGGACAACTTCCGCGCTTTCGTGTCCTCGATCATGCCATGACGCGGCGGGTGATGGCGTCTGAATTCATATAAAAGTTCTGCCTTGGATGAGGTTGACAGCAAACAACCCACCAGAGGGTCCTGCCGCGCAACCCCGGTGCGCGCGCAAATAGCTGCAAAGGCGTTCTTTGCACAATTTCACAACCAATAACGCGACCAACGCACAATGCCGCGCCAAATTGCAGGCCATAAACCAAACAGAGGGGCGAAACGATGAAGATGAATGGCTACCCCGAACCGTCCTCTACCGCGGAAATCCGCCGCTGCATGACGCAAACGAGTCGAGCAGCCGGCGCCACGCTCGTATCATCCCACAACGGTTTCAAAACCGGCTCGAGCACGGCAATGGGCGCAGCGCAAGAAATATCACCCGTCCGTCGCTTAGCCGCTATCCTCGCCGCTGATGTGGCGGGATACTCGCGGCTCATGGGAACGGATGAGGAAGGCACATACGAGCGGCTGAAGGCGCACCTCACCGAGCTGGTGCATCCGAAGATCGCCGAGCACCGGGGCCGCGTGGTCAAAAACATGGGTGACGGACTGCTGGCGGAGTTTGCCAGCGTTGTCGATGCGGTGCGATGCGCGGTTGAGATGCAACGAGATATGGCTGAGCGGAACGCGGGCATTCCAGCCCCAGGACGGATCGAGTTCCGCATCGGCGTCAATCTCGGCGACGTGATCGCCGAGAGCGATGACATCTTCGGGGATGGTGTCAACGTGGCAGCACGGCTCGAAACCCTGGCCGAGCCCGGCGGCATTTGTGTTAGCCGAGTTGTTCGCGACCAGGTGCGTGACAGGCTCCATTACATCTTCGAGGACATGGGCGAGAAGAGCGTCAAGAACATTGCGCGACCGGTGCGGGTTTACCAAGTGGGAGATGTCGGCCCCGTCGGCACGAACCCGTCAGCCCCGGCCTTGCCTCTTCCAGACAAGCCGTCGATCGCAGTGCTGCCGTTTCAGAATTTCAGCGGCGACCAGGAGCAGGAGTACTTCGCCGATGGGATGGTCGAAGAGATCATTACTGCGTTGTCGCGCATTCGTTGGCTGTTTGTCATCGCGCGCAATTCGAGCTTTACGTACAAGGGCAAAACGGTCGGTGTAAAGCAGGTCGGCCGGGAGCTTGGTGTCCGCTACGTGCTCGAAGGCTCGGTGCGAAAGGGTAGAAACCGGGTGCGCATCACGGCGCAGCTGATCGATGCGCTTAGCGGGACGCATCTTTGGGCCGATCACTTCGACGGTTCGCTCGAAGACGTGTTCGATCTGCAGGACAATGTTGCGCAGAGCGTCGTCGGGGTTATCGAGCCGACATTGGAGGCGGCCGAGACCCGCCTTTCCGCGCACCGGCCGACCGGCGATGTGACTGCCTATGATCTGTATTTGCAGGCCAGAGAGGAACGGTATTCCTTTGAGAGGAACCGCGTGGTGCGCGCGCTCGGCCTCCTCAAGCAAGCGATCGCGCGTGATCCAGGTTATGCTCCGGCGCTTGCCTTGGGGGGAATGTGCCACCTCGCGATCGTCCTCAACAATTGGACCGACGATCTCGCGGTTAACCAGCGGCATGCTGTGCGACTGGCCCGGCGGGCGCTTCAATCAGGTGCCGACGACCCGGTGGTGTTGACTGATGCGGGCCTCCTGCTCGGCTATTTCGGCGAGGACATCGATGCGGCGCTCCGGCTCGTGGATCGTGCCTTGGCGCTCAACCCGAGTTACGCCCATGGTTGGGATACCTCTGGTTGGCTTCACGTCTTCGCGGGTCACACGGAGGTCGCAATCCCACATTTCGTGAGTTCCTTGAGCCTCGATCCTCGCGGCCGCCGCGGACTAGCCTTGAGCGGTATCGGCGTCGCTCATTTCTTCAACAAGCAATTCCAGGAGGCTTTGGAAAGGCTCGTTTTGTCATTGGAGGAGCTGCCGACTTTTTTCCCGACCTATCGGGTTCTGGCGGCGTGCTATGCGCATATGGGCCGGCTGACCGAGGCGCAGAAAGTTATGGAGCGCTTGCGTGCTATGAACCCCCGCATCATGTCGGGCTCCGTTCCTTATCGCAACTCAGAGCACCGCGCCCTGTATCTCTCGCGCCTGCGCCTGGCGGCCGGCGAGGCCGCATGGGAGAGAGAGAAGCTCGCCGCGGTCCTTGAGTGCAAGCCGACGGGTCTGAGGGGGTACATTCGTAAACAACCGCGGGCGACGATCCCGTCCTTCAGCCAAAGACGGCTCCCATCGCTGAGCCATTGTCCGGGCGCAGTGCTTCCTTGGCTTGGTGACCGCCAGACGCGGCGATCCGGTCGCCGGGCCGCGGGCGTTGCGCAGCGGGCTTGAACCAGCGGGCGAGCGGGGTTTCTACCCCGCTTCGTGCTACTAGGCGGCAAACTCACAGCCTGTCTCGGCGAGGCGGGTGAGGTCGAGCGGGGTCTCGACACCGTCGAACAGGCTATCGCGCGGTCTGACGAGACGGAAGAACGCTGGGTAATGGACGAGTTGCTGCGCGTCAAGGGCGCGGGGGCGCGTCCCAACACGCGGCAGCCCGGCCTACGACGGTTCACCGAAGGCTTTGATAGGGCGGAGTTTGCACGGCGCCCGCGCCATGCTC
>Ga0306924_10007291_pt1 | contig 11091 bp, 7 predicted proteins | sample sta12Can44000111_FD_203756 | JGI IMG/M metagenome (GOLD analysis project Ga0306924, IMG submission 203756) | Lab enrichment of tropical soil microbial communities from Luquillo Experimental Forest, Puerto Rico - statanox.12C.anox.44.000.111 (v2)... | ecosystem: Environmental > Terrestrial > Soil...
CGGCTGGGCATGCTCCGAGGACAGGCCGCGCTGCACCGATTCGCACGCTGCCCAGTCCTGCTGGTTGGTGATGTCCCAGAACTCCACTGCATAGCCGGGGTCGAAGTCCGGCCGCTCCAGCGATTCAGGGGCGAACGCCCAGGTGCACTCGATCATGGTCCGGTCTACGGCTAGCGGAATGAGCCGATGTGTCATGACGTAGTCGGGGTGCAGGCTGAGCAAGACGTTGGGAAAGATGTTCACGTAGATCACTTTGCGCAGCCCGGTGGCATCAAGGCCGCGTAGCGGCGCGCCGTGGCTGGCGCCATCCAGCGACATGGTGTCCATGCCGTCCCGAAGGTCCATCCACCCGCCAGCCCAGGTAGCGGCTGGCGGGTAGCTTCGGCCGCTCTTCGGCGGGCTGACCTTGCACAGCTCGGGGTGGATCACCGGGCAGTGGTAGCACTCGTGATAGTTCTCGGTGAGGATCTTCCAGTTCGCCGCCGCATCGTAGGTGTGGCGGGCGGCGATGACCAGCCGTTCCGGCTCATACGGTGCGACCAGCGCGGCAAGCTCGCGCAGGAACTCCGTCAGCGGGGCTGCGGCGCTTCCGGAGCTGTCCACGAAGACCAGGCCGTGCCATTCGCCGGCGGGCAGCTCGGCAAGCCCCCAGGCCGAGGCGTCGAAGTCAGCTCGGCTGCTGAATCCTGAGGCGAAGCGCAGCCCGCCGTCGAGGGCGTAGGTCCACGCGTGATAGGGGCAGATGATCGAGTTGCGCTGTGCGCTGGTGCCGCAGGTTAGCAGCTCGTGCCCACGGTGACGGCAGGTGTTGGCGAATGCGCGCAGTGTCCCGTCGTCGCCGCGGACCAGGAGGACGCTGCCGGATCCGGTCTGCTCGGCTCGCTGATCTCCCGCCCCGGACAGCTGGGAGCTGAACCCGGCGCAGCACCAGCCGCCGCCGAAGAAATGGGCCTGCTCCCAGGTGAAGACCGCGGGGTCGGCGTACGCGGACCGGGGCAGCATTCTGCTCTCGCCGAAAGGCCGGAGCGCGTCGGCCAGGCCGGCGGTATCGACGGGGGCAAGCGGATCTTGCCGGTTTGCGCCCGTCACGCCGGAAGGGCCGCGGGCCGTCGGCCGAAGCAGTTGTTCAGCCATGTCGTCTTCCTCCTGGTCCCGCTCGCTCGCTCATGGGCCGGTGCCGGGCGTCCTTCGCGATGACCCGTGATGCGTTGAGACCGGGGATGCCCATGACACCGCCGCCTGGGTGAGTTCCCGAGGCGCACAGGTAGAGGCCGGCAATGGGGGTGCGGTATCCGGCGGCCAGCGGTGATGGCCGCAGCGAGAAGAGCTGGTCGGGTGACATTTCGCCGTGGAAGATGTTTCCGCCGAGGAGCCCGAAGCGCTGTTCGAGGTCGTAGGGGGTGAGCACCTGCCGCTGCGTCACCGCGTTTTTGAAATTGGGCGCGAACTGGGCGATCGTGTCGATGACCGAGGTTGCGAGCGCGTCGCGTTTCGTGTCGTCCCAGGGCCCGTCGGCGTGCTGGTAGGGGATGTACTGCACGAAGCAGTTCATGATGTGGCTGCCTTGTGGCGCGATGGTGGGGTCTTTGGTGGTGGGGATCACGCAATCAATCATCGGCCGCGACGACGGGCGCCCGTACTTGGCGTCGTCCCAGGCCTGCTCGAGGTAGGTGAGGGTGGGGCTTACCATGATCTCCGCGTGCTGCGGGCCAGGCTCGGTGCCAGGCTGGGCGGTGAAGTCCGGCAGTTCGGATAGCGCAAGGTTGACCTTCGCTGAAGGGCTGCGGGTGCGGAAGTTGCGTATGTCCTCGGCCAGTTCGGCCGGGAGGTGCTGCGCGCCGACCATGGTCAGGAATGTCGTACGCGGGTGGACGGCGGAGGCAACCACCGTGGCCCGCAGCTGTCTCCCGTCGGCCAGCGTGACGCCACGGGCCTGGCCGCCGGTGACGTCGATCGCGGTCACCTCGGCATTGACTTCGATGTCAGCCCCCGCGGCTCGCGCCGCGCCGGCGATGGCCTCAGACACCCCGCCCATCCCGCCGCGGACGAAACCCCAGCCCCCGCTGACGTCTGCCGCCTCACCCATGCGGTGATGGAGCAGCACGTAGGCCGAACCCGGGCTCATGGGCCCGCCCCACATCCCGATCACGCCGCCGGGCGCGAGCGCTCCCTTGATGCGTTCGTCGGTGAAAAACCGGTCCAGGAAGTCGGCGCACGACATTGTCATGATGCTGGTGAGCTTGGCCAGGTAACGCCGCCGCCGCAGGAGAAAGGCTGCCGTGCCGGTTGCGTGTGGTATGTCGCGGAATGACTGCAGCCCCGGATCCGGCGGGATCTTATAGAGGAGAGGCCTGACTAGCGCCGCAAGTTCTTCTAGGGCGGCGTCGTAGCGCAGGTAGCCTTCGGCGTCTGGCTTGCTGATGCGCCCGATTTCCTCGGCTGTCTTGGCCGGGTCGTTCCACACCAGGATTCCGCTGCCGTCTTCAAAGGGGGCGAAGTATTCGGGGTCGAGGGGGTAGACGTGGTAGCCGAAATGCGGGAGGTCAAGCTCGCGCACGATGCGCGGCGACAGCAGGCTGACCACATAGGAGGCGGTGGACACCCTGTAGCCCGGCCAGGGCTCCTCGGTGACGGCGGCGCCGCCGACGAGGTGCCTGCGCTCGAGGACGGCGGTGCGCAACCCGGCGCGCGCCAGGTAGGCGGCGCACACGAGCCCGTTGTGGCCGGCGCCGACGACCACGGCGTCATAGGAACTGGCGCTGAGCATCCGTCCTCCTTGTGAGGGGCATAACGGCCTGGCGGGGCGCTGAGCAGCTACCTGACGAGCTCACCGTCCTTGTACACGGCGAGCACCCGGGACACGGCCCGGATGTCCTCCAGCGGGCTGGCCGCGAGGATGACGATGTCGGCCCGCTTGCCCGCCTGGATGGTGCCGACCTGGTCCCCTATCCCGCATGCCGTTGCCGCCACGCTGGTGCTGGCGACCAGGGCCTGCATCGGCGACATGCCGGCGGCGACCATCAGTTCCAGGCAGTAGTCGATGTGGCCGAACGAGAAGTCGAAGCATCCAGCGTCCGTCCCGGCGATAATGCGGGGGCCCAGGCCCATTTCGGCCAGCCGACCGACCTGGTCGAGGGAGGTCTGGGTGTCCTGCTCGGCCGCGGCTAGCACCCGCTGCTCAGCGGGGGCCAGGTCCCTGGCCTCCCGTACCGCCCGGAGCCGGAGGATGGTATCCCATCCGTTCGCCTGGAGCGTGGGGCTCAGGTACATGCCCGAATCGACCAGGCGCGCGGCGAGGCCGGGCTCGAAGGGGCGGGTCCCGTCAGGGGTGATGAACTCGCCGTGCTCCATGCAGTCGAGCCCGGCCTCGATGGCCCGCCGCATCGACTCCGAGGCCCGGCAATGTGCGGTGGTCGGCAGGCCGAGCTGGTGTGCCGCCTCGGCCGCGCAGGTGAGTTCTGGCACGGTATAGGTGGCTCTCGCCGGGTCCGTACCCCGGGTGCCGCCACCGCTGGCCATGATCTTGATGTGGTCGGCGCCGTCCACGGCCAGGCTCTTGACAGCCTGCCGGATCTCGTCCGGGCCGTCTGCGGTTCCGTTGCACCAGTGGAAATGGCCGCTGGGCGGCGTGACCGGGCGGCCGCTTACCAGGAGCCTGGGCCCGGCGACCAGGCCCCGGTCGATGGCTTGTTTGAGGGCAAATCCGAGCCGGTTTCTGGAGCCGTTGTCTCGCGCCGTTGTCACACCGGCCCGCAGATGGGTGAGCGCGTTCCGGGCGGCGGCGATCGCCATCATGGCATCCGGCTCAGCGGCCATCGCTTCGTAAGAACGTCCGTCAGCGAACAGCGTGAAATGCACGTGCGCGTCGACGAAGCCAGGGACCGCGACGCCGGTATGGAAGGTAACCAGCTCAGGGCCAGGGCCAGCACGCGGTCCGGGTGCCTTTGAGGGAGCCGGACCGGCGGAGCGGATCATGCCGTCTTCGATCGTGATGAGAGCGTCGGGCAGCGGCGGTGCCCCCGTGCCGTCGATCAGGACCGCTACGTGCAGCGCCAGCCGGCCGGGACCAGCCTTGACACCCACCATCCATCGAATCTAACCTATCACTTGCTAGCCTATCAAGAGCTAGGTGACGTCTGGGCACCGAACCTGTGGTCCCGCAGCTCGAGAACCTGCGGCGGTCTGGCAGCGAACCGGCACCCGGGCGGCGCCGCCTCCGGGAAGGACGCGTGCCATGGAGGCCATCCAGGTTTCGCCGGACCTTATCGACCACACCACCACGGCCGCGCTAGCGGAGAAGAAGAAGCTCCGTAAGAGTTTCCGGCGCTTCGACATCTTCTTCTTCCTGCTCTGTACCCTCATCTCGCTCGACACCGTCGGGGCCGTATCGGCCAACGGGGCACAGGCCTTCACCTGGATCATGTTCATGGGGATCTTCCTTTTCCTGCCCTACGGGCTGATCATGGCCGAGCTCGGCACGGCCTTCCCGGAAGAGGGCGGCCCCTATGTGTGGACCCGTCTGGCGTTCGGCCGGTTCGCCGCGGCGGTGAACGCGGTCATCTACTGGATCTCCAACCCGGTCTGGGTGGGCGGGACGCTGACCGTGACAAGCATGGCGGCGATCAATGCGTTCTTCCTGGCCAAGCCCATGCACGGGCCCGCGCAATACCTGTTCGGGCTGGCGTTCATCTGGGTGGCGATCACCGCGGCCGTGCTGTCGTTCAAGATCGGCAAGTGGATTCCCAACATCGGCGGAATCCTGCGGGTGGTCATCCTGGGGTTCTTCATGATCTCGGTCATCATCTACGCGGCCGAGCACGGTGTGCACGGCTTCGGCGGGCATGCGTTCCTGCCCAGTTATGCGGTGTTCATCGCGCTGGCCCCGCTTCTGTTTTTCAATTACACCGGGTTCGAGGTGCCAAGCGCCGCGGGCGAGGAGATGACCAATCCGCAGCGGGACGTGCCGTTCGGCATTGCCCGCACGTTCCTGCTGACCATTCTGTTCTTCGCTGGCCCGATCCTCGGCGTTCTGCTGGTATTGCCGCCGGGGCAGACGACAGCGCTAGGCGGATTCCTCGACGCGGCCAAGGCCGTGTTCACGGTGTACGGCGGGCATGTCGCGGCGAACGGGACGGTGACCCTGACAGGGGCGGGCTTGGTCCTCGGAAAGATCGCCGCCGTCGGCGCCGTGCTGGTCCTGCTGACCGCAGGCACCAGCTGGCTGATCGGGGCGGACCGGGCGCAGGCGGTGGCGGGCTTCGACGGGGCGGGGCCGAGGGTCCTTGGCTACTTCTCCCGCCGGTTCGGCACCCCGGTCGTGGTGAACATCCTGTCGGGCGTGATCGCCTCGGCTCTCATGGTCATGGTCCTGAGCATCACCAGCGGCAACACCGCCAAGTACTTCACCGTCGTGCTCGGGCTGGTCCTGTCCTTGACGGTGATCTCCTACATCCTGATCTTCCCCGCCCTGATAAAGCTGCGCTACTCCCACCCGCACGTGCGGCGGCCGTTCCGCATTCCCGGCGGCATGGCCGCGGCATGGCTGGTGGGTGGTCTCGCCACGTTCTGGGCGGTGTTCGGTACCGTCGTGGTCCTATGGCCGGGGATCGGCGTGAACTGGTTCGGGCAAAACGGCAGCCCGGATGCGTCCCTGCCGGCCGGGTTCACCCGGCTTCAGTTCGAGCTGTCCCAATTCGTCCCGCTGGCCGTGATCCTGCTGATCGGCGTGGCCTTCTACATCCTCGGGCGCAAGACCAGGGCCCAGATGGTGGAGATCCCCTTCGCAGACGAAGCGGAGCTACCACAGCCCGGCACGCGCGTCCGCTGACGGCATCGCAGCGATGCGCATCGCCGTCATCAACCCGAACACCTCCGAGCCTGCCACCAGTCAAATCCTGGCGGCCGCCCGAGAAGTCGCGGGCGTACCTGCGAGCCTGGTGGCGTTCACCGCCGCCCGCGGGCCGGCGGCCATTGAGAGCCAGGTGGACGAGGCGTATGCCGCCGCGGAGGTCGCCAGCATCGTGATGGCAGATCCGCACTGCGACGCCTACATCGTCGCCTGCGCCAGCGACCCGGGCGTGGCGGCGGCTAGGGAGCTGACCTCCGCGCCGGTCGTCGGCATCGGGGAAGCGTCGTTCCTGCTGGCGAGGCTCCTCGGGGTAACTTTCTCCGTGATCACCACGCTCGACCGCGGCGTCGAAGCCGTGCGGCAGCAGATCTGCTCGCAGGGACTCGCCCATCGGTGCGTCTCCGTGCTCCCTGCGGGACTGACGGTCCTGGAGTCCGGCTCCGGCTCGACGGCGTCGGAGGCGAGGATCGTGGAACAGGGTCGCCTGGCGGTGCAGCGCGATCACGCTGAGGTACTCGTCCTGGGCTGCGCCGGAATGTCGGGGCTTATGAGCGCCGTCAGGAGGGGGACGGGCGTCCCCGTCGTGGATGGCGTCCGGGCCGCGGTCGTGCTGGCTGAGGGCCTGGTTCGCTGTCGGCTGGCCACCAGCAAGGCCGGCACCTTCGCCTACCCTGAGCCGCTTCCTTACGCCGGGATGACGGCCCCCTCGCAGGTGGTCGGGGACTGCCCGGCGGCGGATGCGCTATGAAGTCAACGCTGTTGCACGGTGCGATCGTTGCGGACGAGAACACAGCCGCCCAGCGCGACATCTTGATCGTGAATGGCAAGGTCCGCGACGTGGCTGTCGGCCTGAAGGACCGGGCCGGTGTGGACGAGCAGGCAGACCTGACCGGTTACCTGGTGCTTCCGGGGGCGATCGACCCGCATGTGCATTTCGAAGAGGCCGGTGGCCTGGACAGGGAGGATTTCGCCTCCGGCAGCCGTTCGGCTGCGGCGGGCGGGATTACCACCGTCTTTGATCATCCGCTAGGCGAGCCTCCCATCACCACCGCCGGACTGCTGCGGCGCAAGAGGGACTCGCTGACAAGCAGGGCTTATGTCGATTTCGGCCTGTGGGGAGGGGCGGTCCCCGGCAATGCCGTCGAGTTCGCCGGCATGGCCGATGACGGGGCGTTCGGATTCAAGGCGTTCATGATCGGGTCCGAGCCGAGCTACCCCAGCTTGGACGACGCCCAGTTGCTCGAGGCCATGGGCGAGGTCGCCCGGATCGGTTCGATCATGCTGGTTCATGCCGAAAACGCCACCATCATCGAAAAGCTGAGCGCCCGCCTTCGCGCTGCGGGCAGGCGAGACGGGCTGGCGCATGCGGAATCGCGGCCGCCGATTACCGAGATCGAAGCGGTGGCCCGCGCCGCCACCCTGGCCTGCCACACCGGGTGCCGGCTTGAACTTGTCCACCTGAGCACCGCCGGTGCGCTCGACGTCGTCTCCTTGGCTGCCGCGCGCGGCCATCCGGTCCGGTCCGAGGTTTGCCCGCACTTCCTGACCCTCACCGACGCCGAGCTGGCCCGGCAAGGCCCCTGGGCACGGTGCACGCCGCCGCTTCGCTCCGGAGGTGAGGTGGAGGCGTTGTGGGAGCGGGTGCTAGGTGGGCAGGCGGACTTCCTGGTTTCCGATCACGCCCCGTGGCTGGCGTCGGAGAAGGAACGAGGCCGGGACGATATCTGGCAGGCCCCGAACGGGCTGGTGAGCCTGCAGTCGTCAAACGTGGTCACGCTCACCGAAGGCACCAGGCGCGGCCTGAGCTTGCCGCAGTTCGTGCGCCTGTCGAGCACGAACGTAGCACGGTGGCTGGGACTGTATCCCAGGAAAGGCACCCTGCGGCCTGGCAGTGACGCCGACCTGGCCGTATACGCTCGTGGCGTCAGCGACGTCATCCGCGCTGGGGGGCTGCTGTGCAAACAGAAATGGACGCCCTACGACGGGAGGCAGGTCAGCTTCCGGGTTGAGGCGTGCATGTTGCGCGGTGCGTGGGTGTACAAAGATGGGGCGATCCAGGGCGAGCCCAGGGGCCAGTTCATCCCGAGCGGCCCGGCTGCCCGCTGCGGCGGCAGCGCGGCGCTAGGCGTGCCCGCGTGAGCGGGTCCTATGCCCGCCCCACGACGGCGGCCCGGGCTGCGGGCGGAACGCGTGCCTATGATGCTGCGCTACCGTTGGGGTCTGTGCAGCAGGTGCGCTCCGCGGTGACCCCCGCGCCGTCCAAGACCGACGCGCGGCGGACGGATACCCGCGAGCGGATCCTGTACGAAGCCTCGAATCTCTTCGCAGCCCTGGGCTATCACGCCACGACGACACGCGAGATCGCCCGCGCGGTGGGCATCCGCCAGCCCTCGCTGTTCCATCACTTCGCCTCAAAGCCGGAGATCATGCAGGCGCTGCTCACCTACGACCTGGACGCCTTCTCATTCGTGGAAGCCCTCGCCGCCGAGGAAGGCCCGGCCGCCGTCCGGCTCTACCGGTACCTGCGCGACGACGTGGCGCTGGTCTCCCGGTCCCCCTACAACCTGTCGGGGCTCTACACCGACGAGGTCATGGGCGACCCGGACTTCGCGCTCTGGGCACGACGGTCCGACCAGCTGCACGCCGCGGTGGAGCAGATCGCGCGCGACGGCATCGACTCCGGGGAGTTCGTGCCGATGGACCCAGTCCTGGTCCGGGAGGCGATCGCGGGAATCCTGCTCCGGACGCTGATGACCTACAGCGGCGGCCGGCCGCAGCCGGCCGCCGCTCTCGGGGACGAGATCGCGTCGTTTGTGCTGCGCGCGATCCTGGCCGACCCGTCCACACTCGGGGAGGTCCGCCAGACTGCAGCCGAGGCGCCGGGCTGAGGCAGAGCGGTCAGCGGAGAAGCGGGGAGAAGACCCGCTTGGGATAGGTGCCGAACGCCCGCGCCAGCCGTTCTGCAATATCGCGAATGTCTCGCCAGTGCGGGTCAGCGGCCTGCCGCCGGGCGACATCGCCTAGCTCGGTCACCAGGGCGTCCCGGTCGGTCCAGGTGTGCCGGCGCTCGTCGAGCACGACCTCACCATCGACCAGGACCGTCCGCACATCCGACCCCAGGCCCCTGGCGATCAGGAGCTCGAGCAGGGTCACGTCTCTGGTCACGGCCGGCTCCTCCAACCTCACCGCGTCCACCAGGACAACGTCCGCTCGCATCCCAGGAGCAAGCACCCCGGTCAGCTCGCCGAACCCGGCCGCGGCCGCACCCCGTTCTGTAGCCATGTTCAGCAGCTCCGCGGGCCCAAGATCCGCGCCGGTCAGGCCGGCCAGGATCCCGGCCAGTCTCGCCTCCGCCAGGAGGTCGTCATCATCGTTGAGGGTCATCTCGTCCGTGCCGAGCGCGACCGGGACGCCCGCCTGGCGCAGCTCCTTAAGGGGCGCGATGCCGTTGCGGACCCGCAGGTTCGAGCCCGGATTGTGCACGATGCAGGCGCCGCGCTCGGCGAGCAGCTCCATCTCGGCGGGGCGCAGCCACACTCCGTGCGCGAAAGATGCGGCCGGGCCGAGGAAGCCAAGCGTGTCAAGCCACTCCACCACCGAGCGCCCCAGCCAGGAGTCGAGATAGTGGCGCTGGGCGGGCGACTCCAGCAGGTGGGTGTGGACGCCACCCGCTGGGCTGCCTTCGGCGGCCATACGCTCCAGCGAGCCCGGGGTGCACCACTGCGGCGCGGCCGGGCCGAGCAGCAGCCGGGCGCGGTCGCTGCCGTTGAACCGCTTCCGCAAGTCGGCCACCAGGTCTAGGTAGGTGCCAACGCTAGGTCCGAGATCAAGCAGCCGGCCGGTCTCGGCGGCCAGGCCGATCGGGAGCGAGGCGAGAAAGGCGGCGTTCGACTCATAGACGAACTGGTTGTTGTCCAGGAAGCAGGGGGCGAACGCCACCCGCATCCCGCTTTGCTCCCAGGCGCGCAGGTGGCCCTCGACCTCGTCGTCATACCGGAGCGGGTCCCGGGTGTAGTGACTGTGGATCGTGGTCGTGATCCCGTTCTCGATTAGCCGAGCCGCGTGGTACAGCGTGTCGAGATAGGGATCGAGCGGCGGCACACCCAGCATCTGGATGATCCAGCTTTCGAACGGCTGGTCTGGGCACCCGAGCTGCACCGAGCTGATCCCACCGCCGTGCTGGTGCGCGCTGGCCAGGCCCGGCAGGACGACCCGGTCACGCCCGCCGATCTCATGTTCTGGGGCGTGCTCCCGTCTGAGATCGGCGGCCTCCCCCACAGCGGCGATAATGGCCCCGTCGACGATTAGCCCGCCGTCGGGAATCTCTGGCTGGTCGAGTCGCCCGGTCAGCAGCGACCGGCCATGGACAAGCGTGCGCACGTCCCTAGTCACCTCCGCCTGGGGGCGTTGACAGTCCGCGCACGGCAAGAATAACCTATCGATCACTAGTCTATCAAACGCTAGGGTAGGCAGCTGGTGAGCATCATGGACCGGCAGGGGCCTCGCCTGCAGGCCGACCGCAGCCCGCAAGGCGTCTCGCTGGCCAACTGGCAGGACCCGCCGTTCAACCGCTGGGCGTTCCTCCACCTCGATGAGCTGCTCACGATGGCCCCGATCAGCCGCGGCGGCGGGCCGGTGCGCGAGCTCCCGCGGGACGAGGGCGACACCGGCGGCGTCACGTTCGATATGCGCGGCGAGCGCATGACGATAGGCCACATGCTTGATCAGACGTTCACCGACGCCTTCCTCGTCCTCCATGAGGGCAGAGTGGTGACGGAACAGTACGCGGACGGGATGTCCGAGGACACCTTGCATCTCACCATGTCGGTGTCCAAATCCCTGACCTCGGCGCTGGCCGGTGTGCTCACCGGCCAGGGATGCCTCGACCCCGCCGCGCCGGTGACCGCCTACATCCACGAACTGCGGGGAACCAGCTTCGACGGCTGCACCGTCCAGCACCTGCTGGACATGCGTGCCGGCACCCAGTGGTCGGAGGACTACGGCAACTTCACCGGATCCGATGCCTTCGTGTACGAGCAGGTCATGGGCTGGCGCCCCCGGCAGATGCCAGCGCTCGCGCCCGACATGTACGCCTACATGGCGAGCCTGAAGCAAAACGCGCGGCCACACGGCGGCCGCTTCGAGTACCGGTCCATCCTGACCGACGTTCTCGGCTGGGTGCTGGAACGGGCAGGCGGGCGGCCATTCGCCGAGCTGTTCTCGCGGGAAATCTGGTCCAAGCT
>Ga0306924_10007292_pt1 | contig 11091 bp, 7 predicted proteins | sample sta12Can44000111_FD_203756 | JGI IMG/M metagenome (GOLD analysis project Ga0306924, IMG submission 203756) | Lab enrichment of tropical soil microbial communities from Luquillo Experimental Forest, Puerto Rico - statanox.12C.anox.44.000.111 (v2)... | ecosystem: Environmental > Terrestrial > Soil...
TTCGCGGCTCCGGGCACATCTTCGGTCAAGCTGTTGCGCAGTCTGCCGTGATCGCGGAAAGCGTCAAAGGTGGCCGGGGGAATGGTATCCACGGTGCCCGCGCCGATCAACTCCTCGACGTAAAGAACGTCTCGATATTTCGGATTCTTCGTGCTGGTGCTGGCCCAGAGCAGCCGCTGGGTTTGCCCGCCCTTTCCGGCCAGAGCTTTCCACCGCGGGCCGCCAAAGAGTTGCCCGTATTTTTGATAGGTGAGTTTGGCGTTGGCGATCGCAATCTTTCCGCGAACGCTCTCGAGCAAATCTTTCGTAGCGCCTGAAGCGGTCTTCTGCAGTTCATCCACCTTCGAATCCACGAGGGTATCAATGCGGCTAACGAAGAAGCTGGCAACGCTGGCAATGTGGGTAATATCCAGCCCTTTGGCGGCACGCGCCTCGAGCGCGGCGATGAATGCTTCGGCAACTTGTTCATACGCCGATTGTGCAAACAGCAGGGTGATATTGATGTTCAGACCGTCTTCCAGAAGCTGGCGGATAGCGGGAATACCCTCTGGTGTTGCGGGCACCTTGATCATCACGTTTTCCCGGTCGACGGCCTTCCAGAGCCGTCGAGCTTCCTCCATCGTGCCCTTGGTGTCGTTCGCGAGGAATGGAGATACTTCCAGGCTTACATAGCCGTCGCGCCGTTTGGTCTGTTGGTAGACGGGCTTGAAAATGTCGCAGGCATCCTGCACGTCGCGAATGGCGATTTTTTCGTAGAGGCTTTTGGCGTCCAGCGTCTTGGCCTCAGGGGAACTCAAGATATCAGAATAAAGCGTGCTGCCCGTGATGGATTTTTCAAAAATGGAGGGGTTGGAGGTCTGACCGCGCAGGCCGTCGTCCTCGATCATCTTTTGCAAGCCTCCGTCGGTGAGGAGATCTCTGCGGATGTAATCCATCCAAGGGGACTGGCCGTATTCCAATAGGCCCTTCAAGGGATTCATGCTGGACTTGGCGCCCGCGTTGGGAATCGTTGCTGAGGTAGTCATGTCACTTCTCCTTTACGTTCGAGGCCGGCCCCACACCTACATTGTACGCCCGCGCCGGGCCGGGTGCGATTCAGTTTCAGACTTTTAGCATCTTTCTTGCTTCTCTTCCAATGCCTTAATCTTGGCGAGGCGCCGGACGTGGCGCTCTTCCTTAGTGAAGGTAGCGCCCAGGAATGCCTTTACCAAATCCTCGGCCAGTTTTACGCCCACCACGCGGGAACCCATCACCAGCACATTGATATTGTCGTGCTCTACTCCTTGATGCGCCGAATAAGTGTCATGGCACATGCCAGCGCGGATGCCATTCAATTTATTTGCGGCGACGCAGGCTCCAACGCCGCTCCCGCAGATTAGCACGCCGCGCTCGGAACGTCGGTCCAGGACGGCCCGGCCCAGGGCCTCGGCAAAGTCCGGATAATCGGATGGCCTCTCGTCGAATGCACCAACATCGAGGACTTCGTGGCCGAGAGAACGCAACAGCTCCGCCATTTCGTTCTTGAGCTTGAAACCAGCGTGGTCCGATCCGACTACAATTTTCATAGCAAGCTACTTTCCAAGCGTTTGTTTTGCGGCGGCGACGACTCTATCCGCATCGAATCCAAACTTTTTCAGCAAATCCTTGAGCGGCGCCGACGCACCGAAGCTGGGCATCCCGATGATTTTTCCCTTCGGGCCAACGTAACGATCCCAACCAAGAGTGGCTGCCATTTCAATCGAAACGCGGGCAGTAACGTTGGAAGGCAAGACACTCTCTATATAGGTAGCATCCTGTTGTTCGAAAAGCTCCCAGCAGGGCATGCTAACCACGCGCGCCTTGATGCCCTCGGCCTTCAACTTCTCATACGCGGCCACGCACCACTGGATCTCGGTGCCGCTCCCCATCAGTATTACTTCCGGCTTGCCGCCGTCCGCATCGGCAAGAATGTAGGCTCCCTTGGCTGCGCCCGAGGCTGCGTTGAATTTTGTGCGATCGAGCGTCGGCATTGCCTGCCGGCTGAGCACCAGCGTGGCCGGGCCGTGGGTGTGCTGAACGATGGCCTTGTAGGCTTCGGTGACCTCATTTGCATCGCCGGGCCGTAGTACCATCATGTTGGGCATCGCACGCAGCGAGGCCAACTGCTCGATCGGCTGGTGAGTAGGGCCATCTTCGCCGAGTCCGATAGAGTCGTGGGTGAAGATGAAGATCACAGGGATTTCCATAAGCGCCGCAAGGCGCATACTGGCGCGCATGTAATCGCTGAAATTGAAAAAGGTGGCGGAATAGGCGCGCAAGCCGCTTAACGTCATGCCGTTCACCGTGGCGCCCATGCCATGCTCGCGGACACCGAAGTGGACGTTGCGCCCGTCATATTCTCCGGGAAAGAAGTCGCCCGCGCCTTCAAACAGGAGATTCGTTTTATTGGATTTTGCGAGGTCCGCGGAACCGCCAACCATCCAGGGAATGTTTTGCGCCAGGGCGTTGAGCACCTTGCCAGAACTTTCTCGCGTGGCCATGCCTTTCGCGTCGGCTGGAAAAGTAGGAAGATTCTTATCCCATGCTGCGGGGAGCTCACGCCGCTGCATCTTCTTTACACGATCTGCCAAGTCAGGGAACTTCGTGGAATAATCCGCGAAGAGCTTGGTCCATTTCGCGCGAGCTTCGGCGCCGCGCGTCCCAACCCCGGACCGGAAATGGTCGTACACGCCATCCGGAACGAGGAATTTCGCTTCTTCCGGCCAGCCATAATTTCTCTTTGCCAGTTTGACTTCTTCTTCGCCGAGCGGTTCACCATGTGCTTCGTAGGAGTCTTGCTTGTGCGGAGAGCCGTAGCCGATGTGCGAATCCACCACCAGAAGGGTTGGCTGATCGACGGTTTTTAGGAATGACTTGTAACCGCGCGAAAGCATCATCAAGTCATTCGCGTCGGCGACGCGGGTGACGTGCCAACCGTAGCCGACAAAGCGAGTCATGACGTCTTCGTCGAAGGACCAACTCGCCGGGCCGTCCAGGGTCACGCGGTTGTTGTCGTAGATCCAACAAAGGTTCGAGAGCTTCAGATGACCGGCGAGCGAAGCTACTTCTCCGGCCACACCTTCCATGATGTCGCCATCGCCGCAAATGGCGTAGACGCGGTAGTCGAACATCTCGAAGCCGGGCTTGTTGAAATTGGCCGCCAGCCACTTGCCGGCAATGGCCATGCCGACACTATTTCCCACCCCTTGACCGAGAGGACCGGTCGTGGTCTCCACGCCGGTAGTCAGGTGCGACTCCGGGTGGCCCGGCGTGCGGCTGTCGATCTGGCGGAAACGCTTAATCTGCTCCATCGAAACAGAGAGCTCGTTTTGGACTTCCCCTTTCGCGTTCACTGCTTTCACGCCCGCGAGGTGCAGCGTCGAGTACAACAGCATGGAAGCATGTCCGGCGGAGAGTACGAAGCGATCGCGATTGGGCCATAGGGGATCCGACGGATCGTATCGCAGAAAATTGTGCCAGAGCGAGTACATCACGGGTGCCAGACCCATGGGTGCGCCAGGATGCCCGGAATTGGCCTGTTGCACGGCGTCAATCGAAAGCGTGCGAATGGTGTTGATACAGAGCTGGTCAAGGTTTTGCTGGCTCACAGTATCTCCGTTGCGGGTTGGGGGGATACCCGCAGTAGGAATTCAGGGGTTAGATGCACCACCTGCAGGGAAAACGACTGAATTGTACTGCAAAAGAGCCGGGCACGCTCGCCCAAGGGGAAAACAAGGTGCACCCCCATCTTGCGGCGGAAGGCGAGGAGCACACTCCAGAAATCGAGTTGTAATCTTTCGTTAACCGGACATTGATATGCCTCCGACTAGTATCACCGGGGGTCGGTCATGCATGTCCTGATTGTGGAAGATGAGCCGGAAATGGCGGGTCTACTCGCGCGAGGCCTTGAAGAAGAGCTCTACGAAGTAAGCCTGGCCCGCGATGGGAAGGTCGCGCTCGACCTTTCGAGTTCGCGGGAGTTTGACGTCATCTTACTGGACGTCATGCTGCCCAAGATCAGCGGGCTGGAAGTAGCCCGGCAGCTCCGGCAGCGGGAGCATGAAACGCCGTTGTTGATGCTTACGGCGAGGGACGCACTCCCTGACATCGTGAAGGGACTCGACGCCGGCGCGGATGACTACCTCACGAAGCCCTTCTCCTTTCAAGAGTTGCTGGCCCGCATGCGGGCCCTGGTCCGGCGTCATGAATTCCGGAAAAAGAGCGTACTGGAGGCGGGAGACCTGGTCCTGGACGCAACCTCCTTTCGCGCTTACCGCGCCGGGCGGGAGATTCATCTTTCCTTGACCGAGTTCCGTCTGCTCGAATTGTTGGTGCGAAACGCCGGGCGTATCGTTTCGCGACACGAGATTCTGGGGACGATCTGGGGCCACGGGCGCGACGTTACCGAGAATACGCTCGATGCTTTCGTGCGCCTGCTGCGCAAGAAAGTGGATCAGGAATCGGACACCAAATTGATTCAGACCCACCGGGGATTCGGCTACTCCGTGGGTGTGGTGAAAAGCCCGTGCCTCTGACCCTTCGCGCACGGCTCACGTTTCTCTACTTCGTAGTCCTTGCGGCGTCCTTTGCCGTTTTTTTCTGGATCTGCGATTTTGGATTTCAGCGCAGCATCGAGACCACGGTGAATGACGCTTCGCGCGGAAACCTGGAAAGCGTCCGCAGAGTCATCACCAATTCCGCTGCCGATGGCATATCCGAGGTGCGTAAAGAACTGACCGAGCTTTCGAGTGTCTGGGCCAATGGCGCACTTTTTGAAGTTGCAGGGCAGGACGGGGAATGGCTCTTCCGATCGCCGCGCTTCCTTTCGCCGCAATTTCCGCTTCCCGAAGCAGACAACGAAGGGATTACGTTTGTAACCGTGAACCTGGAGATGCTGCAGTACCGCATCGCCCGAGAGCGCGTGACAATCGGGGGAAAAACGTATTTGATCGATGCCGCGGTGCCAACCGAACCCTTTGACCAGGCGCTCGACAATTTCCGCGCGATCGAAAGAGAGTTTCTTCCTTTGCTTGTTGTCCTCGCTTCGCTGCTGGGCTATTGGCTGAGCGGGCGAGCCCTCACTCCCGTGAATCGCATCATTCGCTCGGCGGAAGAAGTGGGAGTGCAGAATCTGTCGCGAAGGCTGGAACTTCCGCGAGCCAAAGATGAGCTGTGGCGGCTTACGGAAACGCTGAACGCGATGCTCGATCGCATCGAAGCTTCCGTCAAGCGCATCACGCAATTTACGGCAGACGCGTCCCACGATTTACGTACGCCACTCTCCTTGATTCGCACCCATGCGGAGCTCGCCCTGCGGCGTCCCCGCGCCGAAAGCGAATATCGAGAGGCGCTCGCCAGGATTCTAGTCGCTTCGGAAGAGAGTGGGCAATTGATCGACCATCTTCTGACGCTGGCGCGGGCCGATGCTGGAGCGACACAGCTAAAAATGGAGGCCGCTGGCATGAACCCAGTTGTGCGAAAGGCTTCGCAGCAGGCGCGGCTCTGGGCTTTCGCCAAAGGGCTACGCTTTGAGGAAGGTTTGTTCCCCGGTTTTCTAATCGTCCGCATGGACACATTCGCGATGGCGCGGCTTTTTCTCGCCGTCCTGGACAATGCCGTAAAGTACACGCCGGCGGGTGGCAAAGTCAGCGTGCGGCTGTATTCCGAAAATGATCATGCCATTGTCGAAATCGCGGACACGGGCATTGGCATCTCCAGCTCCGACCTGCCGCACGTCTTCGATCGCTTTTTCCGGGCGGATCAGGCGCGATCGCGCGAAGTGCCGGGATCCGGGCTCGGTCTTTCGATCGCCCGTTGGATTGCGGAGATGCACAAGGGAAGCATCGTCGCCGAGAGTAAATTGGGTGGCGGCTCGGTGTTTCGCCTTGCGCTGCCACTTGTTGAGGCAGATTCCCAACTGGACAATACAGCAGAGCCCTTGTCACGAAAATCGAGGACTTCGGTGCCAACCTGAAGGTTCTTTCACCTTCATTTTAAACGGGCATTAACCTGTGTTCATCCCACGTTATCGAGGGGAGTCCTTAATGGGGCTGAGACGGGGTGTCTCAACTCGGCCGACATCCTTCGGCGAGCAGCAGGCCAAGAGCGAACCACAACAAGGGAGCGGTCAGCACCTATCAGCAGAAAGTGTGCAGGGTAATAGTTCATCGAAAGAGATCTCAAGACCGCCGGGCTGTAGTCAATGCGTACGCACACAGAATTAAGCTCGACAGGAATTCGATTTCAAGGAGAAGTCAAATGTCAAAAAAGATCCGCCCAAGAATCTTGTTTTTGCTTCTATTCCAGGCATTTATTGCCAGCACAATCGTGGCACAAATCGACCGTGCCTCCCTTGAGGGCAGTGTAACCGACCCCAGCGGAGCTGTGATAAGTGGGGCAACGGTAAGGATCGTGGCGGTAGACACAGGAGTGACGCATGAGCGCATCACAAGCGGCCAAGGCTACTATCGCTTCCCGGGAATCGCCAAAGGGGAGTACACCGTTTCGGTCTCGAATCCTGGATTCAAGACCAAAGTGATCGAAGAAGTGAACGTGAAAGTGGGTGAGACGCGCACTTTGGATATGAAACTGGAGGTCGGCGAACTGAGCGAGAAAGTGGAAGTGAAGGTCGAGGAGAATCCGGCCGAAAGAAGTTCCGCAGAGAGCAGCGAAGTCATCGGAGAGGTGCAAATCGACAACCTCCCTATGAACGGCCGCAATTGGGCAACCCTCACGCGCATGGCTCCCTGGGCGCAAGATGACGGAGGCGGCGACCAGCGCACGATCCGCTTCGCCGGGCGCGCCCGCGACGACAATAATTTTGCCTACGATGGTGTGGACGCGACGGGAATTCAAGAACAGGCACAGAAGGCAGAGGTACGCCTTCAGGTCTCACCGGACGCGATCGCAGAATATCGCGTGAGTTCCGCGATGTATGATGCGGAATACGGCAAGCAGGCCGGCGGGCAGATTGATGTGGTCACGAAATCCGGCACGAACGATTTCCATGGCTCGGCTTACGGTTATTTTCGAAATTCCGCGTTTGATGCGAGAAATTTTAATGATTTCGACGTCAACGGGAACCCATACCTTCCCCCGTTTCGTATGGGACAGTACGGCGGCACCTTTGGTGGACCGATCAAGAAAAACAGGATGTTTTTCTTTCTGAACTATGAGGGTCTCAGTCAGTATGGTGGCGTCTCTTTGTTGGCGGCGGTGCCGGACTACACTGTCCAACAAGCTGCGCTCTCGGGTCCGCAGGGGGCGAATCTTTGCCCGATACTCCAAGCCTTCCCATGGAGGAAGTCGTCGGTTCCTCTATTGGCACAATATGGTTGCGCGCCGAAATTCGTTTATCCAGACACCGCTTTCACAGATTCGTGCGTAAGTCCCCCGGATTGCCAGGCAAACATTGGCACAAGTTTCGATAATTTCACGCATCAAGGTCAATCCGTTATCAATGAAAATGCCTGGCTGGCTCGCTTTGACTACAACATCACCCCGAAGATCCTGTTTTACGCCCGCGCGCAACGCGACATCGCCTATGCCGTTTCGGCGACGGGTAATTTGTTCGACCGGCAGGGCACGAACAATCATCCCGGGAACTACATTCTGGCTCTGCAAACGCAAACGGGCACTTCTTTCCTGAATGAATTCAAGTTCGGAATTAACCGCGCGCCTTTTCACAATCCGTTTTACCCTGGCCTGATCAACATCGGCCTGTCCACCCCGAATTATGAATCGCTCAACAACAACCAGACGGACAACGAGGTGGGAACAACCTTCTCCTACATCGACAACGCGACCTGGACCCACGGCCGGCATACACTGAAGTTTGGGATCGACGTGATGCGCGTCCGCCTTAATCAAGGGAAAACCGAATCGATGGCAATCAGCTACGGCGGCGATAACACTAACTTCATCAGCAATACAGTGGACACAGCAGAATACACATCGTCCTGGGATGGCCATGCTCTGCGTAGAACTTTTGTTCTTCCCTACGTCCTAGACGAGTGGAAGGTGACTCGCGACCTCACTTTGAACATTGGACTACGGTGGGAATACTATGCACCAGTCACGGAAGCGCATAATCGTGTCAAAATTTTTGATCTAACGGGTTGTCAAGGATATTGCCCGCCCACTGACGCGCTGGAATTTCCCAATTACAAGAACTTCGATCCGCGTTTCAGCCTTGCTTGGGCTCCAAGCAGGTTTGGGGGCAGAACTGTCGTTCGCGCGGGATTCGGGATCTATTCCGGTGCAGCACAAAACGATGATCGTAACGCCGCGTTAGAGAGTGATCGAACCGATACCAAGTATGTGGCCGGAACCACTTCCACCGGGGTAGGTTGTGTGTTGCAGTTTAACTCTGGCTATCTGGAGAATCCGCCTAACTTGAATTTGCCTCCCGATTGCAGCCAGGGCCTACCAACTGCACGAGCTCTCATTCGTCATCATCCAGACCTTTACGTGGAGACATGGGGACTTTCCGTCCAACAGGCACTGCCCCAGAATTTTATTTTTACGGTTTCTTATCTTGGATCGCACGGTGTGCACCTGTTTGCGCGCAACTACGAGAATCTGTGTGATCCAGCCCTCTTCCAGCCGAACGGGAACTGCGTACGGCCGCTTCCCGACTTCAGTACAGTCGATTTCAAGTCGAACGTCGGGACGAGTTCCTACAACGGCGTTTTATTCGCTCTCGACCGCCAGGTCGCGAAAGGTTTCGCCTTCAACGCCAAGTACACCTTCGCGCATTCCATCAACGATGCATCGGTAGGTGGCGGAGAGGCGAGCGCACCGCAGAACGCTGCGTGCGTGCGATGCGAGTGGGGGCCAAGCATTTATGACGTCCGGCACAACATCATCCTTTCGTTTGTGTACGAATTGCCATTTGGCCCTGGAAAGAAGTACGTAACGGAAGGCTTCGCAAGCCGCCTCCTGAGCGGATGGACGACCAGCGGCCTTTGGAATTGGCACACCGGGCACCCCCTGACGGTGGGTCTGAACATTGATCCCTCCCTTCTTCCTGACGGCAATGACGGTTCTTCGCCCCGTCCCGATGTGGTTACCGGCGTATCCTTTGTCCCCGTCGGCCAAAACTCAAACAATTGGATCAATACTACTGCGTTTGCGGCTCCGCCCTATGATCCATTGACGGGCAGACTGCTGCGCTACGGCAACGCCGGCAACGGCTTGATCCGTTCGCCCAACGTCTCCCAGTTTGATCTCTCACTTGAAAAACTGGTCCATATCAAGGAGCGCTTCACCGTTCAATTTGGCGCGCAGCTCTTCAACATCTTCAATCACGCGCAGCTTGCGGATCCGCACAGTCTGAGTTTTGACTATAGCTGTACGTCCACGAATGCGGATGGCGTCAGTCCCCCGTTTGTTTGTGGCACAGCTCCCCATTCGAACTTTGGGATTATCAACACCACCGTCAACCAGAACAACAACAGCGACAAGTTCTTCGCGGACAATACCGGCACGGGCCTCGCTCGCCAGCTGCAGTTATATGTGCGCTTCCAGTTTTGACCACCCCAAAAGTCCAAAGCGGCCGGTGGCAGTCACTGGCGTTCCGGACTGATTTCCGAAAAGAGCCGCGGAGATATTCGCCCGTGGAATTTAGGTCCCTTTTAGAATCCACTTGCTACTGTTTCTTACGTTTGCTAGAAGGAAATTCTCGGAGGAATCATGAAATCGAAACTGATTGTGGCTGGCGCGGCGCTCGCACTTGTGTGTGCCGCTGCGTTCGCTGCCGGCGTTAACTACCAGTTGCTGAAAAAGGTGCCAGTTCCCGGGACCGGAGGCTGGGATTATGTCACCGTGGACGACGCGGCCCGCCGCGTGTACATCTCGCACGCAATCCAGGTGGATGTCCTCGATGCCGATTCCTTAGCACTCGTCGGCACCATTCCCAACACGCCCGGGGTGCACGGTGTCGCCGTCGCTTCGGAATCCGGCCGTGGTTACATCTCTGCGGGAAAATCCGATTCGGCCATCCCGTTTGACTTGAAGACGCTGAAGATGATGCCGGAAATCAAAGTTGGCAAGAAGCCTGATGCGATTATTTACGAGCCGTTGACCAAGCGCATTTATGTGATGAACGGCGACAGCGACAACATTACGGTGCTGAACGCCAAGGATGGCTCCGTTGCGGGGACGATTGACCTGGGCGGCGGCCCGGAATTTGCCGTTTCCGACGGCAAGGGCAATCTCTACGTCAACTTGGAAGAGAAGAACGAAACGCTGCACATTGATGTGAACACGATGAAGGTGAAGGACCGCTGGCCGCTTTCTCCATGCGCCACGCCGACGAGCCTGGCGATGGATGTGGAGAACCACAGATTGTTTGTCGGCTGCCGCAGCCATCACTTTGCTGTGCTGAACGCGGAAAACGGCAAGGTCGTGTTCACCGCGCCGATTGGCGAACGCGTGGATGCCGGCGCGTTCGACAGCAAGACCCGGTTGGTCTATCTCTCGACTGGCGATGGCAAGGTGTTTGTCTTCCACCAGGATTCTCCGGACCAGTATTCACTGGCGCAGGAAATTACCACAGTGAAAGGCGCCAAAACGATGGGCTACGATCCCAAGACGCGCAATGTGATTGTTCCCACCAGCGAAAACGGCGCCATGCAGGTCCTGGTGTTTGCTCCGCAATCCTAGATTTTTTCCGCAACAAAGGGGCTGATCAATCTTCCGCCCCTACTTTATTCCTCGGTGCGATGTGTTGCGTGAACTGTCTGTATTGGTTAGATTGGAAAGTGCTGGCGCCCGGGTGGCGGAATGGCAGACGCTGAGGACTTAAAATCCATTCTAAACACTCCGCAGTAATCCGCACCAAAGCAGAGCACCACGAAATCACCAGTGTTTATAAGGGCTTCCGCTAAGTCCTTGTCCGCAGCGGTCCGTACGCTTCCGCACCGAATCGCAACGCGAATAGCACCCCAGTAGCACCGGCAGATGCCTTGAGGGCTGGCAGGTGACGACAAATTGGTCTCTGCATGTCGCTTTCAAAGGCGGCCCGAGTTGTCCGGCCCAGCAGACCGCCCGCCCGGGGACACCCTTTGCAGC
>Ga0306924_10007295_pt1 | contig 11089 bp, 13 predicted proteins | sample sta12Can44000111_FD_203756 | JGI IMG/M metagenome (GOLD analysis project Ga0306924, IMG submission 203756) | Lab enrichment of tropical soil microbial communities from Luquillo Experimental Forest, Puerto Rico - statanox.12C.anox.44.000.111 (v2)... | ecosystem: Environmental > Terrestrial >...
TGATGCCGGTGACGGTCAGCCCTTGGCCTGCGCCAACAGCGTGCCGGCGTCGCTGACTTCGAACTTGCCCGGTGCCTCGACGTTGAGCGAGGCGACCTTGCCGTTCTTCACCAGCATCGAATAGCGGGCGCTGCGCACGCCCATACCGCGGCTGGTGAGGTCCAGCGTCAGCCCGGTGCCCTTGGCGAAATCGGCGCTGCCATCGGCCAGCATGCGGACCTTGCCGCCCGATTTCTGGTCGCGCGCCCAGGCGCCCATCACGAAGGCATCGTTGACGCTGACGCACCAGATCTCGTCCACACCCGCCTTTTTCAGCTCGTCGAACTTCTGGACGAATCCCGGCACATGCTGGGCCGAGCAGGTGGGCGTGAATGCGCCGGGCAGACCAAACAACGCGATGGTCTTGCCGGCCGCGGCCTTGCGCACATCGACCGGGTTGGGCCCGATGCTGCAACCCTCGCCCTCGACTTCGGAATACTCCTGCAGCGTCACCGCAGGCAACTCGTCTCCAACCTTGATCATGGGTGTTCTCCTGTGAAGAAAAAAAAACGGCCCACGCATTGTGGGCCGCTTGCTTACACCCTTGCAGGCGTGGGGATCAGACCGCGGCGGCCTTCTCGACCAGACGGGTGGCGACCCAGGTCTTGGTCTTGGAGATCGGACGGCTTTCCTGGATCTCGATGATGTCGCCCAGGTGGTATTCACCCTTCTCGTCGTGCGCGTGGTACTTGCTCGACTTGGCAACGATCTTGCCGTAGAGCTCATGCTTGACGCGACGCTCGACCAGCACGGTGACGGTCTTGGCGCGCTTGTCGCTCACCACCTTGCCGACCAGGGTGCGCTTGAGGGAAGTCTTTTCAGTCATTTCTCAGTGCTCCCTTACTTGGCGGCCTTGGTGGCTTCGGCCTGCTTTTGCGCCAGGATGGTCTTGGCGCGAGCGATGTCGCGGCGCGTCAGGCGCAGCGTGGAAGTGTTGTTGAGTTGTTGCGTGGCCTTCTGCATGCGCAGGCCGAAGTGGGCCTTTTGCAGCTCCTTCACTTCGTTTTGCAGTGCAGCGACGTCCTTCTGGCGCAGTTCAGCAGCTTTCATCAATGTTCTCCTGAATTACGCGCCGATCTGGCGGGACACGAACGTGGTGCGCAGCGGCAGCTTGGCAGCGGCCAGGCGGAACGCCTCGCGCGCAAGCTCCTCGGGCACGCCGACGATCTCGAACACCACCTTGCCCGGCTGGATTTCGGCCACGTAGTACTCGGGGTTGCCCTTGCCGTTACCCATACGCACTTCAGCGGGCTTCTGGGAGATCGGCTTGTCGGGGAACACGCGGATCCAGATGCGGCCACCGCGCTTCACGTGGCGGGAAATCGCGCGACGCGCGGCTTCGATCTGGCGGGCCGTCAGGCGGCCGCGGTCCGTGCACTTCAGGCCGAAGTCACCGAAGGCCACCGAGTTGCCCCGGGTGGCGATGCCGGTGTTGCGGCCCTTCTGCTCTTTGCGGTATTTGCGGCGAGCGGGTTGCAGCATGTTTACTCTCCTTTACCGTCGGCGGGGGTGCCGGCCGGCGCGGCGCCCGTCTTACGGGGCACGCGCTTAACGGTAGATTTCGGTGCATCGGCACCTTGGGTTGCTTCAGCAGGCTTGTCGCTGCCATCGGCGGGTGCGGCACTGGAGGTGCCGGCGCCGGCGCCGCCGCCACGCGGGCCGCGCGACGGGCCACGGCGGTCGCCGCCAGGGCCACCACGGCGGTCGCCGTCACGGCGCGGACCACGCGGACCACGACGCTCTTCGCCTTCGGGACGCGGCGTGGAATCCAGGGACGGCGCATCGGCGCGGCCGAGCGTGTCGCCCTTGTAGACCCACACCTTGACGCCGATGACGCCATAGGTGGTCTTGGCTTCGGAGAAGCCGTAGTCGATGTCGGCGCGCAGCGTGTGCAGCGGCACGCGACCTTCGCGGTACCACTCGGTGCGCGCGATTTCGATGCCGTTCAGGCGGCCGGCGGACATGATCTTGATGCCCTGGGCGCCCAGGCGCATCGCGTTCTGCATGGCGCGCTTCATCGCGCGGCGGAACATGATGCGCTTTTCGAGCTGCTGGGTGATCGAGTCGGCGATCAGCTGGGCATCGACTTCGGGCTTGCGCACTTCTTCGATGTTGACCGCGACCGGCACGCCCAGACGCTTGGCGAGTTCCTTCTTCAGGTTCTCGATGTCCTCGCCCTTCTTGCCGATCACCACACCCGGACGGGCCGAGTAGATCGTGATGCGGGCGTTCTTGGCGGGGCGCTCGATCAGCACGCGGCTGACGGCGGCGTTCTTCAGCTTGGTCTTGAGGTAGTCGCGAACCTTGATGTCCTCGGCGAGCATGCCGGCGAAATCACGGTTGTTGGCATACCAACGGCTTGCCCAGTTGCGGCTGACCGCGAGGCGAAAGCCGGTCGGATGGATTTTCTGTCCCATGTCTTTCCTTGCCTCAGTTGCCGACCGTCACGTACACATGGCACGTGGGCTTGCTGATACGGTTGCCGCGGCCCTTGGCGCGCGCGGTGAAGCGCTTGAGCGTGGCACCCTGCTCGACGTAGATCGTCTTGACGCGAAGCTCGTCGATGTCGGCGCCGTCGTTGTGCTCGGCGTTCGCAATCGCGGACTCCAGCACCTTCTTGACGATCAGGGCGGCCTTCTTCTGCGTGAACTCGAGGATGTTCAACGCCTGATCCACCTTCTTGCCGCGGATGAGATCGGCAACCAGACGGCCCTTGTCGACCGAAAGGCGCACACCGCGGAGGACTGCACGTGTTTCCATGTCTGATCCTTACTTCTTCTGGACTTTCTTGTCCGCGGGGTGGCCCTTGAAGGTGCGCGTCAGGGCGAATTCGCCCAGCTTGTGGCCCACCATCTGGTCGGTGATATAGACCGGCACGTGCTGCTTGCCGTTGTGCACGGCGATCGTCAGCCCGATGAACTCGGGCAGGATCATGGAGCGGCGCGACCAGGTCTTGATCGGCTTCTTGTCCTTGGTCATCACGGCCTTGTCGGCCTTGGCCACCAGGTGGTGGTCGACGAAGGGACCTTTTTTCAGGGAACGAGTCATCGCTTAAATCCCTTCTTATTTCTTGCGGCGCGAGACGATGAACGTCTGCGTGCGCTTGTTGTTGCGGGTGCGGTAACCCTTGGTCAGGTTGCCCCACGGATCGACCGGGTGACGGCCTTCGCCGGTCTTGCCCTCACCGCCGCCGTGCGGGTGGTCGACAGGGTTCATCACCACGCCGCGAACGGTCGGGCGGATACCCATCCAGCGCTTGACACCGGCCTTGCCGAGCTGGCGCAGGCTGTGTTCTTCGTTGGCAACTTCACCGATGGTGGCGCGGCACTCGATGTGGATCTTGCGCACTTCGCCCGAACGCATGCGGACCTGGGCGTAGGTGCCTTCGCGCGCCAGCAGCGTCGCGGAGGTGCCTGCGGAACGCGCGATCTGCGCGCCCTTGCCCGGCTTCAGTTCGATGCAGTGGATCGTGGAGCCGACCGGGATGTTGCGCACGGGCAGCGTGTTGCCGGCGCGGATCGGTGCCTCGGCGCCGGACATCAGCGAAGCGCCGACTTCCAGGCCACGCGGGGCGATGATGTAGCGACGCTCGCCGTCGGCGTAGCACACCAGGGCGATGTGCGCCGTGCGGTTCGGGTCGTACTCGATGCGCTCGACCTTGGCGGCGATGCCATCCTTGTTGCGACGGAAGTCGACCACGCGATAGTGGTGCTTGTGGCCGCCGCCCTTGTGGCGGGTGGTCACATGGCCGTTGTTGTTGCGGCCCGACTTCTGGAACTGCGGCTCCAGCAGCGGTGCGTAACCTTCACCCTTGTGCAGGTGGTCACGCGAGATCTTCACCATGCCACGCTGGCCGGGTGAAGTCGGTTTCATCTTGATGACGGCCATGATTACGCAGCCTCCCCGGACAGGTTCAGCTCCTGACCTTCCTTCAGCATCACGTAGGCCTTGCGAACATTGTCGCGGCGGCCCACCGAGCGGCCGAAGCGCTTGGTCTTGCCTTTGATGTTGACGACGGAAACGCCGGTCACTTCGACCTTGAACATCAGTTCGACGGCCGCCTTGATCTCGGGCTTGGTGGCATCTTGCAGCACCTTGAAGGTGACGGCATTGGTCTTGTCGGCGACGTGCGTGGCCTTCTCGGACACGATCGGCGCGACCAGGACCTGCATCAGCCGGCCTTCATCGAACTGGCGCTGCGCGGGAGTCGGATTGATGCGGCTCATGCGAACATCTCCTTGAGCTTGTCGATGGCGGCCTTCGTGACCAGCACCTTCTTGTAGTGCACCAGCGACAGCGGGTCGGCGTAACGCGGCTCGACCACGAGCACGTTCACCAGGTTGCGCGAGGCGAGGTACAGGTTCTCGTCGACCACGTCGGCGATCACCAGCACGGAATCAAGGTTCATGGCCTTGAAGCGGGCAGCCAGCTGCTTGGTCTTGGGCGAGTCGACCTTGATCGAGTCCACCACGGCCAGGCGGCCTTCACGGGCCAGCTGGGAGAAGATGGACGCCATGCCGGCGCGGTACATCTTCTTGTTGATCTTCTGGGTGAAGTTTTCTTCCGGGCTGTTCGGGAAGATGCGGCCGCCCCCACGCCACAGCGGCGAGGAAGTCATACCGGCGCGGGCGCGGCCCGTGCCCTTCTGCTTGAACGGCTTCTTGGTCGAGTGCTTGACCTGCTCGCGGTCCTTCTGGGCGCGGGTGCCTTGACGGGCATTGGCCTGGAACGCGACGACGATCTGGTGCACCAGGTCTTCGTTGTATTCACGGCCGAACACGGTCTCGGGCGCGTCGATCTTGGATGCGGCCTGGCCCTGCTCGTTCAGGAGTTCGAGTTGCATTACTTCGCTCCCTTGTTGACGGGCGTCTTGATGGCCGGACGCACGGTCACGAAGCCACCCTTGGAGCCGGGAACGGCACCCTTGATCAGCAGCAGCTGACGGGCTTCATCGATGCGGATCACGTCCAGGTTCTGGGTGGTGACGGTCTCGTCGCCCATGTGGCCGGTCATGCGCTTGCCGGGGAACACACGGCCCGGGTCCTGCGCCATACCGATCGAGCCGGGCACGTTGTGCGAGCGGCTGTTACCGTGGGAGGCGCGCTGCGAAGACATGTTGTGGCGCTTGATCGTGCCGGCGTAGCCTTTACCGATCGAGGTGCCCTGCACGTCCACCTTCTGGCCGACGGCGAAGATGTCGCCCGCGGGCACGGTGGCACCGGCAGCGTACTTCGCAGCCGCATCGGCGGTGACGCGGAATTCCTTGGTGATTTCACCGGACTCGACACCCGCCTTGGCGAGGTGGCCGGCTTGCGGCTTGGTCACACGCGATGCTCTGCGTGCGCCGAACGTGACCTGCAGGGACACGTAGCCGTCGTTCTCCTGGGTCTTGACCTGGGTCACGCGGTTGCCGGACACATCCACCACCGTGACAGGAACTGCGTCCCCATCATCGGTGAACAGGCGCATCATGCCCACCTTGCGGCCCAGCAACCCCATCGAGGTGCTCAGACTCATTTTTTGACTCCGTTACCTTCGCCGCGAGAAGCTGCAATTGGCTCTCGCGTTGAACGCAGCCCGGCTTCCCAAGGATGCGGTCGAAGGAGGGTTAATAAACGCCCCGCCAATGGCAAGGCTCCCGCCCAATTCGGGCGAAGCAGGAGATTATATAGCGGCTTCGGCTGTTCGGGCAAACGCGCGGCCGGCGGGCAACCGTGTCTGCAACAATCGCCGCTCCAAGAAGAGGAGGAACTCCCCATGAAGCGTTTCGCGCTGGCCCTGGCCGCCCTGATCACTGCAGGCGCGGCGACGGCCGCGGAGCACCCCGCTTTCGGCGCCTCGGCACTGCTGGCGGTCGGCCCCGCGCAGTTCCTGAAATCCTGCCGCGCCGACATGGCAACCGCCCGCGCGGGGATGGCCAGGCTCAAGGCGCTGAGGAAGGCCGCAGCCTTGCAGACGCTGGAAGCCTACGACATCGCCGAATGGACCCTGGGCCGGGCCGATTCGCGTGCGGAACTGGCCCATGAGACGCATCCGAACCCAGCCCTGCGTCGGGTGGCCGAGCAGTGCGCCCGCGAGGTCTCCGCGCTCGCCACCGACTTTTCGCTGGACCGCAGCATCTACCAGGCGCTGTCGGCCATCGATGCGGGACAGCTCGATGCGGCGTCCCGATACTACCTCGAGCGAACGCTGCTGGCGTTCCGCCTGGCCGGCGTGGATCGCGATGAAGCCACGCGCGCGCGCATCAAGGCCGTCAACGACGAACTGGTGCAGCTGAGCCAGGAGTTCAACCGCAACATCCGCGAAGGCGTGCTGACACTGGACGTCGCGCCGGCCGAACTCGACGGGTTGCCGGCGGATTTCATCCAGGCGCATCCTCCGGGGGCGAACGGCAAGGTCGCGCTCAAGACCGACAACACGGACTATGTGCCGGTGATGTCGTACGCGAAGAGCGCGGCGGTGCGCGAACAGTTCTGGAAGCTTTATCGCCTGCGTGCGCACCCGAAGAATCTGGCCGCGCTGGACCGGATGCTGGCCAAGCGCTACGAACTGGCCACCCTGCTGGGCTTTGCGAACTGGGCCGACTACGTCACCGCCGACAAGATGATCGGCTCCGGCGCCAAGGCCGCGGAGTTCATCGAGAAGATCGCCGCGGCCGCCGACTCACGCGCCGGGCGTGACTATGCCGACCTCTTGGCGCGCAAGAAAAAGGACGATCCGGCGGCCACCGAGGTCAAGCCCTGGGACAGCAACTACCTGAGCGACCGCATCAAGGCCGAGCAGTACGGCGTCGAGTCGCGCGAGGTGCGGCCCTATTTCCAGTACGACAACGTGAAGAACGCGGTGCTGGACCTCACCGGCAAGCTGTTCGGCCTGCGCTACCAGCGCGTCAAGGACGCGCGCGTCTGGCACCCGGAGGTCGAAACCTACGACGTCTACGAAGGCTCGCGCCGCCTGGGCCGCATCTACCTGGACATGCACCCGCGCGAGGCCAAGTACAAGCACTACGCGCAATTCACGCTGGTCAGCGGCAAGGAAGGTGTGGCGCTGCCCGAGGGCGTGCTGGTGTGCAATTTCCACAAGCCGTCGGCCGCCGACCCCGGTCTGCTCGAATATGAGGACACGGTGACCTTCCTGCACGAGTTCGGCCACCTGCTGCACCATGTGCTGGGCGGACACACGCGCTGGGGTGGCACCTCGGGCGTGGCCACCGAGCGCGACTTCGTGGAAGCGCCGTCGCAAATGCTGGAGGAATGGGCGCACGACCCGAAGACGCTGCAGTCGCTCGCGGTCCACTACCAGACCCGGCAACCGATCCCGCTGGCGCTGGCGGAAAAGATCCGCGCCGCCGATGAATTCGGCAAGGGCCTGATGGTGCGCCAGCAGATGTTCTACGCCGCCACCAGCCTGGGCCTGCACGATCGCGACCCGAAGGGCCTGGACACCACCCAGTTCGTGGCCCGGGCCCAGGAGCGCTACACGCCCTACAAATACGTGCCGGGCAGCTATTTCCACGAATCCTTCGGCCACCTCGAGGGCTACTCGGCCGTCTACTACACCTACATGTGGTCGCTGGTCATCGCCAAGGACATGTTCAGCGCCTTCAGCGCCACGGGCGACGTCATGAACCAGGAGGTGGCATCGCGTTACCGCCGTGCGGTGCTCGAACCGGGCGGGTCCCAACCCGCGGCCCGCCTGGTGCAGGACTTCCTGGGCCGGCCCTACGGGTTCCAGTCCTATGAGAACTGGTTGAACGCGGATTGAGCCTCCCGCCCGGGCCGTCGGCATGCCGCATGGCGGCCCAGGAAGATGGCTGAGGCCGCCATCAGGCTGGCGGCATGACGTGTTTGGCGAGCGCCTGCCCGCCGCCGAAGCTCGTCTGGCGCGGCTCGGGCCCGCCAGGCACGACCCGCACGGCGCAGTACTTGAACTCGGGAATCTTCCCGAAGGGATCCAGGGCGGGATTGGTGAGCTTGTTCGCCGCCGCTTCGTAATAGCAGAACGGTGCGAATACCGCGCCGCGCGGTGAACTGTCGTCCGCCCGCGCATACAGGCTGACGCTGCCGCGGCGCGATGCGATCGTGATCACGTCGCCCGGCTGGCAGCCCAGCGCCTCGAGGTCCAGCGGATGGACCAGCGCCACGGGGTCGGGTTCGATGGCGTCGAGCATGCTCGCGCGCCGCGTCATGCTGCCGGTGTGCCAGTGTTCCAGCTGGCGGCCGGTGATGAGCACCAGCGGATACGCAGCATCGGGCCGTTCGTCGGCAGGAATGATGTCGGCCGGAACAAAACGGCCGCGGCCGCCCTCGCGCGGGAACTGGTCCACGAAAACGACCGGCTCTCCCCCGTCGCCTTCGTGCCGGCAGGGGTAGGTGACCGAGTGCTCGCGCTCCAGGCGGTCCCAGGTGATGCCGCCGATGCTGGGCATCGTGCTGCGCATTTCGTCGAAAACTTCTGACACGTGCGTGTAGTTCCACGGGAGGCCGACGCGCCGGGCGACCTGCTGGATGATCCACAGGTCCTGGCGCGCATCACCGGGCGGGTCGATGGCCTGCCGGCCGAGCTGAACCATGCGGTCCGTGTTGGTGAAGGTGCCGGTCTTCTCGGGAAACGCACTGGCCGGAAGGATCACGTCCGCCAGGTAGGCGGTCTCCGTGAAGAAGATGTCCTGCACCACCAGATGATCGAGTGCCGCGAGCGATTCGCGCGCATGCGTCACATCCGGGTCGGACATGGCCGGGTTTTCGCCCATGATGTACATGCCGCGAACGGTGCCCGCCTTGATGGCGTGCATGATCTCCACCACGGTCAGTCCCGGCTTGGCGTCCAGCGTGCCCGGCGCCAGGTCCCAGGCCTGCTCGAAACGTTCGCGCACGCCGGGGGCGTCCACGCGCTGGTAATCGGGATACATCATCGGGATGAGCCCGGCATCCGAGGCGCCCTGCACGTTGTTCTGGCCGCGCAGCGGGTGCAGTCCCGTGCCCGGGCGGCCGATCTGGCCCGTCATGAGCGCCAGCGCGATCAGGCAGCGCGCGTTGTCCGTGCCGTGCACGTGCTGCGAGATGCCCATGCCCCAGAGGATCATGGAAGCCTTCGAGCCCGCGTAGAGGCGGGCCACATCGCGCAGCGTATCGGCGTCGATGCCGCAGATCGGCGCCATCGCCTCGGGGCTGTAGCCTTCGACGTTGCGCTGGAGGTCCTCGTAGCCGACGGTGCGGCCGGCGATGAAGGCCTCGTCGACGAGCCCTTCGTGGACGATCACATGCATGATCGCGTTGAGCATCGCGACGTCGGTGTCGGGCTTGAACTGCAGGTACCGATGCGCATGGCGCGCGAGATCGGACTTGCGCGGGTCCATCAGGATCAGCTTGCTGCCGTTCTTCACCGCATTCTTCATCCACGTGGCGGCGACGGGATGGTTGATGGTCGGGTTGGAGCCGATGACGATGATGACTTCGGCCTTCGCCACGTCCATGACCGGATTCGACACGGCGCCCGAGCCGATGCCCTCGAGCAGCGCGGCCACCGACGAGGCGTGGCACAGGCGGGTGCAGTGGTCCACGTTGTTGCTGCCGAAGCCGGTGCGCACGAGCTTCTGGAACAGGTAGGCCTCTTCGTTGCTGCCCTTGGCCGAGCCGAATCCGGCCAGCGCCGTGGGGCCGTGCCGGTCGCGCAATTCGCGCAACTTGCCGCCGGCGAGGTTCAGTGCCTCGTCCCACGTCGCTTCGCGGAAGAATTCCATCACGCGCTGCGGATCCAGTTCGGCGTACGGATCCTTGGGCACGCCCGCGCGGCGGATGAGCGGTTGGGTCAGGCGCTGCGGATGGTGCGCGTAGTCGAAGCCGTAGCGGCCCTTCACGCAGAGTCGTCCATGGTTCGCCGGGCCGTCACGGCCCTCGACCCAGGCGATCCGGTTGTCCTTGATGTTGTAGGTCAGCTGGCAGCCCACGCCGCAGAACGGACAGACCGATTCGACCTGCTTGTCAGGCAAGCTCAGCGCTACATCGCGCGCCGGCATCAGGGCGCCGGTCGGGCAGGCCTGCACGCATTCACCGCAGGCGACGCAGATCGACACGCCCATCGCATCGTCCATGTCGAACACGATCTTTTCGTGCTCGCCGCGATAGGCCAGGCCGATCACGTCGTTGACCTGTTCCTCGCGGCACGCACGCAGGCAGCGCGTGCACTGGATGCAGGCGTCGAGGTTCACCGCGATCGCCGGGTGCGACACGTCCGGCGGCACCTGGGCGCGCGATTCGAAGCGCGGCTTGCCCAGGTTCAGTTTGCGCGCCCATTGGTCGAGTTCGTTGTGACGCGTGTAGGCGCGCTCGGGCATGTCGGCCAGCAGCAGTTCAAGCACCATCTTTTGCGAGGCGCGGGCGCGCGCACTCGCCGTGGCGACCTCCATGCCATTGACGGGCCGGCGGCAGCAGGCAGGCGCCAGGGTGCGCTCACCCTGGATCTCGACCATGCAGGCGCGGCAGTTGCCGACTGCGTCGAGTCCCGGCTTGTAGCAAAGACGCGGGATGTCGACGCCGAGTTCGTCCGCGATCTCGATGAGGGTGCGGTTGGCCGCGGCCGTGACCTCGCGCCCGTCGAGCTTGAACGTGACGGTGGGCGCGTCGACCTGCGCGAGCTCCGCTCGTGTGACGGCATTCATGGCGGGTCTCCGAGTTCGTGCGCAAAGTACTTCATGACGCAATCGACCGGATTCGGCGCCGCCTGGCCCAGCCCGCAGATCGATGCGTCGCGCATCACTTGTGAAAGTTCAGCCAGCAGCCCACGATCCCAGCGCGGCTGCTCGATCAGCGCCAGCGCCTTGGCCGTGCCAGCCCGGCAGGGTGTGCACTGCCCGCAGGACTCGTCGCGGAAGAAGCGCATCAGGTTGCGGGCCGCGGCGACCGCGCTGTCCTGCTGCGAGAGCACGACGACGCCAGCCGAGCCGATGAAGCAGCCGTAGGGCTGCAGCGTGTCGAAGTCCAGCGGGATGTCGCCCATCGCCGCCGGCAGGATGCCGCCGGACGCGCCACCCGGCAGGTACGCGTAGAAG
>Ga0306924_10007303_pt1 | contig 11084 bp, 12 predicted proteins | sample sta12Can44000111_FD_203756 | JGI IMG/M metagenome (GOLD analysis project Ga0306924, IMG submission 203756) | Lab enrichment of tropical soil microbial communities from Luquillo Experimental Forest, Puerto Rico - statanox.12C.anox.44.000.111 (v2)... | ecosystem: Environmental > Terrestrial >...
TGCTGGAGATTGGCGCGCTGCGTTTGGGCGGCAAGGTTGAGTATTGATCATACTCGCTGACCAGGGTCCGCGGTGCCCCTCCCGCCCGGTTGGCATGCCCCTTGATAGTGAGCGATCACTTACATCCTAGTCGACAAGTTATGCGGACATCTCGACAAACGAAGATTGCGCATATATTTCGTATCTAACAAATATAATCGACGTTTTCTCATAAATTAAGCAATTCAATCGCCGATCATCAAAAAATCCGTCTTTTATTCAAAGACAACATATTGAGAATCTGGACAACTTTTCCGAGACCCAACATCTGAATGAGCGGGTTTGCCATTCCCCCCGGTCCCGTACCGGCAACCGTCAATCAAACTGTACCGGTACTGTACCGTCAACCATCGCTACACTGCCTCCATCCCCCGCATCGACACATGGAGAGCGACACGATGGACTTCATCACCCTGAGCGCCCTGCCCGCCGGCATGCTGTTCGCGCTCGTCACCTCGATCACCCCCGGCCCGAACAACACCATGCTGCTCGCGTCGGGCGTGAATTTCGGTTTCCGCCGCACGATGCCGCACATGGTTGGCATCAGCACCGGCGTCGCGATCATGATGCTGGCGGTGGGGTTTGGTCTTGGCGAGGCATTCACGCGCTTCCCGGCGTGCTACAACGCGCTCGAGATCGCGAGCGTCGCCTATCTGCTGTATCTCGCCTGGAAGATCGGTACTTCCGGAGGGTTGAACACCGTCAATGGAAAGTCTCGTCCGATGACGTTCGTCGAGGCCACGCTGTTCCAGTGGGTCAACCCGAAGGCGTGGATCATGGTGCTGACCGCGGCGACGACAATTCAGTTGTCCGCCAGCTATGGCGCCAACGCAATCGGCATGGCTATCGTGTTCATTTGTGTTGGCTTTCCGAGCATCAGCCTGTGGGCCGCATTCGGACAAGGCATGCGCGGCTTCCTGTCGAATCCGCGCAGGCTGCGCGCGTTCAACGTGACGATGGCGTTGCTGCTCGTGCTGTCGCTCTATCCACTCATCGCGAAACTGGTAGCAGCCTGACTGGACGCCGCCCGACTCGCGCCGATGACGCCTTGATGCCGCAGAGTGACTGGAGCAGCCCACTTCCCTGGGCGTATCCTCGACGACGCGCTCTCATTGCGGCGCGACTTGAAGCCGCGAAGGGAAGCGCTCGTCAAACTCCTGGACAGCAATGTCGCCAAGGCGCGAGCAGGCCTCCGCCGGTAATGCGACGCTGAGCTCCTCGCACCGGCAGGCTATGCCGGCAAAGCGGAGCACCCGCATCCGAACTTCCCTGGGCTCTGCGTAGGCCGAAACGTGTTTTGGCGGTAGTTCCATGCGTACGCGGCGCCACACCTCATGGCGAAGCATTGCGCCGCTCACATCGCGACGCACCAATGTCGTCCCGGTCAGTTGCCTGTGCAGGTGGCGAGCGTGCAGCGCAAGCGCCAACGCCACCATCATCACGATGTACATTACGCTGCTCCTTGGCGATACTGCACGTTGGCCACAAGCAGAACAACAACCATGAGCGGCGCTGGCGCATTGCCATCGACGAAGCGTTACCGCGTCACGGAACGCTCCGAACCACGCACTCACGGGTGTACTCGGCTTTGCGCCGCCCGCAACTTAAAGCGCGCGGATATTCGCTGCCTGCTTGCCCTTGGGGCCTTGCTTGACCTCATAGCTGACGCGCTGGCTCTCTTGCAACGACTTGAATCCCGTGGCCTGAATTTCGGAAAAGTGCGCGAACACATCCTCACCGCCGTCGTCCGGCGTAATGAACCCAAAGCCCTTGGCGTCGTTAAACCACTTCACAATACCGGTCGTCATAAATAATTCAGAAAAAGTAACCGCAGATTTGTCATTTCAAGAAGGCACGAGGCGACGCTTCAACGAACGGTATTGCAAACGCATCGCGCATCGACACTATTGCCGCCTCGGATTGCGGGCGTCAACAAAAAAATAAATCTATTTCAGCTATTCAAGAACACCAAGAAACAAGTCGTTCTAAGTTAAAACCCCATTATCGCCACGCTGGTTTCCACAGCACATGATGGATTTCGAATTCCGCAGTGCCTCGCCCAGCGGCCGAACGTCAATCAGTTCCCCTTGTGATGCGTGCTGCATTGCCATGGCAAGCGCCTCTTGCAACCCGGGTGGGTCAATCAGATCATCCTGCGTGCCATCATGGTGCGGATCTCCCCGATCGCCCTTGCGGGATTCAATCCTTTTGGGCAAACATCGGTGCAGTTCAGAATCGTCCGGCATCGGAACAGGCGGTACGGATCATGGAGGTTGTCCAGTCGCGCGGCCGTTCCCTCGTCGCGGGAGTCCACCAGAAAGCGACAGGCCTGCAACAGTCCGGCCGGACCGACGTACTTGTCGGGATTCCACCAGTACGACGGACATGCGCTGGAGCAGCACGCACACAGGATGCATTCGTACAGGCCGTCGAGTTGATCACGTTGCTGCGGCGACTGGAGTCGCTCGCGCTCGGGAGGCGGCGTTTCGTTGATCAGGTAGGGCTTGATAGAGTGGTATTGCTTGAAAAACGCCGTCATGTCGACGATCAGATCACGTACGACCGGGAGGCCGGGTAACGGTCGCAGCACAGTATGAACGGGAAGATCGTTGAGGTTGGTCACGCAAGCGAGGCCGTTCTTGCCATTAATGTTCATGGCGTCCGAGCCACATACCCCCTCGCGACAGGAACGCCGGAAGCTGAGCGTTTCGTCCAGCGCCTTGAGGCGAATGAGCACATCCAATAGCATTCTTCCGGCCGACGTGACATCAATCGTGAAGACTTGCATGTAAGGTTTGGCGTCTTTGTCCGGATCGTATCGATATATCTCGAACGTTCTTGTATCACTCACGGCGTCTCTCCAATTTCATCGAAGATTGGGCGACGAAATCCAATGGGTAGCGATCGCTTTCGACTCGACCCGCCCCGCATCACGGCACACCACTAACAGACATCCACTCCGGAGCGGATGCTTGCATGGATCCTCCTGGCGTCGTGCCCCCTTGCATTCGTCGTGCGCACGATGGGCCTCGAACTGCAAATGCTGATGTCAAGCGGACCGCACAGTCCGCCGTCGACGTGACGTGTCTCGTGCGGGCTTTCGTTCGACCGCTCGCGCGATGCCCGGCGTACATCGCATGCCACTTAACAATATATATCACGACATGATATTTTTAACGAAATGCAGCGTTCGGGTTTCCACGGTCAGGCGGCGCACAACAGCCACCGGGCTGTTTTTCATGCTGCTGATCCTGTCCCTGTATCCGCTCGTCGCGCACCTGTTGCCGCGGTGATCCGGCGCAACACCCGCGATCCCGCCCGTTGAGATTCGCCGCCCGCAGGCGTAGGCTTGAATTCAGGGCGGGCAAAACCGGGTGGCCGGTCGAGCCGCTATTGTCGGGAGAAAGCCGATGAGGCCAATGCTGAGGATGGGCGAGCACATCGAAGGGATGCACTGGGTCGCCGAGTATTACCAGGACACCCACGACATCCGGGTACTGCGCGAAGACATCGAGATCGGCACGTATTGCGCGCCGCCGACCCTGTTCGGCGAGGAGGAGGACATGGGTGCCCCCAATCTCGCCGATCATCGCAGCCGCGATGCTGCGCTTCTCGCGTATCTGCGCCAGTTCGTCAAACACCACGACGCGGAAGAATAGCGGCGCGCACGCTACCGCATCGTCGATCCCCGAATCCGGCGGACATGCGCCGAGGGGCGCGCGCGTATCCAATTAACCGGCGCATCGCGCCCCGCGCGCCGATGCGCGCCGGTCGCCATCGCTGCCACGCCTGAGCGCGGCAGCGCAAACCGGCTGGCGAGGCTGGCCGCTCAGTGTCCGAGCGGCTCCGCGTCGCCCGGCTGCTGCTGCGTGACCCCATGCGGCCGCGCGGCCTGCTTGATCAGCAGCGCGACGCAAGACAGCACGCCAGCCACCGCAATCGTCGCGAACACGCCCGCGAACGTGAAATGGCGCCGCGTCAGTTCGGCGACGAGAAACGAACCCGCAATGCCGCCGAAGCGCCCGACGCCGAGCATCCACGCGACCCCGGTGCCACGCCCCTGGGTCGGATAGAACGCCGCCGCGAGCGCGGGCATCGACGACTGCGCGGTGTTCATCAGCACGCCGGCGACGAACACGACCAGCACGAGCAGCCCGACGTTGCCGACCGCCTGCCCGATCGCGTACACGCTGACGGCCGTCAGCGCATAGCACAGCGCGATCACGCGGTTCGCGTTGAAACGGTCCATCAGCATGCCGCACAGCACGGCGCCGACGCCGCCCAGCGGGAACAGCGCCGAGATCAGCGTCGCGCTCTTCGGCGTCAGGCCGGCATCCTTCAGCAGGATCGGCATCCAGTTGATCGACGCGTAGAAGATCACGAGGCCCATGAAGTAAGCGACCCACAGCATCACGGAGCCGACGAGGTACGACCGCGACAGCACGACGCCGAGGCCCTTTCCGCCCGTCTGCGGCGCGGTCTCCGTCATCACGAACGAGCCGGCGTTCATCGCTTCGCTTGAGATGCGCGACAGCGTCGCGCGAATCCGGTCGACGGGCTGGCCGCTGGCGACCATGAAGCGCACCGATTCCGGCATCTTGACGAGCAGCAGCACGCCGAGCACCAGCGGCGTCGCGCCGCCGAGCATCAGCACGCTGCGCCAGCCGAAATGCGGAATCATCCATGCGGCGAGGAAGCCGCCGAACGCCGCGCCGAGCGGAAAGCCGCAGAACATCAGGTTGATCAGGGTCGCGCGGCGCCGGTCGGGACAGAATTCGCCCATCATCGTGACGGCGTTCGGCATCGCGGCGCCCAGGCCGACGCCGGTGACGAAGCGCAGGACCGTGAGCTGCCCGAGGCTCGACGAGAACGCGGACGCGAAACAGGCCACGCCGAACAGGAACACCGAGCCGAGCAGCAGCACGCGCCGCCCGAGGCGATCGGAAAGCGGACCCGACACGAGCGCGCCGCACGCGAGGCCGAACAGCGCGGCGCTCAATACGGGCGCGAGATCAGGCTTGGTCAGGTGCCATTCGGTGAGCAGCGACGGTGCGATGAAGCCGATCGCCGCCGTGTCGAAGCCGTCCAGCAGGACGATCACGAAACACAGAAAGAAGATGAGCCACTGGAAGCCGCCGAATGGCTGCGTATTGATGAAGGTCTGTACGTTGACGACCGGGGTGCGATTCATTGCTTGTCTCCTGTCTTTTTTTGCATCGTGGGCGATGCGCCGCGCGCCGATTCACTGCCGGCGCGTCGGTTGTCGGAGGCGCGCGGAAACGCGCCTCGCCTGGGTCCGGCCCGAATGTCAGCCGGCCTCGTCCTGCTCCTGGAAAATCCTGTCGGCGAGGTGGAACGCCGAGTTCGCCGCCGGCACGCCGCAATAGATCGCGGTCTGCAGCAGCACTTCCTTGATCTCGTCGCGCGTCACGCCGTTGTTGCGCGCAGCGCGCAGATGCAGCGCGAGTTCCTCGCCGCGGTTGAGCGCCACCATCATCGCGATCGTCAGCATGCTGCGCGTATGGCGCGGCAAGCCCTCACGCGTCCAGATCTCGCCCCACGCGTAGCGCGTGATCAGGTTCTGGAATTCCTCGTTCACCTCGGTGCGGTGCTCGAGCGAACGGTCGACGTGCGCGTCGCCGAGCACCGCGCGGCGCACCTTCATGCCCGCGTCGTAACGTTGCTGGTCATCCATCGTGCGCACTCCTCAGGCGGTCAGGAAATCGAGCAGCGCGCGGTTGAAGCCATCCGTGCACTCGATGTTCGAAATGTGCGCGGCGTCGAATTCGACGTGACGCGCGCCCGGAATCGCGGCCGCCAGCGCGCGGCCCTGGTCGGGCGGCGTCGACATGTCGTGCTCGCCCGTCACGACGAGCACCGGCAGCGCGATCGACTTCACTTCTTCGCGCAGGTCGGCGGCGTTCAGTGCATCGCAGTTCGCCGCATAGCCGTCCTTGTCGATGTGCAGGAACGTGTCGCGGATCAGGTCGTGCAGGCGCGGCTCGCGCTCGACGAACGCGGCCGTGAACCAGCGCGGCAGCACCGCGTCGGCGAGCGCGGCCATCCCTTCGGCCCGCGCCTTCGCGGCGCGCGGCGCCCACACTTCCGGCGTGCCGATCTTCGCGGCGGTGTTCGAGAGCACGACGCGCGCCATCCGCGACGGGTAGCGCGCGGCGAGCGCCGCACCGGTCAGCCCGCCCATCGAAATCCCGCAGAAGTGCGCGCGCGCAATGCCGACGTGATCCATCAGGCCGATCACGTCGCCCGCGAGCTGCTCGATCGTGTACGAGCCGGCCGGCGCGTCGGAATGGCCGTGGCCGCGCGTGTCGTAGCGCAGGATGTTGAAGTGCTGCGAGAACGAACGGATCTGCGGCGCCCACATCGACAGATCGGCGCCGAGCGAATTCGAAAAGACGAGCCACGGCGCGTCGTCGCGCGAAGCGCGGTCGATCCGGTAGTGCAGTTTCACGCCGTTGACAGTAGCGAAAGGCATCAGAATTCTCCTGGGTTCTGGTTCTGGCTCGCGTAGGCCGCGAGCACGGCATCGACATAGGCATGCGCCTCGCCGACGTAATGTGCGGGGTTGAGCAAATGCGCGAGCGCGTCGCGCGACAGGTGAGCGGCGACCGCCGGATCGGCCGCGAGCACGTCGAACAGCGTCGCGCCGCTGCGCACGGCTTCCTTCGACGCGTGCTCGACGACGTGATGCGCGTCGAGCCGGCCGATCTTGTCGCCGAGCGCGAGCATCACGGCTTCGCCGAGGATCAGGCCGCGAGTCAGGTCGAGATTGGCCGCGAGCCGCTCGGTGTTCACGTCGAGGCCGGCGGCGATCTGTGCGATCTGCGCGAGCGCGCCGCCCGTCAGCCGCGCGAGATCGGGCAGCGCATCCCATTCGGCCTGCCAGCCGCCGAGCGCGCGCTCGTGTTCCTGCACCATCCCGGCGAACACCGTCGCGACGAGGCCGGGCGCGCGCACGGCCGCCGTCAGCACGGCCGCGCAGCCGACCGGGTTGCGCTTGTGCGGCATCGTCGACGAGCCGCCCTTGCCCGCTGCGGCGGGCTCGCCCAGTTCGCCGACTTCGGTCTGCATCTGCAGCGACACGTCGCGCGCGATCTTGCCGAGCGTGCCGGTCAGCATGCCGAAGCATGCGGCCGCTTCGGCTATGCGGTCGCGCTGCGTGTGCCACGGCACGGCCGGCAGCGCGAGCCGCAGATCGGCGGCGAGCGCGGCCGTCACGCCGGACGCGTGTTCGCGCAGGCTCGCGAGCGTGCCGGCCGCGCCGCCGAACTGCAGCACCAGCGCGCGCGCGCGCAATTCGGCGAAGCGCGCGCGATGACGCAGCAGCGCATCGAGCCACTGCGCGAACTTCAGGCCGAGCGTGATCGGCAGCGCCTGTTGCAGCCAGGTGCGCCCGATCGCCGGCGTCGCGCGATGAGCGCGGGCAAGGCCGGCCAGCGACGCGCAGGCGGCGTCGAGCAGCGGCTCGAGCACGTCGAGCGTGTCGCGCAGTTGCAGCACGGTCGCGGTGTCGATGATGTCCTGGCTCGTCGCGCCCCAATGCACGAATTTCGCGGCTTCGGGATCGTCCTGCTTCACGCGCGCGGTCAGTTGCCTGACGAGCGGAATCGCCAGATTGCCGCCGAGCGCGGCGTCGCGCGCGAGCGCTTCGGCGTCGAGCTGGCCGGCGTCGCACGCGCGTTCGATCGCGGCGACCGCGGCGGCCGGGATCACCTGCTGCGCGGCGAGCGCGCGCGCGAGCGCCGCCTCGACGTCGAGCATGCGCTGGATCGTCGCGCGAGGCGACCAGATCCGGTTGAGCGGCTCGGTGCCGCAGATGAGGGAGGTCAGGCGGGCGCTGTCTTCGAGCATGGCATCAGGAATGGAGACGGGGTGCGCTTATTGTCCAACGAAGCGCACCGGCATGCGCGGCGCGCATGCCGGCGTCCGGTTCAGGCCGCGGCCTTTTGCGTCGCGTCGATCAGCGGCACGCCGGTCAGCTTCTCCAGCTCGTCGAACGACAGGTCCGTGAAGATCTCGCTCACCGCGAGGCCGTCGCGGGTGACGTCGAGCACCGCCAGATCCGTGTAGATGCGGCTCACGCAGTTCACGCCGGTCACCGGATACGAGCATTGCGCGACGATCTTGCTTTCGCCCTGCTTCGTCAGGTGTTCCATCATCACGAACACCTGCTTCGCGCCGATCGCGAGGTCCATCGCGCCGCCGACAGCCGGAATCGCGTCCGGCGCGCCGGTGTGCCAGTTCGCCAGATCGCCGCCGGCCGATACCTGGAACGCGCCCAGCACGCAGTAATCCAGATGGCCGCCGCGCATCATCGCGAACGAATCGGCGTGGTGGAAATACGCGCCGCCCGTCAGCAGCGTCACGTGCTGCTTGCCGGCGTTGATCAGTTCGTCGTCTTCCAGGCCGGGCGCCGGGGCCGGGCCCATGCCGAGCAGGCCGTTCTCGCTGTGCAGGAAGATCTCCTTGCTCGGATCGAGGTGGTTCGCCACCAGCGTCGGCACGCCGATGCCGAGGTTCACATACGCGCCTTCGGGAATATCCTGCGCGACGCGCTTGGCCATTTCATCGCGGGTCAATCGTTTCATCTGTGTTCTCCTGTCCGGGCGCTCAGGCTGCCTGGTTTGCGGCGCGCTCGGCGGCCAGTTCGGCCGCATGCGCGGCTTGCGGCACTTCGACGATGCGCTGCACGAAGATGCCCGGCGTCACGATGTGTTCCGGATCCAGGCCGCCGAGCGGCACGACTTCCGACACCTGCACGATCGCCACTTTCGCGGCGCTCGCCATGATCGGCCCGAAGTTGCGCGCGGTCTTGCGATAGACGAGGTTGCCCCAGCGGTCGCCCTTGTACGCCTTCACCAGCGCGAAATCGGCGTGGATCGGGGTCTCGAACACATACGGCTTGCCGTCGATCACGCGGGTTTCCTTGCCTTCGGCGAGCTTCGTGCCGTAGCCGGTCGGCGTGAAGAAGCCGCCGATCCCGGCGCCCGCCGCGCGGATGCGCTCGGCCAGGTTGCCTTGCGGCACGAGTTCCAGCTCGATCTCGCCCGCGCGGTACAGCGCGTCGAACACCTGCGAATCGCTCTGGCGCGGGAACGAGCAGATGATCTTGCGCACCTGCTTCGCCTTCAGCAGCGCCGCGAGACCGGTCTCGCCATTGCCCGCGTTGTTGTTGACGATCGTGAGGTCGCGCGCGCCCTGCGCGATCAGCGCGTCGATCAGCTCCGACGGCATGCCGGCCGTGCCGAAGCCGCCGATCATGATCGTCGCGCCATCGTGAACGTCGGCCACCGCCGATTGAAGCGAATCGAAAATCTTGTTGACCATGTCTCTTCCTGATACGAACCCGCGGCCCGATGCGCGGCATGTCGATGGGACACGCGCAGCCCGCGTGCCGCGCCGGATCTGTGTCGAGCCCCGGCATTTGTTCGCTATTCGAACCCAGATTCGATTAGCGAACGATGCGAGGATCATAGAATCGCGCCAAGCGCGTTGTCAAGGCGGGATGTCTCGGGGGCGGGGACGGGAGCGGCGCGTCAGGCGCGGGCCGCCGCGGCACGCACACGCGGCAAAAGCGTGAAACAATGCCCCCGAACCGCGCCGCGATGAGCGGCCGCACTCGATGGAGCGAATACATGGGCAAGAAATCCTCGCCGCCGGACCACGGCGCATCCCGGCCGAGCCGCAAAGAGGCCGAAGAAGCCGTGCGCGTGCTGCTGCGCTGGGCGGGTGACAATCCCGAACGCGAAGGGCTCGTCGACACCCCGGCGCGCGTCGTGCGTGCGTATGAAGAGTTCTTCTCGGGTTACGGGATCGAGCCGCGCGACATCCTCGCGCGCACGTTCAGCGAAGTCGACGGCTACGACGAAATGATCGTGCTGAAGGACATCCGGTTCGAGAGCTACTGCGAGCACCACATGGTGCCGATCATCGGGCGCGCGCACGTCGCCTATCTGCCGAACCACCGCGTCGTCGGCATCTCGAAGCTCGCGCGGCTCGTCGACGCGTTCGCGAAGCGCCTGCAGATCCAGGAAAAGATGACGGTGCAGATCGCCGACGCGCTGTTCGACGTGCTGCAGCCGAAAGGCGTCGGCGTGATCCTCGAGGCGGCGCACCAGTGCATCTCGACGCGCGGCATCCACAAGCCTGGCGTCGAGATGGTGACGTCGCGGATGCTCGGCACGTTCCGCACCGATCCGTCGACGCGGCGCGAATTCCTGTCGATCGTCGCCAACCCGTCCTCTGTGAACCTGACGAATACGTAAATGCAGTCAACGAAGCAAACGGCCGGCGCGCCGGTGGTGCTCGTGACCGGTGCGGCCCGCCGCGCCGGACGCGCGTTCGCCGAGCATTTCGCCGCGCACGGCTATCGCACCGCGATTCACTTCGACCGTTCGGCCGACGCCGCACACGCGGCGGCCCGCGCGATCGCCGAGCGCGGACCGGACTCGGTCGCGCTGCAGGCCGACCTGTCCGACGCCACGCAGATCGACGCGCTGATCGAGGCCGTCTATGCGCGCTTCGGCCGCCTCGACGTGCTGGTCAACAACGCGTCGGTGTTCTGGCAGGATCACTTCCCCGGCTTCGACCTGGCCGCGCTCGACACCGCATGGGCGGTGAATTGCCGCGCGCCGATCCTGCTCGCGCGCGCGTTCTACGAGCGGGCGCGGGACGCGGGCGCGCAGGGTGTCGTCGTCAATGTGGTCGACCAGAAGATCAAGGAAAACTTCCACCGCGACCATTTCAGCTACACGGTCGCGAAGGCCGCGCTCGGCAACCTGACGCAGATGCTCGCGATGTCGGCCGCGCCGGTGCTGCGCGTCAACGCAGTGTTCCCCGGCCTGATGCTGCCGAGCGACGACCAGACCGACGCCGATTTCGAGCACGCGAGCCACGCGTCGACGCCGCTCGCGCGCGTGGCCGGCCCGGACGACGTCGCCCAGGCGATCCTGCTGCTGACGGGGCCGGCGTACAACGGCGTGGATTTCGTCGTCGATGCGGGGCAGAACCTGATCCGCGTCGATCAG
>Ga0306924_10007305_pt1 | contig 11083 bp, 11 predicted proteins | sample sta12Can44000111_FD_203756 | JGI IMG/M metagenome (GOLD analysis project Ga0306924, IMG submission 203756) | Lab enrichment of tropical soil microbial communities from Luquillo Experimental Forest, Puerto Rico - statanox.12C.anox.44.000.111 (v2)... | ecosystem: Environmental > Terrestrial >...
GCAGTTGGCCATCCTTCCCGGCACGACTCACTACAACATCATTGCTACCCCGTCGTTGGCGGTCGTAATCGGTGAGTTCCTGAGGCGATAGCCCGATTCGGCGCGCGGGCAACGCCGCGCACTAGTTTATCGGCTCATTCCAACTGTGTTGGCAATCGACGTAACTTGTTCGGCGTCCAAGACAACAGTTTTGGACGTTTCGACGGCGAGTTGTGGTCCTAGCTGCGCCGCGTTATCGGTAAACAGCATCGCATCCTGACTGGCGCGGGATACTGTGCCTCTTGAAAACTACGATCTGTGTGAGAGGATGGGACTTATACTTTTTCGCAATTTTCTCTCGCCATGCTCGTTTTTGCCACGCTGCTTGCCACTCTGTCCTCGACCGTTCGTTCACGCGCTGCCCTTGAGCTTGAGAACCTGATTTCATAAAGTCGTCGGCCTCCCTGACCTGAGTACACTTGGTAGTGCTAAACCGACCAAGGCTCGGGAGGAAGGAGGCCGAACATGTTGATTATAGGATGCGATTACCACCCGAGCGTACAGCAAATCGCATGGGTGGACACAGAGACAGGAGAAACAGGAGAACGACGGCTGAAGCATAGCGATCGCGAGGCTGAAGGTTTTTATCGCGAGCTGAAGGAGAAAGGATTCAGCGTGCGGGTAGGGATGGAAGCCACCGGGCATGCACGTTGGTTCGAGCGCTTGCTGGGTGAGCTCGGTTTCGAGTTGTGGGTAGGTGATCCAGGAAAGATTCGAGCCAAACAAGTAAAGAAGCAGAAGAACGATCGGCGAGATGCCGAGCACCTTCTGAAGCTGCTCATGAAGGATGACTTTCCCCGCCTGTGGGTGCCGACCCCGGAGAATCGGGATGTGCGGCAGTTGGTGCTGCACCGGCATCGTTTGGTGGGGATGCGCACCCGAGTAATGAATCAGCTGCAAGCTATCGCGATGAATGAAGGGATACGGCGTAAGCGAGGTCTATGGAACAAGCAGGGGCGAGCGCTACTGGAATCCTTGTCGTTACCGCCCTGGACCAGTCGTCGCCGGCAAGAACTGCTGGAGCTGTTAGACCATTTGGACCCAAGCATCGAGCAGTTGAGCCAAGCGATCGAGCAAGAAGCTGAGAAATGGCCGGAGGTCCAACGCTTGCTCACTCATCCGGGAGTGGGACCAATTACGGCGCTGGCGTATGTATTGGTCATTGGCACACCACATCGATTTCGTTGTGGCAAGCAGGTGGCCAGCTACTTGGGGTTAGCGCCATCGGAAGCCTCCAGTGGCGATCGCCAGCGTCTCGGCCACATCAGCAAGCAAGGCAATGCGATGTTGCGACACTTGCTGGGGCAGGCCGCCCAAAGTGTGGCTCACTGTGAGGACCAGTGGCGTGGCCAGTATGTCCACTTGGCACTGCGCCGTAATCATGCGATTGCCAAGGTAGCCATGGCACGCAAGCTTGCGGTGCGGTTGTTCTGGATGTGGCGCAAGGAATGGGATTATCAGCAGGTAAAGAACTTCGGTTCGCACGTGGGGCAGCTCGTGCAAAGCCATGGTGTGGAGTAGATCACCGAGAATCTGATTGAGCGCCCCGCTCCCTTCAGCAAGGGAGTCCGAATTAGTTAATCATGGTCGAAGTTCTGATCGAATAGATGGTTGGGTCGGACCAAGTTTACCGGCCCTCAGGATTAGCGGCGAGCCTTTGGTCGGAGCATCAGTGCGACGGTTCAGAAATAGAGCGATAGATTTTGCTTTACGGCTTTCCCTTTCTCTCACCAGACCGGGGGAGAGGAAACCAACAAGGGTCAAAAAGCAAAACCTTTCAGCTAGGGAACGAAGCTTCGCTGAACTTCGCTGCGCTTCGTTCCCTCTTCCATTATGGGGGTTGGGAGGGCTGTCAAGGATCGAGATGAACGCCCTGCGGGCGCCCTTGACAGCCCTCCCAACCCAAAGGAAGAAGTGTGTCTATTTTTTACTTGACATGGCCGACGACTTCATAGACGGCTTTGCGCCATCAAATCGGCGTGCTTCAGCGGTCGACGACAAAACGCCCGAGATTGACCGCTGGGGACCGCCTGTTGTGGGTCTTTCTTTCCCGCGTTTGGCGGGACGGCCGCTCGGCACTGGCCATAGTTCAGCCCGAGACGGTTGTAGCCTGGCATCGCACCGGCTTTCGCCCGTTCTGGACCTGGAAGGTCCGCCGCGGCCAACCGGGACGGCCGCTCATTTCGGGCGAGGTCCGAGACCCGATCCGCACGATGTGCCGGGAGAATACCGGGTGGGGTGCACCCCGCATCCACGGTGAACTGCTGAAACTCGGCATCGACATCGGTGAGACCAGTGTGAGCAAATACATGGTGCGCAGCGGCAAGCCGCCATCTCAGACCTGGCGCACTCTCCTCGGGAATCACCTCACGCAGATGGTCTCCATCGACTTCTTCACTGTGCCCACCCTCCGTTTCCAAGTACTTTACGTGTTTCTGGTATTGGCCCATGACCGGCGTCGCATTCCGCACTTCAATGTGACCGCCCACCCCACCGCCGAGTGGACGGGACAGCAACTGCGGGAGGCCTTTCCCTTTGACCAATTGCCGCGTTACCTGCTGCGCGGGCGGTGGCACTGTGACAGCGGGAAAGATTCGCATGCGGGCGGCTGGACTCAACCCGAATTCCGCAAAAAGCCGGACCAACTGGTTTTCGGCGTCCCTCACCACCCGCAGGAACGGATTGAGTGAAGGCTTCCCGCGTATGACGACGACCAACCCCGACTTTGCCACCTCTGCGCGGGCCTTATCGACCACCGCCAAGTTTTCGGTTAGCGAGACAAACGCATCCCTGTCCGCTGCCGTCAAGAGTCCTAATGGTCGCAAAATCTGTGCGAGCCGCTTCCAGTGCGCCCGTGCCGCAGGCGACAGGCTGCGGGGAATCCGCAGCAGGCAATCGGGCCTCGGCTCATCGTGGCTTTCGCGCCGATGGTGTGATCCAGTCAGCTCCCTGAGTGGGTTGGGCTTCGGTGGTCTTCCAGTCTTCATCGGTGAACCGTTCCAAGGGCCAGCAGGCCAGTGCCGTGAGTTCTTCCAAGGACAGCTCGCGGCCACTCATCAATACCGCTTCTTCCACATCGGGCGCAAGCTGAGGATCGACGGCGCCAGCCGCCAGCTCTGACTTGAGTTTGTGTATCACGACAAAATGGTAGCAGCGTGGTGCGAATCTCGTTTTCTGGACATTGAGTATTACGCGAATCATGGCCTGCGCGTGGTCGCGGTGCTATCGCCAATTCTCGATTTCAACCGGTATCCCCCATGCCCTTCATTCTGGCGGGCCGAGCCGCCAAGCCTTGTACCAGCCACCACCAGCGCAGCCACAGCCCGCTTTTTCTTCAAAGAGCGAAAACCTTCAATGAACAGAAAATCTCACGGGGTTCTTCAACGCAGAGTGAGAGGGCCTGTTATCAACAGAACTGACCGCGAGTCGGCCTCATGTCGTCATGGCCTCCCGGAAAGATGGGGCATGTCATGACGCATGCCCCATAATCAAAGGAGAAGAAGAGTGGGTACGAGCGCCGGAGCTGCGCTCGTTCCCTTTCGCCTGCTATCTCACCACCCGTTTGAGATGGAAGCAACTGTCAAATGTGACAGGTCGGGTGTGGAGTCAAAAGCAACTATCACCGGAAGAAGTGGTGGACACTGTAATCTGTCACAAATGACAGTTCCTCACAGCCCTGCCTTGTGGTGAGATAGCCGACCAACGAAGCCAACCTTGGGATCAAATGATGAACACAGCCATTGGCGGAGGCTGAATCGCCAAGATAAAGGAGACATCGATGAATTTTGGAGCCAGGATTCAGAGACTGGCGCTCGGATTGGTTGCCCTCTCCAGCATCGTGCTGGCAGGCGGTTTACTTCCAATCGCGGCGCAAAATAGTAAACCGAACATCGTGATGCTCATGACGGACGATACGGGCTGGAACGACTTTGGGGCCTATTCGAACGGAGGCGCGACCAACGGGCATCCGACGCCGAACGTCGATAAGATAGCCAAAGAGGGTGCCGTCTTTACCAGTTGGTATGGCCAGGCGAGCTGCACTGCTGGCCGTGCCTCGTTCATGACTGGACGTATTCCGATCCGCTCGGCGCTCTCAATCGTGGTTGCGCCGGGAGACGAGAATTTCCTGCGGAAGGAGACGCCAACCATTGCTGAATTCTTCAAGAAGAACGGTTACACAACCTTCTTCACGGGCAAGTGGCACCTAGGAGACAAGCCTGAGGCCTACCCGATTGAGCACGGCTTCGATGAGATGAAGGAGTTCGCCGCCTACTACGCAGGCGTCTATTCCTATCCAGACACGTCCAAGTGGTTCCACCCCTGGTTTCCTTCATACAACCCGGAATTCGAGAAGGTGTGGGACTCAGTCGTGAACCTGGGCGAGTGGGAAGGAGTGGCTGGCCAGCCCGCCAAGAAGGTTGCCACTATCACCTACGACTATATGGCGACGATGGACGAACGGATGGCCGACTACGCGGTTACATACATCAAAGACCACGCGAAGAGCGGCAAGCCGTTCTTCATGGACATCAACTTCATCAAAATGCACAATCCCACCAACGCTGCACCGGACTTCCGGGGAAAGTCGCATCTGGGCGACTATTCCGATTCGCTGATGGAGCTTGATGCCGACATCGGCAAGATCATGGACGAGATCCGGGCGGAAGCACCCAACACGATCGTGATCCTGACCGCCGATAATGGCGCCTGGTTGGATGCCTATCCCGATGCCGGGACGACGCCATTCCGTGGCGAGAAAGGGTCGGCATTCGAGGGCGGCTGGCGCGTGCCGGGAATCATGTGGTGGCCGGGGCACATTCCGGCGGGCGTGACTTACGGTGAAATGATGACGCACATCGATTGCTGGTCCACGCTGGCGGCAATGTCGGGGATTACTCCCCCGCCCTACGGAGAGATGAAGGACAACAATGGAAAGCCCATTTTCTTCGACAGCATCGACAACAGCGCATACATCCTTGGCAAGGCACAGCACTCGGCCCGCAGGTCGTGGATCTTCATCAACGGCGAATATCTAAATGCGATACGAGCCGACATTGCTGGAGATCCCGACGAGCCTTGGGTGAACATCGCATGGAAGTTCATGTGGACGGCCAAGGAATCGTGGTTGGGTCCGTCGCAAGGCCTCGGTTCGATCCCTGCGGTGTACAACCTCACGATGGATCCCTATGAGAAATACGACATGATCTTCAATGGAGCGGCCCCGACCCGTGGAACTACCACTTCTCCGGGAAGATACGCCGGCCAGGACAACGGCTGGACGGCTGCGATATTTTCGTATGCTCTCCAGGAATTCGATAAGTCGATCATTAAGTATCCGAGCATCACGCGATACCCGGGCGGCGCTTCGAACGACCTGATACCGGACCTGCAACATCCGAAGAACCCGCTGCCGCTGCTGGATCCGAACAACATGCCGAAAGCAGGAGCATCGAGCGACTAACAAAGTGCTCGCAGCACAAATAAAAAGGGAGCGTGCGATGCGAATGGCACGCTCCTTTCACGGATGCCATGGTTGCTGCTGCTGTCCAGTGGGCGGATTCGCATCATTCGGAAGATCGATGCTGAGTTTGACTTCTCAACGCCCGCCACACTTAGGATTCGTCGAACGGTCGTGTTATGCCACCGACGGCCCGCTGTCCGCGTCGCTATCCCATCCTTATTATATTGGTCGGCTGTCCCCTCCAGCGTCCCGCCCTGCTTACGAAGTTCTCCGAGGCGACCAATGACTTCCGTTCCGCCCGGTGCGCTCCGAACGGTAAGGCCATTCCACTAGAGCCTTGGCCGCGCTGGCAACAATTCACCCGTAGCTATTTCCAGCATTGCCGCCAGCGGGCTGGGTTGCGCATTGAGCCTGCAGTGCGGAACGCGAAGGAGCTGTTATTGACAAAATTGGACGGTGCGCGGCGTTAAAGCGGTGAACTTCTAGCTGAAGGGTATGTGAATTGGGATGTGCCGACAACTTCCGGGTAGCCGTTATACGTCTATGTGGAACCTCGCTGATTAGGAACTATGTTTGGGGGTGTTGAAGGTTCGTGCCGTCTCGGGAACTTTATCAGGATACTTGCCGTACCTTCTCCGAGAGTAGGGGGTGACGATGGGCGACTTTCGGAGTAGCTCGCCGATCTCTGGCGCGCTCCGGAATCTTCTACTGATCCTTTCACTGGTAGTGGTTGCAGGCTCGCAGTCGCTTGCGGCGCAGGCCGCGCAGACCGTCAGTTCTAGCCCCGAGGAGCCCTGTCTCGACTCGCAGCACCTCGAGAAGGCCGAGCGCGGCCTGGATATAAAGGGGCTCATGCAGCAGCACCTCATACCTGGCATGAGCATCGCTGTGATCCACAACTTCCACGTTGTCTGCGCTAAGGGCTATGGAGTGACCGCAAAGGGTGGAAGCACGGCGGTCACACCCGCCACGCTTTTCCTAGCTGGCTCCATCAGTAAGCCCGTGGCAGCGGTGGGAGCGCTTTATCTCGTGCAGCAGGGCAAGCTCAGTCTCGACGAGGATGTGAACAGTAAGCTCACGTCCTGGAAAGTACCCGACAACGAGTACGCCCCTCAGCGCAAGGTAACTTTGGGTCGCCTCTTGAGCCATACCGGCGGATTCACCGGTGGCGATTTTTTCCCGGGCTATAGCGCGGGCAAAGCCCTTCCCTCACTAGTGCAGATCCTCAACGGCGTGCCACCAGCCACAAACGCTCCGATACGCGTTGGCTTCGAACCCGGCACACAATGGCGTTATTCCGGCGACGGCTATCTCGTGCTCCAGCAACTCGTGACGGACATCAGCGGGCAAAGCTTCCCGGAGTTCATGCGCACGACGGTGTTCGAGCAGCTCGGGATGAACGACAGCACGTTTGAGGAGCCCCTTCCCGCCGGGCGCAGTGCCTCCGCCGCTGCCGGAACGCTCATGAATGGCGACGCCCTCTCGGGAGGGTGGCACGTCAACCCTGAAATGGCAGCGGGAGGACTTTGGAGCACCCCAACTGACTTGGCCAAGCTCGCCATCGAATTGGCGCTCTCGATGCGCGGCAAGGCCAACCATGTTCTCACGCAAAGCACGGCCCGCGACATGCTCAGCCCGCACTGGAAGGACAGTGTGATCAATATCTTAGGGACCAGTCAGGACCCAGATCAGATGGGGTTGGGCTGGTTCGTCGGCGCTCGGAAGGGACGATTCGGACACATCGGTGGAAATGTGGGCTATCAAGCCACGCTGGTGATGTTCGCCGACATCGGCGATGGCATGGTTATCATGACCAACTCCGATGTTGGGCTCGCCGCGGGCAATGCGCTGCTCGATCGGATTGCGCAGATCTATGGGTGGGATTACATAGCGCCACCGCCCCCATAAGGGCTTGAGGATGCTCGCTCCTGGCACGTTTTTAGAACCTGAATCCACTTGTTCGTATTATCGGCGACTCGGAAACTGGCCCGCATGCTGGTTCTCGGACAGTCAGTGAAAAATCTCTTCTCCACCCACCGAGCGTTCGAGCATGGCATCCCACCCTGAGGTCGTGGCCGGTCCGACCGTTTCCTTGCAGGTTCCCTCGGTTTTCCGTCTCTTCCGAAAGGATGGCTTCGAGCAAGGATTGTTGTGATCACGGTTACACCAACCGGGAATAGTCCCCAAGTTGGTATTGCGAAATCGGTCTCAGGGTACGAGAGGGCGTCACGCTAGCGACAGATTACGTCCGCGTGTGGGCCCGACACGTTAGGGGTGTTCGACGTCTAAATAAGCCAACTGAAGGGGTGACTCGGGGCATAATCCGGCGCACATATGCCACTCGCCGCGGGATCCCGGCTGGATTCCTACGAGATCATCGCGCCCATAGGTGCGGGCGGGATGGGTGAGGTTTATCGTGCCCGCGATACAAAGCTGCAGCGCGATGTCGCAATCAAGGTGCTGCCAGCGTACTGGTCGCGCGATCCGGAGCGATTGCAGCCACTTCATAAATCGGGTCCCTGGTCATGGACGATGTGAGTGGTGCGAGCGTATGATCAGCAACCGCCTGACACTCCTTCGCGCAAGGAGCCCATATATTTCGGGGAATGGTCTACAAACTTCCTTCTGATTCACGTTGTTGCTCTAAGGAGGTGATCGCTGGAAAGAAATGGCTGCGACTAACACTGCAGCTTCAAGGTCCACAGCCAACAGACTCGAGGAGAAATATTATGAGCACAATCACAACAAAAGACGGCACGCAAATCTACTACAAAGACTGGGGTAAAGGCCCGGTCGTAACTTTCTCACACGGCTGGCCGCTGAACTCTGACGCTTGGGACGGCCAAATGTTTTTCCTTGTAAAGAATGGATATCGCTGTGTTGCCGTTGATCGACGCGGGCACGGTCGGTCCAGTCAGCCATCCACAGGAAATGACATGGATGGATACGCAGATGACCTCGCAGCAGTAATCAAGGCGCTCGACCTCAGAGACGCCACGCTGGTGGGACACTCCACTGGAGGTGGGGAAGTGGCGCGCTACATTGGCCGCCACGGGACGAAACGGGTTGCCAGAGCGGTTCTCGTGGCGGCCGTAGCGCCGCTGATGCTAAAGACCGCCGCCAATCCGGAGGGCCTGCCCATGGAGGTGTTCGATAAACTGCGGAGCGACCTCACTAAGAATCCTTCGCAGTTTTACAGGGACACAGCGATACCCTTCTATGGTGCCAACAGGGCCGGTGCAAACGTTCCGCAGGCCACACTGGATCAGTTCTGGCTTTGGAGCATGCAAGCAGGCCTGTTAAACGCCTACGAGAGCATCAAGGCTTTCTCCGAAACCGATTTGACGGAGGACCTCAAGAAGTTCGACGTCCCCACCCTGGTTCTGCATGGTGAGGACGATCAGATCGTTCCCGTGAAGGATTCGGCCAAGAAGTCCGCGAAGCTGATTAAGGGTGCGAAGGAAATCTACTATCCAGGTGCGCCGCATGGCCTCACGGCCACGCATCAGGATAAAGTCAACGCAGACCTACTGGCGTTTCTGAAGGAAGCTAAGAAGGTTTCTACTGCAGCCTGAACTCAACGCGCCTCCGGCAGATTTTTCATGTTTCAAGGGGTCTCCCGAGCCGTCAAGAAAGTTGAGCTGGAGGGAGAGCGCATGACCACCCGAGTTGTTTACGCTATTTCTCGCCGCCGCTTTCTCGCATCCACTAGCCTTGCAACTGCAGGGCTGCTCGTTCCGCGCGCGCTCTTTGGTGGGACGGAGGTCGTCTCAGCGCCCGGTCTCGTGGAGAAAGCTCGGAAGGAGGCAGCGAACGCCACTGTTACCGTCCAGCGACTGCGCGGCAATATTAGCGTTCTCATGGGTGCTGGCGGAAATATCGCGCTCTTGCCCGGTGGGGATGGTAAGCTCCTCATCGATGCCGGATTTGCAGGCGCTCGTCCGAAGATTGCTGACGCTCTTGCGCGTATTAGCTCCAATCCAATCAAACACCTTATCAACACTCACTGGCATTTCGACCACACAGATGGGAATGAATGGTTGCACTCTGCTGGCGCGAACATCCTTGCCCATGAGAACACCCGCAAGCATCTATCCACGAGTACCCGCGTCGAGGGCTGGGCGTTTACGTTTCCGCCTTCTCCCGCTGGCGCAATCCCCAGTGAAGTATTTTCAACGGAGCGTACTATCAACCTTAACGGGACGAACATCGCTCTCAAATACTACGAACCCGCTCATACGGACAGCGACATCTCCGTTCACTTCACGAACGTTGACATTATTCATGTCGGCGACACGTTCTGGAACGGCTTCTACCCGTTCATTGATTATTCAACTGGTGGCAGCATTGACGGCATGATCCGTGCTACCGAAGCTAATTTAGCCAAAGTCACAGACAAAATGATCGTCATTCCGGGGCACGGCACAATAGGTGACAAGTCCCAACTCACCATTTACCGCGACCTGCTTGTCACTGTGAGAGACAAGGTGGCGGCTCTCAAAAAGCAAGGGAAGACTCTCGATGAAATTGTGGCTGCGAACCCGACTGCGCCGTGGGATGCCAAGTGGGGCGCAGGTTTCATGAACCCGCGTATGTTCACCGGACTGGTTTTCGAGGGGGTCTAACAAAGGCACTCTGAAGCATAGAAACTAAAGTAGGGGTAGCCAGGGATGCCCCAGCTGATGGTCCACCGGGTCGGCACACTGGATTTACTGCAATTCGCGCAGGCGTCTATTTTGTCGGCAGTCCAAGTGTTGCGGCAAGGCAGCATCGAACGCTCGCACTTACATCAGCGGGCGATGATGTCTGGTAACTTTGCAAAAAACAAAGGCGTTTTGCAACTTCTTCGTGATGCCCCACGTCGGCAAAGAAATGGTCAATTGTTGATAAATCCCGATGACACTCAAAACCCCGAACCGCTGGTTGACGAGTCGTCGGCAAATCAGAAGTGGAGCGAATCGAACAGTCTCAATTGATGAAAAATCTCTTCTCCACTCACCGAGCGTTCAAGGTGGCAAACCACTTGAGGCTACCAGCCCGGTCCGAGCTTCCCTTGCGAGCCCCTCGGTTCTTGTCCGGGCAGGCGTTTAGAAAACGTACCCTCACGCCTGACCCGCAATCCCCAGCCCGGTACAGCGAGCGAGCCCGCAAGACTGCCTTTATAAAAGAGGCGTTTAATATACAAAGAGGAGTCCGGAGAAGAACCCATTGAAAGTCGCAATCTACGCCCGCGTCTCGACCGACGACAAGGGCCAGGACCCGCTCAACCAGCTGATGGAACTCCGGGAGTTCGCCGTCCGGCAAGGCTGGACCGTCGTGCGCGAGTATACGGATGAGGCAACCGCCAAAAACGGTGAGCGACCGGGTTCAAGACAATGTGGGCCGACGTGAACCAAATTGATTGGCGGCCGTTTGCTGTAATATATGCCCACGAACCTCTCGGCGAGCGTGTCTCAGTTCCAGCATCACCGTTAATGGTAAAGCTAGCCGAGATTAGGCATAGAATCGTGCGTTTTCCAAGCGAAGAAGGAAAGCCAGTTGCACATGCCAGCAGAGACATCAACCCCGATACGGTACGATCTG
>Ga0306924_10007307_pt1 | contig 11082 bp, 10 predicted proteins | sample sta12Can44000111_FD_203756 | JGI IMG/M metagenome (GOLD analysis project Ga0306924, IMG submission 203756) | Lab enrichment of tropical soil microbial communities from Luquillo Experimental Forest, Puerto Rico - statanox.12C.anox.44.000.111 (v2)... | ecosystem: Environmental > Terrestrial >...
GGGCGATGACGAAGAGCCATCTGATCCGAGAAAGCGCAGTGATGATCTCCTCGACCATGGCGTCGGCGAAATACTCCTGCTCCGGATCGCCGCTCAGATTGGCAAACGGCAATACCGCGATCGACGGCTTGTCAGGCAACGGGAGACCTGCTTCCGCCCATTCCGGTTTTACCGGAGGCACGAACCGGTAGCCACGGCCGGGCACCGTCTGGATACAGCTGCCGTCCGCTCGCCCTCGATCGAGGACCCGGCGGAGTGCGGCGATCTGCACCGGCAAGTTGCTCCCCTCGACCACGGTTCCCGGCCACACGGCATCCAGGATCTCGTCCCTTGAGACGAGCTCCCCAGATCGCTCGACCAACGTATGGAGCACCTCGAGGGCGCGCGAGCCGATCACGATCGGAATAAAGGCGCCGTTCTGATCCCGCCGGGATAGCCCGCTTCTGTCGAGACGAAACCCCTCGAACAGGAAAACGTCGGCGCTGGCAGGTGTCTACATGCGTGTGCGCCTCCACGAGAAAGGTTCATAGCGAGGCCTTGTGACCGCCAATTTCCTCGTAAAGAGGAGTTTTGCAACATTTCAAACCGATTCAAAAGATTTCATCGCCGCTTTATTGCCTCCCCGCCGCTATCGGCCTTTTGTCGGTTCCCGGGTGCAAGCCACCCTGGCGCAATACATAGCCATAAAGGGAGATCGAGAATGAAGAGACGGCTCTCGAAAGGAACCTTGTTGGCTGCGATCGCCTTGCCGGCGCTAAGCGCTGCCGCTTGGGCGGGAGGAAGCGACGATTTCGGGTGTTCGGACGCGACGCTCAAGGGCGAATATGCGTTCGGCGTCACCGCCTACACTCCGCCAGGTCTTCCGGACGGTCCATCCTCTGTTGTGGCGGGCATCAAGGTTTTCGACGGCCGCGGCGGGCTCACTCAGCGCGACTACAACGGTGACGCCCTACGAACGCGTGGCCAGACCGATTTTGCCCCGAAAGGGCAGGAAACGGGCACCTATATGGTCAATTCCGACTGCACGGGCAGCATGGAGATCGATTTAAACGTGCCTCATGTGCCTCCCGGCACCTCAAGTGGTGTCTTGGAAATCAGGTTTGTGATAAGCGACGGCGGCCGTCATATCCACGAAGTAGTGGCAGAGTTCACCCCGCCCGGATTTACCGAACCGCAGCCCACGCAAACGAGCGTCGACGACTGGAAGGTCGCCCCCGAGCGCGGCGACTGAGTGACGCGCGTCCTTAGCAGTGCATCTGGGAGTCGCACCACCGCAAAGCCGTCCCATATCAGGATAGGCCGGCGCGGGCGGGCTCGCTATCGTCCGCGACCGGCACACTGGAGGACGGCATGAGCGGGTGCATCGTTGGTTGGGCGCACAGCAAATTCGGCAGGCACGAGGGCAGGGACATCGAGTCGCTGATCGTCGAGGTCACGCAAGCGGCCTTGGCCGATGCCGGGGTCTCCGCCGCCGACATCGATGCCGTCTATCTCGGTACGATGAACGGCGGCTTTGTGCGCCAGGAATTCCCGGCCTCGCTGGTCTTTCAGGCCGACCCCGGTTTCCGCTTCAAGCCGGCGACCCGGGTCGAGGATGCCTGCGCCACCGGTTCGGCGGCGATCCATCAAGGACTCAACGCAATTGCCGCCGGACGCGCCCGTCTGGCGCTCGTCGTCGGTGTCGAAAAGATGTCCGAGGTCTCCGGCGCGCAGGTCGGCGACATCCTGCTCGGCGCCAGCTACCGCAAAGAGGAAGACGCGATCGAGGGCGGCTTCGCCGGCATTTTCGGCAAGATCGCGCAGAGCTATTTCCAGCGCTACGGCGACCAGTCGAATGCGCTGGCGCGGATCGCCGCAAAGAACCACAAGAACGGGGTCGCCAACCCGCTCGCCCAGATGCAGAAGGATCTGGGATATGAATTCTGCCGCACGGTGTCGGACAAGAACCCGATCGTCGCCGGGCCATTGAAGCGCACCGATTGCTCGCTGGTCTCCGATGGGGCGGCTGCGGTCGTGCTGGCCGACACGGTGACCGCGCTGAGCCTCAAGAAGGCGGTGATCTTTCGCGCCGCCGAACAGGTCAACGACTTTCTGCCCATGAGCCGGCGCGACGTCATCGCTTTCGAGGGGCCGGCCCTCGCCTGGAAGCGCGCACTCGCCAGCGCCCGTCTCGGGCTCGACGATCTCGACCTGGTCGAGACCCATGATTGTTTTACGATCGCCGAGCTGATCGAGTACGAGGCGATGGGGTTGACCCCGAAAGGCGAGGGTGCGCGGGCGATCCTCGAAGGCTGGACCGAGAAGGACGGCAAATTGCCGGTCAACCCGTCGGGCGGGCTCAAATCGAAAGGCCACCCGATCGGCGCCACCGGGGTGTCGATGCATGTATTGGCGGCGATGCAGGTGACGGCTAGGGCAGGGGGTATCCAGGTGCCGGGTGCGGCGCTCGCCGGGGTCATGAATATGGGCGGTGCGGCCGTCGCCAATTTTGTCAGCATTCTCGAGCCGCTGCGCGCGTAACGTCGTTCCCGCGGAAGCGGGAACCCAGCGGCCCGGCTCTCAGCCGCTTGCCCTATGCCCGCTTTCGCGGGGGTGACGAGAGAGGGAGGCACACTATGGCAACGTTCCGCGCGCTGGTATTGCACGAGGAGGGCGGAAAGGTAGCTCCTCGCATCGAGCCGGTCGACGAGGCGCGGCTGCCGCCGGGCGAGGTCACCGTCGCGGTCGAATGCTCGACCTTGAATTACAAGGACGGGATGATCCTGCAAGGTATCGGCCGCCTGGTGCGCAGCTACCCGCATGTCCCCGGCATCGATTTCGCCGGAACCGTCGAGCGCTCGGATTCATCCGAGTTCGCGCCGGGCGACCCGGTAATCCTGACCGGCTGGCGGGTTGGCGAGACGCAATGGGGCGGCTATGCCGAGAAGGCGCGGGTCAAGGCCTCGCACCTGGTGCGCCGGCCGGACGGGCTGACCGCGAAGCAGGCGATGGCGATCGGTACTGCCGGGTTGACCGCGATGCTCGCCGTCATTGCCCTCGAGCGCCACGGGTTGCGTCCCGGCGCGGGCGATGTCCTCGTGACCGGTGCGGCCGGCGGTCTCGGCAGCGTCGCGGTGGCGCTGCTGTCAAAGCTCGGATACCGGGTCGTCGCCTCGACCGGCCGGCCGCAGTTGCGCGATTATCTGACCGGGCTTGGTGCCGCCGATTTGATCGACCGCGCGGCGCTGGCGGCAACGCCGTCCCGCCCTCTCGACAGCGAGCGGTGGGCCGGCGCGGTCGATGCGGTCGGCGGCACGACCTTGGCGACGATCCTCACCCAGCTCAATTATCGGGCTGGTGTTGCCGCCTGCGGGCTCGCCGGTGGCAGCGAGCTGCCGGCGACGGTGATCCCATTCCTGCTGCGCGGCGTGAGCCTATTGGGCATCGATTCGGTGATGTGCCCGCATCACGAGCGGGTCGAGGCTTGGCAGCGTCTGGTTGGCGGCCTGCCGCTCGACCACCTCGAACAGATGACCCAGACCGTTCCGTTGTCTGCCCTGCCGGAGATGGCGCCGCAGATCCTCAGGGGCGACGTGCGGGGTCGCACAGTGGTCGACGTCGCCCGCTGATATCCTGGAATTATTCAGCGGCTGCGCGCGTTACCAATACATGAAGAGCGCGTCTGCCCAGCCTCGCGCAATGACGGTGGCGCGGCGTGCGCTCATCGTCCAGCGCGTTCTCGTGGATGGATGGACTAGTGCCGAAGCCGCGACCGTATTCGGCATATCGGAGCGTCGGGTCGACATCTGGGTGGCCGATTTCCGGCGATCGGGCATGAGGAGCCTGCGACGTCCTCCCAGTAGAACAGCTCAGATCGTTCCTCTCACGGTTTTGCGGCCGGTGCGTGGACTTGCTTTGCGGATCGCAAGTCTGTTTCGCCGGCGGTTGTGGCGGGAGCGGCTCCCCGAGCCTATGCCGCTACAGCGCTTCTATGACGACCGCCGCAGCCGCGAATAGTCCCATCTCGATATCTACCGGCACCGGCGGCTTAGCAGTAAGATAAGCCATTCACCGGCGGCACTCGCTTGCAGCGAGGATTTGCCGGAGGGGTGGGGTATGCGAACATGAATAGCGGGCGGCGCCGGGTGCTGCGCGGCCTTGCTCTTTGTGCTGTCGGCGGGTGGCGTTTCAACTCGGCATTTGCCCAGCCAGCGGCAAGGGGAACGCCGCCGGCGCGACGCATTCCGACGGTGGTCATCGATCCCGGTCACGGCGGGGTCGATCCCGGTGCGATTAGCCCGGAGGGCGTCTATGAAAAGGATATTGCCCTGGAGACGGCACGGGACTTCGCCCGTGCGCTCGCGGCGCGGCGGCGTTACCGCGTCGTGCTGACTCGCAGCATCGACGAGTTTCTTCCGCTTCGGGAGCGTGTCGCGCGGGCCCGCGCATGGAAGGCCGACCTGTTCCTGTCGATCCACGCCGATGCGCTGCCGGACACCGAGATGCGCGGGCTGTCGGTGTTCACCTTGTCGACGCAGGCCTCGGACCGGGAGGCCGCGGCGCTCGCCATCAGCGAAAATCGAGCCGATCTCGTCGGCGGCGTCAAACTTTCGCGCCAGCCCCGCGACGTCGGAAATATCCTGTTGGACCTGACCCGGCGGCAAACCAGCAATCTGTCGATCATCCTCGCGCATAAGGTCGTCGACCAGCTCGGGCGCGACGTCGTCCTGCTCGAGCGCCCACAACGTTCCGCCGACTTCGCCGTTCTGACCGCGCCCGACATTCCCTCCGCACTCGTCGAGCTCGGCTGCCTATCCAATCTGGCCGAGGAGCGCCTCTTACAGCAGCGTAGCTATCAGCAGAAGCTCGCTCGCGGTCTCGTGCGTGCCGTCGAAAATTTTTTCGCCGCCCGTAGTGTGGTGTGAGCCGGCAAGGGATCGTCATGGCGGAAGAGTTTTGCGCGGTCGCGATCATGGCCAAGGCGTCGATTGCCGGCACCGTCAAGACGCGGCTCGTGCCGCCGCTGACCCATGCGGAGGCTGCGGAGCTCAACACCTGCTGCCTCGCCGACATCGCCGCGAATATCACTGCAGCGGCGCAGCGTGTGCCGATCCGAGGCTTCGCTGCTTATCATCCATTGGGTTCTGAGGGGTTCTTCAAAGACCTGCTCCCCGACGGGTTTGGCCTGCTGCCGCCGAGGGAGCCGAGCCTTGGGCGCAGTCTGTTCCACGCCGCACGCGATCTCTTTGCCGCGGGTTACACTTCGGTTTGCCTGGTGAATGGTGACAGCCCGACCTTACCTACCGAGCTGCTCGTCGAGGCAGCGCGCCGGCTCCATGAGCCGGGCGACCGGGTCGTCCTCGGCCCGGCAGCGGATGGTGGCTACTACTTGATCGGGATGAAGCATTTTCACCAGCGGCTGTTTGAAGCGATCGACTGGAGCACCGAGCGCGTCTACCGTCAAACGATCGCGCGCGCTGGTGATATCGCCCTGCCGGTGGCTGCGCTCGCCGAGTGGTACGATGTCGATGACGAGAGCTCACTGACCCTGCTCGCGCACGAGCTGCTTTGTGGTCTGGACTCAACGGACTGCTATGAGGGCGGTTACGCCGCGCCAAAGACGGCTGCTTTCATCGAGAAGCTCATATCGGCGAACAGCGCCCTCGGGCGGATCTTTCCGGTCCGCGAGAAGGACTGAAGCGTTGCGGTTGCTATTGCTCGCCCTGCTGCTGCTGGCAGGCGAGGCCTTCGGGCTGCTCGCACAATTAGACCATAACCTCGACCGTTTCATCATCACTGCGTTGCTGCAAGGTGCGATCTGGGCTGTGGCTGCGGTTGTCGTCGCGCGCCGTGCCGAACGTCCACCACTGGCGCTGATCCTGGTGACCGCAGCCCTGATGCGTCTCGGGGCGCTCGCGGCACCCGTCTATCTCTCGGACGACATCTACCGCTACATTTGGGATGGGCGCGTCCAAGCCGCCGGGATCAACCCGTACCGGTACATACCGACCGATACGCACCTTGCGTCTTTGCGCGACGAGGCCGTTTTTCCAAATATCAACCGCAGCAATTATGCGCCGACGATCTACCCGCCAGTCGCACAAATGGTGTTTTTCGCAGCGACCCGCTTTGGCGAGACCGTGCCGGCGATCAAGCTGGTGCTGGTTGCGGTCGAAGCGGTCGGCATCGGAGCTCTTCTCCTGGTGTTGCGGAGCGTGGGAGCGCCGCGACAAAACATCCTGCTTTATGCCTGGCATCCGCTGCCGGTTTTGGAGATCGCCGGCTCCGGGCATATCGATGCTGCGGTGGTCGCCTTTGTGGCGATCGCGCTCGCCGCCGCGGTCATTGGCCGAAGCGCCTTGTCGGGTGCCGCGCTCGCCGCCGCGGCGCTCGTCAAATTCTTTCCGGTGGTGCTGGTGCCGGCGCTGTGGCGGCCCGCCAAGTCAAATCTCCTTGATTGGCGCTGGCTATCCGCTTTCTCTGGTGTCGTCTTCGCCGCCTATCTGCCGTATCTCAGTGTTGGCCCGCGGGTGCTGGGGTTTCTCCCGGGCTATATGACCGAAGAGAAGCTTAGTTCTGGCAGCGGCTTCTGGCTTCTCGACATAGCCGGCCGCTTCGTTTCGGTGCCGGTAGCGGCTTATCTCGCCGTGGCGGCGGCGGTCATGGCAGGCCTCGCGGTCGGCGCCTGGCACCGGTCGGTGGCGCCGCGCGCCAGCCTGGCCTGGGCAGCAGCACTGGGCACTGCAGCAACGCTGTTTGCGTCACCCCACTATGCCTGGTATTTCGTCTGGCTCGTGGCACTCTTGTGCGCGGCACCATGGTGGCCGGCGTTCTGGCCGACCTTGACCGCGGTCCTGCTTTACTGGGAGCCGGAAACCGGGCATACCCCGCTCTGGGTTGGGCTGACGATCTATGTCGGCTTTGTCGTAGTCGGTTGCGTCGACGTTGCCCGGAGATGGGTCCTTGCCGCGAGGTCCGGAGAACAGCATGGCGGCCGCAGCGCAAGCTAAGCCCGACCCGCGCCGCTACTTCGAAACCATCGGCGACGGGCGCGGGCCGATTGCCGAGCAGGAGCCGGTCTGCCTCTATCTCGAAACCACTAATCGCTGCAATCTGCTGTGCGAAACGTGCCCGCGCACCTTTGAGGATCTCGAGCCGCCGGCCGATATGAGCTGGGATCTCTTCACCCATATCGTCGATCAGGTTCCGCGTATCGCGCGGGTGGTATTGCACGGCGTCGGCGAGCCGATGATGGTCAAGGCGTTGCCGCGCATGGTCCGCTATCTGAAGGAGCGCGGTGCGTATGTCCTGTTCAACACCAATGGGACTCTGCTGACCGAGCGCAAGGGCAGGGAATTGATCGTCGCCGGGCTCGACGAATTGCGGGTTTCGCTCGACGCGGCCGAGCCGCGTGCCTTTCTTGCGGTGCGCGGCAAGGACATGTTCGCTAGGATCGTCCGCAATGTGCGGGCCTTCACCGCTCTGCAGCGCGCCGAGGGGATCGACCGTCCGCTGGTCTCGCTGTGGCTGACCGGGCTCAAGGAAACGATCGATCAGCTGTCGGCCTTTGTCCGGCTGGCGCACCAGATCGGCGTCGGCGAAATCCATCTGCAGCGTCTCGTTTTCATGCCGCAAGATCAGGGGCTGGCGCGCGCCCGGTCGGCGCTGTTCGAGAGGCTCGAGGGTGACGAGCCGAAACAGCTGGCGGAGGCGGCCCGCCTCGCCAAGAGGCTTGGGGTCTTTTTCAACGCTTCGGGCGCCACCGAGCCGGGAACGAGCCTCAAGCGTGCCGCCGCCGACCAGCCGTGGTCGCTCTGCCGCCGGCCCTGGACGTTGATGTACTTTACCGCCCATGGAAGAGCGATCCCGTGTTGCATCGCGCCTTTTTCGATGCGCGGCTATGACGGTTTCACATTGGGCGACGCGACGCAGCAGAGCTTGCGGCAGATCTGGAACGGACCGCGCTATCAGGATTTTCGCCGTGCATTGCTGAGTGACAAGCCACCGGAAGCATGCTCCTCGTGCGGGGTACGTTGGAGCTTGTGAGGCGGCGCATTGCCGCAATCATCCCGGTGATCGACGAAGAAGGGGCAATCGGCCCGGTCCTTGCCGCCATCCCCCGCGAGTGGGCGGACGAAGTTGTCGTCGTCGATGGCGGCAGCCGCGACCGCACCGTTGCCGTAGCCAGCGCTGCCGGGGCCAAGGTTCTCGTCGAAAGCGCGCCCGGCTACGGCCGCGCCTGTGCTCGGGGTGCCGCTGCGGCAGTCGAGGATGGGGCGGAGATTCTGGTCTTTCTCGATGGTGACGGCAGCGATCGGCCGGAGATGATCCCGACGTTGGTGCAGCCGATCCTCGACCGGCAATTCGACTTTGTGATCGGCTCACGCACCCGTGGAGTGCGCGAAAAGGGAAGCATGGGAGCCCACCAAGCGTTTGCCGGCTACGTTATTGGCGGCGCCGTGGGCCTCATTTATGGAACGCGCTATACCGACATGTGCGCCTTCCGGGCGATCCGCGCCGATGCGCTGGCACGGCTCGGCATGCGCGAGATGACCTATGGCTGGAACCTCGAGATGCAGATGCGGGCGGCGCGCGCCGGATTGCGGATCCTCGAGCTTCCGGTCCCGCACGGCCGCCGCTTGGCGGGCCATTCGAAGGTCGCCGGCAATCTCCACGGCGCCCTCAAAGCGGGTATCCGGATCTTCTCGACATTCGCCCGGGTCGCCTGCGAGCGCCGCACTCCGCGGAGTATCAGCGATGACGCAGAACATCTATGACAATGAGGAGTTCTTCGCCGGATACAGCCGGCTGCGCCGCTCGGTCGAAGGGTTGGACGGTATGCCCGAGTGGCCGGCATTGCGTGCTTTGCTGCCCGATCTGCTCGGGCGCAAAGTCCTCGACCTCGGCTGCGGCTTTGGCTGGTTCTGCCGCTGGGCCCGCGAGCAGGGTGCCAGTAATGTTGTCGGCGTCGATGTTTCCGAGAAGATGTTGGAGCGCGCCAGAATCGCCACCGCGGACCCGGCTGTCACCTACACCAGGGCCGACATGGAGCAGCTCAAGCTGCCGCCAAAGGCATTCGACGTGGTCTACAGCGCACTCGCTCTCCACTATGTCGAGCGTTTGCATGAGCTAATGGCACAAGTCTATCAGTCGCTCGTCACTGGCGGAGTTTTGGTGTTCTCGGTCGAGCACCCGATATTTACCGCCCCGTCGCAGCCGAGCTGGTCGCTTGATGCTCTGGGCCGCAAGACCTGGCCCATCGATCGCTACCTCGATGAGGGGCCGCGCTCGACCGATTGGCTCGCCAAGGGTGTCATCAAGCAGCATCGGACCTTGGGAACTTACATCAACATGCTGATCGGCATCGGTTTCGCCATAACCCAGGTCGACGAATGGGGTCCGACAGAGGACCAAATAGCCGCGGAGCCGAACTGGGCGAACGAGCGCCAGCGCCCGCCGTTTCTGATCATAGCCGGCAGCCGTAGCAGATCACGAGCTACAAAGCCGTGACTGTGCAGCAGTGGCGGTCGCAACTGGCCGCGGGGAGAGCCAACCGCTGAGTCTCGGATAACTATGCCTTTGCCCGGTAATGCACCCAATATTCGTAGGTCGAACCACGCAACTCGAATGTACGCTCGAGCACCGCGCCGAGCCGTTCCGCGACGCGCTTCGATGCGTGATTGTCAGGCCGAATGAAGCTCGCAGCGCGAGGCAACGGAAAGCGCTCGAACAGCCAGTCGCGGGCCGCCTTCGCGCCTTCGGTCGCGAAACCCTGTCGCCAGTAGGGACGGTCGAGGGAATAGGCGATCTCCGGTTCCGGCCAGTCGAGCGGCTGGAAGATGCCAACGCTTCCAACAAATGCCTGGTCGTCGATTTTTTCGCAGGCCCACATGCCATAGCCGCGCAACGCCCACCCCCCGAGAGCCGTCGCCATTGTCCGCCAGACTTCGGCGCGAGTAGAGGTGCGGCCCGCGACCAGGTAGCGCATGACTTCAGGGTTCGCCTGCATCTCCGCATAGGCATCGAGGTCGTTGGCCTGGAACGCACGCAGTCGCAGCCGCTCGGTAGTCAGCGTCGGAATTTCAAATGTTGTCATCCTGTTACGGCACCGAAGGCCACGGAACCCTGAATGCACATCCTCGGCGAGTGCTCTACCCCGATGGACTGCTCTTACCTTACCCGATGTGATTGCCGCCCTGCTCCCTTGGGCAAGAACCTGGGCACCGAGGGTCACCGTAAGTGCGTGATCCGGGTTGGGTGATTATCGCAAGATCCATCAAAATCCAGGATCGTCAGGAAGCCGGAACAGCGGTTCTTGGCGCTGGACAGCGGGACTGCAGCATCAGGCAGCGGCACGGGCGGGCCAGACGGGCTCGTTGTAGCCGAGCGGGACCGAGGGACGAGCCCAGTAGGGCTTTGTCTCCGACAGCCGCACTGTGGGGCCCAAATGGCGCAGCTTTCCGGCCGGCGCGTCGCTGTCGATCGACCAGCGGTCGATGTCGGCTTGCGGGATATCCTTTGGCACATCCTTTAGCGCCGCTGCGGGCACCTCGCCGTGATCGACGAGCCAGCGGCCAGTCTGCGCCAATGAGATGCGCACGAGCCAGCTGCCGCCTTCCTTGGCGCGCCGCGCCAGTGCCACCATCGCGCCAAACGCCATCAGATAGCCGGTTAGATAGTCGATCGCCGAGACCGGGTAGAATTGCGGGCCGGGCTCGGCGCCGGGGAACAGTTCGCCCTGGCGCGTCGTGATCCCGCTGACATTCTGCACCACCGTGTCAAAGCCGCGGCGCGAGGCCCACGGCCCCTTGTGACTAAAGGCGCACAGCGAGACATAGACAAGACCCGGCCGCAGCTTTGCCAGCTCTTCTGGCGAGAGGCCGCGATTGCCCAATGTCCCTGGCCGATACCCTTGCGAGAACACGTCGGCCTCGCGCACCAGGCCCTTCAGCGTGTCGAGCTCCTGCGGCTGGCGCAAATCGAGCCGGGCCGACAATTTGCCGTGCCCGGTGTCGTATTCCTGGTCATCGCGCGCCGCGATGTGCCCCGCGGTGATCTTCAAGACGTCGGCGCCGTGCTCGGCCAGGGTGCGCGCACAGGTCG
>Ga0306924_10007314_pt1 | contig 11076 bp, 10 predicted proteins | sample sta12Can44000111_FD_203756 | JGI IMG/M metagenome (GOLD analysis project Ga0306924, IMG submission 203756) | Lab enrichment of tropical soil microbial communities from Luquillo Experimental Forest, Puerto Rico - statanox.12C.anox.44.000.111 (v2)... | ecosystem: Environmental > Terrestrial >...
CATGGCAAAAAAAGGTCGACGGTTCAAAGCGGTGCTCGTCCAGCCAGATCCGCATCGCGGACATCTGCCGGGAGAGATCTCCCGGTTGGACGTGAATGTCTACAATGTACATGCGTGGACGCTCGGTTGTTTCTGCGAGCGATTATCATAACAGATCGCCGGTAATAGAGGTTAATCGTTAATGGATCTCACATTTTTGTCACAGCCGCGCCGCTTGGCTTGGGCTCGCGCCGATAATGGTAGCGATAAAGCTCGGTTTGCAGCCCGGCGACATCGTAGAGCGCCAGGGCTGCGGTGTTGCGGGCTTCGACCTGAAGGCAGGCACCTTTGACCCCTTGCTCCCTGGCCCACGCCGCCAAGCTGGCGATGACCCGCCGGGCATAGCCGCGTCGCTGCCGGCGGGGATCGGTGATAACCGATTCATAGCACAGCAGGCGATCGTGGATTACGCCGTAACCCAGGGCCAGGAACTCGCCCTCTACCGCAAGCGCAGCGAACGCGGCGGGGACCGCGATCGCACCGGCGATCCGCCGATATGTCCGGCGCTGCTCGGCGCCGTGCTTCTGCAATGCCGTCATCGCCGCGAACCATTCTCGGCTCGGTCGCGATAGGATTTGGACATCCGGATCGCTCGCTGCATCGACGCCGGTCAGGTCACCGTAGCGGACGCAGCTCTCGCCTTCGCGGCCATAACCGAGCTCGTCCAGCCGCTCGTCGAGATCGGGGTCGATTATCGACGGTAAGCGGAAAATCGTCGGCAGCTGCCGCCTCTGATACAGCGCCTCGCACGCGGCGATCAGACCGTCATCGGTCTGCCGGCGACCCCTCAGCGGATTAGCCGAATTGGCGCGGCGCGTCAGCCCTTCGCTAAACCGCAATACCCAGCCGTCGAGCAACACTTGGCGCAATCCCGGCCAAGCATTGAGACAGGTTTCCTCGACACGCCAGGCGAGGTTCGAACCCGTCATTCCTGCGGGTAACGCCAGGGCTTCTCGGGTTGCGGACCGGTCTCGTCGATTGTCCATTGCGGCAATGCGAGACCCGGTGCGACATCGCTGAACACCATGCGCACGCGGGTGCCGATGCCGACCCTTTTCACCATGTCCGGCGGCGCCAGCTGGCCGTCAGGGGTGGCGAGGTTGCCAATCACCCGCAGCGCTTCGTCAGGGGTCGGCTCGCCCTTCTGCGTGTCGAGATCGACCAGCAGGATCAGATAAGGCGTCTTGCCGCGAAAGGCGGGCTGAATCACGTGGTGCACCTCGCTGTAGGAATGCACGGTCCCCTTGCCCTCAACCTTTTTCCAGGTCGAATCGAGGCTGGCGCACCACGGGCAGGCGGTGGTCGGCGGATAGCGCAGCCGGCCGCATTGCGCGCAGGCCTGCAGGTGGAAGTCGTGTTCTGCGCAGTGGCGGAAGTATTCGGTGTTCTCGATGTCGAGATCGTCGACGGTGAGCCCCATGCCCAGATATTCGCCGCGAATAGGCATTGTCGTTCTCCTTCTCAGCCGCGCCGCATGACCATCGACGAGGCGGTCGACGGGTTGGCCCAGCCGAGATTCGCGCTGACCTCGACATTTCTGACCTGGCGGCAACCGCCTTCCTGGTAGTCGTAGGTGTGCTGGCGTTTGCCGTTGGAACCGACCGGGCATGAATCATCCGCGTCTCGACGCAGCTGTCGGGTGTTCTCGATGACCATGTTCATGCCGTGGGTGTAGCCCTCGCAGAGATGCCCGCCGCTGGTGTTGTTGGGCCGCCTGCCGCCCAGTCGGATCGCGCCGCTGCTGACGTATTCGCCGCCTTCGCCCTTTTTGCAGAAGCCGTAATCCTCAAGCTGCAGCATTGTCGTGAAGGTAAAGGCGTCGTAGGAGCCGGTGATGTCGATGTCCTCGGGCCCGACACCGGCATTGGGCCACAGGATCTGTCGCGCATAGTAGCCGGCGACGGTCGAGATCGGCCCGTGCTGGTAATGCATGTCGAGGCGCGGCTTGTTGCAGCGGCCGACGACGCCGCGGATCAGCACCAGCGGCTGCTTCATGTCGCGAGCCCGCTCAGCCGAAGTCACAATGACGCTAGTCGCGTTGTCGGTCTCAACGCAGCAGTCCAACAGATGCAATGGCTTGCAGATGAAGCGGCTACTGAGGACGTCCTCGACCGTAAAGCGCTTTTTGTAATAGGCCTTCGGATTATTGGAGGCGTGGTGGCTGTGTGCCACCTTGACCATCGCAACCTGCTCGGGCTTGGTGCCGTAATCGTACATGTGGCGCATAAAGGTCGGCGCAAAGCTCTGTCCGGCGCTCTGCCAGCCATAGGCGCGGTTGTGCAGCATATCGCCGCTGACCGGTGCCGCCGAGCGCGCGCCGGTGCCGCCGATGCGCACTTGCGAATAGCCGTTCATCGAGCGGAAGATCGCGACGGTCTTACAGCACCCGGCCTCGATCAGCCCGATCGCGATACCGATCAGAGCTTCGGTCGACGAGCCGCCACCCATTACGTCCATGTAGAAGTTGAGGCGCATCCCGAGATCGCCGGAGATGAATGTCCCCGAGGTCGAGTCGCCGCCCTGGTAGGACAGCATGCCGTCAATGTCGGAGGGCTTCAGCCCGGCATCGAGCATCGCATTGCGGACCGCCCAAGTCCCCAGGGCGCGCGTCGTCCGGCCCGAGCCGCGGGTGTAGGTGGTCTCCCCTACTCCGACGACCGCGTACTTGTCGCGCAAGTATTTGGGGGTGGTGGCGTCGACCTCTTGGCGTGGTAATGGCATGCGCTTCTCCCTCTCTTTCTGTGTCGGCTACCACAAACGGTAAAATTTCAGTGCGGTGTTGTGAAACATCGCATTCTTCTCGTCCTGCGAATAGCTCTCGGCGACGCGCTTGAATGCGTTCCACAAATTCGCGTAGCTGCACATTCCCTTGTCGACCGGGAAATTGCTCTCGAACATCGAGCGGTCGGGACCGAACGCGGCGATGCAAGTATCGAGGTAAGGCCGCCACGCCTGCGCCAGCTGTTCCGAGGATGGCGCCGAGTCCTGCCGGCCCATCTCGAAACCGCTCAGCGACGGCATGCCGAGCCCGCCGAGCTTGATGTGGACGTTGGGGAACTGGCCAAGCTTGGCGATCTGCGTGCTCCACTCGGCGAAGACTTCCTTGCGCTTGTCGGTGTAGGGGCCGACCGCGAGCGCGCCGCCGATGTGGTTCAGCACGATCTTGGTTTCCGGGAACGCGCGGGCGAGGTCGATCAGGTCGCCGAGCTGGCTGTGGAACATCCACGCCTCGAAGGATAGGTTGAGCGGCGCCAATGCCGCGAAGCCTTCGCGCCAGGACCGGTCGAGATAGAGCCCTTCGCCGGCACCCGAGGTGAAGACTCGGAGGCTCGGGTCGGCATGCCAGGTGGCACCGTTGCGGATACCGCGGAAGCGTCCTCCCGAGGCAATGATGTGCTGTTCGAGGATGCCTTTGGCTCGGCTACCAATGCGGAAATCGACATTGCCGATGATACAGACGCAGGCCCGTGCCGAGCCGTATTTGCCGCTCTCGCTCATTGCCGCCACACCAGCGACAAAGGTGGTCTCGCCAAGCGAGCGTAATTCAGGCGGCCCCTCGGCGCGGTACATCTCGCGGCATTCGAGGAACACCGTAGCGCGTATATTGTGGCCGCTGCTCAAATCCTCGATCAGATCGTGCAGCAGATAGCGGTTCCCCGGCCGGTCCCACAGGTGATGGTGCGGATCGATGATCGGGCGGTCGGGTTCGAGGGCCGGCTCCTGAGTCGCAGCGAGCCACTCCTTGCGGATCGGCAGATGACGGCTGGGGGCTTGTGTCTGCATCAGGTGCCTCGCGAAAGCTTCCGCAGGAAGTCTGCTACGGCGAGGCAGCGAACGCCATGGTTTTGACGGAGGGTCAGACCTGCGCCAGCGCGACAAGCCTTCGGGTAAAATTCGGGCATGGGCACGGCCGCGCAGATATGCGTAGATAACGGGGTCAGAGTGGCCCCGGGGACACCGCCATGCCAAATGTCGAGCCGAACCGCCTTGCCGCGACCACCCTGGTCCGCCTGATCGAAGGCGGCGAGCTGACGGCCGAAGCCGTGGTACTGAGCTGTCTCGAACAGATAACCGCGCGCGAGCCGGTCGTGCGCGCGTGGAGCCATCTCGCCGGTGAGGCAGCACTGGCCAGGGCGCGCGAGCGCGACAGATCCGCGAAGAAGACGCTGCTCAACGGGGTGCCGTTCGGCCTCAAGGACATCTTCGACAGCGCCGACATGCCGACGACCTACGGCTCGCCGATTTATACCGGCTGTCGTCCGACTAATGACGCCAGCGCTGCTTCATTGCCGCGTGCGGCCGGCGGCATCCTGCTCGGCAAGACGGTGACCACCGAGTTCGCCAACGCTCATCCCGGTCCGACGACAAACCCGCATGACCCTGGCTTCTCGCCAGGCGGCTCGTCGAGCGGCTCAGCGGCGGCGGTCGCCGATTTCATGGTGCCGTTCGCGATCGGCACGCAGACCGGCGGATCGGTGATTCGGCCGGCTGCCTATTGCGGTGTCGTCGGCTTCAAGCCGAGCTTTGGGATGTTTCCGCCGGCCGGCATGCGGATCAACACCGAAGCCCTCGACACGGTCGGCATCATGGCGCGTTCAGTCGGCGACATTGCGCTGTTCCGCGCGGCGATGATGGCCATTCCTTATGCGCCACCGGCGATGCCGGAAACCGCACCTAGGCTCGGGTTGTGCCGCGGCCCGCATTGGGATGACGCGCAGCCGGAAGGCCGAGCCGTGCTCGAACGGGCGGCGGACCGCCTCGCCGCGGCAGGTGCGGTGGTCCGCGACACCGAATTGCCGCACGAATGCGCCGAAGGCGACGAGCGCCAGACGACCATCGGCTCCTTCGAGGGTCTGCGCAATCACATGCCCGAGCTCTACCGCCACGAAGCTTTGCTGAGCGTGCGGCTGCGCGAGACAAAAATTGAGCGGGGCCGCCAGCTCTCTCTGGAGGCTTTCCGCAATGCCTGCCGCGCCGCCGAGAAGGCGCGGACGGCGGCACGCGAGTGGGCCGGCGGCTTTGATGCGATCCTGACATTGCCGGCTCCGGGCCAAGCCGCGCGGGGCCTCGCATCGACCGGGTCGGCGGTCTTCAACGCGCTGTGGACACAGCTTTGGATGCCGTGTCTGACATTGCCGGCGGGCCGAGGCCCGGAGGGGTTGCCGGTCGGCATCCAGCTGGTCGGCCGCCGGCATGACGATACAAGGCTGCTCGAACTGGGCCTATGGGTCGAACGCCGGCTCGGTCAGGGAGACCGGCCATGAGCGGCGCCGAACGGCTGACCGCCAGCGAAGCGGCGGCGCGCCTCGCCGCCGGCACATTGACCGCCGAGGCCCTGACCCGCGATTGCCTGGAACGGGCGAATGCCCGTGCCGAGGTCAAGGCCTGGGCGTGGCTCGACCCGGAACAAGCTCTGGCCCAGGCGCGTGCCGTCGACCGGGCCGGACGCCCGGGTGCGCTGAAGGGCGTTCCGGTCGGTGTCAAGGACGTCATCGACACCGTGGACATGCCGACCGAGCACGGCTCGCCGATCTACCGCGACAACCGACCTTTTGCCGACGCCGCCTGCGTTGCGCTGATCCGTGCTGCGGGCGGGGTCATTCTCGGCAAGACCGTGACCACCGAATTCGCGAACCGCCATCCCCGCGATACCGTCCACCCGCACAACCCGGCGCACACGCCGGGCGGCTCGTCGAGCGGGTCGGCCGCCGCGGTCGCCGACTTCCAGGTGCCGGTCGGTCTCGGCACCCAGACCGGCGGCTCGACGATCCGGCCGGCCGCCTTTTGCGGGGTCATCGGCTACAAGCCGAGCTTTGGCGAGTTCAGCCGCGTCGGCATCAAGATGCAGTGCCACAATCTCGATACCCTCGGCGTGATTTGCCGCAGCCTCGAGGACTTAGCGTTGATGCGCGCCGTGCTGACGGCCCAAGACCGGCACCCGGTGAACCGGGCATCGAGCGCGCCGCGTATCGGCTTTTGCCGCACCCCGGTCTGGGATCACACCGACCCGGATACCCAGGCTCTGCTCGAGCGGACCGCCGCCGGGCTTGCGGCGGCCGGAGCAACGGTGCGGGATGTCAAAGTGACCCCGGCCGACATTCTCGAGCACCACCGCCGCATCTTCGAATTCGAGGCGGCCCGCAACTACGCCTACGAATACGAGGTGCATGGCGACAAATTGAGCGCGGCGTTGCGCGACGGCCTGTTGACCCCCGGCCGCGCATTGCCACTCTCGGCCTATGTCGAGGCGATCGAGACCGCCGAGGCGTTCCGCCGCAATCTCGACGATCTGTTCGGCGAATTCGATGTGCTGCTGGCACCCAGTGCGGTCGGCGAGGCGCCGGAGGGTCTCGGCTCGACCGGGGACGCGCGCTTCAACGCGATCTGGACCCTGGCCTGGACACCGTGCGTGACCCTGCCGGCCGGGACCGGCCGCAAAGGGTTGCCGCTCGGTGTCCAGCTCGTCGGTCCGCGCTTTGGCGATGAGGCCTTGCTCGACGCCGCCGCCTGGGTGGAAGCACGGCTGAACTAATTCTTATTGTCGGCTCAACTGAGAGGAGGAGACAAAATGATCTACGAGCTGCGCGTATACCATTGCGTTCCCGGTCGCTTGCCCGACTTGATCAAGCGGTTCGACACGCTGACCTTGCCGCTCTGGAAAAAGCACGGCATCCAGCAGGCCGGGTTCTGGACTACGCTAATCGGGCCGTCGAACCAGGATCTTACTTACATGCTCAAATGGGAATCGCTCGACGACCGGGCGAAGCGCTTCGCCGGGTTCCAGGCCGATCCGGAATGGATTTCCGGCCGCGCCGAGACCGAAAAGAACGGCCAGATCGTCGCGTCGATCACCAACACGATCCTGCAGCCGACCACCTTCTCGTCGGTGAAGTAACGGAGGAAGCCATGCTCTACGAACTGCGTGTCTACCACTGTGTACCAGGGCGTTTGCCGGATCTGCAGAAGCGCTTCGACACGATCACCTTGGGGATCTGGAAGCGCCACGGCATCGAGCAGGCCGGCTTCTGGACCACCGCGATCGGCGATTCCAACCAGGCCTTGTACTACCTCCTCAAATGGGACTCGCTCGCTGACCGTGAGAAAAAATGGAATGCCTTCCAGGCGGATCCCGAATGGCACACCAAGCGGGCTGAGACCGAGAAAAATGGCGCCATTGTCGCCAGAGTAGAGAATAGCATCCTACAGCCGACTAATTTTTCCGCGGTGAAATAAGTATTTACCACAGAGACGCGGAGCGCACCGAGAAGATCCCTCGACGCGCTCTGCGTCTCAGTAACGATTATCTCTTAGGCGATATTGAGACCGAGAGAAGCACATTGGCGCAATCGATCGTCGCCTACGTCGATGCGACACTCGACAATGCTGAGATCGGCCGGCTTCACAGGTGGGTCTTTGCGATCGTCACGGCGGGACTGTTCTTCGACGTCATCGATTTCATCATTCTGGGTTCGCTGGTGCCGGATATGGTCCGCTCGCACTTCGCGTCGCCTGCCGAGATCGGGACGGTCGGAACCGCCCAGATCATCGGTCTCTTCATCGGCGCAATCGGCCAGGGCGAGTTCACAGACCGTTTGGGGCGCAAACGGATCTATCAGCTAAGCGTGCTGCTCTACAGCCTGGCGACGATCGCGGCAGCCCTTGCACCCGATCCCCTTTGGCTCGCTGTTGGGCGATTGATCGCAGGGATCGGGCTCGGCGCGGCCTCCCCGACGTGCTTTTCCTACGTCGCCGAATATTCACCAAAGCGCATCCGCGGGCGAGCCACCGCCTTTATGCAGTTCATCGGCGGCGCCTGCGTCTGGCCGCTTGGTACTCTATTCGCGCTCGGCTTCAGGGACACGATTGGCTGGCGGGGGATTTGGATAGTTATCGGCCTCTGCGGACTGGTCGTATTTGCGCTGTGCTTCGCACTGCCCGAGTCGCCGCGCTGGCTGGTCACCCATGGTCAGGGGAGACGGGCGCTCGATCTCCTCGAACGAATGGGACTTGGGAGCCGCGCGTCGGCCGAACAGTTCGCGATGGGCGAGGCCGCCAATATCCGCAGCGACCCAATGGGCGTCGTGTTTCGGCGTTACCGCAACCGCATCATTGCCGCGATGATCTGCTTCTTCGCGTTCTTCGGTGCAGCGCTGGGTCTCGGCGGCTGGCTGCCGAATATCCTCGCCGATCGCGGCTTTACGATCACCAAGTCGCTGACCTTCACCTTCGGGATGCAGCTTTCGTTCCCGCTGAGCAGCCTCTTCATGATGTATTCGCTCGAACGCTTTGGTCGCATCCGAACTGCCGTCACCGCCTTCGTTTTGGCCGTCATCATGTCGATCACCTTTTTCTATTCGCGGTCGGACACGATGGTGCTGGTCGTCGGCTTTTGGATGAACTTTTTCATCCAGCTGGCCGGCAACTCGATGCAGATCTTTACCTCAGAGGTGTTCCCGACCAACGCAAGGGCTTCGGGCTTCGGTTTGGCGCAGAGCGGCGGGCGTGTCGGTGCGGCGCTGTCGTTTCCGGCGATCGGCCTTCTGAGCACCTACGGGCTCGGCTACGTGATGACCGGCATCGCCGCGATGATGGCGATCGCTGCCGTCGCGGTAACGCAGATCGGCGCCGAGACCCGCGGGCGGTCGCTCGACGAGATCGCGCCGCCAACCGACTGAGCGGATTGGCGGGATCCTGCGATCACCCTTTGAACATCTTCCCGAACCCGGCCCAGCAAGAGTCGTAATCGCGCTGCAAGGCCGGGGTTTCGAGGGCGAAGCGGGTCGGGCAGATCACCATTCGCGTCTCGAACATGAAGGCGAGCGTGTCCGCAATTCTTTGCGGGGTCAATTCGGCGGCCGTGGCCTTCTCGAAGGTGGCCCGGTCGGGGCCGTGGGCGGACATGCAATTGTGCAGTGAGGCGCCACCCGGGACAAAGCCCTCGGCCTTGGCGTCGTAGACGCCGTGCACCAGACCCATGAACTCGTTCATGTAGTTGCGGTGAAACCACGGCGGGCGGAAGGTGTGCTCGGCGACGAGCCAGCGCGGCGGGAAGATCACGAAGTCGCAATTGGCGGTGCCGGGAGTGTCACTCGGCGCGGTCAGCACGGTGAAGATCGACGGATCCGGGTGATCGAAACTCACCGTGCCGAGCGTGTTGAAGCGGGCAAGATCGTACACATAGGGCGCGTAGTTGCCGTGCCAGGCGACGACGTCGAGCGGCGAATGGTTGAGCTCGGTGGCCCAAAGGTTGCCCTCGAATTTTGTGACCACTTCACAGGGCTCGTCATTGTCCTCGAAAGCGGCGACCGGGATGCGGAAATCGCGCGGGTTGGCCAGGCCGTTGGCGCCGATCGGCCCGAGCTCGGGCAACCGGAACAACGCGCCGTAATTCTCGCAGACATAGCCGCGCGCCCGGCCGTCGAGTAGCCCGATGCGGAATTTGATGCCGCGCGGGAGGACGGCGATCTTGCCCGGCCCCGCCTCAATCACACCCAGCTCGGTGGCGAGCAGCAGGCGCCCCGATTGCGGCACAATCAACAGTTCGCCGTCGGCATCGTAAAAGACGCGGTGCTCCATAGACTTGGTCGCACGGTAGATGTGGATCGCCACGCCCGAGCGGGCACTTGGATCGCCGTTGCCACCCAACGTGACGAGGCCGTCGATAAAATCGGCCGGCTCGTCGGGGAATGGCAGCGGGTCCCATCTGAGGCGGTTCGGCGGCGGAGCCATCTCGTCGAACGGCGCGCTGCGGATCAGCCCATTGTCGATCCGGCGGAAGGCCGGATGCATCGCCGAAGGCCGGATGCGGTAGAGCCAAGCGCGGCGATTATGGCCGCGCGGCGCGGTGAACGGCGTCCCGGAAATCTGCTCGGTGTAGAGGCCGCGCGGCGGCCTTTGCGGCGCGTTCTGCCCCTCCGGCAGGGTGCCCGGCAACGCCTCGCTCGCATGCTCGTTGCCAAAACCAGATAGATAGCTGCGCTTGGCCATCGTTCCCCTCCGGTCGGAATGATCACGTTCTCCTCGCGGGTCACCCCCGGAACGGCCCGCGAAGGGCCGGCCTCTCGGGCTTGGCGAGGCGGCAAATATCAAATTATAACTTGATGCATTTTCTGTGGCTCGGTGGTATCGACTTCGCCGGGGATGCCTAAGGCCGCCAACATGCGTTGGGCTCGATCGAACATCAGGGCCGGATCGGGGTGCGCGCTTTTAGCGCTGGCGATTCAATTCGTCCTGTCGTTTGGACACGTCCATCACGCAGAATTTCCGTGGATATCCGCCTCGGCGAACCGGTCCGCCGTAACTGCCGGCGCGGCATCGGCGACCGGGCTGGAGGCCTCTTCGGCATCGGCGAGCCCGATCGGCCTTGCCCCCGATTACTGCGCCATCTGTGCCGTCATGGTCTTGGCCAGCTCCATCCGGCCGGCCGCGGCGCCGACGTTGCCAATGCCAGCCGTCGTTCCGCGGGAACGATTTGAGAAAAACGCCGAAATCATACCGGCCGCGGTACCACATCTCCTTTTCCAGGCACGCGCCCCACCCTTAGCCTGATCTACTGAATTCGCCGGCTCCGGGCATTGACCAAATGCCCGGCGCGACACCATTCCTGCGACTGGCCTCGACCACGGTCGTGGCGCGATCTATTGCCTCGAGATGCCCCAAACGACGCAATTCGACACGTCGAACAGCCGGCACGAGACGTCCCGGCGCGACCTCGTGCGCCTCGCGGTCGGGCTGCTGCTCGTGTTGTTTGCGGCGGCCATCGGAGTTGGCGCTTATCGCCTGATCGCCAGCTCATCGGACGAGCGGGCTCACGCGCCCGCGGTCGTGCCCCAGAAGAGCGTGCCAAATCTCGTCAGAGACGGCTCGCGGGTCACGATCCCGGAAGGCTCGCCGCTGCGTAGCAAGCTGACGATCGGTACAGTCGCACAGCAGCAGGTCGAGCGCACATTGCAGCTGCCGGCGATGGTCGAGGCCGATCCGGCGCGCACCGTGAAGGTGCTGCCGCCGGTCGCCGGCCGGCTGATCGATCTGAAGGTC
>Ga0306924_10007319_pt1 | contig 11074 bp, 9 predicted proteins | sample sta12Can44000111_FD_203756 | JGI IMG/M metagenome (GOLD analysis project Ga0306924, IMG submission 203756) | Lab enrichment of tropical soil microbial communities from Luquillo Experimental Forest, Puerto Rico - statanox.12C.anox.44.000.111 (v2)... | ecosystem: Environmental > Terrestrial > Soil...
GGCTCGCGTATTTCCCATGATTTCGGCCCATTTGGCTGGCATGGAGCGGTGCTCGGCTGCTGCATCGCGTTTGCGTTTCCGTAATACATGGCGTCTAGCTTTCGTGTGCCTCGCAAAGCGAGGCGCAGCCGCCGAGCCGTCGGATGTTTTTTGCACCTGAAGCGGTCGGAAGGGCGGGGATGGCCAAAACCGTAATGATCGTGGAGGACAACGAGCTCAACATGAAGCTCTTCCACGACCTGCTGGAGGCCCACGGTTATCACACTGTCGGCACTCGCAATGGCATTGAGGCGCTCGATCTCGCCCGCAGGCACAGGCCCGACTTGATCTTGATGGACATTCAGCTGCCGGAAGTATCGGGGCTGGAGGTAACGAAATGGCTCAAGGAAGACCCCGAGCTCAAGGCGATTCCGGTTGTCGCCGTTACGGCCTTCGCAATGAAGGGGGACGAAGAGCGCATTCGTGAAGGAGGCTGTGAAGCCTATTTGTCCAAGCCGATCTCGGTGGGCAAGTTCATCGACACTGTTCGCCAGTTTCTCGGAGCCGACTGAGGAGATGAGCCGATGACTGCCCGCGTCCTCGTCGTCGACGATGTGCCGGCGAACGTCAAGTTACTCGAGGCACGCCTCTCGGCAGAGTATTTCGACGTCCTCACCGCCGCCAATGGCGACGAAGCGCTCGCCATCTGCGAACGTGCCAAGTGCGACATCGTGCTGCTCGATGTCATGATGCCGAACATGGATGGGTTCGAGGTTTGTCGGCGCCTCAAGGCGGGGATTACCACCCACCACATTCCCGTCATCATGATTACGGCGCTCGACCAGCCGTCGGATCGCATAAAAGGGCTCGAGGTCGGGGCCGACGACTTTCTGACCAAGCCGATCTCGCACGTCGCGCTCATCGCCCGCGTGCGCTCGCTCGCGCGTCTCAAGATGACGATGGATGAACTGCGCATTCGGGCGGTAAGCTCGCGCCATCTCGGCATAAGAGGCCCGGACCGGCAGGCGGTAACCGAGGCAGGTCGCGAAGGTCGTATTCTCATCGTCGAGGATCACCCCTTCACGCACGAGCAGCTCTTCGCCATGCTTGAAGGGGAGCATTGCCCTGAGATCGAAGCTGACCCCAGCGCGGCGCTGATCCGCGCTGCGGAGGGACAGTACGATCTGCTGATCGTCTCTCTCACGCTTGCGAGCTTCGATGGCTTGCGGCTGTGCAGCCAGGTCCGCTCGCTTGAGCGCACCCGGCACATGCCGATTCTCGCCGTCTCCGGCGCTGATGACAATACGCGGCTGCTTCGCGGTCTTGAGATCGGCGTCAATGATTATCTTTTTCCTCCCATCGACAGAAACGAGTTGCTCGCGCGCGTGCGCACGCAAATCCGCAAAAAAAGGTACATGGAGCGGTTGCGCGACCATATGCAGATGTCGATCGAGATGGCGATCACCGATGCGCTGACGGGACTCTACAACCGCCGCTACATGGAAACGCACATCTCCAGCCTCGTGGAGCAGGCTGCAGGGCGCGGCAAGCCGCTGGCGGTGCTTGTCCTCGACATTGACTATTTTAAATCGGTCAACGATGCGCACGGTCACGATGCCGGAGACGAGGTCCTGCGTGAATTTGCGCTGCGAATCCGAAAGTCGATTCGCGGCATTGATCTCGCCTGTCGCTATGGGGGCGAGGAATTCGTCATCATCATGCCGGAAACCAATCTCGCCGCTGCCACCGTGGTGGCGGAGCGCCTGCGGCGGCGGATCGCCAGCGAGCCGTTCCTCATCCAGCAGGGCACACGCAGGCTCGACGCGACCATTTCCATCGGGATTGCGGCTCTCCAGGACGCCGATAATCCGGCGAGTGTGATCAAACGAGCCGATCAGGCCCTCTACCGGGCAAAACGCGACGGCCGCAACCGTGTCGTTCCGGCCGCAGCCTGAGCCGAAAGGTCAACCTTAACGCTGGTTTGGCTAAGCCTTGCTCGCAAGTCGCAAGGTAAATGATTGATTTCCGACACGGGTGCGCTATTTTGCCCGAGCACGGAACTACCCCCCGGTACCGCGCCGATCGGCCGAGGGGCGCTGCGAGCACATCCTATTGATAACCCTGCGGAATGCTCAGGTCCGCCGCATCTCCTGGGTCCCGTGGGGTTCGGCCGGTCGGGAGGCGGTACGAGTGGCCTCCTCATGACACCGTCACCGACCGGCCACTTCCATCCTCGACATGACCGGGTCCGGCGCAGCAGCCTGCGAGGTGCGAGCGCGTCCATGCGCCTTGCGTAGTGCAGGCAAACACCAGGATCTCGCTACGAACCGGCAAGTCTTGCCGGCTTCCTGCTCAACCCGAGCTTCCTACTTGATCTTCGCTTCGCGGAACTCAACGTGCTTCTTGGCCACGGGATCGTATTTCTTCTTGACCAGCTTGTCCGTCATGGTGCGTGAGTTCTTTCGGGTGACGTAATAGAAACCGGTATCCGCGCTGGACACCAGCTTCACCTTGATGGTCGTGGCTTTGGCCATGGCAAACCTCAAATTAGAATCGGGACACTAGCCCGCGACCGACCAATGTCAACGGCGAGGGGCCGCCAAGCGGTCAGTGCAGCAGCTCGCGCGTAAATAGCCCCCGCGGCATCCGGTAGAAGGGAACCGGCAGATCGTGCCCGAAGCCGTCGGCGATCCGCAGCTCAAGCTCATCCAGCATCACGCCGGTGACCGCGGGCATATCCAGCTCTTTCGCTTGCGCAAGGGGGATCCAGACGAGCTCGATGAGCTCGGCGTCGGGTCCCGTGACGCCTTCTATGCGCTGCGCGATTGCACTGGCGTCGAGCGTAAAGAAGCGGGCGTCAAAGCGGCGCGGCCGGCCGGCCGGCGTGATCGCGCGGCCGATAAAACGCAGCTCGCCAAGATCAGGAAGCAAATTCGCTTGCGCGAATGCCGACCACGGCCCCTTCGGCACCGCCGGCATGTTTGTCACCGGCACGCCCAGCACCAGGCCGGTCTCCTCGAACGTCTCGCGGATGGCGGCAAGCGCAAGCGAACGTGCCCTGGCGGGGTTTGGGCGCGCAACCCGCTTCAGCAAGTTGGCCTCGGCGCCGGGGTCCAGCCCCCTCGCAACCGACATCTTGCGATCCGCGGGGTCGACGCCGCCACCGGGAAAGACGAATTTTCCGGCCATGAACTTGTGACGCGCGTGCCGCTTCCCGAGCAGGACCTTCGGCTCGTGGCTCGAACGGTCGACCAGGATGAGCGTAGCCGCATCCTTCGGGCGCGCGTACGCGCCAGTCAGGTCGCGCTCCACCTCGTTCATTAGCTGGACGAAGCGGTTCATCCGCTCGATGGCGTCCGCTCGGCCTGACTGAATGTTGCTCATCGTTTCCTGCTGCCTTTGCTCACCGCGCGGCGGTCAAACGACTTGGCTGTGCGTCGCCGCTGGTCGGGGATGGGGTGAGAAGGGCGCCGGCCCTCGGAGAGAAGCTCGAAACGCAGCGCCCCGGCGACCGGCGCGGCCTCGACCAAGCGCACTGTCACGCGGTCGCCCAGGCGATAGGATGCGCGGCTACGCTCGCCGATCAGCGCATGACGATCCTCATGATAGCGAAAATAGTCTGCACCCATGTTGCGCGCCGGTATGAAGCCGTCCGCCCCGGTGTCGTCCAGTTTTACAAAAAGGCCAGCGCGGGTGGCGCCCGAAATATGACCCCCGAAGGTTGCCCCAATCCGATCAGCAAGGAAATGCGCGAGCAGGCGATCGAATGTTTCCCGCTCGGCCTTCATGGCACGCCGCTCGGTGGCGGAAATCTGCGCGCTGATCTCGGCTAGGGCCGAGCGCTCCTGATTTTCCGGCAGACCGCCATCGCCGAGATGCAGCGCGCGGATCAAACCGCGATGCACGACGAGATCGGCATACCTGCGGATTGGCGAGGTGAAATGCGCATAGCGGCGCAAGTTGAGCCCGAAATGCCCGTAATTCTCCGCCGCGTATTCCGCCTGGGCCTGCGTGCGCAAAACGACCTCATTGACGAGCTTCTCGATGTCGCGCCCCTTCACGCGCGCAAGAATGCGATTGAACTGGGCCGCACGCAGCGCGCCGCTCTTCGGCAACGAGATATCGAGAGTGCGCAGAAATTCCCGCAACGCCTGCACTCGCTCGGGGTCTGGCTCATCGTGCACGCGGTAGATGAGTGGTAAGCGCGCGCGCTCCAGGCTTTCCGCAGCCGCCACATTGGCGAGGATCATGCATTCTTCGATCAACCGGTGCGAATCGAGGCGCTCCGGGCTGACCACCCGATCGACAGTATTGTGGGCGGTGAGAACGATCTTGCGCTCGGGAAGATCGAGATCGAGCGGCGCGCGCTCGTCGCGGCTGCGTTTGATGCAGCGATAAGCGCCATAGAGCGGCTCCAGAGCAGGGGCCAGCAGGGGTCCCGTCGTGTCGTCGGGCCAGCCGTCGATCGCCGCCTGCACCTGGACATAGCTCAGCTTTGCAGCCGAGCGCATCAGCACGCGATGAAAGCTGTGCGAGCGCTTGCGACCGTGCGCGTCGACGACGATGCGGACTGCCAGCGCCGCGCGGTCATCTCCGGGTGTGAGCGAGCACAGCTCGTTCGAGATGTGCTCGGGCAGCATCGGTACCACCCGATCCGGGAAGTACACGGAGTTGCCGCGCAAAAGCGCCTCGCGGTCGAGCGCTGAGCCGGGATGCACGTAGTGAGCGACGTCAGCGATTGCGACGGTAAGGATAAATCCACCACGATTGCTGACATCGGGGTCATGCGCCGCATGGACGGCGTCGTCGTGATCCTTGGCATCCGCGGGATCGATCGTGATCAGCGGCAGATCGCGCCAATCCTCGCGGCGCGCGAGCCCAGCCGGCCGGGCGGATAGCGCCTCTGCCAGCGCGGCCGCCGAAAAAACGTGCGGGATCGAATGGGCATGAATCGCAATCAGGCTTATCGCGCGTTCCGTCGTAAGCGCCCCAAGCTTTTCCTGGATGCGTGCAACCAGCGGACCGTAGCCGCCCTTGCGTGCACTCGTCTGCGCGGCAACCAGATCGCCGTCTTTCGCCTTTCCCTGCGCTCCCGGTGCGATTTCAATTCGCCGGCCGATCTGCTTCTTGTCGATTGGCTCGAGGTAACCTCCGCCGGATGGCCGCGCTCGAAAAACACCGAGTACGCGCTCCCGCGAGCGATCGATGACCTTGATCACCCGGCCGCGGTACCGGATCGAGTCTTCCTCCTCGTCGGTCGTTTCGATCCGCAGCAACGCGCTATCGCCGATGCCGGCGAGCTCGTCTGCTCGCGCGCTCCGGCGGCTGCGCACGCGAATCTTCGGAGCGGGGCCGCGCTCGCTCTCATCCCATTCCGTTGGAACGGCAATGAGCTCGCCATCGGCATCGCGTACGGTGATCTCCGCCACAACCACATGCGGCAAGCTTCCGGGTTGATGAAGCTTCCTGCGGCGCCGCTCAACCCGTCCCTCATCAACAAGCTCCCGGAGCATGTGCTTGAGCATCGCCCGGTCGGCATTCTTCATGCCGAAGGCACGTGCAATCTGGCGGGTTCCAACCTTTCCGGGCTGGCTACCAATGAATGCGACGAGATCGTCCTTCGAAGGGAGCGGAGGTTTTGTGCTGGGGGATTTCATCTCGGTAGTCGGCAAATAGATGGGGCATAACGCGCCCTTGCGCCACTACCGCCTGGGTCTCGTATAGCCTCTTCTCGTATAGCCTCTGCCCCGGTCACCGGCCCTTGGCTTTGCGCGCTCGCTTTTTCTCTTCAGGCGCTGAAGGCTTGCTTCTTGCGGAGGCGTGCTTCGGCTTGGCCTTGCGCGCGGTGCTGCGTGGCTTGCTCGGCAATTTGCTCACGGACTTTGCAGCGCCCCGCGCGGCTCTCGCCTGCAACAGCTGCAACGCCTCCTCGAGCGAGATTGTCTCGGGCGTCATCCCCGCGGCGAGGGTGGCATTGATCCCGTTATGACTCACGTAATGCCCGTAGCGGCCGCTCTTTACGACAACGGGCCCGCCCTTCTCGGGGTGCTCGCCCAGCGTGCGGCCCGTGGCAGCCCCAAAGCGCCCCTTGCGTGCACCGCGGGCGCGCTTCTCCTCGATCAGCGTCACCGCACGATTTAACCCGACGCTGAGCACATCATCGCCCGCAGTAAGATTGGCATAGGTCTTTGCATGCTGGACGTAGGGTCCAAAGCGGCCAATGCCGGCCAATATCGGCTCGTCGTCGTCGGGATGGCGACCGACTTCGCGGGGCAGCGAAAGCAGCGCAAGCGCGCGGGAAAGGTCCACGTCTTCGGGGGCGGTGCCCTTGGGCAAGCCGGTGCGGCGAGGTTTCTCTCCGCCATTTGCTTCACCCAGCTGCAGGTAGGGTCCAAAGCGGCCTGAGCGCAGCGTTACTTCAAGCCCGGTCTTTGCATCCTCGCCTAGCTTTTTGATGCCCGCATCCGCTGTGCCATTGCCGGGCGCCAACTGGCGCGTATAGCGGCACTCCGGGTAATTGGAGCAACCGATGAAGCCGCCGAATTTTCCAAGCTTGAGGGAAAGCCGGCCGTTCTCGCAGCTAGGGCACTTGCGGGGATCGCCGCCATCCTCGCGCGGCGGAAACAGATGCGGCGCCAGCATCTCATCGAGCGCATCGATCACTTCGGCGACGCGAAGCTCCTTGATGTCGCCTACTGCGCCCGTGAATTCGCGCCAGAAGTCACGCAGCAGGTCGCGCCAGGCGATTTCGTTGTTTGAAATGCGATCGAGCTGCTCTTCCAGATCGGCGGTGAAACCATACTCCACATACCGGCCAAAGAAGCTTTCAAGAAATGCCGTCAAAACCCGGCCTTTATCCTCCGGAACGAGACGCTTCTTCTCGATGCGGACATATCCGCGATCCCTGAGCACCTGCAGGATCGGGGCATAGGTTGACGGCCGCCCGATCCCGAGCTCTTCCATGCGCTTGACCAGGGACGCTTCCGAATAGCGCGGCGGCGGCTCCGTGAAGTGCTGGCTGGCGTCGATTTTGCGCTTTGTCAGCTTCTCGCCCGGACGTATTTCCGGAAGGCGGCGAGCTTCCTCGTCGTCGGGGTCATCGTCGCGGCCTTCCTGGTAGAGCGTCAGGAAGCCGTCGAATTTCACGACCGTGCCCGTCGCGCGCAGATCGAGCAGACGCCCCTCCACTCGCGCAGCGATGTCGGCGGTGGTGCGCTCCAGCTCGGCCGATTCCATCTGGCTCGCTATGGTGCGCAGCCAGATGAGCTCGTAGACCTTAGCTTGATCGCCGTCGAGAAAACGCTTCACCTGCCTCGGCCGGCGAGCGGGATCCGTAGGTCGAATCGCCTCGTGCGCCTCTTGCGCATTCTTTGCCTTGGTCTGATACCTGCGCGGAGAAGGCGGCAGGTAAGAATCACCGTAATCTGCCCCGATCACTCGACGGGCGCCGACCATTGCCTCCTCGGCAATGTCGACTCCGTCGGTTCGCATGTAGGTGATCAGGCCGATGGTCTCGCCTTCGATATCGACCCCCTCATAGAGTCGCTGCGCGATACGCATGGTCTGAGCCGGGGCCAGCCCAAATTTGCGGCTTGCCTCCTGCTGGAGGGTCGACGTTGTGAATGGCGGCGGCGGGTTACGCTTCGCGGGCCTGGCCTCGATTGCCGCCACCGCAAAGGCGGCCTTTTCCAGAGCCCGCTTGAAAGCCTCGGCTTCGGCGCCCGAGCCAATATCGAGCCTCTGGATTTTCTGCCCATCGGCCCCGACGAGCTTCGCCTCGAAGGTGTCGCCGCGCGGAGTGGCCAGGGTTGCCACCATTGACCAGTACTCGCGCGGGACGAATTTCTCGATCTCCAATTCGCGGTCGCAGACGAGACGCAGCGCCACCGATTGCACTCGGCCTGCCGAGCGCGCGCCCGGCAGCTTGCGCCAAAGCACAGGCGAAAGGGTAAAGCCCACGAGGTAGTCGAGAGCGCGACGGGCGAGGTACGCGTCGACCAAGGCGCCATCGATGCCGCGGGGGTTGCGCATGGCGTCCAGCACCGCCTGCTTGGTAATGGCGTTGAACACCACCCGCTCGACGGCTTGCTTCTTGAGTGCTTTCTTTTGCTTGAGGATCTCAAGGACGTGCCAGGAGATCGCTTCGCCCTCGCGATCGGGGTCGGTGGCGAGAATGAGCTTGCTTGCCCCTTTCACGGCCTTGGCGATACCGTCGAGCCGTTTGCGGGCCTTGTCGTCGACCTCCCAAATCATGCGGAAATCGTGCTCCGGATCGACCGACCCGGTCTTGGCGGGAAGGTCCCGCACATGCCCGAAGGAGGCCAGCACCTCATACCCCCTGCCAAGGTATTTGTTGATGGTCTTGGCCTTGGCGGGCGATTCAACAACAACGATATTCATGAATTCCCAAAGAGTTAGCCGCCCATCGGACGCTGCGGGGCGGCGGAATCGGCGCGCGGTTTTCGCGGGCGTAGATGGGAATGTCAACCCGCGCTGTCAAACCACAGTTTCTGACGCCTGTCCAAGTACCTGATAGATCACGTAAAAAAGGCGGGGTGCGCGAACCCCGGCTGTTCAACCGTAAGATGAGACAAAAAGCAACCGCAACCTGCTTTATGAGGTGAGGCGCTGCCCCCGATAGGGATTCGCAAGGACCGTAGTGTGCTGGAGCGGACGGAAGGAATCGAACCCCCACCTTCACCTTGGACAGGTGGCGCTCTGCCTTGAGCTACGTCCGCATCCGTGCGCAACCCTGCACGAATCCGGTTAGCGAAGGGTCAATGCGGAGGACTACCCCATTCGCGAACCGCATCTGGTCAAAGATCCTCAAGGACTCGGGACTCAAGGAGACCCAATAAATGCTGCGCTATCCCGTTAAGCTCACGCCCGACGACAACGGAACGATCCTCGTGACCGCTCCCGATCTGCCGGAAGTTAGCACCTTTGGCGAAGACACCGCTGACGCACTCCGCCGCGCCGCCGATGCCATCGCCACGGCCCTGCAAGGCCGCATTCGGGCAGGCGAAAAAACCTCCTGCTCCGTCGGTCCCCCGCCGTGGCCAGCGGCTGGTGGGGCTTCCAGCTATTGTCGTCGCGAGGCGCAAACGACGCCGCCTCACACAAGCGACACCAAGGCACCGCCGTGGCGCTCGATGCGGCCGGCAAGCTCAAGCTCCAGCAGCACCGTCCGCACGATCGCGGCCGAAGCGCCGGAGAGCCGGATGAGGTCGTCGGTCGGCACCGGTGTGGGACCGAGCAGGTCGATGATCCGCTCGCGGTCGCCTGCGTCAGGCTCCCCCCGCGGCGCGCACGGCAATTCCGGCTCGCGCACGGGCAGCTCAATCGGCTGTCCAATAATGGGACGCAGGATTGTGATCACGTCATCGGCGTGGGTGACCAAGGTGGCGCCCTGCTTGAGCAGGTCTGCTGCCTTCGGCGCGGGGATCGAGCGGGGAGCCGGGCACAGCGAAGACTTCGCGCCCCTGCTCGAGCGCGAGCCGCGCGGTGATGAGCGAGCCTGACCGCTTCGCCGCCTCCACGATCACGACGCCGGCCGCAAGGCCCGAAATCAGCCGATTGCGACGGGGGAAATCTCGTGCCCGTGGCTGCCAACCGAGCGGCATCTCCGAAACGAGCATGCCCTGGTCGAGGATCGCACGCGCAAGGTCGGCATGCTCGGGTGGATAGATTTGATCATGTCCCCCTGCCAAAACGGCAATCGTGCCCGACGCAAGGCTCGCGCGGTGCGCGCCTGCATCGATGCCGCGCGCCAGCCCTGAGACGGTGGCAAAACCAGCCTTGGCAAGCTCTCGCGCGAGTTGCTCAGTGAACCGCACGCCAGCGGCCGAGGCGTTGCGCGCGCCGACAATGGCGACCACGGGCAGCTCCAACACCGCGCGATTGCCACGCACTGCAAGCAGCGGCGGCGCGTCGTCAATCATGGCGAGGCGCTGCGGATATTCGGCCTCGCCAATGGCGATGAGATCAATCCCGAGCGACTGCGTGGCAACGAGCTCGCGCTCGGCGCTCTCGCGCGGATAGACGATAACGGGACGACTGGCGCCGCCTCGACGCGCCAGCTCCGGCAAGGCCGCCAGCGCCGCGCGGGCATCGCCGTAATGACTGAGCAGGGCGCGAAAGGTGCGCGGGCCAACATTGTCGCTGCGGATAAGGCGCAGCCAATCGAGCTTGGTCGCGTCCGAGAGCTTGCCGGTCATCTCCGAGAGCGTATCCGAACACCATCGGTGCGAGATAGGTCTACCGCAGGGCTTTGCCACCAATCCAAGATAGATTGGCGACACCGAGCGTGCATGCCCTACGTGTGATATACGAATTTGCATGATACATTCGGGAAGAGGCCGATCGTGGTTGATCATACGCGCAAGTTCGCAGTTGTTCTGGAGCCGGAAGAGGAAGGCGGATTTACCGTGCGTGTGCCTGCGCTACCGGAGATTGTGACATACGGCAGGGACGAGGATGAAGCGCTCGCCATGGCGCGGGACGCCATTCGCCTTGTGCTTGAGGATATGACCCTGCGCGGCGAGCCGATCCCCTCGGCAACAACGTCGCATATTCGCGAGGTCACCGTCACGCTGGCAGCATGACCGGACGGCTGCCCTCCTTAAGGCCAAAGGAGGTGATCCGCGCGCTCGAGCGCGCGGGCTTTGTTGTATCGCGCACCTCCGGCAGCCATTGCCGGTTGATTCACGCAACCGATCCGAGCCGAAAAGTCACTGTCCGATTCACAATGAGGATCTGAAACGCGGGACGTTGCGCGGGATCATTGCCCAGGCAGGGCTCACCGTCCCGGAGTTCGTTGTGCTGCTTTAGCCGAGCTGCCGATCTTGCCTTCAGTTCCGTTGAGCAGTCGCACGATATTTGCTCGGTGCATGATCCAGGTCAGCAATGTCAACAGTGCAAAGAGCTCCGCTTCGAGCGTTTGGCCGAGCAACCAAAGCAACACCGGCGTCACTGCGCTCGCAATCAAGGCGGCGAGCGAGGAATAGCGGGTAAGCGCCGCCACCGCGAGCCAGATCAGACAGAAAGCAATAGCTGCCGGCCAGGCCAGCCCGAGGAGCAACCCGATATAGGTCGC
>Ga0306924_10007320_pt1 | contig 11074 bp, 10 predicted proteins | sample sta12Can44000111_FD_203756 | JGI IMG/M metagenome (GOLD analysis project Ga0306924, IMG submission 203756) | Lab enrichment of tropical soil microbial communities from Luquillo Experimental Forest, Puerto Rico - statanox.12C.anox.44.000.111 (v2)... | ecosystem: Environmental > Terrestrial >...
CGGTACAGATTAACCGGGACTTCCATCCCTGTTTCGAAAACAACATACACCCAATTGCCTCGGCTGGTCCTTTTTATTCTTATTCTTAGGCGGCTCCGACGGCCTGTAAAGCGGACTCATTGCCGGGTTCTAGAAAGTGAATGTTAAGAGAAAGCACCTCTGCTGTCGCTGGAAAAGAAATGTTTCTTGTGTCGGAAACAGGAAACTCCCCGCCCCAAGCAAACCCGGCTTGGGTGGGGCACCCCGACGTTTTGGGATCGTTGATTAAGGAAAAGCGTTGGCCAGACGGCCCGCCGGGCGCCTTGACCCTGGATGGCGACGGGCGCACAATCCATGCCAAACTTGTTCCGCTGAATTTCGCGCGTTGCACCGATAGGCGGCGATCCGAAGGAGGCATTCATGGTTCTCAAGCAAGGAGACCTTGCACTGCTGGAGCACCCGGTAGCGAAGGAACTCCTGGTGTCCAACATCCCGGCGCGCGTGGCGTACCTGGCGCCCGACGGAACCCCGCGTGTCACCCCGATCTGGTTTCATTGGGACGGACGGGAGTTGGTGCTGGGGACTGCGCCCAATGCAGCCAAGGCAAAGGCGCTGGCGCACAATCCGAAAGTGGCGGTCACCATCGACACCAATGATTTTCCCCACAAGGTGCTGCTGATACGTGGCACAGCACACCTGCAAACTGTGGACGGTGTGGCGCCGGAATACGCCCTCTCTGCCGAGCGATACCTGGGGCGCGAGCAGGGAAGTGCGTGGGTTGAGCAGGTGAGCGGCAAACGTGGTCAGCAGGTGCGTATCGCGATCACCCCCGAATGGGTCGGCGTGCTCGATTTCGACACGCGCCTTCCGCGCACGCTGACGGAGTGACAAGCTGCGAGTGGCTGGGTGTCGCCGATGGCTTACCATCGAAACCCTTGACGGAGATATAGGAACGATTCCGACTGCTGTAGGCCCCTGATGGCGGCGCAGCAACAGGTGGATGAATATGGACGCATCCCTCAAGGACGCCCTCCGAGAATCCAAGCCTCTTATTGGAACGGTGCTCACGACAGCTTCACCCGAAGTCGCCGAAGTGCTGGCGCTGGCAGGTTTCGATTGGTTGTTCATCGACTTGGAGCACGGGAGCATGTCGACTCAAGACGCTCAAAGGGCGATCCAGGCTGTCGCCGGCCGAAGCTTCACCGTGGTTCGAGTTGCAGACGGAACGGCGGAGAACGTGAAGCGCGTGCTCGACACAGGTTGCGACGGCATCATCGCTCCCCATATCAACTCCGCGCCAGACGCCCGCAGGATCGTAGCCCTAGCCAAGTATCCGCCGCTCGGGGAGCGCAGTGTCGGACTCGGCAGGGCGCAGGGTTATGGCCTGACCTTTATGGACTACGTTGCCTCAGCCAATGACCGGATCGCCGTCATCGTTCAGATCGAGCACAAGGATGGCGTTGCCAACGTCGAGGAGATAGCAGAAGTACAAGGCATCGATGCGCTCTTTGTGGGCCCGTATGACCTTTCAGGCAGCATGGGCCTTATGGGGCAAGTGTCCGATGCCAGGGTCTTGGGTGCGATCGAGATCGTTCGAGCGGCGGGTGCTGCATCGAAGATGACTTTTGGAATCTATTGCGCCACCGCCGAACAGGCTGCGGCCGCGATCAAGACGGGCGCCGGAATTGTGGCCGTCGGAACCGACCTTATGCACATGGCAAATTCTGCCCGGATGGTCTTAGGAGCCATACGTCAGCGGTAGTTCATCATCAAGAAATTGCTAACCCGGCACCGCCGTCCGTCCCGGTAGGACGGTGTATATCAAAGCCCACCGTTTCAACGGTGGGTGGCGGATGGGATGAACGGAGTCCCGGAGCCGCGGAGCGGCATAGGGACGGCACATCATCCAGCGCTCGTTGCCCCACGGCCTGCCCCTGACCGAAGTCGCGGCCACCCGCCCGCGTACCGCACGTCACTTTTTTGGCTGATCCTGGGGCTTTGTCTGAGCCTGCGGCGGCTGCTCGCTGGTTGGCGGCACGATGCCTTTGATCCGCATGTACGTGACCATGTTGCCGTAGTGCTCCATGTTGTGCATATTGTTGATCGTCAGCACGTCGAGCTTGGGCGTGTCGTTGCCGAACAGCTTCACCATCTGTGCACCCGATGCGTCGGTCATGCCGTCGTAGGCCTTGTCGCAGTAGGCTTCGGCTTCCTTCAGCGCGGCGATCAGTTCCGCCTTCGACGTCTTGGTCTGCTCGATCTTGGGAGCAGGGTTCTTCTCAGCCAGCGCGATGGAACAGAACAGATACTGAGCGTCGGCCACGTGTCCGACGAGCTGCCCATAGCTGCGGACTGACTCGGTGGGCTTGAAGCTGTAGTTCTCCTCGGGCATCTTTTCGGCCGAGTTGATCAAGATGGTTTTCACTCGTCCGTACGCGGTCTTATTCCACGTACTGAACGGATTCTCCTGGGCGGAGGCCAAGGCCGCCGCAAGCAGCAGGCAGATGAACGCTAACCGCAGAACGATTCGCATAGATGTCCTCCTGAATCACAGGTACGCCATGATGCCACAAAAGTCCGCCAGGGCGCCGCATCCGGGCCGATTTTGCCCGGGTGGGTCTTTTGCTCACGAGAAATTCATTGCTGCCCAGAGAATCCCATCGAGCAGGCCTGGTCCAAACGGATACAACGATTGCGGGGAGTGAAAGCGCGGTGCTGCACCAGTTGGAACCGACGATCACACAGGCCATTGCCGCGATCACTCCCCAGAACGCTCAGGCATTCTTCCGCCACTGCGGATACGGGATACAGCAACTATGACGAAGATACGCCTTAGCTGTGGGGCCAGCGTCCTGCTCGCGGCTGCCATGTTCGCAGCTGGACCGGTGTTCGGGCAAACTTCCGCAACCACGGATGTGCCCTCCGGGAAAAACCAGTTCGCCTTGACGGGTCCTGGGTAAACACGGCTTGCGCCGTAAGGAAGAATCCGCGATCAAACACCGACCCGAGAATGCAGCGAAAGTACCTCGGGCTTACAATCATTTTTCAGCGAACGGTAACAACCCCCTTAGCTCCGTGTCTCAGTCTAAGGGTTCACTCCAGAGAGGAGCCCCCCTTCCCCTGCACCAAATCCCCTGAAAACCATGGCGGAGCAGAAAGTGTCAGCGATGTGCCCGGTCTAAACTTCAGGGATGTCCCCGGCCTTTCACGCACCCTCACAAGTCGCGTTTTGGCACTATCGCAATCCCCAGTTCCTTGAGTTGCTTGTCGCTCACCGGAGTCGGCGCGTCCATCATCAGGTCGATGGCTTTGGCCGTTTTGGGGAAGGGAATCACCTCGCGCAGGCTGTCGGCGCCAGCGAGGATCATGACGATGCGGTCGAGACCGAGGGCGATGCCGCCGTGCGGAGGTGTGCCGTACTGCAGCGCCTCCAGGAAAAATCCGAAGCGCGCCTCCTGCTCTTCCGGAGACATGCCCAGCGCCTTGAAGATGATGCTCTGGATGTCTTGCCGGTGAATACGGATGGAGCCCGAGCCCAGCTCGGTGCCATTGAGCACCACGTCGTAAGCCAGCGCGCGCACCGCGCCGGGGTCGCTCTCCAGCTTGTCCATGTCGTCTTCGTGTGGCGAGGTGAAGGGATGGTGCGCCGCGTTCCAGCGCTGCTCGGTCCCGTCCCACTCGAACATGGGGAAGTCGGTGACCCACACGAAACGGAAGTCGCGCTTGTTGAACGCCCCGTGCTTGCTGGCGAACTTCTGCCCCAGCGCGAGACGAAGTTGTCCCGCTGCTGAGTAGACCGCATACGCCTGTTGCCGCGCGATGACTGCGTTCGCAGCTTCGCTGCGCTTCGCGCCTGCGACGATCACGAGCAGGTCTCCGTCATTCGGTTTCGCAATTTCGCAAATCTTCGTCACAGCCGCAGGGAATGACTTTTCAAGCCGCTTGATGTCCTCGAAGACCTTGGCGTCTTTGCGGTCGCCGAAGAGCACCTTCGCATCGTCGCGCTCCTTACGCGACAAATCGCCAACCTTCGGCGTGACGATGGCAACGATCGGCAACTCGGGATCGATGTTGAGCGTAGCGAGAGTCTTGGGCTCGAACGCTTCGCGCACGTCGGACATCGCAGGGAGGCGCATGTCGGGCTTGTCAACGCCGTACTGGCGAATGGCCTCGTCGTAACTCATACGCGGAAACGGCGTTCGCAAATCGACGCTCACCGTCTTCAGCGCAGCCGTCAGGAATCCCTCAACTGTGGCGAAGACCATCTCGGGCCGCGCGAAGCTGATCTCCAGATCGATCTGGGTGAACTCGGGTTGACGGTCGGCGCGCAGGTCTTCGTCGCGGAAGCAGCGCACGATCTGGAAATACTTGTCGAAGCCCGAGATCATGAGGATCTGCTTGAACAGCTGCGGCGATTGCGGCAGGGCGTAGAATTCGCCCGCGTGCACGCGGCTGGGCACGAGGTAGTCGCGCGCACCCTCAGGAGTGGAGCGCGTCATGAACGGCGTCTCGATTTCGTAGAAGCCCTGCGAGTTGAGGTAGTCGCGAATGGCGATCGACACGTTATGCCGGAGCTGGATGTTGTACTGCATCTCCGGACGGCGCAGGTCGAGATAGCGATACTTGAGGCGTACCTCTTCGTTGGCGATGTCAGACTCGGCGGGCGAAAAGGGCAGTGGCTTGCAATCGTTCAGAATGCGCAGCTCGTCGGCGACGACTTCGATTTCGCCGGTGGGAATATTCTTGTTGATGGTGCCGGCGTCGCGAAGCTTCACATGGCCGACGATGGCGACCACGAACTCCGAGCGCAACGACTCGGTCTTCTTGTGCAGCTCGGCTCCAGCATCGGCGGTGATCACGACCTGCGTAATGCCGGTGCGGTCGCGCAGATCAAGAAAGATGAGGTTGCCGAGGTCGCGACGGCGGTTAATCCAGCCCATCAGGACCACGCTGGAGCCGGCATCGGAGGCGCGCAGCGTGCCACACATATGAGTGCGTTTCAAATCACCAAGAAAATCGAGCATGCTCTCAGACTAATTGGTTCGTGTGAGGTGCGCCACCAAATCGGTCCGTGGGACCGTCACCTGCGTGCCGCCGGCCAAATCCTTCACCGCAAACTCGCCAGACTTCACCTCGTTCTCGCCGACGATCACGATGTAGTGCGCATCCGCTTTTTCCGCGGCTTCGAACGACTTCTTCAAGCGGAAGGTCTCGTCCCCCAAGTCGGCGCTGACGCCCGCGCTGCGCAACTCGCGCGCCAGCTTCAGGGCATGCGGATTCATCCCCGCGCCCAGCGGAGCGATGTAGGCGTCGAGCTTTTCGTCTGCCGTGAAACCTTCGGCCTGCAGCGCGAGAATCAGGCGGTCTTCGCCGATGGCGAAGCCGATTCCGGGGGCCTTGGGGCCGTCGAGTGATTCGGAGAGACCGTCGTAGCGGCCACCGCCGAGCACGGCACTCTGTGCGCCCAGGTCACCGTGCGTGAACTCAAAGGTGGTGCGCGTGTAGTAGTCGAGCCCGCGCACCATGCGCTCGTTGATGGCGTAGGGCACGCCGACCGCGTCGAGCATGGCGCGCACCGCTGCGAAGTTCTCGCGGCAGGCGTCGTCGAGGTACTGACTGATTCGCGGCAACTTCTCAATGATCGGCTGGTCTTCAGGAACCTTGCAGTCAAGCACGCGCAGCGGGTTGCTCTCCGCCCGACGCTGGCAGTCAGAGCACATCTGGTGGATGACCGGCTTCAGCGCCTCGCGCAGCGCCTGGTTGTAGCGCGCGCGATCATCGGCACATCCCACGGAATTCAGTTGCAGCGACCAGCCACGCAGACCGAGCTCGTCGAGCAGCGTGGCGAGCATCTCCAGCACCTCGGCATCGCGCGCCGGAGACTCGCTGCCCGCACTGGGCGGCCCGATGATCTCCGCGCCAATTTGGTAGAACTGCCGGTAGCGTCCCTTCTGCGGACGCTCGCGCCGAAACTGCGGCCCGATGTAGTACAGCTTCTGCAGCGTGCCACGCTTGTCGAGCCCGTGCTCGATGTAGGCGCGCACCACGCCTGCCGTGTTCTCCGGACGCAGGGTCAGCGACTGCGACTTCTCGCTCGCCGCCCGGCCCTTGTCCTCCCAGGTGAACATCTCCTTGATGACGATGTCGGTGTCTTCGCCCACGCCGCGCGCGAACAGGCTGGTCTCTTCGAACACTGGAGTGCGAATCTCGTGGAAGTTGTAGCGCGCGAACACGCCGCGCACCTTGGCCTCGACCTGGTTCCATAGGCCAGTGTCGGGCGGGAGCAGGTCACGAGTTCCGCGAATGGCTCGAATCATAAATGAAGTTTCGAGTTTCTCGTTTCAAGTTTCAAGCAAGTCGGTCCAAGTGGGAGGGTCTGCGGTTTCATTCACCGGACATTTCTTTTCTGATGTCCCAACCATGCTTCGAATCGGGAGAGCGCTGTCTTGTCAGAACTTGAAACTCGAAACTGGAAACTTGAAACTATTTCTTTCGTTCCGCCAAATAAGTGTCCTTGTACCCCAAATAATTCTTCGCATAGCGCAGAATGGTTTGCTGGTCGGCGTCGCCGAGTTGCTTGCGCACCTTGCCGGGAACGCCCATTACTAGCGAGGCGGGAGGAATCACCGTCTCCTCGGGAATCAAGGTGCCCGCGGCGATGATCGAGCCCGCGCCGATGCGCGCGCCGTTGAGGATGATAACGCCCATGCCGATCAGGCAGCGGTCTTCGACCACGCAGCCGTGCAGGGTGACGTTGTGCCCGACGGTGACCCAGTCGCCCACTTCTACCGGCCACTGATTCAGCATCCCGTGCATCACCGAGCAGTCCTGGATGTTGCTGTTGGCGCCGATGCGGATATAGTTGACGTCGCCCCGCACCACGGCGTTCATCCAGATGCTGGCGTTTTCACCCAGCACCACATCGCCGAGCACCTGCGCTGATTCGTCCACGTAGCACGAGTCGGGAATGGTCGGCCAGACGCCTTTGTAGGTGCGGATCATGGTTCAGATCCTGAATCTTTGAACATACCATGCGCGCGGCGGAGCGTGAAACGCTCGCTCCCACCCTACCGCCAAAGTCGGGCGATAAGGGTGGGGCACGCGGCGGCAACACCGTTAGTCCGAGCTTCCGTTCCCGGTGCCTTCATTCAGTTATTTACGCGCTTGCGACCCGTGTCGCCGTGGAAATTGCTTGCGGCCGCGGTGGTCATTGTGGGCGTTGGTTTGCTTCTTCTTCAGCGTTACAAGCGCTTTGCTCAGTACCGGGTCACCCGTGCGGCTATGTCTACTCTTCTTTTACATGAATTGACCGCACGCGATTCCAATCGCGCGCGTCACTCCCAAAAACCGGAATAACGAGGACGCCATTGGACTTCGTCCCCTCCCTGAGGGTATTTTCTTCTGAGTACTTCTCGCCATAAGTCATGGGTCAAAGGTCATCCTATGTACTTTGAACAGTTCTATCTCGGCTGTCTGGCGCACGCCTCCTACCTACTGGGATCGGAGGGCGAGGCCATTGTCGTCGATCCCCAGCGCGACGTGGAAATTTATCTCGAAGCCGCGCAAAAACGGGGGCTTGCCATCCGCCACATCTTCGAAACCCATCTGCACGCCGACTTCGTCTCAGGACACAAGGAGCTGGCTACGCGCACCGGCGCCAGCATCTATCTTGCGCCCGTCGCTGGAGCGACATTCCCGCACGTGGACGTGGACGACGGCTACACGCTGCGTGTCGGCAAGCTAGAGATCGAAGTGCTGGCCACGCCCGGTCACACCCCCGAAAGCATCAGCCTGCTGGTGACCGATCAGGAAAACGCGCAGCAGCCGTGGGCCGTGCTCACGGGCGACACGCTCTTCATCGGCGACGTCGGCCGACCGGACCTATCGCACACGCACACGCCGCAGCAACTGGCGGGGATGCTTTACGACTCGCTGCGCAACAAGCTACTTACGCTCCCCGATGGCGTGCTGGTCTATCCCGCTCACGGAGCGGGCTCGTTGTGCGGACGCAACATGCGCGCCGAGCGCTTCTCCACCATCGGCACCGAACGGCTTACCAACTACGCGGTGCAAATCCACGACCGCGAGGAGTTTGTGAGGCAGATGACCAGCAACCTTCCGGCTCGGCCCGACTATTTTCTCGAAGACGCTGCCATCAATCGAGCGGGAGCGCCGGCTCTCACCGAGTTGCCGGAACTGAAGCCCATCGCGGCACAGGAACTCAAGGCCATGCTGGAGCGAGGCGCGACGGCACTGGATGTCCGCCCGGGCGACGAGTTCGTCGCTGCGCATGTGCCGGGGTCGGTGAGTATACCGCTCTCTGGGCAGTTCGCGTCGTGGGCAGGAGCGGTGTTGGGACTCGCCTCTCGACCAGTGTTGATCGCCACGACTCCGGAACAAATCAGCGAAGCCCGCATGCGACTGGCCCGAATCGGAATCGAAGATGTAGCAGGCCATTTGCAAGACGGCGTTGAAGGTTGGCGGCAGGCGGGCTTGCCCTTGGCGCAGGTGCAGCAGATCACGGTGCAGGATCTGGCGGCTCGGCGGAGCAGCAGCGGCATGGCTGTGCTTGATGTGCGGCGCGCAGGTGAGTTCCAGGCGGGACACATCGACGGAGCAGACTGGTATCCTCTGGACCGCTTCAAGGCGGCGCTGCCAGAGATCGGCAAAGAAGCTGTGGTCGCCGTGCACTGCAAGAGCGGCTATCGCAGCCTCGTCGCTTGCAGCTTGCTCAAGCGCGCCGGGTACCACAATGTGGTGGATATCGCGGGAGGCTTCGACGCGTGGCAGGCGGCCAACTTGGTTAGCGTGAGCTAGTCGAGTCGTACCCAGGTCATCGCCGCAGGGCGCGGCGCGAAACTGGGGTACCCGACCGGTCAGATTTCTGCTCATTCGAAAGTCGCGAATAAGAAAGGCACTCAGTCCGGCCAGATTAGGTATAGTGTGTGGCGCTCAGGATGCCGAAACGGAAATGTTGGTCAAGACACGACGTTGGCAGTAACGAGAGCAAGGGCAAAGTGCCGCCTATCTCTGACGACAACGCCGAGTCGATCAGTTCCTGTGCGAGAGAGTGATAAAGCAATCGGCCGATTGGCGGGCGAAGGAGCCTGCCCTGTGCGCACGAGGACGCTGCTGGAAAGTCTTCGAAAGGGTGTCCCGCGCGGACTGAAGTCCCGCGGGGAACAAAAATAGATGACTTACAGGCACGACTGAAGTGGTGCCCTGACACAAGGCCGATCGGAATCGAGTTTTTCAGCAGCCTGCTAGTACTACTGTGTTATAAAGTAGATACGTCAACCAGGCACCGAACCTTTACCCAAGCCAGCCCGGAAAGGAAAGGGACGACCGCCAAAACTTCTGCGACGGGATCGGCACCATGCCGGCTGGGAGATATCTCTGCCGAAAGATCCAAATCGGTGTGCCCTCAAGTCCTGTGGCAAATTGTTGCCCCTTACTGTATGTATGACCGAAGCAGTGCCACGTTTTTCTGCGGCTCAAAAATTAAGATCATTCGACTGAACTACTCTCTGGCACAACGCGATGAGGAGCAGCCCGCGATGCAGAAAATCACACCGTTCTTGTGGTTCGACAACAACGCCGAAGAGGCAATGAACTTCTACACTTCCATCTTCAAAAGCTCGAAGATCGGACAGGTTTCCCGCTATGGGGATGCTGGGCCCGGACCGAAGGGATCGGTCATGGTCGGCACCTTCTATCTCGAAGGTCAGGAGTTCATGGCGCTCAATGGCGGCCCGAATTTCAAATTCACGCCGGCCACTTCGTTCATGGTGAATTGCGAGACGCAGAACGAAATTGACTATTACTGGAATGCACTTTCGGCCGGCGGAAAACCAAACCGCTGTGGCTGGCTGGACGACAAGTTTGGCCTGTCGTGGCAAATCGTTCCGACGATGCTGGGCGAGTTGATGGGCAAGGGAGAACCGGAGAAGTCGAATCGCATGATGCAGGCGCTGATGAAGATGGACAAGCTGATCATTGCCGACCTACGACGGGCGTACGAAGGATAACGGCTCCGATAGGTTGTATGTTCCCGATTCGGAACCGTTCCATTACGAAAGTACATGGCAAAAATCCCTCCCCATGTACCTTCGTAACCTCTTGACACAATCCCTTGGTGTTGCTCATCACAGACTGGCGTAAGGCTTGGGCGAAAACCTGGTGGAGGAAGAAGGGTCCTCCCACGTGGATCGCTCGCGAACTCCTCGTTACAGGCGTTCGGTCATTCGTCTGGTAGTGTCGCTAGCCGCGCTCTCGGGCTGGTTCTCCTGACTCCCGCGCGCGGCCAGGACGGCAACACATCGCTCCAGGGCATCGTCGAAGACTTCAGCGGAGCACGCATCGCGCACGCCGAAGTCACGCTCCTTAACCCCGCAACGGATTCCAGACCGCGGTCGTCACCGACGGCGAAGGCCGTTTCAGCTTTGCGATGCTCTCTCCCGGTTGCTATGCACGGACGGCGTCAGCGGCAGGAATGGCCGTTGCCACACAGACCGGACTGCAGTTGCATGTCGGAGGATCGATGCAGTTGCAGTTTCGCCTGCGTCCGGCGGGGCGGGCAGAGGACATCACGGTGGTCGCGCCCGCGGCGATCATCGATCCCGAAAGCGGTGAAGTCTCGCAGGTCATCGGCGAGCAATCGATCGCCGGCCTGCCGCTCAACGGACGCCCCTACACCGATCTGGTGCTGCTTTCGCCGGGCGTGACGCAGGATCCGCGCGGACTGACCTCCGACGCTAATGGCGACCTTTTTTACGGTGGCATTCGCGGCTAGCAGAACAGCTTTCTGGTGGACGGCGCCGACAATAACAACAGCTTCTTCGCCCAGGCCCGCGGACGCTATCGCGCGCGCGCCCTATCAATTCAGCAACGAGGTGATCAGGGAGTTTCGCGTCTCCTCGAATGGCTACAGCGCCGAGTTGGGACGCGCGGGAGGAGCGGTGTTCAACGCGGTCACCAACTCCGGCGGGGACCACTGGCACGGCACCGGCTTCTTCTACGTACGCGAACCGATTTTGACGCCCAGTCGGCCTACGTCACCAGCAAACCGAACGAAGAGCAGCGGCAATTCGACGGC
>Ga0306924_10007321_pt1 | contig 11074 bp, 12 predicted proteins | sample sta12Can44000111_FD_203756 | JGI IMG/M metagenome (GOLD analysis project Ga0306924, IMG submission 203756) | Lab enrichment of tropical soil microbial communities from Luquillo Experimental Forest, Puerto Rico - statanox.12C.anox.44.000.111 (v2)... | ecosystem: Environmental > Terrestrial >...
GCCCCAGCTGTTGCGGGTCATTCGCATGGCAGAGGCGAGCAATCCGAAGCGGCTGATGCTTGTCGGGCATAATCCCGGAATGCATGAACTGGCGCTTGCCCTTACCGGCAGCGGCGAGGCCTCGGGACGAAAGGCGCTGGCCGACAACCTTCCGACGACCGGACTCGTCGTTTTCGATTTCGCGGTCGATGACTGGAGCGACGTTGCGTTCCGCCGCGGACGGCTCGTGCTCTTTGTCAGCCCGAAGCTTTTGAAACAGGCCTCGCGCGACTAGTGTGGTGGTTCGGAAGTTCTCTTCATTTTACCGCGAGTCCATCAAGAGAACTTCCGAACCAAAAAACCACACTAGAATCGTAGGTTTCTAGTGTCCTCTCGAATCCGAAGTTCGCAGAAGAGCGCGCCGCAACAGAGGTGCGAACTTCGGATTCGGGACACTGGGCGGCAACGCGCCAAATCTGATAACCTCATGGCCGACAGGAGGGTGCAGATGTTCAGGTCAATTCTCGTGCCGATCGATCTTGCCGATACCGATCTGGCCAAGCCGGCGATCGAAACCGCCGCCGCCCTCGCGCAGACCTGGAAAGGTGTGGTGCGGCTGCTGAACGTGCTGCCGATGACGCCGGTCATGCTGGCGGAGTATGTGCCGCCCGATTTCGACGCCCAACAGCGCCAAACTTCCGAGGAGGCTTTGACGATCGTCGCGCGCGAATCCGGCGTCGAGGCCTCACGCATTTCGACCATGGTACGGCAGGGCGGGATCTATCACGAGATTCTCGAGGAAGCGGCCGCAATCAAGGCCGACCTGATCGTGATGACCTCGCACCGCCCCGCCATGCGGACCTATTTCCTCGGCTCAAATGCCGGGCACGTCGTACGCTATGCCACCTGCTCGGTGCTGGTCGTGCGACATTAGTGGAGCGCAAAGCGGTCCAGATCGCTAGCGAAATGTCAGAATCGGCTTGACGACGTGATTCAGTCCGGCCAATCGGCGATAAATCCCCTCGCCTTGTAGAGCTCGATCTTGTCCCATTCGCCCAGGACACGACGGCTGAACTCCGGATCGGTGTGCCAGAGCTGCCACGGCGTCGCAAAGCTGTGAACTGTGATCAGCAATTTCTCTACCGCCGGCCAATGCCGGTGCAACGTCATCGGATAGCGGCGCCCGGTCCACGTGTTCCCCAGGCAAATCACGCTGCGAATAGTCCGCAATCCCAGCGAGGCCTCGATAATCGGCAGCGAGAAGATCACGTTCTCGCCCGTGTTGGTGGCCTGATGCTCCTCCAGAATGCGATCGGGGGGGATGCCGCCGGCGACCATCTCGGCCTTGATGATCGTGCACTCGGAAAGATTTGACCCGGGCGTCAGACCGCCGCTTACGATCGACCAACCGAACATGCCCTCGCGCCATAGCCGGCAGGCGGTTGCAGCCCGAAGGTTCGCATCTTCCCGGGTTCCGAACACAAACAGCAGATCGGCGGGCTTAAGAGGCGTGTTGAAAAGGTGCTTCGCATTGATCTCCGAAATTTCGGCTTCGCTCGGCCTGCCTCCGTGTCGATTTTCCACCGCACCCTCGCTCTGAAGAAGATGCCTGGCACGTTGCAACGCATGAGAGACGCCGCGAAGTCACGTTTCATTGCGCTCGATTACGGCAGCAGCGCATCCGGGATTTGCGCAAATGTATAAATAAGCGGCCGGTTGCGACGGATGAAGCCGCCGACCTGCCAGCCTAACAGCGCGGCAAGGCCGATGAGAAACAGGGCGCCGGCGAATTCTCCGATCGCAAGCGCGCGAACGAGAAGCCCCGCCATCGCAAGCGCGAGCAGCGCGACCAGCGTAACGCCGATAGCGTAGACGGTCGAACCAAGCCCGCCGGTCAGCTCAGCACGACCTCCAGCACTGGCGATTCGCCGATGCAGTTCGGTGATGAAGGCGCGATATTCCTTGTCCTGCGGGACCATCAGCGCTGCCGTCTGCCAGGACGTCGAGACGATCGCAAGCCGCGCGCCACTCTTATTTGCGATGTCGGCCCGGAAGCGGTGCGCCTGCATTGAGACGGGTCGATAGGACAGCCGGATCGCGGAAATGTCGGCATAGCGCCACATTCCCGACCGGCCGGCAAGGCGCCATGCCAATCCGTCTGCGGTCAGTTCAAAGTGATTGGCGCCGCCGATCAGCGATGCCCTGTAGGCGTAACGGACAGCGGGATCGATCGTCATGTCAACTCGCTCTTGCAGAACTGTTGCGCACGCCATCCAACTCCTCGCCTTGCGATCCCGTCAGTTTGTATCCTACAAGTGCCAGATGACAGAGACGACCTTTTTTCCGCGCCGCCTGATTCTCGGAGGCGCAGTGATTTCCGGTGTGCTGCTGGCGCTTGCCGTGCACATGCTCGGAGCGAGCTACGGTCTCGACCTGGGCGGACTGTGGCGATCCGAAACGCGCCAGGTCATGCCGGCGGGCGCGGCAATCGCGTGGTGGCTGATCGCCACCGTCGGCTTTTCGGGCGGTTACTTCACTGCGAACCTGATGCACAGCGCGGTTTCGGGACAGATTCCGCGCAGGATGCGGCAATTTTTGATCGCCGTCGGCGTGCTATTGCTGGCCGGCGCGGCTCAAGTTGCTTCGGCGCCTAGCCCGATCCCGACGATTTCGGGGGTGCTGGCAGGCTTCGCAGCCTTGTGCCTGGGCGCGGTGATGGCGTTCTGTGGCGCGAATTTCGCGCTGCGCAAGGCTTAGAGCCCGTAGCTTGCCCGCCGCGCCCTACGCCACCGCGCCGATGCGCGCAGCGGACAGCAGTTCGTGTATCTCCGACACCGAACGTGGTTCGCTGAACAGGAAGCCTTGCGCCTGGGTGCAGCCCTCGCGGCGCAACAGCTCGAGCTGCACGTCATTCTCGATACCCTCCGCGGTGGTAGCGATGCCGAGGCTCTTGCCGAGCCCGATCACCGCGTGCAAAACAAGGATCGATTTTCCGGGTACTTGCTAGGTAAGCGAAGGCCGCGGGACCGATCAGCCCCGCGGCCTTTGCGGTTGGGACGCTGGAACGATTGTCGAGACTGGGAGTTTTGAGTGTTAGCATCCCTCCTCGGGATGCCTTTGTATTGCAGATTGTGCCAACCCGGCCCCAGCGTGCTGCCCAAGCGCTGGGGCCGTTTTCGTTGATGCGGTCTATGTCACCGGGAATTTATTGCTGTCCAAGGGGTACATCCTGCTGTCGGTCACCGCTTCTGTTCTTTATGGCAGGGCAATTGGAAGTGATTGGCACGGGCCGCCAGCATTGGACCACCTGGCGGCCCACCTGTTCCCTAGGAACGCCACGGAGGGCGTTGCGTTGGCGTTAGCCGAGCGGCTATGGGTTCCCACTCACTTGCCGCTTCGACCGCGAGGCCCGAACGCCCCCCGCGTCGGGCCTCGTTGTTTGCTTGCGCCTTCTCGTGCTGCAAATTTGCAGCACGCCCGAAACGGACCAGTCACGAAGCATGAATATGGCGCGCCGCCCGCCCGGTCACCGCCCGGCTGCCAGCCGTGGTACGCTTAAGCGGAGAGCAGGAGAACTAGATGAGCAAACGCGCCCTCGAATTTGTGGAGACTTGGGTTTCGGAGCACATCTATCCGGAAGATTCCCCACCCCAAGTTGACGTTTCGCAAGCTAAGGGTCTGGCCGCCAGTTGCCGTACCGCTGCTACTGCAGCCGGGATTTCAGTGCTGAGATTGAAGAGCAATTTGATGATCTCGCCGCATTCATTGCAGGTCAGATTGAAGAGGCGGCTGATAAACTATCGGCAAAGGATGAGTAACGCGCCGAGCCATCCGCCGCCTACCGCGTTTGAATAGCTTACCATGAGCGACTTTTGATGAGACGTTTTCGCGGCCGGCCGCTTAGCACACGTATCGTTTTGGCCGAGCCCTCATGCTCCTAGCAGTCACGTTGCTTTGCGCCTTGATCGCCTGGCTGGTGTATATGCAGCCCTAAATACCCAACCAATTGGCTTTACCCCAAAGCAATTGGCCCAACCCCTAGCCGCTTCACGTCAGCTAGTGTTCGCCCGCAAAAGATTTCGATTTTGTGATTCTTATCAATGCAGCCATCTGAATTTATTGCTTGGCTCTACTGGGCCGACTCGGCCGCTGTCGATATGGGGCAAGGGCAAGTAGTTGGCAGGGGCCGCTCTGATTCCAGCGCGGCGGGCGGCCCCAGCCATATCGCGCTTGGATGGCTATGCGGGTTTGACGGCGGCGACACCCTAACATCACGCTATCTATCCGCGCGGACCCCTGCCGACTCCCTGCCGGCGGGGGTTTTGCTTAACTGACCCATCCGGACTCGCATGAGTACTTTGGCGGCTTTAAACGGCCATGGCTTTAGACGGCCCCCAACGCCGGCGGGGGTTTTGCTTAGGTCGGCTTTACCTCCTATTCTAATGGCCATGCCACTGTTTGAGTTCTGCATTCCCACAACAGGGACCAAGGTTCCGTCAGGCCCGGAAGAGGCGCTCTTGAGCGCGCCGCTCCACCAGGTCGCGGCGGCGATCAGCAAGACACTGAGATCGCGGGTGAGGAGTCTGCCACGGCGCGACCTTTTGTCCCAACCCTGGACCCTCATGCCGCCCAGGTCGTAGGCCCGTAAAAGCATGGAAACGAACCGGGTGAAGGCGGTGTTGTCAAGGACTGCACAACATAGCCTTTTTGCCTTATGGAACTCGGGTATAAGAGGTGACTGCCGCTTTCGATCGATGGCTCTGATAAGCCATAGAAGGATCTGTCGCCCCTGCCGGGAGGATGAATGCAAGGCCTGCTGACCGCGCTGGCGCGTGGTTTCAAGAAATGGATCGGCTGGAAACGACTCGGGATCGCGGCAAGTCTGCTGATTATTGCCTTTGCGATCAGGACTTTGGTCCTTACGCTGAAAGGCGTCGATACCGGTGTGGTCCTGACCGCGCTGACCGAAATCCCACCGGGCAATATCGCCCTTGCCGCATTGTGCGTGGTTTGCGCATTCTGCACGCTTACCTTTTATGATTTCTTCGCGCTGCGCACCATCGGCAAACGGCACGTGCCTTACCGCATCGCTGCGCTCTCGAGTTTCACCAGTTACTCGATCGGCCACAACATCGGCGCCACGGTGTTTACCGGTGGCGCGATCCGTTTCCGGATCTATTCGGACTATGGGCTGAACGCGATCGACGTCGCCAAGATTTGCTTTCTTTCAGGACTGACCTTCTGGCTCGGCAACCTGGTCGTTCTCGGGGTCGGCATGACCTACCATCCGTGGGCGGCCGCCGCGATGGACCTGCTGCCGGAGACGATGAACCGCCTGATCGGAATCGGCTGCCTGTCCGGCATCGTAGCGTACTTTGTCTGGCTGTCGGTCGGCGGGAACCGACGCGAACTCGGACAGAATGGATGGAAAGTCGTGCTGCCATCGGCTCGGCTCACGCTGGTACAGGTCCTGATCGGTGTGGTCGATCTCGGATTTTGCGCAACTGCGATGTATCTTCTGGTGCCGGCGCAGCCGCACATCGATTTCCTGTCGCTGGCGGTGGTCTTCATCCTTGCCACGTTATTGGGCTTTGCCAGCCATGCGCCCGGCAGCATCGGCGTGTTCGACGCAGCGATGCTGGTGGCGATGCCGCAATTTGGTCGCGAGCAGCTGCTCGCCACGCTGCTGGTGTTCCGTGTTCTGTATTTCGTAATCCCGTTCTCCATCGCAATTTCGATCATGGGCACGCGCGAGTTCTGGCTCAACGTCGTGGTGCCCTGGCAGAAACGCCGCAGGATGAGCGGCAATAGCGGCAATGTGTCCTGCTCGCCAGCGCCGCCGGCGGCGGTTTCCGCGCCCGCAAACGCCGCGGTCCCGCAACCCGTGAAGCGCCTGCATTCCAAGGCGTGAGAAAATCACGGAAAGTCGGGAATTTCGGTCTAACGCAGCGCCTCTTATTTTTGCCCCATCTGAGCATCAAAAGCGCGAGCATCGTATCCTAGTGTCCCTTCGGTTCTGACATTCGTAAACGAAGCGCCCCGATATGATACGAATGTCAGAACCGGGACACTGGTGCCCATAACTTTCCGAAGTTCGTGAAAGGTGGGTGCTGAGATGCAGCACGAACTTCGGAAAGTGGGCACTAGCGTGATTCCTGATTTGCCATTCGCCATGACGGCCCGCGCGAACAGCAAGGCAAGGGGGTCAGCCCTCCTCTTGGGAGCGCTCGTTGCGATGGAGTTGATGATGTGGCCGCAATCGACGGCCGCGCAGGCAACCGCCGAAACGCCGCTGCAGATTTCCTGGGAGGTCAGGAACCGCTTCCGCCTGTTTCGAGAGGAGCGCGATTTCCAGCTCCACGTCGAGAGCGCGGGCGATCGCAGTATTCTTGCATCCGAGCAGATGCTGGAACGTCAGAGCGACGGCCGCGGCTGGGCACGCAACACGGTCAATCGCCTCTGCATCGATCTCACCGGCCGCGTCAGCGAGCCCTGCACCCGCGACAACGTCAAGGAAAGCTATCTGACGCCGGTGGATCATTCGATCGTCGTTCGGCTGACCGGCACGGTTCCGGTCGGCGCCACCTGCGCCTGGTCGTTCGACGACGGCGATGGCCCGCAGCAGTCCACCTTCGATTGTGCCGAGCCCGTCAACCTGCGCGTCCGCTACGGTCGTCAAACAGTGGCCACCGTCGAAGTCTCCAGCGGTCAGGAAGCATCGCAGAGTATCTCAACGGAAATAAGTGTGCGCGATATCTTCATCGCCGGCCTTGGAGACAGCATTGCCTCCGGGGAGGGCAATCCGGACCGAGCGATTGCCTTGTCGGACGAGGGTTTCTGCTTCCGCTCCTATCTCGGAACGGCGGCCGCGCAATATTACCGGCCGAGCCGCGCCGGCTACAAAGGCGGGCGCGCCTGCGAGGCTCCGGACACGTTGCAAAACTGGCAACGCCACGCCGCGTTGTGGTTCGACGCCGCCTGCCACCGCTCTCTCTACAGCTACCAGACGCGGACAGCACTGGCGCTCGCTGTCCGATATCCGCACATCGCGGTGACATATCTGCCGCTGGCCTGTACCGGCGCCACCATCGCGGACGGATTGTTTGGCAGCCAGCGCGCCCGCGAGTGTCCGCCCGGCAGGTCGAACACGAGTTGTCGGCTCGGCGTCAACGGACAACTCGCCGAATTGCGTGAGGCGCTGACGGCGGCCAGGCGCCGACAGGCGGATCGCCAACTCGATCTGATACTGCTTTCGATCGGCGCCAACGACATCTATTTCTCGGGTCTTGTCGCCGACGTGATCGTCGACACGCCGACCGAACGCACACTCTTCCGGCGCACCGGCGTGACGGCATCCGTGGATGATTCACGCGCGGCGATGACGCGCGATCTGCCGCAAGGGTTTCGGAAGCTGCGCGAAGCGCTGCGGCCGCTGGTCGGCGATCTCTCGCATGTCATTTATACCTCATATGGCAACCCGGCACTGTTGAGCCGCGGCACGCCCTGCCCCGGCGGCCGCGCCGGCTTTGACATTCATCCCTCTTTCAGGGCTGACCCACAGCGGCTCGCCAACGTCGCGAGCTTTGTGCAAAGCGAATTTCTGCCGCAGCTGAAAGCACTCGCGCTATGCCAATCCGGCGTGCTTTGCCGCGATCCTGCCGCTGACCGCATGACGTTCGTCGATGCACACCAGACCGCCTTCGCCGATCATGGTTTTTGCGCGCGAGCCGAAGATGATCCGGAGTTCGACCGTGAGTGTTTCTCGGCCAAGGGCGAGAGTTTTGACCCCGATATCGTCAACTCAGCGAGTCAGCCGATGCTGTGCGGTCACAGCGCCGGCGAATATCGCGCCTATCTTCCGCGGGCGCGCTGGATTCGTGACGCCAACGACAGCTATTTCGCGGCTATGACCTATCCGCAAGGATTGCCCTCCTCAATGCAACCATCCGACATCCACGATGCGACCTGGGGGGTCTTGTCGGCTGTCTACGGTGGGGTGGTGCATCCCAGCGCCGAGGGGCACGCGGTGATGGCCGATGCGGTGTTGCCGGCGGCGGAGGCGGTACTGCAGCTCAATGCGGCGCTATCGGATGTGGTCGCGAAGCCGTCGGCGCCGGCCGCCGTTTCGCCAGAGCAACGCTGACTGCTACGACCTCAACGCGGCGGCGCGGCGGCCTTCTTGCCGGCCGGCGGCTTTATCGCCGCAGCCTGCGCCGGCAGATATTTGGCAACGATCGCCGGATCGATCTGGGCCATCGCGGCATCCGGCAGACGGTACCAGGTTTCATCCATGCCAAACAACGAAATCCCGATATAGCCGCGCAACGTCAGTTGCTGGCCATCTCCGCTCAAAGTCATCTTGGCGCTGTAGACCTTTCCGTCGCGCGGATCGAGAACGTTGCCGTCCTGGTATTTCATTCCGTCGCGCTTCATATCGCGGATGAAAGAAATCCCCAGCACCGGTGCATTCTTGCGGTCGTCGGTGCATTTCGAGCAGAAGTGCGGTTCTTCGCCGGGGTCCGGAAACGTCTTGGCGATCACGCCCTCGAAAACACCGTTGTGATCCACCATCAGGACATAAATCACCGGCTTGCCTTTTTCGACCTTCTGCCACAACCCCGCTGCCGATTGCTCAGCTCCGGAGAGAGCAAACGCGGGAGCAAGCAAGACAGCCATGCCGGCCAGACCCGTCAATACGAGCGGGAGCATCCATCGACGTCTGAATCGCGCAATACGCATAATCATCACCCGACCAATTCCAAAAGGAATAGCGCGAGACTAAGGCCATTTCGAGGATGGTTCCAGTGCCCAGAGTTCCACCGTCGTGGCACAATCGCGATCGCCCGGGCTATTGGGTCGCAATGCGCCTGACGTCAGCCGACGCCAAGCTTCTTTTGCAGGCTCGAGGACGACGTCGTGTACTGGAACACCAACCGCTTGTCCGGATAGACGTAACGGTGGGCCTTCTGCGCCATCAATGCGCCCTCGTGGAAACCGCACAGGATAAGCTTGAGCTTGCCGGGATAGGTGTTGATGTCGCCAATCGCAAAAATCCCGGGCACGCTGGTCTCGAAGGCCGATGTCTCGACCGGCACCAGGTTGTTCTCAAGCTCGATTCCCCAATTGGCGACCGGGCCGAGCTTCATGGTCAGCCCGAAGAACGGCAGCATGGTATTGCAGGAAACCTTCGATATCGAGTTGTCGTTGCCCTTGACGACAGCACCGGACAATGCGCCGCCGGCACCCTCAAGCGCGGTGACCTGACCGATCTTCAAATCCATTTTCCCGCCGGAGACCAACGCACGCATCTGCTCGACGCTGTGAGGCGCGGCGCGGAAATCGTCCCGCCGGTGCAGCAACGTCACGCGCTTGGCTATCGGATGCAGGTTGAGTGTCCAGTCAAGCGCCGAGTCGCCGCCACCGACGATCAGCAGTTCCTTGTCGCGGAATTGCTCCATCTTCCGTACCGAGTAAAACACCGAGGTGCCTTCATAGGCCTCGATCCCGGGCACCGGCGGACGCTTCGGCTGGAACGAACCGCCGCCCGCCGAGATCACGAGGACCTTGCATTCGAATACGTTGTCCATGTCGGTCGTAACGCGGAACGCAGGATCACCGATCTTCTCGACCTTTTCCACCATCTCCCCCAGATGGAAGGTCGGGTGGAACGGCTTGATCTGTTCCATCAACGCGTCGGTCAATCCCTGGCCAGTCACGAAGGGAATGCCCGGAATGTCGTAGATCGGCTTCTCCGGATAAAGTTCGGCACACTGGCCGCCGACCTTGTCGAGAATGTCGACCAGATGCGCCTTCATATCGAGCAAGCCCAGCTCGAAGACGGCGAACAGGCCGCAGGGGCCTGCGCCAACAATCAGCACATCGGTTTTGATCGCTTCGCTCATATCGTTTCTTTTCGGGTTGATTGCGCCTGGGCAGGTAGATCGACTTGACTACCGACCTGGACGGTTGGTTCGGGCCTGTCTAGCCAACGCTCGTCAACGAGGAAAGGCATAAATGGAGGCTGGCCCGCCGCCTATCCACTTGCCGGAGCCCGATAAACGGGCTGTAAGGGAAGGAAAATAACGGAGATCAATCGGTGAATGCGCCAAGTCGCGTCGATTCGACGCCTCGTCTGGAAGATTTTCCCTTTCGGCTGACCGACAATATACGCTTTGCCGATCTCGATCCCAATCACCACGTCAATAACGCGGTCTATGCCACCTACTTCGAGACCGTCCACGTCACACTGATGAAGGACCGCTCCTACGGGCTGATGCCGGAGGGGTTTGCCTGGATCATGGTCAGATTGGACATTCACTTCCGCGCCGAGTTGCGCTGGCCGGGCCAGATCGAGATGGGGCTGGGCGTGGCCAAGCTCGGCCGCACCTCCGTGACCTTCGATCAAGTGGTATTTTCCGAAGGCAGATGTGTCGCCTCTGCGCAGGCAACCAACGTCCTGATCGACGAGATCACCCGCAAGCCCAAATCGTTGACAGCGGACGTCATCAGAAATTTCCAACCCTGGTTGCGCCAGGGCCTCTCGCCGCGGCACTGATCGCCCGAGTCCGAGGCATATGAGGGTAGTTGGTATTATGTTAACATCGCCGGGGATGCGGCAGGCGCGAACCTCCCAAGGGGCATCATCGTGACGCTCACGGCACGGACCGCATCTCTGCTGCAGACACTCGGCGTACCGCGCGATCGCCTCGAGGGCGGCCGCGACGTGCGCTCGCCTCTGACCGGCGAAATCATTGCTCGCGTTGACGATGCCGCGGCTGCTTCCGTCAGCGACGCGGTCAGGCGGTCAGAACAGGCATTTGCGCGGTGGCGCGCGGTGCCCGCACCGCAGCGTGGCGAATTCGTTCGGCTCCTGGGCGAAGAGCTTCGCGTGTTCAAGCCGGCGCTTGGCGAACTTGTCACCATAGAGGCCGGCAAGATCCGCACCGAGGGACTCGGCGAGGTGCAGGAGATGATCGACATCTGCGACTTCGCAGTCGGCCTGTCGCGTCAGCTCTATGGCCTCACCATTGCCAGCGAACGGCCAGACCACCGAATGATGGAGCAATGGCATCCGCTCGGTCCGGTAGGCATCATC
>Ga0306924_10007322_pt1 | contig 11073 bp, 20 predicted proteins | sample sta12Can44000111_FD_203756 | JGI IMG/M metagenome (GOLD analysis project Ga0306924, IMG submission 203756) | Lab enrichment of tropical soil microbial communities from Luquillo Experimental Forest, Puerto Rico - statanox.12C.anox.44.000.111 (v2)... | ecosystem: Environmental > Terrestrial >...
AAAAAATCTCACGGCGCCGTACGAGACTCTGGGAGATTTGCTTCGATCAAAAAACAGACTGACACATGGATTCCCAAAGGGACAACGTGGCGGCAAGGACGTTCACGATGCCATAAAAGAGCCAATCAGGCAGGCGGTGAGTGACAAGAAGTTGGGCTCGCCAAAGATGAAACTGATTGATGAGCGGGCTCTGCAAAAGAAGCTGGCGCTTGAACTTATCGATATTGGTTACAAGGCACTGGCAACCAAGCTGCATCCTGACAAGAAGGGCGGCTCAAGGGAGGCCATGCGTAGACTAAATGATGTTCGAGCATTGCTCAAGAAGCTGGTAGCGAGGAGGTAGGCCATGATTATCACCAGAAGACGCGCCCTCAAGGATCCAGTGCTGGGGAAATTCATTGAATATGCTGCACATGAGATCTCGATGCACCGGAGATTCAAGGTTGCTCCTATCCTCAAGGCCCATGACGAACTCAAGCCATATCGCGATCACATATATGAAAACCTAACCAAATCAATCAGAAGAGCGCTGGAGATAGATTACGAATTTGGCGATCTGATACCGATTTCAGTACATGATGCCTTAGCTGGCAAGGGTTATGGTTCGCGTACAGTTGGCTATGTCAGGGCTTGTGCCCAAAACGAAGATATCGTTGACGAATGCCTAGATCGAAAGCGCAGCCTAGCCGTTGGCATCCAAGCATCACACAACGAACTCTCCGAGATGATCAGTGAAGAGACCGGAGAGGAAAGACCTCAGATTTCATTCCAGATTACAGCAAAGGAAGAGGAAGATGCCTAAACCCGACAAGCAGAAACTTCGCGCCGAGCGCAACAAAGACATCAAACGCTTGTTACGCCGGACTCATCGATACGAATACACCAAAACCATCTGTAGCCATGCCCGCTGGTGCCCCGTTTACGAAAGGATATGAAATGCCTAGACGACCTCACTACAAGACCGACAAGAAAGCCCGCACTGAGCGCAACAAAGACATCAAACGCTTGAGCAAGATGGGCAAGACCCAAGCTCAGATTGCCAGGAAATACCAGCTCACTCCGGGTAGGATTGGGCAAATCCTGAAAGGCATATGCGTATGACCAAATCCGTCCTGATCACCATGGCCGACCGATACGGCATGGAACCCTCGAACTTCGAGAGGACTCTTCGGGCTACAGTCGTGCCCCCGACCTGTACGCCCGAGCAATTCGCAGCGTTTCTTCTGGTGGCTGCTCAATATGATCTCAATCCCATTACGCGGGAGATTTACGCGTTTCCCAGACCGGGAGGAGGGATTCAGCCCATCGTTGGAGTTGACGGTTGGGCCTCACTGATCAATCGACATCCGGCCCATGACGGTATGGAATTTACCGACTGGAAAGAGAATGGCAAGGTTGCTGCCATCGAGTGTAAAATCTACCGAAAAGACCGTGCCCACCCGACGACGGTTATCGAATACATGGAAGAGTGTCATCGGGACACTCAGACCTGGAAGCAGTGGCCGTGTCGTATGCTCAGACACAAGGCCATGATTCAGGGGGCACGATATGCCTTCGGCTTCGCCGGCATTCAAGACCCCGACGAGTTTGAACGATGGCAAGCTGAACCAAAGTCCAAGTCCGCCTATCAGTCCAGGAAGGACGGCTATTACCCGCTCCTCCAAAACGAGTTACGAGAAGCCAAGTCGATCCAGCAAGTCAAGGACATTTGGGTTTCGTACCAAGACAAGATACGTGATTTCCCCACTCAGTGGCAGGAATTGGCAAGCGAGGAGTATGACCGGGCCAAGCTGAGATTGATTGAAGACAAACCAATGGAGGAACCGACAACCCCTCTCGTCGAACAACTCAAGGCATCCGTAGAGCTAGAGAAGAGGCCATTGGCGCCAATGGACCCAGATAAGTACCTTGATGGCTTGGAGTCAGACCTCTTATCCTGTAAGTCCACCGAGGACATTGGCGACGTTTGGGCCAACTACGAACCCACTCGACCTCACTTATTGGAACCCGACCGACAGAAGGCGGATGCCATGTTCGACAAATACTTGGAGCGGTTAGGTGGCCACGCAAATCCTGATGCAAAAGGCCGGCAACGCACTCGTGCCCGCCTCTGACTATGACCAGGAGCTCCTTGAATCGGTCAAGGGTCAGGTCCTTGTTGAGGTGTCTGGCATTCGCAATCCTGACCATCATCGCAAGCTGTGGGCGCTTGCCGCTGCCGTCGCCAGGTTTGATCAAGACTTCCACAATGCCAGAGACGCCGTCCGATGGGTCAAGCGACATATCCCAGGAATGCACCACCGTTATCTGGAAAAGGATGGAACTTTCACCGTGGAATACAAAAGCATATCGTTCGGCGCCATGGACCAAACGCGATTTCACCGATTTTATGACCGTGCCGTGTGGCTTTGGTCAGAACGATTAGGTTGTGATGTTGAAATCCTTGAGAGGCAAACCGATGACAACCGTGTCCCCGAATTTCAAGACTAGGAGAATCCCAAAACCCGATCATCTGATGATGATCCGGCAATGCTTCTCCTGTGTGTCAGGGGAGAGGCCATGCCAAGCCCATCATTTGCGGATCGGCGAGGAGAGGGGAGTCGCACTAAAAGCAGGAGATCGGTGGGCGGTGCCGTTGACCATGGATGAGCACTACATGTGCCATCGAGTCGGGGGAAAACGGGAGGAGGAATGGTTCCGGGAGAGGGGAGTGACGGATGTCAGGAGAATGGCCTTGGCACTGGCACAATGCAAGACCGTGGGGGAGATGGAGCACACGATCGTTGAGTTCAGGTCTCGTTAGGGCTTTTAGGAACAAGCTTCAAAGCATCGACCTCGCCTTGCAGATCCTTGACCGCGATCAACAGGGTATAGACGATCCGGTAGCAGTCGGCCATGATCTGATGGTAGTTCCCCAACGAGGGTTCTTCGGCATTTAGCTCTTTGATTTTCTCAATGGCTTCATCGACGGTCATGTTACGACGTGACCTTGGGCGACGGGATTTCATTAGCGAGACCGGGGGTAGTGGTGATCGACTTGACCAATGGTGAGCCGGCGGCTTGGGTGACCACAGAATTGATGCTGTTGGAATAGTAAGACCATAAGGCCACTGCCAAGGTTCCACCAATGCCAACCGCTTGACTGACCCAAGAACTAGGAAACCAACCCTTTCCCGCAAGCCAGCCGAATCCTGCGGCTAGTGCGGCCCTTATAAGACCATTCACCGTATTTGTAACAGTATCCATTGGAGCCTCCATTAGCACAATGACCAGAACCAGTGCCCTCCTAAAATCCCAAACAGGAAGCCAAAGCCAAAGGCGATGATTGGCCGCTTTTGGGTCCAATCGAGAACAGTCCTAGACAGAGTCGGCCTCTGTCCTTGGATCGCCCACACTTCGAGCCCCAGGAACGTCAAGAAGATCGCAATCAGCCAATATGCCCATGTCGTGGTCATGCGATCTTAGGGGGGTTCTCCGTATACATCTTCTTGGACACCTGACAAACGTGCTTGACCCTCTGACTCCAGCCTACCCCGAAATATCTCCAAGTTGCGAGACCTCTTAACCATTTCAGTCTGAGATTGGCGTAGTCGGAGATGAAGTGGTCCTTACGAACGTGGTGCTCCCATGTGATGGCCTGTCTCGGTCCTGAGTTCACCGCAGCGTCGAACACTGAATAATCGTATCCGTAGGGGAGCTCGTCGCCGAGGATCGGATCCCAGTAATACCTTCGGTAGATCTGCTCGACCTCGAAGGGGGTGATATGGCGAACATCCTGCCGCTTCACGCCGGCCCGGTAGATATCATAGGTCCGTTGGGTAATGCCGTGGTTGGTGGCCCCTCCAGGATCATGGGGGTTGTTGGAGTAGCCACCCTCGGATTTAAGGACTTCCTTCAAGCAGGCTTCGAAATTCTCGTTCATAGACAGGGATGGCGCAGCCCATCATATCCCACGTAAGTCCCGGATCCTGGGTCGAAGGAATGGTACTTGTTGAAGCAGTAGGCGTTATAGGCCGGTGAGCCGGGTGTAGGAGCGGCAGGAACGGCCTGAGGGACCACGACCACCGGAGGGTTGGGTTCGGCCCATTGGTGCCACAGGAAGCTTCCTATGGCCCCTCCGATGATGTTTCCGGCCCCGTTTTCCCAGCCGCCATCCTCGGGCCGGCGCCAGCCCCAACCGCCTCCACCGCCATGCCAGCCCTCCCCGCCATGGTGTTCCCATGGCGGATCGGCAAGGGCGGGGAAACTAAGCAGGAGCAACAGGAGGAACAGCGGCATCGACGGCGGCTTTCAGGTTGTCGTGGGCCGTCTGAAGACCCGTAGCGATGGCATTAATCGCCACAGGATCGGCGGCATTCTTGGCCAAGGATTGTAAGGCGGTAACGGCAGCTTCGACCTCGGTCTCCATGGCGGTGACCTCGGTCTGGATATCGGCAAGGGTACTCATGAGTTTGCTCTCCATTGTCAGAAGGGTTTTCAGGTTCTTGTCGATCCTCTGAAGGATCGTATCGTATCGTCCGATTGTCATGGGATTGACGGCACCGGTTGTGGGAACGCTTGCATGGTAGCCAAATTAGCTCTCAAAACGATGACGCCCTCCTCTACGATACCGCCCCCAACCATGCAATAATAGACTTGGCCGGCCGACGACACCGACGAATCCCAATTGGCCAGCCATGATCCGTCCGATTGTGCCGTCATGGTGATGGTCTGAACGGCCTTCAACTGACCCGGATCCTGGGATAACAGGTTCCCGGACGGTCCTAGGGTTGGATAGACGATGGTAATGGTCGCCGACGGGACTGTGGTCTCCACGTCGTTGGCGTCGAAGAAGGTATTGGAGAAGGCGATGGCTTCTCCGACCGTGTGATATCTCATGGGTCATGTTCCGTGTCGGATCGCCCCTTACCGGAGGTGATCTGGTTCTGCGACTGTCCGGTCTTGGCCTCGGGCACCCCACGTCCACTCGCGGTGACCATCCTGGAGGTCATAGCCTTCGCTGGAGGAGGCAAAGGAGTGACTGGGGGTGGGGCTGGACAGGTCTGGAAAGCGGCATACAGGCCGCTTGAGGGGTCTCCTGAAGGCCGTTGGAAGGCATCCTGTTGGAAGGCACAGTAATCCGGCGGGGTAAGGGATTGGACCCAGAACCAGCCGAACCCAGGATTGAGCGAGACCGGTAGACGTCTGGGGTTCGGCCAATCCGTCGTGGCAAACGTGGTAAACGGATATGGTGAGACCGGAGCGAATCCTAAGGTCCCATTCCACACCCAAGTGCTTAAGGTAATGCCCGCCCGTGGGCCTCTCGGGTTCGGCCAGTCGTAGTTGAACCTCTGCGGCGGAACGAAGTCCTTGCCGATGAGCTCCAAGGAGAAGCTGAAGGTCCAATCCTTGGTAAACGGAACCTTCGCTGGAGTGGGATTCGGCCAGTCCTTTAGGTTCTGCGGCAGGACGTCCTTGCCAATCAGGGCAAGGGTGTACCAGGACTGTTGATCCGGTCGGTTCGGTTCCCTTAGTCTCGGATTTGGCCAATCGTACTTGGAGAACGTCGTTAAGGGTAAGGTCTGAACCGGGGCGGTGATGATCGACAGGCCGGTTTGTGACCAGTCTTGCCGAGGTGGCCAACCTTTCGGGTTTGGCCAATCCGACAACCTGAACGGAAGGGCATCTTGCCCGACCAAATCAAGGTTGTACCACCATTGCCAATCCGGACGCCTGACAATGGCCAGAGTCGGATCCGGCCAATCCGACTGCCTGAATGGCAGGGAATCGGCCCCAACCAATGGCCTCGGGAAAGCGAATTGCCAGTCCGGTCTCCGGACGATGGCTAAGGTCGGATTCGGCCAATTGAATTGATTGGCACCGCCAACGCCGTTGGGGAGTAAATCTGCCCCAATCAACGACAATGGGAAAGTGTACTGCCAATCCTGACGAGGCGGATACCCTTTAGGATTCGGCCAATCGTATTGGGCGAAGGCCGTCAGCGGAAGAACCCCAACCGGCGAGATTGTCGCCGTGAGGTTCCACGTATCGGTGATCAGGTCGATCGACCGTTGTGGACCCCTCGGGTTCGGCCAATCGGGTTGCCTGAAGGCCAAGACGTCTTGGCCGATCAGGTTCAGATTATAAGACCACTGCCAATCCGGTCTGCGGACAATCCCTAAAGTGGGATCTGGCCAGTCAGTCTGACGGAACGGTAAGAAGTCCGCCCCAACCAATGGTAACGGGAAGGCTTGTTGCCAATCCGGGCGGCGGACGATCGATAGAGTCGGATTGGGGAAATCCCTCTGAACTTGTCCGCCAGGCCCATTCGGGAGGACATCCTTACCAATTAGGCTAAGGGTGTACCATCCCTGGAAATCTTGTCGGTTAGGCTCCCTTAACCTCGGGTTTGGCCACTGGTCCTGATTGTTCGGGAGAACATCCTGACCAATGAGATTGAGGTTGTACCAGGATTGCTGGTCTTGCCGTCTTGCCTGAGGCCATTGCGGGTTCGGCCAATCTTCGTTGGGAAATGGATTCTGAACAACAGCGCCAAGGAGGACGGCGAATCCATTCTGTATCCAAGTGTAATTGTCAACGACTTGAACCGGAACGATCCGATCGACGCGATACGGTTCTCTAGGAAGGGGTGTCCCCTGTCCTTCCTGAAAGGCGTTATTCTGGAATGCGTTACCTTGGAATGCCATGACCCTACTTCTTGGTTAGGGTTGCCTGCATGTCCATGATGGCTTCGCGGTAGTGCCCGAGAGCGAATTGCTGGACTTCCTGAGCTCTCGCGGAAAATGCCGGGTTTATCGCATACCCCCAAGTGGCGTCGAAATCACAATCAAAGCCTTGGTCCCAATGCTTTATATCGGTATGCGGGGCGTTCTCGGCCCTCCAGTCCCGACTTAAGTAGTAGAACCACATTTCCCCCACTGGAGGCCATTTATGCGTTGGATCTCCGTAGGCTCGACAGGACGACCAATGCGGGACTTGTAAGGTGCACTTGGCTCCTTTCTTCAGCACCCGATAGAGTTCATTGATGAAATGAACCCTTTCAATTGAGTTAAGGTGCTCGATGAAATGTGAGCTATGAGCTTCCTCGATACAATTGGACTTGACCGGCCATGGTTTAGCGAGATCGCACACCCGGTCGACGGCCGGAAAGGCTATCTTGTCCAGACCGATGAACCCGTCCTTTTTGTGATTGCCGCAACCGAGATCGAGCTTACCAGACCGTATCGGTTTGGACGTCGTAGTGACCGACTTTGACCCTCGTATCGATTGCGCACCGATACCCATGTTTTCTAAAATCTGACCACGCATAGAGATCCTGTGTTCCGCAGCCTTCCTTGCCGGCGATAGTTTTGAACCATGGTTTCCGAAGCTTCTTATCCTTGAACATGCTGATCCGCCAGAGACTGAACCCCATTCCCGTTCCACAGCATTCTTGTACACAGTCAGGTTCCGGCGGTTGCGGCCGGAAGTTCAGCACCGGATCCTTCGGGTCGCCCCAGATTTGTGGCACTCCCCCTTCACCCTTAGTCCAGTACAAGCCTCCGATACACGATAATTCAGGGTGAGATTCCATACTCTCCACCAATTGGATCACCCCGTCACATGGTGGCATATTATCCGCTTCAATTGTGAGAAGGTATTCCCATTGACTGAGGTCTTTATGCCCTAGGATGAATTCGATGGCTTGGCAGTACGCATCACCAACTTCCATTCCTAAACAAAGCATACGAAACACCCCGTTGTTAGGAGGAAAGACCATGTTCCAATGTGAAAGGGCGACCTTGGCCGAGATCATATTGGCCGAGGGGAGAAGCACGATGATGCGTTGATGCTTCCAAGAGCCGCCCTTGAGCACTCTCAACCTGGATTTGTCCAGATTGTCATTGTGACGGCCGGAAGTCACGAGCTCCATTAGGCACTCCGCAGCATCTGGAATCCGATATAGGGATGCGAGGCCGTCGACGAGATCGCCGAAATCGGAATTGAATTCGTGGTTCCCCCTCCGGCAGTGGAGAAGACCCCTGCCCCGAGCATCGCGCCAGAAGTCAGATTGGTCGAGTTCATGATGCCGAATGCGGAGTTCACTTGGCTGACGATGTAGTGGTTTGAGTATTTGATGATGTTGGCGGAAGCATTAGAGATACCTGTCGAGTTCGTGGCCGATGAGGACGAGTAGCCAATGACCAGCCAATACGGCCCGGCTGACAGGGAATTAGCGAAGTTTATATCGAGGAACCGTCCACCACTGAGGTTACTCTGTAGTGACGAAGCAAACGAATAGTTCGAGGTCGAGAACGCCGATGTCGATGACGTTGTGGTTGAACCGCCTTCCACGTAATAAGTCTGATTTTGCGTGATGCTGTATTGGGTGCCGTTAGCCGCCACACTGATGGATTGCTGACCAACCCACGAATTCGATCCGGAGGCCACCGATTGCAGAGATCGGGAGTTAGCGCCAGTGCCGAGGCTGTAAACCACGGCATTCCAGGTCGAAGTGATGTTGATCGAGGCACTTAAGGTCGCTGCCGTTGTCGCCAGGGTGGTCGACCCCGTAGTCATCGACACAAGAATTCTTAGGAACGAGAACGATCCCGGTTCCGGCAGGATGAAGGCTGCGGCGTAGGACTGAGAGGCGCCGTTAAAGCTGGCCGTTGTGGCATTGTGACCAGGGACAGGAATGTTCTGGTATGAGGAAATGAACGGCGGGCTAGAGATGATGATCGAGCTGCCGGAGGCACCTATGCTGATCGAGGGTCCAGAAGCCGCCCATTGCACGTCTGTGCCGGAGATGGTCGACGAGTTGAACGTGTTGCCGGCCAGCGTGTAATACATGTTATGAGCGGAATTCCACTCATTGGGTCCGACCATCTGTGTGGCCGCCACGGTCGACGTCGTGGTGCCCCACCAAATCGTATTGGTGCCGGTGGCTTCGGCTATTGGTGAGGTAAAGACGTGACTAATCGCCATTCATCACATCAAACATTAAATGGATTCTAGTGGTTTTGCCGCTATTGACCACGGAGTGGGGCTTCCCAGGGTTGACCTGATAGGCTTTGCCGACCTCAAGATGATGACGCTTGCCCCCAGTGATGAACCAAGCATACGGATTGGTCATCAAAGGAACATGGATCCTCGTCACCCATCCAGGGTGACAGGTATCACAATGATACGGTACCAAATCCCCTGGGTGAATCGTGGTGATTGACCGATAGGTGTCGTGGCATCCGTTGAAGTGCTTCAGGAGCTCCGAGACGACTGTCTCAGTCCGTTCCCGTAGCCCTTCCCATTCAGGGTCATTGACGACAGCCGGCCGGTCCGGCCCTTTGCCCCAGTCTGGCCAAGTGGACGAGCTGATCTGAGAAACCCAATCGACTAGCTCGTCCACATTGACTTGATCCAGCACCTCACACCCGCCGTCAAAACGGTTCATAGACGATATGCGAACCCATGACCCCGGCGGTGCCAGTGTTCGAGGACAATAGGCTCTCCGACACAGAAACGGTCGTGCCGGTAATCACCCACTCCTCTCCGGGATATGCTACCCAACGCACTATACCCCCGAAACTATTAAAAGACAGGTTTAACCTGGCGGAGGTAGCCGCTGTATCTCTTTTAGGACCCGTGCCTGCGGCCACGTACGACACCGGAGGCAGAGCTAACGCAGCGGTGGCGCCGTCCATCGGACCGTCGGAGTTTGGCGTAGCCAGGGCTGTCGGAATGACCCCTAGGGTACTCTCACGGGCAAAGACCATGATATTGACTGCCGAGGCGGTGTTCTGGCCACCAAGGTAGATCTCGGCGACGTTCAGACGTTGCGTACCAGAACCGGCACCAATCGCCTGATAAGTGGCGTTGGTTGCCGCCGTGGTATCGGCCAGGGCCGTAGGAGTGTACGAGTTGGCCTGAAAAACTCTCTTAGCCATTTAGGTCTCCTTTCGAGGTGATGAGGGCTGGTGAGGGTGGGGAAACCTCGATTCCCCGTAAAAACCTTTCGGTCAAGGTGTCGATTCTCTTGAAGTAGTCCTGATGGACGTAGTCCGGTTCGATGGTCTTGGCGTGACAAAGGTCACAGATGTAGTGCCCCCCACACTTCATGCAGATGTGGCGTTCCCTCTGTCTAAGGGGATTCTTCAACACCACACATCGACAGTGCGAACACGTCAGGGAAGCGGTTTCGAACACCTTGCCTTCGCCGGCAAACTTGGGGTCGATGCCGGCGGCTCTGGCCACGTCCTCAGGTAAACCGGGGGAGGCGCTATGGTCGATGATGATGTAGCCTTCATGCCGTCTCTCGGACGTCATGCCGTTTCTCCATGTAAAAGGTTTCCCCTCCGATATTGATCCTCACTCGCATCCGCATGGCGATCTGAGTCAGGTATTCAAAAACTCGCTTCTCTCTCCATGCCCGGTGACATTGAGGATCGACGTCGACCATAAGACCGTTACCGTCCGGATTGGGCGATAGGACAAGCTTAGACTTATTCGGCTTCATCCACTCCGGCACGGTGTCGTTGACCAGCCAAGCGCAGGAGAATGTGCGACAGTCTTTGGGCCGGGTATCGTAAATCTTACAACCTGGCTTGGTGCAATGTTGGCACCAGACCCCCCGAGGTTTGTCCAGAGATTCAACCCCCATCACCCGGCAACACAGGGAGCAATCGCCGCACTCGCGCATCAGAAGATGATTTGGCCCATGAGCTGATACTGGTAAGACACCGACACAAATTCCCAGGCTCCAATGTCATAGGCAGAACCGGACGGTCGCGCCGTGTTGGCAATGTCAAATGCCCCGTTGGTACTGTCGGTAAGACCAGTATCTATGCAATCCGAGCCTGACTTAAGGCGAAAATCATGGTTGCTGCCAGCGTCAGATGATTGCTGAAACTGATTAGCGTATGTTTTACTGGCCTGATTGGCTGAGCCAAATGCTATTGTGTTGTCAGAGGCATTATTGCTTCCACCCCAGGCACCTGCATCAGCGAAGCCGGTGAAGCCAAATACCGCACAGTTCTCAATAGTGCCTGCGGCGTACTGTTTCAATATACCGTTGTTTGTAGAGGCGACATTGGATGG
>Ga0306924_10007324_pt1 | contig 11071 bp, 7 predicted proteins | sample sta12Can44000111_FD_203756 | JGI IMG/M metagenome (GOLD analysis project Ga0306924, IMG submission 203756) | Lab enrichment of tropical soil microbial communities from Luquillo Experimental Forest, Puerto Rico - statanox.12C.anox.44.000.111 (v2)... | ecosystem: Environmental > Terrestrial > Soil...
GCCAGCACGCGCGAGCGCGCTTGCCGATCGCGATGCGATGCAGGCGCTCGTCCGGGAGGAAGGCGGAAACTTCAAGCTCGAGCCCTGGGATTGGCGGTATTACGTCGAAAAGCTGCGTCAGCGGGTCTGCAATTTCGACGAGGCCGATATCAAGCCCTATCTCAGCCTGGATCGCATGATCGAGGCGGCGTTCTATACCGCGGAGCGCCTGTTCGGCTTACAGTTCAGGCCGGAGCCCGGCGTGCCGGTCTGGCATCCGGACGTCCGGGTGTGGCGGGTGTCCGACGGCGAGGGCAAGGAGATCGGATTATTTTTCGGCGACTATTTCGCGCGCGTGAAGCGCAGCGGCGCCTGGATGACCGCGCTGCGCGACCAGCAAAAACTGGCCGGCTACACGCCGCTGACCGCCAATGTCTGCAATTTCGCCAAGGCGCCCGGCGGCGAGCCGACGCTCTTGAGCTTCGAGGATGCGCGCACGCTCTTTCACGAATTCGGCCATGCGCTCCACGGCCTGCTCTCCTCGGTCACCTATCCCACGATTTCCGGCACCAATGTCGCCATCGATTTCGTCGAATTGCCGTCGCAGCTCTACGAGCACTGGCTGCAACAGCCTGAAATGCTTCGGCGCTTTGCGCTGCATTACCAGACCGGAGCGGTAATGCCGGAAGAGCTCCTGCAACGGCTTGTCGCCGCGCGCAATTTCAACAAGGGCTTTGTCACCCTCGAATATATCGCCTCGGCTTCCGCCGATCTCGACCTCCACTCGCTGCCGCGGTCCAAGGATGGCGATCAGGTGCTTGATCCAAATGCGTTCGAAGCGCAAAGCCTCGCCCGCATCGGCATGCCGGATGAGATCGTGATGCGGCACCGGCTGCCGCACTTCGCGCATATCTTCGCGGGAGGCGGCTATGCCGCAGGTTATTACAGCTATATGTGGTCCGAAGTGCTCGATGCCGATGCGTTTGCGGCTTTCGAGGAGGCCGGCGATATTTTCGACCCGGCGATGGCGAAACGGCTGCGCCAATCGATCTATGCCGCCGGCGATCTGCAAGAGCCTGCCGACGCCTACAAAGCCTTCCGCGGACGGCTGCCGAGCGCCGACGCGCTGCTACGCAAGCGCGGCTTTGTCGTGCAGGACCTGGCGGTGAATTGAAATACGGTCAATCGATCATGCCAAATTCCGTGAACTTGCATAGCGCCGGGCTTCGCCGCGGCGTCGTCTGTGCGCCGCACTTCGCGGCCGCCGAGACGGGCCGGTCGATCCTCACCGAGGGCGGCAATGCGATCGAGGCGATGCTGGCCATGGCCGCATCGATCACCGCGGTCTATCCGCACATGACTCACGTCGGCGGCGACGGCTTTTGGCTGATCCGCGAGCCTTCCGGGCGCGTGCGCGCCATCATGGCGCCAGGTCCCACCGCCGGGCGGGCCACGCCGGAGCTCTACCGCGATTATGAGACGATTCCGACCCGCGGGCCGCTCGCCGCGCTCACGGTGCCCGGTGCGGTCGGCGGGTGGATGCTGGCACGCGAAGCCGCCAAGGCACATGGCGGCAAGATGCCGCTCAAGGACCTGCTGTCGCCCGCCATCATGCAGGCGCGGCTTGGCTATACGGTCACACGCAGTCAAGAACGTTTGACGCGAGAGCAGTTCGATGGCCTCAAGGACGTACCCGGTTTCGCCTATGCGTTTCTTCTCGACGGCAAGGTTCCTCCCGTGGGCGCGGTCCTGAAACAGGAAGCACTTGCCGCAACGTTCGAGCACCTGATCCACGCCGGCCTCGACGACTTTTATCGCGGCGATGTCGGGCGCGAGATTGCCGCCGAACTCGGGCGCATCCGCAGTCCGCTGACGCGCGAGGATTTGCAGCGCTATCGTGCCACGCTCGCCGAACCGCTACGGGTCGAACTGCCCTCGGGCACAGTCTTTAATACCGACGCCCCCACGCAAGGCGTCGTCTCGCTGATAATCGTTGCCCTGTTCGCCCGCCTCGGCGTGACCGAAGCCGAAGGTTTCGACCACGTTCACGGCCTGGTGGAAGCGACCAAGCGCGGATTGCAGGTGCGCGACCGGCTGGTCACCGATCCGAACTATCTTGACCATTCTTTGGACCGTGTGCTCGACGCGCGATACCTCGCCGGCGAGACGGCAAAGATCGATCGCCGCAAGGCGGCAGCCTGGCCGCTACCCGCGAACAAGGGCGACACGATCTGGATGGGCGCCGCGGACACGACCGGCTTGGTCGTCTCCTATATCCAATCGCTTTATTGGGAGTTCGGCTCGGGCTGCGTGCTGCCGCGCACCGGTCTGCTGATGCAGAATCGCGGCGCAAGCTTTTCGCTCGAACCCGACACTCTCAACTATCTCACCCCGGGCCGACTGCCGTTTCACACGCTCAACCCGGCGCTGGCCGTGCTCAAGGACGGCCGCATCATGGCCTATGGCTGCATGGGTGGCGACGGCCAATCACAGACCCAAGCCGCGGTCTTCACGCGGTACGTGGACTTCCGCGAGCCGCTTCTTGAGGCGATCGACCGGCCGCGCTGGGTGCTCGGGCGGACGTGGGGTGCGCCGCGTACCGCGTTGCGTCTAGAATCGCGCTTTGACGAAGCGCTGATCGACGCGCTTGCTGCGGCCGGCCACGATCTCGACGTGTTGCCCGACGCCTATTCGGATGTGATGGGCCACGCCGGCGCCGCGGTGCTGCATCCGGACGGCAGCTGCGAAGGCGCGCACGACCCGCGCGCCGACGGCGGCGCGGCGGGGGTGTAGTACGCCCTGTCCGATAAAGTGATTAGGTTTTGTGCTTCTTCGCTGCCGCCCGCGCGTCGGCGATGATCTGTTTGAACACGTTCATTTCGACCACGCCGGGAACGCGGAAGAACCCGACGATGAATCCGGGCGTGCCCTCGAAGCCGAACGCGTCGGCCTGATCGTCGTTGCGGACCAACAGGTCGTCGATAGTCTTCTGATGCGCCTGCAGATCTTGCTTGGCCTTTTCGACATCGACGCCAGCCTTGGTCAGAAGGTCTGGAATGCTGGTGTCGCTCAATTTCTCCGTGGCGCCGATCAACGCGTCATGCGCTTCTCGATATTTGTTCTGATATTTCGCGGCCAATGCCAATTGCGCAGCCGACTTCGAAACCGCTCCGAAGATCGGCCAGTCTTTCAGCACCAGCCTGATATTGCCGTCCTCGAGAACGACCTGCGCGATTTCCGGCGCGAGCTTTTTGCAATAGGGGCACTGATAGTCGAAATATTCGACGACGGTCAGGTCGCCCTGCGGATTGCCGAGCACCGGAATTTCCGGATCGCGCAGCACCGCGTCGCGGCTGAGAATGTCGTTGGCGCCTTCGGCGAAGGCCGCGGCGGAGAGCGTGCCGATGACGACGGCGATTGCCCACGCCAGCAGCGCCCGCGGCCGTTCGCTTTGTCTCGCAAGTCTCACTGAACGTCTCCACATTTTAAAAAGCTGCACGCGTCGATAAGAATCGCCGCGATTGAAGTTCGGGCGGGCGAGCTAACGAAGCCAGTCGCTATTCCATCGCCGTCAAGCCCAGCTTTTCCATCAGCTCGCGGTCGCGATCGCGGCCGGGATTGGGGGCGGTGAGAAGCTTCGGACCGTAGAAAATCGAGTTGGCGCCGGCGAGAAAACACAGAGCCTGGGTTTCCTCGCTCATGTCTTCGCGCCCCGCGGAGAGCCGCACCACGGACCGCGGCATCGTGATGCGAGCAACCGCGATGGTGCGGACGAACTCGATTGGATCGAACGCCGTTTCCTCGGCCAGCGGCGTGCCGGCTACCCGCACAAGCATATTGATCGGCACCGATTCCGGGTGCGCCGGGAGCGCCGCCAAAGCCGCGATCATGCCGACGCGGTCTTCGCGCGTCTCGCCCATGCCGACAATGCCGCCGCAGCAGACATGGATGCCGGCGTTGCGCACATGTTCGAGCGTCTCCAGCCGATCCTCATAGACGCGCGTGGTGATGATCCGGCCGTAGAATTCCGGCGAGGTGTCGAGGTTGTGGTTGTAATAGTCGAGGCCCGCGTCCTTGAGCCGCCGGGCTTGCGGGCCGGTGAGCATGCCGAGCGTGGCGCAGGTCTGCATGCCCAGCGCCTTCACGGCCTCGACCATCTCACACACCGAATCGAGATCGCGATCCTTGGGCGAACGCCAAGCCGCGCCCATGCAGAAGCGGCTCGCTCCGGCGCTTTTCGCCGCCCGCGCTTCGGCGACCACCGCCTCAAGCGCCATGAGCTTTTCCGCTTGCACGCCGGTATGGTAGCGCGCGCTCTGCGGACAATAGGCGCAATCCTCCGGGCAGCCGCCGGTTTTGATCGACAACAGGGTCGAGATCTGCACTTCGGTAGGGTCGAAATGCTCCCGATGGGTGGTTTGCGCGCGGAACATCAATTCGGGGAGCGGCAGCCCGAACAGCGCTCGGACTTCCTGCCGCGTCCAATCGTGACGGACGGGGTTCGGACCGCGCAAGTGAGGGGCATCGTCGGTGGCAAGCGACATGGTCCGAGTTTAGCTTGGATCGGGCGCTGATGAAATCCGGCGCGTCGTCGGGCGCCCAGGCGGGTGGCCCCGCGGTTCATATCACAATGCCGCGCCATGTTGCAGCGGCGGATAGTCTACCTCGCCATCGCCACTTTGGTGGCTATGAGCGGCCTCGCCGCCGCGCAAGACTGGCCGGCATCGGCGTTCAACCCGAGCCGATGACGCCGGACCAAGTCGCAAAATTTTTCGCCGGTGACGTTGCCGCGATGGTCAAGCTCGGCAAGGATGCCAATATCACGCCGATGGATTAAGAATCGGAAGACCTTTTATGGCTGACAGCCCGCCCGATCGTCTCTCCAACGACCCCCGCAGCCCTTATTACGATGCCGAGGTGCTCAAGCGCGACGTCGGCATCCGTTTCAAGGGCATCGAAAAGACCAATGTCAGCGAGTATTGCGTGAGCGAGGGTTGGATTCGGGTCGAGGCCGGCAAGACCAAGGATCGCTACGGCAACCCGTTGACGATCAAGCTCACCGGGCCGGTTCAAGCCTATTTCAAGGATAGGAACAATTAGGAGGCAGCATCATTACTCCGCCGCGACCCTCACCGCCGGATCGACCGCCTCGACGCGCGCGGCGCAAAATTTGAATTCCGGAATCTTGCCGAACGGATCGAGCGCCGGATTGGTCAGCAAATTCGCAGCCGCTTCCGCGAAAGCAAACGGAATGGACACGACCCCGTCGGGAACCCCATCATCCTGACGCGATGCCAGTTCCACCATCCCGCGCCGCGTCGAGACCCGAATGGGATCGCCCGGCTTGATACCTAGTTTTTCGATGGTGCCGCGCGACACTGAGGCGACGGCGCTGGGCTCGAGAGCATCGAGCGTCGTGGCGCGGCGCGTCATTGCTCCGGTATGCCAATGCTCAAGCTGGCGCCCGGTGGTGAGAATGAACGGATACTCTTCATCCGGCACCTCATCGGGCGGCTCGAGTTTTGCGGCGACCAGCTTGCCGAAGCCTCCGGGGCGCGGAAAGCCTTTGTCGAACACGACGTCGCGGCCCGGCTTATCGGGCGCGTCGGACGGATAGGTGACGGAGCTTTCGCGCTGCACCCGTTCCCAGGAGATGTTGTCGAGCGACGGCATCAGCGACGCCATTTCGGTGTAGATTTCGTCGGGCCCTTTGTAGTTCCACGGCAACCCGATGCGGCGGCCGATTTCCTGAATGAGCCACCAGTCGTGCCGCGTATCGCCCGGCAGCGGCAGCGCTTGGCGGCCCATCTGCACCTGGCGGTTGGTGTTGGTGACGGTGCCGTCTTTCTCCGGCCAAGCCGACGCCGGCAGCACCACATCGGCGTAGGCCGCGGTCTCCGTCAGGAACAGATCCTGCACGACCAAGTGCTCCAGATGGGCGAGCGCTTTGCGCGCGTGGTTGAGATCCGGGTCCGACATCGCGGGGTTTTCACCCATGATGTACATGCCTTTGATCACGCCGGCGTGGATCGCGTTCATGATCTCGACCACGGTGAGGCCCTTGTTGGGATCGAGCTTGACGCCCCAGGCATCCTCGTAGCGGGCGCGGATCTGCGGATCATCGACCGATTTGTAATCGGGGAAGAACATCGGGATGAGCCCTGCGTCGGAAGCGCCTTGCACGTTGTTCTGGCCGCGCAACGGATGCAGTCCCGTGCCCGGCCGCCCGATCTGGCCGGTGATGAGGGAGAGCGCGATCAAGCAGCGTGCATTGTCGGTACCGTGGGTATGCTGCGAAATACCCATGCCCCAGAAGATGATCGCGGATTTGGCGCGCGCGAAATTGCGCGCCACCGTGCGCAGCACGTCCGCCTCGATGCCGCAGATCGGCGCCATTTCCTCCGGCGTGTAATCCTTGATGCTTTCAGCAAGCTGCTTGAAACCTTCGACGTAAGTCTGGATGTACTGCTCGTCGTAAAGCTTTTCGGAAACGATCGTGTTGAGCATGGCATTGAGCAGCGCCACGTCGGTGCCATTCTTGAATTGCAGCATATGCGTGGCATGGCGCTTGAGCGCCTGGCCGCGCGGATCGGCAACGATCAGCGTGGCGCCGCGCTTAGCGGCCTGCTTGAAGAAGGTCGCCGCCACGGGGTGATTTTCGGTCGGATTGGCGCCGATCACGAAAATGACTTCGGAGTTTTTGCACTCGTTGAACGTCGCCGAAACCGCGCCGGAGCCGATCCCTTCCATCAACGCCGCGACCGAAGAGGCATGACACAGCCGCGTGCAATGATCGACATTGTTCGTGCCGAAGCCGGTGCGGACCAGCTTCTGGAACAGATAAGCCTCCTCGTTCGACCCCTTCGCCGAGCCGAAGCCGGCGAGCGCCTTCGGCCCGTCCCGATCGCGAATTTTCTTCAAGCCGGCGGCGGCGCGGTTGAGCGCTTCTTCCCAGGTCGCCTCGCGGAAATGCGTCCAGGGATTCGACGGGTCGACCTGCTCATTGGCGATTTTTGGAACGCCATCCTTGCGGACCATCGGCTTTAGGAGCCGCTGCGGATTGTGGATGTAGTCGAAGCCGAACCGGCCCTTGACGCAGAGCCGGTTCTCGTTGGCGGGACCGTTCCTGCCGGTGACATAGAGGAGTTTGTCGTCCTTGATGTGATAGGTGAGCTGGCAGCCGACGCCGCAATAGGGACATACGCTGTCGACCGACCGGTCGGCCTTGCCCACGAAGACGTTCTTGTCGTCCACCAGCGTCGCCGGCATCAGCGCTCCGGTCGGACAAGCCTGTACGCATTCGCCGCAGGCGACGCAGGTCGAGGCGCCCATGGGATCGTCGAAATCGAATACGATCTTTTCGGTGTAACCGCGGCCGGCCATGCCGATCACGTCGTTCACCTGAACTTCCCGGCAGGCGCGGACGCAAAGATTGCACTCGATGCAGGCGTCGAGATTAACCGCCATCGCCGGATGCGAGCGGTCGGGCGCGGGCTCGGCACGCGTGGGGAAGCGGCCCTGTTCAATGTTCAGTCGCGTCGCGATTTTCCACAATTCGGAATTGGGATCGTGTGCCACTTCGCGCGGCGGCTGGTCGGTGAGCAGAAGTTCGGCGACCATTTTCCGTGCGGTCTTGGCGCGATCGGTTTGCGTCCGCACTTTCATGCCCGGTGACGGCTTGCGGATGCAGCTTGCGGCAAGCACGCGCTCGCCTTCGATCTCGACCATGCAGACGCGGCAATTGCCGTCGGCCCGGTAGCCGGGCTTGGGCAGGTAGCATAGACGCGGCAGTTTGATGCCAAGGCGCCCGGCGGCGCGGAAGATTGTCTCGCCTTCGCGGATGTCGATCTCGCGATCGTCGATCGTGAAGGACTTGTTATCGGTCATGACATCTTCTTCCTTTGCGGACTGGCGGAAAATGGCTTGTGCATCACCAATGGTCCAGCGGCTTCTTCAGTTCATCCGGAAAATATTTCAGCACACACAATAACGGGTTGGGCGCCGCTTGGCCGAGGCCGCAGATCGATGCATCGCGCATCAACGTCGACAGTTCGTTGAGCAGGGCTTGATCCCAAGGCCCATTGGCCATGAGTTTCGCCGCCTTCTCGGTACCGACCCGGCAGGGAGTGCACTGGCCGCAACTCTCATCTTCGAAGAATTTGACGAGGTTGAGCGCCACCGCCTTCATATCGTCCTTGTCGGACAAAATCACAACGGCATGGGAACCGACGAAACAGCCGTATTTTTCCAGCGTGCCGAAATCGAGCGGTATATCCGCCATGGAGGCCGGCAAAATGCCGCCGGAAGCGCCACCCGGCAAATAGCCCTTAAACGTGTGGCCCTCGGCCATCCCGCCGCAGAACTCCTCGATCAATTCACGCGCGGTGATGCCGGCGGGCGCGAGCTTTACACCAGGATCCTTCACCCGGCCGGACACTGAATAGCTGCGAAAGCCCTTGCGCTCGTGGCGGCCTTGCGACGTGAACCATTCGATGCCGCGCTCGACGATGTCGCGTATCCAATAGAGCGTCTCGACATTCTGTTCGAGCGTCGGGCGCCCGAACAGACCAACCTGGGCCACGTAGGGCGGACGATTTCGCGGCAGGCCGCGCTTGCCCTCGATCGATTCAATCATCGCGGATTCTTCGCCGCATATATAGGCTCCGGCGCCGCGGCGCAGATGGATTCTGGTGTGCTTCGACAGGCCGGCCTGCTCGACCTTGGTGATCTCGTCGGCCAGAAGCAGCCGCACTTCCGGATATTCGTCGCGGATGTAGAGATACGTGTCGGCCGCTTCGACGACCCAAGCCGCTATCAGCATACCCTCGATGAAACGGTGCGGATCGCGTTCCAGATAATAGCGGTCTTTGAACGTGCCCGGCTCGCCCTCGTCGGCATTGACCGCGAACAAGCGCGGCGCAGGTTCCGCGCGCACCAGCGACCATTTGCGGCCGGTAGGAAAGCCGGCGCCCCCAAGGCCGCGCAACCCGGAATCGCTGACGATCTTGATGACTTCATCGCGGCTGCGCCCACCGTCGGTGCACGCTTTGAGAAGCTCGTAACCGCCGCCGCGAATGTAGGTGTGGAACGGGTTCGGCGTTGGATAGGGGTGGGCATGTTCGGGCTTCGCCGCAGCGGCCGCGACTTTCGCGGCATCGGCATTCATCACCTGGACGTGGCCGACGGCGCAAACCGGCGCGCGATCGCATGCCCCCATACAAGGTGCACGCAGGACGCGAACCTTCGGCCCAAGCTTGCTCGGCAAATCGGAAAGGAGCTGCTGTGCACCGGCGAGCGCGCAGGACAGCGAGTCGCAAACGCGCACCGTCACCTCCGGTGGCGGCGCCTCGCCTTCCTTCACCACATCGAAATGCGAGTAAAAGGTCGCGACCTCGTAGACTTCGGCCAAGGCGAGCCGCATTTCCTGCGCCAAAGCCGCTAAATGCGGCGCGGAAATAAACCCGTAGCGATCCTGGATCAGGTGCAGGTATTCGATGAGCAGATCGCGCCGAAGCTCGCGCTCGCCGAGAAGCGAGCGGATCTCCCGGAGCGCCTGCGGGTCGACTTGGCGGCCTTTTGGGGTGCGCGGCGCCCGGCGCCGCCCGGTCCGCCCGCGATCGGCGGGCGGAAAGGTTTCTCGTGGCTCTGTAAAACTCATCGTGTCCTTTTAGAGCGCAAAAACGCTTATGGGAACAGAGGCTAGCGCTGGAGTTCCCCAATACCCGCAATATGGTGTGTCAGCCTCCGCTGCGTCGCATTCCGGCGCGCGGCACTTGGCCTCACACTTGGCCCCGCCTTGGTCAGATCACCGGTCCAACCGGCTCTGCGACTGCCGGGAAAGGCCCAATTTACGGGCTGTGGAAGGGTACACGCCCTGCCCGGATAATTCTTTGGTCTAGGGAGGTTGGCGGCCGTCTATACGAGCCGGTAATTTGTCGGCATAAATCCGGGATAAAATTAAACTTCGAGGGGGACGCCCTATGACGACATTCGATCAAGCCATGCCGACCCGTCACGGACCTGGCATTCTCGATCGTGAGCGTATCATTGCCAAGGCCGGCTTCAACCGGTGGCTGGTGCCACCCGCCGCGCTTTGCATCCATCTCTGCATCGGGATGGCCTACGGCTTCAGTGTGTTCTGGCTGCCTTTGTCGCGCGCACTGGGAATTACCGCGTCCAAGTCGTGCCCAGACACATCGATCGTCACCGAACTCTTCACCACGACGTGTGACTGGAAGGTCGCCAGCCTGGGCTGGATGTACACCCTGTTCTTCGTGTTTCTCGGAATATCCGCTGCAATGTTCGGCGGATGGGTCGAACGCTCTGGCCCGCGCAAAGCCGGCGTAGCCGCCGCAATACTGTGGTGCGGCGGTCTCGTCCTCGGCGCGATCGCAGTGATCTTCCACCAATTGTGGTTGCTGTGGCTCGGCTCCGGCGTGATCGGCGGATTGGGCCTCGGGCTCGGTTACATTTCGCCAGTGTCCACGCTGGTTAAATGGTTCCCCGACCGGCGCGGCATGGCGACCGGCATGGCCATCATGGGCTTCGGCGGCGGCGCGATGATAGGCGCACCTCTAGCCAACTTGCTGATGAATCATTTCAGGACGCCAACCGACGTCGGCGTTTGGCAGACCTTCATGGCGATGGCCGCCATCTACTTCTTCTTTATGATGATCGGCGCCTTCCGTTATCGGTTGCCGCCGGTCGGCTGGCAGCCAGAAGGCTGGACGCCGCCGCCGGCTACCAACACCATGATCTCGCAGCACAATGTGGATCTCAAGAACGCACATAAGACGCCGCAATTCTGGTTGATCTGGTGGGTGCTCTGCTTGAACGTCTCGGCCGGCATCGGCGTCATCGGCATGGCCTCGCCGATGTTGCAGGAAATCTTCGGCGGCAAGCTGATCGGACATCCGGAGCTCGGCTTTAATGCTCTGAGCGCCGACCAGAAAGTCCTCATCGCGGGGATCGCCGCCGGTTTCACTGGACTGCTTTCGCTGTTCAATATCGGCGGTCGCTTCTTCTGGGCGTCGCTCTCCGACTATATCGGGCGCAAGAACACCTACTACACGTTCTTCATTCTTGGGATTGT
>Ga0306924_10007327_pt1 | contig 11067 bp, 11 predicted proteins | sample sta12Can44000111_FD_203756 | JGI IMG/M metagenome (GOLD analysis project Ga0306924, IMG submission 203756) | Lab enrichment of tropical soil microbial communities from Luquillo Experimental Forest, Puerto Rico - statanox.12C.anox.44.000.111 (v2)... | ecosystem: Environmental > Terrestrial >...
GTATTGGGTCGCCGTCTCGGTAGGCGTCGGTCGTGGTGATATCGGCGATTTGGACGACGCGTTCGCCGCTCAGCAGCCGGTGGTGCGGCCTGGCGGGCCGGTGCGATCCTTGTGTAAGGAACTCGGTGAATTGAGACGGCGCGCCGCGGATCGCTGCGGCCTGCACCATTTCGCCGTCGTAGGTCCACAGCACGCCAATATCGACCTCGCACAGCCGTAATGCCTAATCGAGCATCGCGTCGAATACCGGGGCGAGGTCGCCGGGCGACGAGTTGATGACCTGCAATATCTCTGCTGTCGCGGTCTGCTGCTCCAGTGCTTCGCGCGTCTCGGTCAGCAGCCGCGCATTCTCCATGGCGATGACCGCCTGGGCGGCAAAGTTCTGTAAGAGGGCAATCTGCTTTTCGGTGAATGGCCGCATCTCCAGCCGGTGCATGATAAACCCGCCGACGACCTCGCGTTCCGTGATCATGGGCACGTACAAAGCGGTCCTTATTCCGGCAGGCAGATCCCAAAAGTGTCCTGGGAGATTCTCGCGGCCTCCTCTCTCCCCAGTGTGATCTAGCTCACACTTGGTAGACGACCTACCGAATATCATCGGAAATGCCCCCGACGGAAGGGCCGGCCAACTGGTCGCGTTTGCCAACCCATGCGGAGATGCCGTCATGACCGAGGTTATTGTACAAGCTCCAACTTCGTCCGGGATTTTGGAAAGTGAGTTAAATTTCCCGCCATCTGTGTGGCGGCGCTTGGCCCTTATAGGCGCAATACTCCAAACCGCTCCGGTGCGCTGGTGGTTCGCCAGGCACTCCAGTACCCGCGCAAAATACGATTTATCAAAAGTCCCTATCTATCCAGGCGCATAAAGCTGAGCAGTGATCCTCCCAACCCTATCCGATGCGCATGAGCCAGGAGGTCGCCGCGCACTACATGGATCTTAGCCGATGGCGGTTTCAACGGCTTGCTGTCGGCTGATCGTCTGGTGCCGAGCCGGCCGACACCAGTTCGAGTTGAGGCTGCCCGGCTCGCACCGCAGTATGGCGCTGACACGCCGGTGCTCGATTGCTGCGAGCGGCTGGTGTGCTCGCAGTGTGGCAGCCGTGGATTTTGCCGGTAGCGGGACCGAGCGTCGGCAGCGCTGATACCGTGCAGGGCCGGCGCGATTACCGCCGACGCCATTGCGACGCGCTGGGGATCCTGAGAGAGCCGTTCAAGCGCTGGATCGATCGTCACGACGGCAACGAACCGACTGGGGACTCGGCGACGAAACCGCCAAAACCGTCACGATTTGTGCCACTGCACATAGCGTTGCCTCGAACGCGCAAAGCCGCCTCGGGGAGACCGCCCGGAATGCCCTTAGTGAGCCCGACGACCATCCCTCGCCCCCCCACAACCTTCAGAGCTGCTTGGCCGACGGACGTCTCCTCGCGCAGTTTATCCTTGCGGAGAAGAGCGCTTAACGCGACCCTCGACAGGGTAAGGTAAGTACGGCCTCGCCAGCACCTTCAAGCGAGCTGTATGTTTCGAGTACATTGGCGGGTTTGGCGGGCTAACGGACATGCCGATGCGCTCGATGCGGCGGCGCACGGCCGAGGCCGGGCTTTAAGATCAAGCTCGGCTGCCACGTGTTCCGCGCGACCGGCATCACCGCCATCTCGAGCCTGGCGGCACCCTCGAGAATGCCAAGGCCATTGCAGCGCACGAAAGCCTGCGGACGACCAAGCTATACGACCGCACCGGCGATGAGATCACGCTCGAGAGGTCGAGCGGATCACGATCTGAGACGTGGCTCCAAGGTCAATTCCCGGCTTTCTCGAAGGCAGGCAAAAACCGGAGCCGGGCACCTAAGGCCTCAGGCGATCGGTGTGGTTCAGGCCCCGCTCGCCGGCTCGTTGTACTCCGCATCGCTGACGTGCGCGCCCCAGGCCGCGCCTTGGCCCTGTTCGCCGACTTCCGACAGCGCCAGATGCGAGAACAGGCGATCGGGCGAGGCGCCGTGCCAGTGCATCGTATCCGGCGGGATATTTACGGTATCGCCCGGGTTCAGTACTTGCGGCTTCTCGCCCTTAAAGCAGATGCGGCCGACGCCGGACAGACAGAAGAGCGTTTGCCCAACCGGATGGGAGTGCCACGCGGTGCGGGCGCCTGGCGTGAAGGTAACAACCGAACCCCCGAGGCGCGACGGCGACTCGGCGGTGATCACCGGATCCTGGAACACGACACCGGTGAAGGTCTCCGCGGCGCCCCGCCTTGTGTTGCGCGCCCCGGCGCGAACGACTCCGGCCTTTACTGGCATGACTGCGCTCCTTCCAGTGGCGACGGCCTCGCGACCGCCCAAATAATGGGAGATGAGCATAACGGCCGGGTCCGGCACGGCGCAATCAAAGTGGATGAAGGGCCGCACAGCGTTGGTTGTGACCGGCCCCCGCATGATGATGTTAGATAACGGCGGGAGGGAACGATGAGCCACGGACAGATGGCGCGGCGGCTGGCGACAGGGTAAACAGCCGTTCGGGGTTGAAAGAGACCTTCGCTGTTTTTGGGGTCGGCTCGCTATCCAACAAGGACCGTTTAGTTCTGCCACCCAACGGGCCCCCCTAGGCCGGGGCTGGAAACCGCCGTCCATTTGAGCGATGATCCGGACATCGATGTCGCTTACGACAGCAGCCGCGATTCTGCTGGCCTAATATCTGCTGGGTCACAATCCGGCGCTTGCAGCGGAAATCACAAAGCGGGAGGGCTCGATGACAACCGGGATCAACAGACGCCAATTCCAGGCCGCTCTCGGATGGGGCGCCGCCGCGATCGCGCTGGCCGAGGTCGGGCTGTCGCGGACGGCCCGGGCGGAAGAGAGCTTCACAGTATCCTCGACCGGCGCGAGCTGGGGTGAAGGGCTGCGTGCCTCGTTTGTCGACGCGCCGAAATTCGAGGAAAAGAACGGCATCAAGGTGACGCAGGAGTTCGGCATCGACTCGGTCATCACCGCGAAGGCGATGGCGAGTTGCGGCAACCCGCCGTTCTCGACGGTGTCGGTGCTGCAGGCCGAGGCGAGCTTTCTCGGGCTGGGCGGCTGTCTGCTGGATTACGACCTCAATATTTGTACCAATTACCAGGATATCATCGACAGCGCCAAGGAGCCGCCGCGCGGCGGACTGAAGAACTGGTTCGCCGCCTACGTGCTGGTCATCATGGGGATGGTCTACAACACGAAGGAGGCGAGCAAGCCCGCCTCGTACCGAGACCTGCTCAATCCGAAATACAAGGGCCGAGTTGGCATTCCCGCCTATGGCTGGGTCGGCAATTCCTGGCTGCAGGTGCTGAATAAGACGCTGGGCGGCAACGAGGATAATATCGACCCGGGTATCGCCTTCCTCGCCGAGCTGATGAAGAAAAACCAGCCGATCATCATCGAGAATGCCGATGCGGGGCTGAAGGCCTTCGCCCGCGAGGAAATCGTAATTATGCCGTACTGGAACGGCCGCACCCATGTGCTGCAATCACAGGGAGTACCGGTCGATATCGAATATGTTCCTGGCACGATGGTGGTCGCGCCCGCCTTCCCGATACTCAAGGGCGGCAAATTCATCGAGCTGGCCAACCGGTTCTGCAACCTGACGATGGATGGCGAATACCAGATGGAGATGGTCAAGCGCTTCTTCTATCCGCCATCCAACGGCAAAATCAAGCTGCCGCCGGAATTGGTAAAGTATGCCTTCCCGCTCGACAAGGAAAAGAACGTCGTGAAGATCGACTATGAGAAGATGAACGCGCACAAATCGCAATATCTCGACCGCTGGAACAAGGAGGTGCTAGGCGCCTGAAAAGGTGTTGACCCACTTCCGGTTATCGTCCCGGCGAAGCCCGGGACCCACTATTCGGCCACCTCCCAAGCGGGCGAGTAGGTCCCGGTCTTCGCCGGGACGACGGTTATGAGGATGGCCGATGCCATCGAACTCGAGGTCAGCGGACTGGTCCGGCGCTATTCGCCGGAGGTGACGATCGGCCCGCTCTCGTTCACGGTCGCGTCCGGCGAGTTCTTTTCGCTGTTGGGCCCGTCGGGTTGCGGCAAGACGACGACTTTGCGCTGCATCGCCGGCTTCGAGACGCTCAACGCCGGCATGATCCGGCTACGCGGCAAGCGGCTCGATGACAAGCCGCCGCACCGCCGCGATGTCGGTCTGGTGTTCCAGAATTATGCGCTGTTCCCGCATCTAACGGTGTTCGAGAACATCGCCTTCGGCCTCAGGCTGCGCCACCTGGCAAAGGCCGAGATCGCCGAGCGGGTCGGCCGGATCCTGCGCCTTGTCGAGCTGCCGGAGATGGCCCCCCGCTTCCCCGCGCAATTGTCGGGCGGCCAGCAGCAGCGGGTGGCAATCGCCCGCTCCTTGGTCCTCGAACCGCAGATCCTGATGTTCGACGAGCCGCTATCAAACCTCGATTTTAAGCTGCGCATCCAGATGCGCGACGAGTTGAAGAGCCTGCAGCGCCGGCTCGGCAAGACCGCAATCTACGTCACCCACGACCAGACCGAAGCGCTGGCCTTGTCCGACCGCATCGCCGTCTTGTCGCATGGCCGGATCGAGCAGATTGGCACGCCGGACGAGATCTACGAGCGGCCAGCGTCCAGTTTCGTCGCCGAATTCATCGGCAGCTCGAACCTGCTGCCGGCGCGAATCGTCGAGCGCGGCGATGGGAGCGCGCTGGTCGAGACCGCAACCGGGCTGCGGCTGCGGTGCGCTATCGACAAGGGGGAGAACGCCTGCGACGGTGCTCCCGATGGCGCTCCGGTGTCGGTGCTGCTGCGGCCGGAGCGCATCCGGGTGCGCCCGCCAGGCGCCAGCAACGGCGCGGACGTAAACTGCTTTCCGGCGCAGATCCGCGAGGTGATCTATCTCGGCGAGGATCTGCATCTGGCGCTCGAACTCGCCGGCGGCGAGAGCGTGCGGGCAGCCTTGAAGAACAGCGGCGGGCATGGCTGGGCGCCGGCGCAGCCGGTCGAGATCGCCGTCGCCGCCGCCGACTTGCGCCTGCTGCAGCGATGAGAGCCTGATGGCAATCGACCCGGCATCGGCAATCAAGTCGGTGGCGCCGGTCGAGGTCAGCCACCGGGTCAGGGCGCGGCCGACCTGGACGTTGCTGACCGGGCCCTATGCGCTGTTCCTGCTGGTGCTGCTGATCGTGCCGTTCGCCAATGTGGCGGTGTTCAGCGTCCACCCGTATTCGCCGACCCATGTCGCCCTCTCCGGGCTGACCCTCGACAATTACGCCAAGCTCTTCGACCTCTATTACCTCCGCCTGTTCGGCCGCACCGCGCGGCTCGGTCTGATCACGACCGTGATCTGCGTGCTGCTCGGCTATCCGCTGGCCTATTGGCTGGCTCGCGCCCGGCCGCGCCTGCAGAGGCTTGGGTTGTTCCTGTTGATCATGCCGCTGATGGTCAGCGCGGTGATTCGCATTTTCGGCTGGATCGTCATCCTCGGCCGCAAGGGCCTCGTCAACCAGGCACTGTTCGCGCTCGGCCTCGAACCGGTGAAGTTCCTCTACACCGAGACCGCCGTCGTGATCGGCCTCGTCAACATCTTGTTGCCCTTCATGGTGTTGCCGCTGATGGCAGCGATCGAGCGCATCCCGCCCAGCCTCGAAGAGGCGGCGCGCAATCTCGGCGCCAATTGGCTGCAGATGTTTCGGCGGACCATCATGCCGCTCTCCCTGCCCGGCCTGATTTCCGGCTGCCTGTTGGTCTTTGCGGAGTCGATCAGCGCCTTTGTAACGCCGGCCCTGATCGGCAACCCGCGTGAGCGCATGGCCGGGCAGCAGATCTATGACATGGTGCTAGTCTCGTTCAACTGGCCGGGCGCGTCGAGCCTGGCGCTGACCCTGGTGCTCTTGACCCTGTTACTGCTGTTCGCCGCTTTGTTCGCGACCCGGCGCGCCGGCCGGCTGGAGCGCGGCGCGTGAGCCGGGGCACGCCGCGGCTGCTGCTGCCGTTTGTCGGGCTGGTCTATATCGGGCTCTTGGCTCCGCTCGTTGTCGTGATAGCGGTGTCGTTCGGGCCGAGCGTCGCCTTCGAATTTCCGCCGAGCGGGTTGACCCTGCGCTGGTTTGCGGCGTTTTTCGCCAGCCAATCGTTCGTCACCTCGTTCTTCAGGATCAGCCTCGTCATTGGTCTGATCGCCGCGGCGCTGGCGACCCTGCTCGGCACGGCCGGGGCGGTCGGGCTGGTGCGCTTCCGCTTTTTCGGCCGGGAGGCGCTGGAAACCTTCTTTCTTGCCCCCTTGCTGGTGCCGCAGATCCTGCTCGGCGCAGCGCTCTATCTGTTCTACGCGCGGCTCGCGATGCCGGCCTCGATCTGGACCCTGCTGTGCGGCCACGTCGTCATCTGCACGCCCTTTGTGATCCGCAGCGTCACCGCCGGGCTGGTCGGGATGGATCCGCGCCTCGAAGAGGCGGCAATGAGCCTCGGCGCGACCCGGCTGCAGGCGTTCTTCAAGGTCACCCTGCCGCTGTTGCGCTCGAGCCTGTTATCCGGCGCGATCTTCGCCTTCATCATCTCGTTTTCCGATATCAACCTGGCGCTGTTCCTGTCCGGGCCGCAATCGACCAGCCTGCCGGTGCAAATCTTTTCGCAGATCCAGTGGCAGGGCGACCCGACGATCGCCGCCGCCTCGACACTGCAGATCCTGATCATCGGCCTGCTGATCCTCATCGTGCAGCGCATCTTCCGCTTGCGGTTGATGGTATAGGCTACCCAATGCCGTGCGAGCAAACGAAAAGGCGACGTTCTAGTCAGATCGCTGCAACGCCGAAGCGCTTGCCAGCATAACCCGGTAACAATCAGTGCAGACTGCCCACAATACCCTGACCGAAGGCCAGTTTACTGCGAGCTATATCCCGATCAATTCAAAAGGGCTTCGTTACTATATGCCAATGCGCCATCAACTCCTGAAGCTTTTCGAACCAATTCTCCAAAACGAACACCTCCTCCCATGCTCGTGACGCAGCGGCGCTGGAGAAGGGGCTGAGCCGGGCGGTCGCCGTCTACAACGTGGTTGCGGTGGGGACCCTGTATCAGCTTCCTGACAGCTTTGAATTTCGCTGCCATCAACGGCAGCCATGGGTTGGCTTGAGCCGTCTAGCCCAGATCCGCGGGCCGTCGCAGACGGGTGGACTCCTGGAGCGGGGGCGAGCAGTCAGGGAGCGCAGCATGACTAAGGTCGGGTTTCGTCGCGATGATCGTCGGCAGCGGCCTCGCGCTTGGTCAGTTGGTAACTCTGCCGGCCGCCGCAGACGATGCGGCAGCGCGTCGGCAAGCCCTCGAACCGTATTTCCGCAACTATCGCCCAAGTGGTGCCGGACCGTTCCCGGCAATCCTCATGGGCTCCGGTTGCAGCGGCTTTATGCCGAGTATCGCGCCGCAGGTATACATAAGAGCCGCAGAGAGGTGGCGATCGAAAGGATATGTCGTGGTCTTTGTCGATTACCTCTCGGCGCGTGGGCTACCCAACTGCCGCGGTTCGGGCGCGGTGAACGCAGTCGAGATCGGCAGGGACGTACTTGCCGTCGCCCGCTATCTGCAAGGACAGCCTTACATGAAGGCTTCTCAGATTTCCGCCGTGGGCTGGTCGCTCGGGGGCGGCGCGGTGCTCGCGGCACTCGGTCAATTGACCGCGGCAGAGAACAGTCCATTGCTGTCCGTCGTCGCCTATTACCCCTATTGCCGAGACCTTCAGCCATGGCAGGCCAAGGTGCCGGCATTGAGCTTGATGGGCGCCCAAGACGAAGTCGCACCGCCGGAGGTCTGCCAACGGGTTTTTGCACAACTGCCGTCCGGCACCGCGCTTCAGGCGCACGTTTATCCGGAAGCACGCCACGGTTTCGATATTTCCGACTTGCCTCCCTACGCCAAATTCGGTTCCGAGACCGTCGGCTATAATGCGGCGGCCGACGCAGCGGCGGCGCGCAACACCCCATCGCCGGTCGATGGGGGCGGAACGCTTAGCAGCGCATTCGTGGTGGGTGCCGGAACCGGTGCGGGAGCGCTTGGCGAGACATAGCCAGGCGCCGGATCCGGAAGGCCTCGTTGCCGAAGTTCCTCGCGAAGCCTCGCTATCGTAGCGGTCCGCTCGAGCATTCCGATGTAGGCCAGATCGCCCACCAATACCGGGGTGTAGGTGCGCAAGAGATCGGTGGTCGAGATGCGATTGGCATGTTCATCGCGTTGATCATCGAGAGCAACAAGTCACGCCGCCTCTCTTCTCTGATCCGCCAACCCACTTGGTTGTTGAGGTTCTCGTCGATGATTGCCACGTAGTACCGGCTCCACGCTTCGCGTACCGAGAGATCGTTGACAAAAACCAGATCGATCGAGTTCAACGCTCGAACGGCATCAGGGGCCAGCGCATCATGCCGTGTCTCGATGAGGGTCGAGAACAGCCTTAGCTTGGCGTCTTCTTGTGTGTTGCGCTTCTGAAGTTGGGCGCTGACCCGGAGAGCGACTATCGGCGCTGCCAAGATCGCCGCCACCGTAACCACGATGCTGCCGATCGAAATCCATGCGTTTGTGTCCATCGCCGGTAGATGAGAACGGTAGGTGATGCTTACAATCGGCGGTGGCCCGGACTTGTTTAGGGGTTGCGTTCGTCCTTGCTGCTAACCACTCCGGGCTGTTAGCAGTGAGCCGCATTCCTGATTCACTCGATCAGTATACTGTTCCGCTGTCTTATTCAACGATTGCACGTACTGTTGTCGCCAATTCGAGTCGTCTACAAGATACTTGATGCGCCAAATGACCGTCTGCTCGTTGCCTGAGCTATGGTAATTCGGATCTTGATCCCGCTCCTTGGCTTCTAATTGCAGTTTAGTAAATGCGTCGAGTGAGGCTTCGTCGCTTTCGATACGCCGATAGGTAGCTTGCCGTTCACTCTCCAATCCGAGCGCCTTCTCGTGGAATGCAGCCTGAATCGCACGGCACGCTTTGATCCCGTCGCTCTCCGGCACCTTTATCTCAATGCCCCAAAACTTGATGTCCTTGCTCGAGGTCTCGGCCCAAAACAGCAACCCACCCAGGCAAACGATTACAAAACAGCCGATGATCATGAGCGTTGGGTGCTTGGCTGTTTTCACAAAGTCCAGCACGGTATCCGTCATCACGGACATTCCCCCAACCCTCACCCTTGGCGATCGGTATAATGTAGGTGATCGCTGGGTTAGCACAAGATGTGCCCCTAACTGCGCCCTCAATCTTGAAAGGCTTAACCTCGAAGCACGGGGCCGTGCGGCCCCTCAGTTCCCCCGCCGCATAGCCCCCCGAAGCGAGGTGACCAGCAAGGAGGGTCTGTGGTATGCGGCCTTAGGGTAATCAAGGTGTCGTCAGCATGTTCGGAACCACAAGGTCGCTAACAGAAAGTCTCCTCAACATTGGCGAAAGTATGATCGCCATTTTTGTCTTCGCCGTATTGGCTTATGTCATGCGGTGGATCTGGCCTTTCGCCATCGAATGGGGGCAACAACTAACCCGTAAGTCTGCCGCCAAAGCCCTGGTAGCGCTAGACCCTCAAATCCAAATGCTCAAGGAGCAGTAAGACAGATCTCTTGTTAAGGCAAACCATGTTATCCGGTGCGATCTACTATTCGCTTAGAAATCAAATCGAGTTCTTTGGATGGACAGGCTTGGGTCTTCTGCTTTTGCTTGCAGTTCGATTGCCTATCGGTGGTTTGGGCGAACCTCCAGGTCGCTCTTTGGCACTCTTATGCGCGTTAGGTCTTATCGGAACAGGACTGATATCGTTGTATCGCTTGTGTTTTCAACAGCCGCAAGCCGAGCAACTTGTCAAACTAGATGAGCTATTGACCAGGTTAGAGCGGCGACGCGAAAGGCTGAGGAAGAGAGCCGCTCTACCATGATGATCACTCCTCATCAGGCTCATCCTCACCCGGCCACTCAACCCTCACACCAAACCGCTCCTCCAGTGCGATCTTGTAGAGTGTTTGCGGGGCGCCTAGGCGTATGTAATACCGATTAACGGCTTCAGCGGGGATGTGCTGCAAAATCCAATCTGCACACAAATTACGACCCGCTGTGGGATTGATCACCAAGGCATTAGCCTCGCACTTACGCCTGCCAAACAGTCGGAGGTAGTTTTGCACATAGGCCTTGTGGTGGTCGGGGTGATTGCGGTTGGCCAGATCTACACCGGAACTTGTTTCTAGATTGTCGATCCAGATCAACCCGGGCTGGTTGATAAAGTCGGCATTGAGACCAAACCGCTCAATCACCAACTCGCTAATCATCCGCTCACTGTGCTCAGTTGAGACATTGAGGTAGCGGGCTACCGCACCACCAATATCAAACAAATTGCTGCGCAACCAGTCGCTGATGTTCAGCCCACCCGGATCATGGTCACCACAATAGCCCAGGATAATCTGACGACCCGCTGACCAGTGCTTGTAAAAACGAATCAGCATGGCGTAGCGGACATTGAGGTCAGCCCAACCACCAACATTCCCTTCCCGATTATCGACCATCGGTGATCTTCTAGTGTTGCGCCTGATCATTAAAATCGCTCAGCCACACCCTACTTCCCTGATGCCTTAACATGACTCAGGAACTCGCAACAGGAGGCACGGCAATGACAGCGAAAGATCCTGCGTAAATGCCGACTTGGCGAAAGGAAGCCGCTAGGCTCGATCCATTACTTGGAGCCGTATCTGGAGCCGGTGTTCCACACCGACTCTTATGGCTACCGGCCCGGCCGATCTGCGATCGATGCCGTACGCCAAGCTCGTCAGCGCTTGGCGCTCCGACTGGGTGCTCGACATCGACGCTGGAGATGGCGGCGCATGAAACAATTGATTCGATTTCCGGTTGCCGCCATGCCCGCGGCGGCGCGGCGTGACTGGGCGCCGGGTGCGATCTACGATGGCGAACAACTCTTGTAAAGCGGAGGAGCACCTATGAAAGCCGCCGTCTTTCACGCCCCGAACCAGCCGCTGACGATCGAGGAGGTCGCGATCAACCGCCCGGGGCCGCGCGAGGTGCTGCTGCGCACGGCCTTCGCCGGGCTCTGC
>Ga0306924_10007328_pt1 | contig 11067 bp, 3 predicted proteins | sample sta12Can44000111_FD_203756 | JGI IMG/M metagenome (GOLD analysis project Ga0306924, IMG submission 203756) | Lab enrichment of tropical soil microbial communities from Luquillo Experimental Forest, Puerto Rico - statanox.12C.anox.44.000.111 (v2)... | ecosystem: Environmental > Terrestrial > Soil...
GACCGTGGCGAGCGCGCTGTCCATCAGCGCCGCGGGAATCTCCATCAAATCGGGGATCTCGGTCCATATCAGCGCGGCGCGAACGGCCCTGTCGGGGTAAAGCTGCTGCAGCACATTGCGGTAGAGCGCGAGCTGGCAGACATAGGCGCTGGGGACGTCCTCGACCGCGCGCGGGGCCGGCCGGTTGGTCTTGAAATCTCCGATCAGAACCGCATCGGCCGTTACGGCGAGCCGATCGACCTGCCCGGAAACCGCGATCATGCGTCCGCCAACCAACAGACGGCCTGCAATGGGCAGCTCGGCTCGGCTTCCTGCGGCGAACAATGCCGAGAAGCGCGGATCCTCGAGCACACCGCACACCTGCGCGACCATATTGTTGCGTTCCTCTGCCGTGAAATCGATTGCACGCCGTGCAAGATGGCGATCGGCGACTTGCGCCCGCAACGCAATTGGAATGTCGGGCAGCGCCTGGAGCAGGCGGTGCACCAGCGTTCCTCGTGCCAGCGCCTTCTCGCGCTCTCGCGGGTTCTCATAACCGCTGCGCGGTCGTGGCGCGGACTCCTCGTAAGCGCGTGATGGCGACATCGGCACCGCCGCAGCGGGCGGGCTCGGCGCATCGCGCTCGAGCCACGAAGGACCGGTTATTGCGGTCGCGGTCGGCTGTGCGCTGATGCTTGCCGGCGCAGCAGGTATGAAATGGTCAGCCAGCTTGCAGTAGCGCCAGATTTTACCCTCGCCATCCTCGTTGACGGCCTCGGTTGAGAACGGAACCAGCCCTTCCGATACCAGCGTCCACCAGCAGCCGGCCGGAGGGCCCTGGACGCCTTCGGCTCCGCACACGATCAGCCGATCCATGGCGCGCGTCATGGCGACGTAGAGAAGCCGCCGATATTCGTCGGTGTTCTCGCTCTGCATGCGCAGGCGCGCCGCGCGCAGCGGTGGCGTGTCATTGGCCTTGCGGCCGACCCAGACCAGCTGCGCCGGAGCTCCCGGCGCGCCATCGAGGACAAAGAGCCGGGGCTGCCGCTGCGGGGGGCCGGCCGGAGGCGTGGTCGTATCGGCAAGGAAGACGGTCGGCGCCTCCAGTCCCTTGGCTCCGTGCACCGTCATCACGCGCACCTCATTGCGCGTGATCTCCATGTCGCGCTTCACCTCGCTGCGGGCCGCGCGCAGCCAGGCGAGGAATCCTTGCAGGGAAGGCGTCTCGCGGCGCTCGTAGTCGAGCGCAAGATTGAGAAACTCGTGCAGGGCGTCGTCGGCCTCATGCCCCAGCCGCGCCAGGATGCGCTGACGTCCGCGCTCGGCACCCAGCACGCGCGCGTAGAATGCGTACGGCGTCTCTGTCCGCGCCAGTTGCGCGAACCGCTCCAGCGTGGTCTCGACCGCTGCAAAGCGCGGCGCTCCCGTTGCCTTGGCGCGCAAGGCACGCCGCAGAGAGCCTTTGCGCTGCCACGCAATCTTGAAAAGGTCGTTGTCATCGAGGCCGAACAGGGGACTCTTGAGGACACTGGCAAGCGCGAGATCATCGTCCGGCAAGAGGAGCGCATCGGCGAGCGCCATGAGGTCCATCACCGCAATATGCTCGGTGAGGACCAGTCGGTCGGCACCGGCAACCGCAACGGCACTGTCCTTCAGCGCCCGAATGATGGCCTCGAACAATGGTCCGCGCTGGCGGACCAGAATGAGCACGTCGCCCGCGCGCGCGCCGCTCCCGATCATGCGTCGCACGGCCTGGGCAATCTTCGCCGCCAGCCGCACCTGCGGGCTTCTCTCGGACAGCTCATCAAACGGCGCATCCCAGGCCTCGATCTCGCGCTTCTTCTCCGGCTTGATCGTGTCCCAGATCTCGACCAGTCCGGGCGCGGCATCGGGCAGCGCGATATGCGGGGGAACGCCGGTCGGCTCGGTCGTCACGCTCGCATAAATGTCCTTGCGCTCAAACACCTTGTCGACCGCGGCCAGAATGTTTGGACCGGAACGCAGCGAGTGCGTGAACTCGCGACGCAGGAGGCGCAACCCGGTCGCGTCATGAGCGCGGCGAAAGCGCCCGAGCATCTGGGCGAATGCGCGCGGCGCTGCATCCTGAAACGAGAAGATCGACTGCTTCTCGTCTCCGACGGCAAAGATGGTCCGGGTTGCCTTTCGCGCACCCGCTCCGGCAAAAAACTCCGCGGTGAGCCGCTGGATGATCTCCCATTGCTTCGGGCTCGTATCCTGAGCCTCGTCAATGAGAACGTGATCGATGCCCTGGTCGAGCTTGTAGTGTACCCAGGCCGCCTGCTCCTCCGCGAGCAGCGCCAGCGTCCTCTCGATGAGATCGTCATAGTCGAGCAGACCGCGTTGATCCTTCGCCGCCCGGTAGCGCGAGATCACCGCAGCGGCAACCGCAAGCAGCGCGCGCGTGCGCTCGCGGCACATGACGGCGTTGCGCCGCTGCAGCAGCGGCGGCAGCCGCGTCCCCTCATCACAAAGCAGGCGGGCAAGCTCGGGTTGCTCGGCGCGAACCGCTGCCGTCACAAGCTGCACGCGCGGCTTGAGCTCGCCGGTGAGGAATATCCGGAGATAGGCATCGGCGCGCTCGCGGCCGGTGCTTTCCAGGGCGGCACGAAACCTGGCGGCCTGCTCCTGATCGGTGCTCGCTCCGCGCGCCAGCTTGCCGGCAATGTCCGCCCAGCATGACGAGGGCAGCAACGGCCCTTCCGTCATCTCCCGTTCGATCTGCTCGACGCTGTCGTCCGCTGCAATGCCGAGAGAGGCGGAGAGGGCGGCGATCGCCTGCTCTACGCTGCCGCAGTGATCGATCCAGGCCCGCACCAGGTCGCGCTTCCGGATCGCTTCGGCGACGACCACCTTGAAGGTCTGATCGGCGGCAACCGACATGGCCGTTGCCAGCGCCCGGCCGAGCTCCGCTTCCGGCGCGCCGGCTGCTTCCAGCAGGACGCGGAGGCTGATCTCGCTGAGCAGCTGCGCCTGTGCCGTCTCATCGAGCACCTCGAAGCGCGCCGCGACATTGCCCTCGAATGGAAACTGATGCAGCAGCCGCGTGCAGAAGGCGTGGATGGTCTGCACCTTGAGCCCGCCCGGGGTTTCCAGCGCCATGGCGAATAGCCGCCGTGCGCGGGCGCGCCGCCCTGCGTTCGGTGCCGCGCCCGAAATCCACCGGATCGCGTTATCAAGCGCCGCATTGTCGAGCGCTGTCCAGCGCCGCAGCTCGTCGAACACGCGGTTCGCCATGTTGCCGGCCGCGGCCTTGGTGAACGTGATGCAGAGGATTCGGCCCGGCTCAACGCCATCGAGCAGCAGCCGGATCACGCGCTGCGCCAGCACGTGGGTCTTGCCGGAGCCGGCATTGGCAGCGACCCAGGCTGAGATGCTCGGGTCCGAGGTCTCCGTCTGGACCTTGCGTAGCGGATCGGGAATTGGCCGCGCCGCGCGCCGCTGCTTGAGCAATGAGCTCACTCCGGCGCTCCCCCATTACTCTCCTCTTCGCTCCCGACCGACCACTCCATGACGCGCGCCAGGTGATCATAGCTGCCGTAGCGGCTCTTCCACATCGGCAGCACGAGCGGCAGATACGGTTGCTCTTCGTCCTCGAACCGGGTCACGACCTCCCTGAGCTTGCCAAGCGCACGCTCGGCGTGGAATTCGGCATCTTCATTCTTGAAGACGATGGGAATGGCATCGCCGGGGCGCTCGCCGCCCCTGAGCGAGACGTAGATCAGCTCGGCAATCGGCGCTTTGCCCAGAAAGTCAGCAAATCCGCCGTTGCGCAGGATGGCGGCTTCCAGCGTGAGCTGCGGGGAGATGCCAGTGCGCACCTGCTTCTCGGTGGGGACCTGCCCCGTCTTGTAATCCAGGATGGCATATCCGCCTTCCGAGAGCGTCTCGATGCGGTCGGCGCGCACGCGCAGCGTAAAAATGCGTTCTCCGAGCGGGATCTCGATGCGGCCGCTGATCTCGGCTTTGATGTTTGCCACCCTGGCGCGGCGTTGTACTTCCCATGCGGCGAACCACTGCGCGATGCGCAGGAAGCGCGGCCACCAGAATGCCTGTGCTTCCGGATAGTCTGCGAGCGCGGAGAAATGCCGCTTTCCGATTTCAATGAGCGCGCGCGCGGGATCCGCAGGCAGCGCCACGGCAAAAGCTTGCGTGAACTCGCTCAGCGCCCCATGGATGAAAATGCCGCGGTCTGAAGCGCCGGGAGCCGTATCGACGGGGTCGAGCTCGCGCAGTTGCAGGATGTGCCTGGCGTAGATGGAATAGGGGTCGCGCAGCCAGGTCTCGATCTCGGTGACGGAAAGCGACAGTGGGCGCGCGGCGCGTGGCGGCTTCGGTGCGGGCCGCTCGATGCGCCTGACCTTGCCGGGCTGATCGAGCAGGCGTGCCCAGGCAAGGTATCTCTCGCCGTTCGCCCGCGCGCCGTCCCATGCCGCCTCTCCGGCCACCGCGGCGAGCCGCTGCACGAATCGCGACGGCAGGGTGGGGGCGCCTGCGAGCCGCGCGGGATAGGCGAGCATGATCTCGCGAGCGCCGAGCGCCTGCGCGAAATCATGCGCGGACAGCGAGATGCGCCGTTCCGGCAGGTCGAGGCCAAGCGCATGGCGCATGGACCGGCTCAGCCAAGGATCGGGGTGCGGCTCTGGCGGCCAGACACCCTCGACCAGACCGCCGAGCACGATGCGGTCGGCGAATTGCAGGCGCGCTTCCAGCGGACCGTAGATGCGCACGCGCGCGCCCGTGAGCCCGGGTCCGCGCACGACTCGCCTGCCGATTGCGGTCCTGAACAGCTCGACGTAGTCCGCGGGAAGGATGGCGAGATCGGCTTCGGGCGCCACCGAGGCAATTTCATCATAGGCTTGTTGCAGCTGCACGCCGTCATGGCCGGAAAAGGCCATGGGCTCGCGGACCTCGCCGGTGCTCAACGCGGCGATCACCTGCTCATGCAGCGCGGCGAGCTCGCGGAACGGCAGCGGCAAGGATGGCAGAGTTTCGAGCGGCGCCAGGGCCGCGCCCAGCCGTGCGACGATCTCGCCCGCAAGGTCGAGCTCGCCTTCGTGCAGGCTGACGCGCGGGTCGGACCAATGCAGGTCGCAAGCCTCACGGCGCCGGAGCTTGCCGAGCTCGGCTCGCAAAGCCGCAAGCGCGGCGCCAAGGCCGCTCGTGCCCGGTCGCGGACGCGGTCCGCGCAGCGTTGCGCGCTCCAGCGCGGCGACGCCACGGGCGAGCCGGTCTGGCTGCATGCGAAGCCGGGTCAGCGGATGCTTGAGCAGCCCAAGCAGCTGGACGGGAGAAACGCCCGCCAGCGCGGTCTCGCCGGCAAGGCACGCGAAACGACCGGCCGAAGTAGCGGCGAGCGCGTCGCCCCCGGAATCGTCGGCGTGCAGGTTCCAGCGGGCAAGGGCTGCAAGCACGCGTCGCGCAAGCGCCCGATCGGGCGTGATCAGCGCTGCCGACTTGCCCTCCTCGACCGCCTCGCGCAACGCGATCGCAATGGCGAGCGCCTCCTCCTCGGCATTGGCAGCCTCGATCACGGAGAATGCGTCAAGGGCGGCCGCGACCGGAAACTCGGATTGCGCCAGCTCGCCCCAGCGCTCTGACGATGCTGCCGGACGCAACGCTTCGGACGCATAGAGCTCGCGCGCGCTGCGCGGCGCGAGCTCCTCGACCTGGTCACGACCTATGCCGATCCGGTGCAGTAAAGCGTGCATGGCGAATTGCGGATGCTCGACCGCCGGCGATACCGGCCGCTCGTCGCCGCTATCGCCGCCCGCAATGAGACGCCACGATCGTTCATCCAGGCCGGTGTCGAGCCCGGGCAGCACGACCGCACCGTGCGGAAGCGTAGCAATGGTTGCGATAAGCTCGGCGGTGGACGGCATGGAGCCGGTGGAGCCGGCGACGATCACCGGGCCATCGCCTGCCCTGAGCAGGCGCGCCGCTTCGGCCTTGATCAAGGCGTCGCGCCTTGCCGCGGCCTCTATCGCTCCGCGTTCCGCCAGGATCGACGGCCAGACCTCGCGCGCAATCTTGAGGAATTGTTGCGTGAGCTGCCAGTACCGGTCGAGGTTTTCCGGCACGAGGCGGTCGAGGCGCTGCCACGGCACGGCGCGCGTCGTCATGTCATCGATAAGCCGCGCGAGATCGTCCGCGAGCGCAAACGCCGAGACCGGATTGCATGCCACCAGCGATACTTCGCCCCTTTCCTCCGGGGCGATACCGGCTGCCCATTTGCGCACGAGGTGTGCGAGCAGCAGGCGGCGCTCGAGCTCTCCCAGCGCGGGCGGCAGGTCGAGCTCGGTCGCGGCGAGATCGCCGGCGGCGGCGTGCGCAAACGCGATCTCGTCCTCGTCCACATCTCCGAGCGCGACGATGCGGGGAAGGATCGCCGCTGGTTCCCCGGTCACATCGAGGAAGCTGTCGCGCGCGAGCCGGCAGGCGCGCCGCGTCGGCAGGTAGAGCGTGGCGCCAGCAAGCGCGAGGGGATCACTCCCGCCGGGAAAGCCCGGCACAAGCTTTCCACCGCACATCGCGCGGATCAGCGTCGGCAGGAACGGGGCGGAAGGGGGAATCGAAAAGACACGCGGAATCGCCATGCGCAATCATACACGGATTGCAGTGCGACCACCGACGGAGCGCCAAGGCGTGGCCTATGCGGCGCTGGCAACAATCGCTGCTTCCGCCGCCCTGACGGCCTCCGGGGTACCGACATGCATCCACAGGCCTTCGAGGCGCAGTCCGAACAGCCGTCCGGCTTCGGCAGCGCGGGTGAAGAAGGGCGACATGGACGACGCCACCGGCCGCGCGCCGGCCAGGAATGCGGGCGTGAGAATTGCCGCGCCGGCATAGACGAAGGGCACGATTTCCCGCTCGCCCCGCCGCGTCAGCCGCCCGTCGGGCGCCATCGAAAAGTCGCCGCGGCCCTCGTATCCGAGGCTCGAAGCGGTCGGCGCCAGGAGAAGCAGCGCGTCCATGCGGCCGGGATCGAAAATTTCGGCGAGCCGGGAGAGGTTGGGCTGGACCCCGTCGATCCAGATCGTGTCCGAGTTGACGTGGAAGAAGGGGCGCTCGCCGAGCTGCGGCAATGCCTTGATGACGCCCCCGGCGGTGCCGAGAAGCTCGCTGCGCTCGTCGGAAATGATAATTTGCGGCCGTACCCGCGAGGCAAGATGGCGCTCGATCTGATCGGCGAGGTAATGCACGTTCACCACGGCGCGCTCGACCCCTTGGTCGGCCAGGCGGTCAAGCGCGTAATCGATCAGAGCCTTGCCGCCGACGCGCACCAGCGGCTTCGGTGTCTGGCCGTTGAACGGCCGCATCCGTGTGCCGAGCCCGGCGGCGAGCACCATTGCGCGATCGGGGCCGGCCATGCCTGGGGCGGATTGGCTCATGGACGCATCTGTTTCACGCCTCGCTCAAACTGCATTCAGCGCCGGCACATGGGCAATATACCAGGCATTAAGCGCCTCCAGAGCGGGATGGCTGAGCGAGCGTTGCAGATAGCCCCATACGCGGGGCATGTGACGCAGGTATTGCGGCTTGCCGTCGCGCAGGTCGAGGCGCGCGAAGATGCCGAGAATCTTGCTGGCGCGCTGCGCGGCAAGCGTGACATAGATTTTGATGAAGGACGTGGGGTCGAAGTCCGGCTCGAACTGGCGCCGGCCGCGCACGTAACGGCCGAGCAGCGCGAGCTCGAACTGCTCGGGGATATCCACGCGCGCGTCCTGGAGAAGCGACGCAACGTCATACGCGGGCGGACCCATGACTGCGTCCTGAAAATCCAGAAGCCCGAGCCGGGCGATCTCCTTGCGGTGGTCGAGCCACAGCATGTTCGGCGAGTGGAAGTCGCGCAGCACCCAGGTCGCCGGTGCATCGATGGCCGGTGCCAGCAGCTCGCGCCACAAGGCCCGAAAGGAATCTCGCTCGCCTTCGGGCATAGTGGCATTCAGGCGCGGCAGGAACCAGTCGAGCAGCAGCTCTGCCTCGATGAGGAAGGCGTTCATGTCGTACGACGGGATGCGGTGCTCGAGATGAGGCGCAACCGGCAGCACGTCGGGCAGGCGCAGGGCGTGCAGCGCCAGGAGCGCGTCGACGGCAATCTCGTAGCGTTCCCTGATCGGCGCGGGCGGCTCGCCGCTCACGACGGTCTCATCGCCAAGGTCCTCGATGATCAGGAGCCCTTGGTCGAGGTCCGCGTGGTAAATCTCGGGCGAGGAGAAGCCGTGCTGGCGCAGCCCGTTGGCCATGGCCACGAACGGCATGACATTGTCCGCAAGGTGCGCGATCGCATTGTAGGGCTTGCCGTCGCGCACCGGCGGACCGTCGGATCGACGCGGCGAGTTCATTAGAATCGCGTGCTTCTCCCCAATTGCGAGCCGCTCGTAGATGCGGGTCGATGCATCCCCCTTGAGCCTTGTGCGCAGCGCGCCGCTGTATCCGATCTGGGAGATGAACTGGCGCACCGCTGCGATGCGCTCGACGCGCGGTCCCATCGTCCCGTAGCCGGTCACGCGCGCATGGCGAAACTCGAGCTTGAGCTTGGGTGCAAGCGTCAGCGCAACATCGATCCGGTCGGGTCGCAGGAAGCCGGCGGCGCGATCGGGCCATTCGACCAGCACGACCGCGCCTTCTGGGAGATCGTCGAAGCCCAGCTCGGCCAGCTCCGCTGATCCGGAGAGACGAAAGAGATCGGCGTGCACCAGCGGAAACTGCGGTAGATTATAGGTCTGCATGAGGGTGAAGGTCGGGCTTGGAACCTCGATCGTCGGATCGTTGGCAAGATAGCGGATCAGGGCGCGGGCAAATGTCGTCTTGCCGGCGCCGAGGTCGCCCGAGAGTGTGACCAGATCGCCGGGCTCCAGCGCGGTTGCGATATCGACGGCAAGCCGGGCCGTTGCATGCTCATCGGGCAGTGCAACCGAGAAGCTCGACGTGTCGACCGCCGTCAGGAGCATCGACACTGCTGCCGCTGCTGCCGCCGCTTCACGCCGCCGGCCGTAGCGCCCGATGTTCGAGCGGGAAGATGCAGGTGACGGTAGTCCCGCGCCCCACCGCCGATTCGAGCGTCACCGCACCGCCATGCAGCTCGACGAACGAGCGCACGAGCGAGAGCCCCAGTCCGGTGCCACGGTGGCGCGAGCCGAGAGAGTGGGTCTCGAACCAATTGAATACCTTGCCCTGCACATCGGCCGGAATGCCCGGCCCGCGATCTGTTACCGAGAATAGCACGGCTTCCTTGAGCCGCTGGGCGGCAAGGGTAACGGTCTCGCCCGCGGGCGAAAAGCCCACTGCGTTGGCGAGCAGATTGAACAGCGATTGTCGCACACGCCGCTCATCCGCCACGAAGCTGCCGATGTCGGGCGCGGCGCGGATCTCGAGCTTGATCGAGTTCCGGACCAGCCGGTCCTGCACACCCTCAGCCGCAGCTTCCATGGTGCTGCGGATGTCCACCGGGCCGAGATTGAGCGTCATCGCGCCGGCATCGATGGTGGCAAGGTCGAGGATGTTGTTGATGATCGCCAGGAGCGAGTTGGTGGAAACGGTGATGTAGCTCAGGTACTCGCGCTGCTTCTCGGTGAGCGGGCCGGTAACGGGGTCGCCCAGGAAGTGCGCGAACCCGATGATGTTGGTGAGCGGCGAGCGCAGCTCGTAGGACACGTGGTGAACGAAGTCGACCTTGACCTTGTCGGCGGTCTCCAGCGCTTCGTTTCTCTCGCGCAATGCGCGTTCGACATTGACCGTATCGGTGACATCCTGGAAGGTCACAAGTGTCGCGCCGTCCGGCAATGGCATGGTTGCGCAATCCACCACATTGCCATCGGGGCGCTCGATGCGGCCGACGACGGGCTCGCGGTCGTCCATTGCGGTGATGGTTCCGCGCAGTCGTTGCCAGATCGGATGGTCGCCGTGCAGTGGCCGGCCGATGTTGCTCAGGGTCTCGATGTGCGGCCGCCGCCCAAGCAGCTCCTGGTCGAGCCGCCACATGCGCGCAAACACCGGATTGTAGAGCCGCAGCCGTCCGTCGCTGCCGAATACGGCCACCGCCTCGGTGAGGTTATCAAGGGTCTCGCTCTGCACCCTGATGAGGGCATCATAGCGCCGCTCCAGGTCGAGGCGCTCGGTCACGTCCTCGAACAGATAGATGATGCCGCCTTCCGGATTGGGGGTGGTGACCACCCGCATGGCGCGCCCGTCGGGCAGGTGCCACATATGCTCCTTCACCTCGATTGCGCGATAGGCCTCATGCAGCGCGCTCTTCCACTGTCGGAAGTCCTGCTCGTCAGGCAGCTTGCGGGCCGCGCGCAGGCGATCGAGCACTTCGGAGTCGGTGGGCGCGCTGTCGAGAAACTCGACCTCCAGATCCCAGAGCGAGCGATAGGCTGCATTGTAGAAGCTCAGCTGCTGATTGGAGCCGAAGATGGCGACGCCGGTCGCCAGCTGATCGAGGGTACGGCGGTGGGCATCGACCATGCGCCGGAGCTCGCCGCGCATGCGCTCCGCCTCGGTGGCATCCATTGCGATCCCGGCGCTGCCGCGGCGTGCCGGAACCGCGATCACATCGAGGATCCGCCGCTGCCCTGCCACCACCGCCGCAAGCCGCCCGGAATAAAGTTTTGCTGTTTCATGGGCGGTGAGTATCTCGCTGCGCGCCCCGTGATCGAACAGCTCGACACCGCGCTCGATCGCCTCCGTGCCGTCCTTTGCCTCTACTGCGCGTGCGTAGGCCTGATTGACGAACACCAGCTTGCCGCCGGCATTGCGGTACCAGACCGGGGCAGAGATCGCCTCGATCAGCGCGCGCATCGCCGCGGCGTCCTCGGTCTGCTTGCGATGGCGTTGGGTGAGCTCGGCAAGCTCGTATTTGATGCCGCTGACCTCGCGCAGCCTCAGGATTGCCCGCCCGCCGACGATCTGACCCTCGGCTTCGATGACATAATCGGCAAGCGTCGCCACCGTCATGGCGAAGCTCACGCCGCGTGCGCGCAGTGCATCAACCGAGCGCTCCATGTCGCGGGCGGCCTCGGGCGCGAGCCAGGCGCGGAAAGCAAGGACGCGCTGGCGATCGACGCC
>Ga0306924_10007330_pt1 | contig 11066 bp, 13 predicted proteins | sample sta12Can44000111_FD_203756 | JGI IMG/M metagenome (GOLD analysis project Ga0306924, IMG submission 203756) | Lab enrichment of tropical soil microbial communities from Luquillo Experimental Forest, Puerto Rico - statanox.12C.anox.44.000.111 (v2)... | ecosystem: Environmental > Terrestrial >...
CGGCTCGGCGCGGCCGCATTGCGGCGTCCCCGGCGGCCCCCGGGGGCGGTGGGGACGAGCGAGGCCCCGGTCCCCAGACCCGGGTGACGGCGTCCACAGGCTTTGCCCGGGTCAAACCACAAGGACACGGGCGGAGACGTCCGGCTCAGGCCGAGCCGGCACGGATCTTCTGGATCAGCTCCGTGACCTGCTCGTAGATCTGCCGACGTTCCTGCATCTGGCCGGCGATCTTCTCGACGGCGTGGATCACGGTCGTGTGGTCGCGCTTGCCGAAGACGCGCCCGATGGCGGGATAGCTGTAGTCCGTGAGTTCGCGGGTCAGGTACATGGCCACCTGGCGGGCCGTCACCAGCGGGCGCGTGCGGCTGGGGCCGATGAGCGCCTCGACAGAGAACCCGTAGCTGGCGGCGGTGGTCTCGAGGATCACCTGCGGGGAGATCCGCCGAGGTTCCCCCGCCAGGACCAGGTCGGACAGGACCTGCTCGGCCTGCGCCAGAGAGATCGGCTCCTTGTTGAGCTTGGCGAAGGCACAGATGCGGATGAGGGCTCCCTCGAGCTCCCTGATGTTGTCCTTCACGTGGACGGCGATGAACTCGAGGACGTCGTCGGGCACGTCCTGGTGCTCGCTGACGGACTTGGAGCGCAAGATGGCGAGCCGGGTCTCGATGTCGGGCGGGTCGATCTCGGTGATGAGGCCCGAGAGGAAACGGCTGCGCAGCCGGTCCTCGAGCGTCTCGATCGACTTGGGCGGCCGGTCCGAGGTCAGCACGATCTGCTTCGAGGCGCCCTTGAGGTCGTTGTAGGTGTGGAAGAACTCTTCCTGGAGCCCCTCTTTGCGCTCCATGAACTGGACGTCGTCGATGAGAAGGACATCGCAGTCGCGGTAGCGGCGCTTGAAGGCGAGGGTGGTCGACGTGCGCAGCGAGTCGACGAAGTCGTTCATGAACGTCTCGGTGGTGACGTAGAGCACCTTGCGTCGGGGGTAGTTCTCAGTGACGTAGTTGCCGATGGCGTGCAGCAGGTGCGTCTTGCCCAGCCCGCTGTCGCCGTAGATGAACAGCGGGTTGTACGAGCGCCCCGGCGTCTCGGCCACCGCCTGCGCGGCGGCGTGGGCCAGCCGGTTCGACGAGGCGGCGACGAAGGTCTCGAAGGTGAACTTCGAATCGAGCTGGACGGCGGGCGACTCGCGGCCGGTTCGCGGCGTGGCGCCGGCGCCGGCGTTTGCGCCGGCTGCGGAGGTGGAGCCGGAGCCGGAGCCGTACGCAGAGCCCGATCCCGAATCGGTGTCGTGACCCCCGGTGGGACCCGTCGTCGGGAGGGTGGCGCCGGTGCTGGTGAGGCCGGGCTCACCGAAGATGTCGGGGATCATGGCGGTGTTGACCGTCTCGATCCCGCCCGACGCCGCCGTGCCGAGCACCGTGGCCGTGCCCTCGTGCACCTCGAGCCGGCCCCGGACGGGCGCGCCCACCTCGTTGGCCAGCGTGTCCTCGATCATGGGCAAGAAGCGCGACTCCACACGCTCCTTGATCAGCCCGTTCGGCGCCGAGAGGACGAAGACGCCGTCGTCGAACGCCACGGGCTCGAGCACGGACAACCAGAGCTGCCACGTGGTTTCGGACACCTGGTCGCGAAGGGACCCACTGCACTTCGTCCACAGATCGCCTGCTTGATTCACCATTCCGTCGATCGACCCCTCTCACCCCTCGGCGTGCCGCCACGACAATCGGAACGATCCTCGGTCTGGGTAATTGGCCGAACGTACACCGCGAGGGCCCGTGCGACTAGAGGCGATCGCCAAATCGCGCCTAACATGGGACAACTCGCCGCCGGCGGCCTGGGCCTCGCCCGGGGCCGCGGCACGAACCTGCGACGAACCGGCCCCCGATGCCGTTCGGGCAAGGCGAAAGGCTGATTGACGTGAAGCGGACCTACCAACCCAACACCCGGAAGCGGGCCAAGACCCACGGCTTCCGCAAGCGCATGTCCACCAGGGCGGGACGCGCCATCCTGAAGTCGCGGCGGCTCAAGGGGCGCCACCGTCTCTCCGTCTGAGGCCCGTATCGTGCCCGCACGGTCGGTCGGCCGCCTCACCACCCGCGCTGCGTTCTCCTCGCTCCAGCGCGCCCGCGCCCGCGGGTCGGCGGGCCCCGTCCGCGTCGCCTTCGTGCCGGTCGAGCCCGACGTCCCCGGCCTGTTTCCCCAGGTCGGCTACGCCATCGGCCGCCGCTGCGGGAACGCCGTGACCCGCAACCGCCTGCGCCGCCGCGCCCGCGAGGTCGTCCGCGCCGAGGCGCCGGCGCTGCCCCGTGGCCGTTACCTCGTGCGCCTGGAGCCGGGGGCGAACACCGTCTCGCCGGCCGAGCTCCGTTCGGATGTGGCCACCGCCCTGCACCGGGCCGGCCGGGGGTCGGCGGCCGGATGACCGCGACCCAGACCCCGCCTCCGGCGGTTGCCCCCGTCGGGTCGGAGCGCCGCCCGAGCCTGCCCGTGCGGGCCGCGTTGGCCCTGCTCAAGGGGTATCAAGCGGCAGCCTCGGGCCGCGTCTCGCCGTGCCGCTTCTACCCGAGCTGCTCGAACTACGCCGCCGAGGCCTTCACCGTGCACGGCTTCTGGCGGGGGCTGGCGCTGACGGCGCGCCGCCTGCTGCGCTGCCGGCCATTCGGGCCCCACGGCGTCGACCTGGTGCCGCTGCCGGCGCACTCGCGCATGCATTCGCAGTCGCACTGGCACTCGCATGGCGACTCACATCAGGAGGGACGGCCGTGACCCTGCACCCCGTGCTGGCCGAGAACTCCCTGTTCCACCTGATCGGGGAGATCTTCCACCCGGTCTTCGAGCTGTTCGGCCTGATTCTGGCCGGGCTGTACGCCATCTGGCCCAACTACGGGTTCGCCATCACCGGCCTGACGATCATCATCATGCTGGCGCTCACCCCGGTCACGGTGAAGAGCACCAAGTCGATGCTCGCGATGCAGCGGCTGCAGCCCGAGATGAAGAAGCTCCAGGCCAAGTACAAGGGCGCGGAGAACCGCGAGCAGCTCAACCAGGAGATGATGCGGCTCTACAAGGAAAACGGGACGAGCCCGTTCGGGGCGTGCCTCCCGATGTTCCTGCAGATGCCGTTCCTGATCGTGCTCTACACGCTGATCCGCGGCCTCTCCACCACGGTCTCGCGCGGCCACGAGTACATCAATCAGTTCGGTGTGCAGGCCACCTGTCAAAGAGTCGCCTGCGGAGCGCCAAAGTACATTCCGACAAAATCCCAAATGCACAGCGATTTGGTGCTGAGTCAAGGCCAAATGCACTGGTGGTTCGGAATGGATCTGTCGTCGTATCCATTCTCAAATCACACGACGAATCCCTTCACGCACATTGTCACGACAAGTGTGAGCCAGGCGGTCCTGGTGATCCCGTATCTCGCGCTCATTGCGGCTGCCATCTTCCTGCAGTACTACCAAATGCGGCAGATGAACAACCGCAATCCGCAGGCGGCGGCGGCCAACCCACAGATGCAAACGATGCAGAAGATTACCCCAATTATCTTCGGTGTCATTTACCTAAGAGTGCCCGCCGGTGCGACCATTTACATGGTGGTCTCCTCCGCGATGCGCGTGCTCACCCAAGAGGTGATGTTCCGCACCGGCATGGTCACACCCGTCGCGGCCGAACGCGAGATCCGCTCCACCAAAGAAGACAAACCGCCCCCTGAGCCACCGCCCAAGCCGACCAAACGCGCCTCGACGGCGACGGACGGCACGGCGTTGGCCAAGGGCACGGTGCCGCCCAAGAAGAGCGGGGGCGGCGGTGGCGGCAACGGACGCGTGAACCCCAACACCCGCAGCTCGGCTTCGGGCGGGAGAGGCGCCAACGGCAAGGGCGGCAATGCCGACGACGCCTCCGCGCCGCCGGGCCCGAAGCAGCACCCGCGCTCGCGATCCAAGCGCGCGAGAAAGGCTCGATAACCACGTGGAATGGGTCGAAGCGGTCGGTAAGACCGTCGACGAGGCAACCGAGCAGGCGTTGGATCAGCTCGGTGTGGCTTACGGCGACGCCGAGATCATCCTGGTGAGCGAGCCCAAGCCCGGGCTCTTCGGCCGCATGCGCGGCGAGGCCCGCGTCAGGGTCCGGGTGCGGCCGGTGGGGGCCCGTCCCAAGCGGGACCGGAGCCGCAAGGGCGGCCGATCGGGCCAGGGCAGGCAGGGGCCGCAGAAGAGCTCGCCAGGCTCCACCTCGGGATCGGGCGGGCGAGGCTCGTCCCGCGCCCCTTCGGGTGAGTCGGAGGGCTCGAACGGCTCCGGCCGCACGGGCGAGGAGGGGAACGGTTCGTCGGGTCGCTCGGTGTCGGCGGGCGCTGGGACCAGCCGCTCCGCGCGCCGGCGCCGGAACCGCAGCAAGGCGAAGGCTGCCGCGGCCGGGACGGGAGATGGCGGAGCCTCGGCGTCGGGCACAGAGACCGGGGCCGGGGACGACGATGCCGCGATGGCGTCGGCGGCCTCGGGCGCTGCGGGCAACCCCAACGGCTCGTCGACGAGGGGCGCCGGCACGAGCAGGGGCGGGTCAGGCGAATCGCAAGCGAAGGAGACAGAGGACATGGCCGAAGGAATGACGCTCGAGGAGCAGGGGGAGGCGGGACGGGCGTTCCTGGCCGGGCTCCTGAGCGAATACGGCATCGAGGCCTCCGTGGAGGCCCGCCTCGTCGACGAGGACACCGTCGAGATCGCGGCCACGGGCGAGGACCTCGGTGTGCTCGTGGGACCCCGAGGCTCGACCCTTAGCGCCCTGCAGGACCTGACCCGGGCCGTCGTCCAGCGTCAGTGCCCGTCTCGTACCGATCGGATCCTGGTGGACGTGGCCGGGTACCGGGAGCGCCGGTCGGCCGCGCTGAAGCGTTTCAGCGTCCAGATCGCGGAGGAGGTCCTGGCTTCGGGCCAGGAGCGAGCCCTCGAGGCCATGAGCCCGGCGGACCGCAAATCCGTCCACGATGCGGTCAACGAGATGGACGGCGTCGCCACCCGCTCCGAGGGGGAGGACCCCCACCGCTACATCGTCATCGCCCCGGCGAGCTGAGCTCGCCCCGCATCGGTCCCCGTCCATCAGGGCGACGGTGCCGGCCTCGCCCGCTGCCTCTCCCCCACCGCACGGCCTGACGGCCTCGCCCTCGGCGGCTGGGCCTGATCGGGCGCCCTCCTCCGGGTGACCGCAGCCTTGGTCGACGTCTTGGACGAGGCCCGGAGCAGCGGCTTCCTGGGCCCGGGGCCCCTGGACGTCCAGATCCGGCACGCCGAGGGGTTCGCCGCGGTGGCCTGCCGGTTGCTCGAGCGGGACTTCGACTCTGTGCCGGCGACGCCGGACCCCCGGGGCTGGCCTCCGGGGAGTCCGGCGCTGGTGCTCGACCTGGGCTCGGGTGGCGGCCTGCCGGGGCTCGTGGTCGCCCAGAGCTGGCCCGAGGCCCGTGTGGTCCTCCTGGAGGCGCAGGGGCGCCGTGCGGCCTTCTTGGGCCGAGCGGTCGAGGCGCTCGGTCTCGGGGACAGGGTCGCGGTCCGCCAGGCCAGGGCCGAGGAGTTCGGGAGGGACCCCGCCGGCCGGAGCCGCTTCGACGTGGTGACGGCCCGCTCCTTCGGGCCGCCGGCCGTCGTGGCCGAGTGCGCGGCGCCGCTCTTGCGGACCGGCGGCTGGCTGGTGGTCTCCGAGCCGCCCGACCAGAGCGACGAGGAGGTGACCCAGCGCTGGCCGGCCGGGCCCCTCGCACAGCTGGGCCTGCGGCCCGGCGAGCGGCTGCGAGCGGCGTTCGACTACCGGGCGCTGGGCCAGGCCGAGCCGTGCCCCGAGCGGTTCCCCCGACGCAACGGGGTTCCCGCGAAGCGCCCGCTGTTCTGAGCCAGGGGGACACGCGGAGCGCCACATCGTGGCCCGGCGGCCGGTTCCACGTGAAACATCAGGGGGCTCAGGGCGGTCCTGTCGGGCCGGGAGAGCCCCACGTTTCACGTGGAACAAAGCCTCAACCCTTGACCTCGCTGTGTGAGCAAGCCAGGATAGGCGCCGTGCCTCAGGGACCCGGAGGGCCTGCCTAATGCGCATCCGGCGCAGGGACAGGGAAGCGCACCCGAGCCCACAACCCAGCGAGCCCTCGGCTCCTGCCGCTGAGGGGCCGACCTCCCTGGACCCGGTCAAGAGCCTGATCGCGGAGCCGACCGCGTCCGAGTCCTCGCTCCAGGCGCCGCCCGAACCCCCCGGCGAGCCGGCTCCCCCGCCTCTGGCCGAGCCGGTGTCCGAGCCCGCTGCCACCCCGCCGGCGCCGGAGGTCCCGTCCTCCGCCGCCGCAGCCCCCGTGGCAGAAGCGCTAGTTTCCAGCCCGACCCCAGCCCCTGAGCCCGAGGCGGAGATGGCCGAGACGCCGAAACCCAACGCGCACGCCGCGCCGGTAGTAGACGGCAAGGCCGGTCACGCCATGCGTCCGCCGTCCATCAGCGAGGACGCCGACCAGCTCTTGAACGGGTCGAAGCCGACCGCCCGGGAGCTGCCCCGGGTGATCGCCATCGCCAACCAGAAGGGCGGCGTCGGCAAGACCACGACCACGGTCAACCTGGGCGCCGCGCTGGCCGAGCAGGAGTACCGGGTGCTGGTGGTCGACCTGGACCCCCAGGGCAACGCCACCACCGGGCTCGGGGTGGAGGCCCGGAACTTCGAGTTCTCGATGTACGACGTCATCATGCGGGACCAGCCCCTGGAGGACTGCATCGAGCCGACGAGCGTCAAGAACCTGTTCGTGGCCCCCGCCACCATCGACCTGGCCGGCGTCGAGATCGAGCTGGTGCCCGCCTTCAGCCGGGAGCTCAAGCTCAAGCGGGCGGTGGACAGCGTCGTCGAGGACTTCGATTTCGTCCTGATCGACTGCCCGCCCTCGTTGGGGCTGATCACGGTGAACGGCCTGGCCGCCGCCGACGAGGTCCTGGTCCCGATCCAATGCGAGTACTACGCCCTCGAGGGTCTGACCCAGCTCCTGCGCAACGTGCACCTGGTCTCGACCAACCTCAACGAGACGCTCGAGGTGACCACCATCGTCCTGACCATGTTCGACGCCCGCACCCGCCTCTCCATCGACGTGGCGAACGAGGTGCGTGAGCACTTCTCCGAGCGGGTCTGCCGAGTCATGATCCCCCGCACGGTGCGCCTCTCCGAGGCGCCCTCGTTCGGGCAGCCCATCACGGTGTTCGATCCGGCCTCGCGGGGCGCCGTCGCCTATCGCGAGCTGGCCAAGGAGGTGAGCAATGGCGCGCCGCAGCGGACTCGGTAAGGGGCTGAGCGCCCTCATTCCGAGCGAGGCGACGGGAGACTCCACCTCGCTGCTCAGGGTGGTGCCCATCTCGCACATCCGGCCCAACCTCTTCCAGCCCCGGAGCCACTTCGACGAGGAGTCGATGGCGTCGCTGGCCGCCTCCATCAAGGAGGTGGGGCTGCTGCAGCCGGTCCTGGTGCGCGAGCTGAGCGGCGAGGCCGAGAGCTACGAGCTGATCGCGGGGGAGCGGCGCTGGCGGGCGGCCCGCCGGGCCGGCCTCCAGACGATCCCCGTGCTGGTCCAGGTGGCCGACGACGCCGGCAGCCTGGAGCAGGCGCTCATCGAGAACCTGCACCGGGAGGACCTCAACGCCTTGGAGGAGGCGGCGGCCTATCAGCAGCTCATCGACGAGTTCGGGCTGACCCACGAGCAGGTGGCCACCCGCATGGGCAGGGGCCGCGCCACCATCACCAACACCCTGCGCCTCCTGCAGCTGCCGGCAGGGGCTCAGCGGGCCCTGTCGGAGCGGACGATCTCGCCCGGCCACGCGCGCGCGTTGCTGGGGACGCCCGACCGGGCGCTCCAGGAGAAGCTGGTGCAGCGGATCATCGACGAAGGGTTAACGGTCCGCGCCGTCGAGGAAATTGTGCGCGGGGACGTCGTCGATCTGCACGTCGTCCCGCCGCCGGCCGAGGAGGAGCCCGCCCCGGCGGCGACGGCCGAGGCCTCGTCCTCCACTGGAGACGCCGCCCGCCGCCCGTCGGTGCGCAAGCTGCCCGAACCCGGCGTCCTCGAGCTCGAGGAGCTGCTCTCGACCTACCTGAACACCCGGGTCAAGGTCGACATCCAGAACCGGCGGGGTCGCCTGGTGGTCGAGTTCGCCACCCTCGAGGACCTCGAGCGCATCTACCGGGCCATGGTCGGTGACGGAGGCGTCGCATAGTTCGCGGAACCGTCAAGGATCGGTTCAGCTTCATCCACACCTGTGCATGACGTTGTGGATTGTCACGTCGTTCGCGCATCGGAAGCTTTGATCACGCTGCCGTCGCGGGGATAATGATTACCAGTAATCATTCCCAGGGGGCGTCGGCCCAGCGGCCGAGGGCACCCGAGATGGCCGCTGCCAGCGATCGCGCCCGCTCGACCACGATCGTCGCCGGGCCCACCTCGACCAGCACCGCCGGCATCTGCGTCTCGCGCAACAACGGCACGGACATGCCGTGCACGCCGGCGTCCTCGACGCCGAGCGCGTCGGCCAGGGCGTGCTGGACCAGCTCCGCCAGGCGCCGGCCGCCGGGGGACTCGTCATGACGACCTGACCAGAAGGCCGTGCGGCACGACCTCGTCGACGGGTTCAGCCGCAGGCCCACGAACACGTCGATCCCGAGCTCGTTGGCCTCCCTCGCCTGCACGGCGTCGTCGGGGTGGTGCAGCTCCGTCACCCGCGTGCCCTCGAGCGTCAGCCGCCGGCGCAGGGCGCCCGCGACGCTGCCGAGCCCGCCGCTCTCGCCCACACCGACGTGGCGGCCCCGCAACGTCGGCGGCGCCGCTCGCAAGACCGCACGGGCCCGCACGGCCGAGACCAGCTCGGGCTCGTGGTGGCGGCTCTCCAGGCGCAGGAGCTCGGTCAGGGTGGCCCCGCCCACGATCCCGTCGACCGGCAGCCCCGCGTTGCGCTGGAACTCCGCCATCGCCCGCGTGGTGGCGTCCCCGAAGATGCCGTCGACGCGACCGGTGTCGAACCCGAGCGTGCACAGACGCTGCTGCAACTCGGCCACGTCGTCACCCCGCAGCATGGGGGTCCGGCGGTACAAGAAGCGGTCACCCAGCCGAAAACCGGCCTCGACCAGGGTGTTCCAGGTCTGGGGGCCGCAGACGCCGTCGACGCGCAGGCCCCGCAGCCGCTGGAAGGCCTCGACGGCGGCCCGCGTCGCCGGCCCGAAGATGCCGTCGGCGTCGACGGGCCCCCCGGGCACCAAGGCGGCGAGGCGGTACTGGACGTCGGAGACCGCGTCGCCGCGGTCGCCGAAGCTCAGAGGTAGCTCGATATCTCCTCGAGCAACGCGCCCTTGGGCTTGGCCCCGATGATCTTCGTCTGGGGCTCGCCGTCCTTGAACAGGATCAGGGTCGGGATGCTCATCACGTCGTAGCGACGGCTCACGTCGAGGCTGTCGTCCACGTTCAACTTCGCGATCTCGATCTTCCCCGCGTGCTCCTCGGCGATCTCCTCGAGGACCGGGGAGATCATCTTGCACGGGCCACACCATTCCGCCCAGAAGTCCACCAGCACGGGGACGTCCGCGGCCTTGACATGCTCGTCAAAGGTAGCGTCGGTCAGGGTCACAATCTTCTCGCTCATGGCATCTCCTTCTCGGGGGGTGCAACGCCGCACCGCCCGGATCTGTTCCCCGCTATTCGCCGCGCTCCTCCAACCACCGCTCGGCGTCGATGGCGGCCATGCAACCCGACCCCGCCGCCGTCACCGCCTGGCGGTAGTAGTGGTCCTGGACGTCGCCGCACGCGAAGACGCCGTCCACGCTGGTGCGGGTCGTGCCGCCGAACGTCTTCACGTAGCCATTGTCCTCGAGCTCGATCTGCCCCTTGAACAGCGAGCTGTTGGGTTCGTGGCCGATGGCCACGAAGAGGCCACTGATGGCCAACTCCGACTCGCTCCCGTCGACCGTGTCCCGGAGCCGGACCCCGCTGACCTTCGTGTCGCCGAGGACGTCGGTGACGACGCTGTTCCAGCGGAATTCGATCTTCGGGTTGGCCATGGCGCGTTCCCGCATGATCTTGGACGCCCGCAGCTCGTCGCGGCGGTGCACGACGACCACCTTGGAGGCGAAGCGGGTCAGGAAGAGCGCCTCCTCCATGGCCGAGTCGCCGCCGCCCACGACGGCGATGTCGTGGCCCCGGAAGAAGAACCCGTCGCAGGTGGCGCACGTCGACACCCCGTAGCCGAGCAGCCGGTCCTCGTTCGGCACCTCGAGCATGAGCGAGCGGGCTCCGGTGGCGATGATGAGCGTGTCGGCCAGCACGGTCGGCTCGTCGGCCTGCGGGTCGCCGACCCAGACTTCGAAGGGCCACGGGGTCACCTCGATGCGGCTGGCCTTGGCCGTGCGCAGTTCGGCGTCGAAACGCGCCGCTTGGGCGCGCATGATGCCCATCAGCTCGGGCCCCAGGATCCCGTCGACGAAGCCGGGGTAGTTCTCCACGTCGGTGGTCAGCATCAGCTGGCCCCCCGGCTGGTCGCTGGTCGACGACGGCTCGCCCTCGAGGACCAGCGGCTGGAGCTGAGCCCGCGCCGTGTAGAGGGCCGCGGTCAGGCCCGCGGGGCCGCTCCCGATGATGACGACCTTGCGCCGTTCAGGCATCCGGCGGCACGCCCCGGCGCGCGTACAGGACGGCGCCGACGGCGCAGAAGATCACCCCGAGGACGATGTAGGAAGCCCAGATCCGGTGGCCGGCGATCGTCGTGATGCGGATGAAGGCGACACAGAACAGGACGAGGACGGTGATGGAGACCACCGCGATGATGACGCCGAACACCACGCCCCGTGCGGCCACCACCGCCGGGCGCACCGCCTTGTCGTTGACCGTGGCGACGACGGTGTCGATCGTGTCGAGCGCACGGGTGGACAGCGCGTCGGAATGGTCGTTGTCTGCCACAGCGTGAGACTACCCGGCGCTCCCTGCACCACCGGCTCCGGACGACGGGCGCACGATGTAGCACACGCCCACCGTGTTCGGGCCGGCGTGCGTGCCCACCACCGGGCCGAGCTCGACGGGG
>Ga0306924_10007331_pt1 | contig 11065 bp, 6 predicted proteins | sample sta12Can44000111_FD_203756 | JGI IMG/M metagenome (GOLD analysis project Ga0306924, IMG submission 203756) | Lab enrichment of tropical soil microbial communities from Luquillo Experimental Forest, Puerto Rico - statanox.12C.anox.44.000.111 (v2)... | ecosystem: Environmental > Terrestrial > Soil...
CAAGTTTTTGATTCCGCGCGGATGTTATTGAATAACCCTGCGCCTGCCCATCTATTTCACTTAGGCCAATAGTCGGAAAGGCTCACTTGGCGGCCATTTCGCCGTGCGAGGGCATGGGCTTCTTCGACGCGCGGCGGTCGGCCAGATTGCGCACCACCATGTAGAAGATCGGCGTGAAGACCAGCCCGAACAGCGTTACGCCGATCATGCCGAAGAATACGGCCACGCCGACCGCCTGCCGCATTTCCGAGCCGGAGCCGGTGGACACCACCAGCGGCAGCACGCCGAGAATGAAGGCGAACGAGGTCATCAGGATCGGCCTCAGGCGCAACCGGCAGGCCTCGATCACGGCCTCGAGCCGCTCGCGGCCCTCGAGCTCGATGTCGCGCGCGAATTCGACGATCAGGATGGCATTCTTCGCCGCGAGCCCAACCAGCACCACGAAGCCGATCTGGGTCAGTATGTTGACGTCCTGCCCCATGATGCGCACCCCGACGGTGGCGGCGAGCAGGCACATCGGCACGATCAGGATGACGGCAAACGGCAGGCTCCAACTGCCGTATTGCGCGGCCAGCACGAGGTAGACGAACAGCACGCAGATCGGAAACACGAACAGACCCGTATTGCCGCCGGTGACCTGCTGATAGGAGAGGTCGGTCCATTCATAGGAGAAGCCGCTCGGCAGCGTCTCGTCGGCGAGCCGCTTCATCGTGGCGATCGCGGTCGCCGAGCTCGTTCCCGGCAGCCCCTCGCCCTGCAGTTCGGCCGCGGGATAGAGATTGTAGCGCGCCACGCGATCCGGCCCCGAGGTGTCGCGGAAATCCACGACGCTGCCGAGCATTACCATGTCGCCATTGGCGTTGCGCGTACGCAGCCGCGCAAGGTCGGCAGTTTCCTTGCGGAAGCGCAAGTCGGCCTGCGCCGTGACGTGATAGGTGCGGCCGAGGATGTTGAAGTCGTTGACATAGGTCGAGCCGAAATAGGTCTCGATGGCGTCGGTGACGTTCTGGATCGGCACGCCCAGTTTCTGTGCCTTGATGCGGTCGATATCGACGAACACTTGCGGCGTATTGGCGCTGAATGGCGAGAACACCGAGGTGAGCCCGGGCGCTTTCCGCGCCGCCGCAACCAGCTCGTCCGTCGCCGCCGCGAGCAGCTCCGGCCCGCGCCCCTGACGGTCCTGGATCCGCATGGTGAAGCCGCCGCCGGTGCCGATGCCCGGGATCGGCGGCGGCGGAATGACGATGATAAATGCGCCTTCAATGGCAGCGAGCCGCTTGCGCAACTCGTTCGTGATCACCTGTGCGTTCAGCCCCTTCTTCAACCGCACTTCCGGCTCATCGAACACAGGGAAAAGCGCCGCCGAGTTGCTGGCCTGGGTGCGGGTCGCTCCCGACAGGCCCGCAAAGACCGCGATGTGGGAGATGCCGGGCGTATCGAGCGCGATGCTTTCAATCCTGCGAACGATCTCGGTGGTCCGCGCCAGCGAGGCCGCGCCCGGCAATTGCGCGGATATGATCACGTAGCCGCGATCCTGCGCCGGAATATAGCCCTGCGGCGTGGTGGCAATCAGCCATCCGGCACTGCAGATCAGCACGACATAGATCACGAGCATCACTGCGCGGTGCTGGATCACGAAATTGGCGACATCGGCATAGGAACGGGACGCCCAGTCGAAGCCGCGGTTGAAGACGCCGACGAAGGCCTCCCAGGCGCGGGCTATCAGATTCCATGCCGCGGGCGGCCGTTTTTCCTGATGCGGAACGAGGATCTGGGAAGCCAGCGCCGGCGACAGCGTCAGCGAGCAGAAGCAGGAGATTGCGGTTGCGACTGCGATGGTGACCGCGAACTGCTGAAAGAACTGCCCGGTGATGCCGCCGAGAAACGCGGTCGGCACGAACACCGCACACAAGACCAGCGCGATCGAGACCAGCGCGCCGCCGACCTCCTCCATCGTCTTCAGCGCGGCATCCCGCCTGCTCATGCCATGTTCGAGATGCCGCTCGACATTTTCGACGACGACGATGGCGTCGTCGACGACGATGCCGACCGCGAGCACGAGACCGAACAGCGTGAGATTGTTGATGGCATAGCCGAGCGCCGCCATCGCCGCAAACGTGCCGACCAGCGACACCGGGATCGCCGCGATCGGGATGATCGCCGGGCGCCAGCCCTGCAGGAACACCAGCACCACGATGACGACGAGGGCCATCGCTTCATAGATGGTCTTGATCAGCTCGCTGATCGACTGCCGGATGAACTCGGTCGGATTGTAGCCGATGTCGTAGTCAAGCCCCTTCGGAAAGCCGGCCTTCAGCCTGGCCATGGTGGTGGAGATGCCCTTCGCGGTCGCAAGCGCATTCGATCCGGGACGCTGGGTCACCAGCATCGCGACCGCGGTCTTCCGCAGCTCGAAGCTGTTGGTGGAATAGTCGAGCGCACCGAGCTCGACCCGCGCCACGTCGCGCAGCCGCACCGTGCGGCCCTCTTCGCCGGCCTTGACGACGATGTCCTCGAACTGGGCGACGTCCTTCAGGCGGCCGGTGAACGTCAGGTTGGGCTGGAAGGCGCGGTCGGAGATCGGCGGGCTTGCAAGCTGGCCGCCGGTGATCTGCAGGTTTTGCGCCCGGATCGCGGCGATGACGTCGCTCGCCGTCAGGCCGAGCGTCGCAATCTTGTCGGGATCGAGCCACAACCGCATCGAGTAGTCGCGCGCGCCAAAAATCTGGATATCGCCGATACCGTCCAGCCGCAGCAGTTGGTCGCGCACCTGCAACAGCGCGTAGTTGGAGATATAGAGCTGGTCGAGCGAGTCGTCCGGCGACAGCATGAACACGACCATCAGAATGTCGGGCGAGTTCTTGCGCGTGACGACGCCGTTGCGTTGCACTTCGTCGGGCAGTTGCGGGGTCGCGATCGCGACGCGGTTCTGGACCAGCACCTGCGCCTTGTCGAGATCGGTGCCGAGCTTGAAGGTGATCGTGATCGTGAGCTGGCCGTTCGAGGTTGCCTGGCTGTACATGTACAGCATGTCCTCGACACCGTTGATTTGCTGTTCGATGGGAGCCGCAACCGTATCGGAAATGGTCTGCGCCGAGGCGCCCGGATATTGCGCCGTGACCACGACCGTCGGCGGCACCACTTCCGGATATTCCGAGACCGGCAGCGTGGTGTAGGCGAGCGCGCCCACGATCAGCAGCACGATGGACAGGACCATTGCCAGGATGGGCTGATTGACGGAAAGCCGGCCGAGATTCATGACTTGCTGCCGCCGATCGTGCCCGCGCGCGGGTTCACCTTGGCACCGACGCGGGCGCGCTGAATGCCGTCGATGATCACCTTGTCTTCGGCCTGCAGGCCCTCGCGGACCACGCGCAGCCCCTCGTCGAGCGGACCGAGCACGACCGGCCTCGCTTCGACCGTGTCGTCATCCTTGATCACGAACACGATCTTGCGCGACTGATCGGTCGCGACCGCAGTATCCGGGATCAACAACGCCTCGTAGGGCGAGCTGCCGATCAGCCTGACGCGGCCGAACTGGCCCGGCAGAATCGAAAGGTCGTGGTTCGGAATAACGGCGCGGCTGCGCAGCGTTGCCGTGGACACGTCGAGCCGGTTGTCGATGAAATCCATGCGTCCCTCATGCGAGGGCTTTATCTCGCCGGTCAGCGCGACCTGCACGGGATTGGGCGTATCGCGCGAGCTTGGACGCTTGCCCTCGAACCAGAGCTTGTTGTTCTTCAGGTAAGTCGCCTCGTCCACGTCGAAATAGATGTAGATCGGATCGAGCGACACGATGGTGGTGAGCAGTGTTGACGTGCCGGTGTCGCTGCCGGACACGAGATTGCCGACGCTGACGAGATGGCGGCTGACGCGGCCGCTGATCGGCGCCGGCACATGGGTGAACTCGACATTGAGCTGGGCCGCCTTCAGCGCGCCTTCGGCCACGATCTCGGCGGCGTGCGCGGCCTGCAGCGCCTGGCGGCGCTGATCGACGACCTGTTCGGAGACTGCGCTGGTCTGGACCAGGTTCAGGCCGCGGTCGAGCTCGCGCTTGGCAAGCTCCACCTTGGCACGCGCGTCCGCAAGCTGGCCGTCGGCTTGCGCGGCGACTGCTTCGAACGGGCGGGAGTCGATCAGGTAAAGCAGGTCGCCGGCGTGAACCATGTCGCCGTCCTTGAATTCGACGTTGGTGACGAACCCGCCGACCCGCGCGCGAACCTGAACCTCTTCGATCGCATCGAACCGCCCGGTGAACTCGTCCCAATCGGTCACCGTGCGCTTCACCGGTTGCGCGACCGTGACCGCCGGCGCCGCGGCGGCCGCCTGCGGCGGTTTTTGATCGCAGCCTGCGAGCACGACCGTCAGAACGATCAAGGGCGCGATGCCGGCAAAGCGGCGAACGCCGGCGGTTTGGTTGAAAAGCTCCGATGGGTCTGTCGCGCTCAAGGAGATCTCCTCTGCACCACACAAGCGACAGGGCGGGCGCCCTGCGGTTCGGAACGAACAAGATGAGACCTGCCGGCGTCCGGTTCAAGACCGGGCTGGTCTCGCCGGTCTTTCCATATATCGGGTTTGTGGCGCAAATTTTTTGCCGCCGGGCCGACGATGATGGGATAATCGCACTGAGGGCGATACTGCCCTGATGGGCAGCTTGCATTGTGCGGCCGCGCATGAGGCCGCCGCCGTTCCCGGTCTATGCTTTGCGATGTTCCCTTTTCCAAATCATGCGCTCGGAGGTCAGCCATGGACGCGCTTTCCACCCGCCACGGGTTCCCTTCGGAGAAAGCCCGCGATCGCGGCCCGGCCTATCTCGCAGCCGATTGCTCAGAGCATAATTTTTACGCAATCGATCGGGGCCTCCGCGATCTGCTGCCGCTTTATCTCGCGCCACGGGATTTTCGCGCGCTGGAGCCGCACTTCGATCGCCTGGGCAGGCTTGCCGGCGGTCGGCTCGACGAGCTCGCGCGCATCGCCGACAAGCATCCGCCGGTGTTGAACCCGCGCGACCGCTTCGGCCGCGACGAGGACTGGATCGATTACCATCCCTCCTATCGCGAGATGGAAACAATCGCGTTCGGCGATTTCCAGTTCCATGCCATGAGCCACCGCGCGGGCACGCTCGGCATGGATCGTCCGCTGCCGGCGGTCGCCAAATATGCCCTGCAATATCTGTTCGTGCAGTCCGAGTTCGGGCTGATGTGCCCGATCAGCGTCACCGACACGTCGATCCATCTCATCCGCAAATTCGCCGATCAGGAGCTCAAGGACTATCTCCTGCCGAAAATGCTGTCCGGCGACGTCGCCACCATGTGGAAAGGCACGCAGTTCATGACCGAGCGCGCCGGCGGCTCCGATGTCGGAGCCATCGAGACGATGGCGCGCCACGAGGATGGCGAGTGGCGGCTCTATGGCGACAAATGGTTCTGCTCCCACGCCGATGCCGATGTGGCGCTGCTGCTGGCATGCCCGGAAGGCGCGCCGACGGGCACGGCGGGGCTCGCGCTGTTCGCGCTGCCGCGCCGGCTCAAGGACGGAAGCCGCAACGCCTTTCGCATCGTGCGCCTGAAAGACAAGTTGGGAACCCGCTCGATGGCAAGCGGCGAAATCCTGCTGGAGGGCGCCGTCGCCTATCTGGTGGGCGACGCCAGGGCCGGCCTGAAGCAGATGATGGAGCAGGTCAACCTGTCGCGGCTGTCGCATGGCGTGCGCGCGGCCGCGATGATGCGGCGCTGCCTCAACGAAGCGATGGTCAGCGCGCAAAGCCGCATCGCGTTCGGCAAAACGATCATCGAATATCCCCTGCTGCGCCGCCAGCTTCTCAAGATCACGCTGCCGGCCGAACAGTCACTCTCGATGTTTCTGTTTGCGGCACACGCGATGGACCGCGCCAATGCCGGCGACAACGACGCCGCGCTGCGTTTGCGCATCCTCACGCCGCTGCTCAAATTTCGTGCCTGCCGCGACAATATCCCGGTTGCCACCGGCGCCATGGAAGTGCGCGGCGGCAACGGCTATATCGAGGAATGGGTCAATGCGCGGCTGATCCGCGATGCCCATATCGGCGTGCTCTGGGAAGGGACATCCAATATCAACGCGCTCGACATCGTCACGCGCGCGGTCGGAAGAAGCCGCGCGCACCGCGCGCTTGCTGCGGAACTCGACAAATTGCTCGGTGAAGCAGAGACGATCCCCGCGGGCTTCCGCAACCGGCTGCGCGACAGGCTCGAGAGCGCGCTTGATTTCGCCGAGCGCGTCGCAGCGGAGCCGGCGCTGGAAGCGAACGCGCGCGCTGCGGCGAGCGCGCTTTATCACGCAACGAGCGCCGTCGTGATGACGTGGGAAGCAAGCCGGCCGGGCAACGACGCCCGGCGCGCGCTCCTCGCACGCCTCGTGCTCGACATGAAGCTGAGCGCAAAGGATCCGCTTCAGCCGAGCCGGCGCGATTGGGAGCGCGAAGGTGCGGAGCTGATCTTTGCCGGGCGCAAAATCGCTCTTGCTGAGCTCGCCGGATTGCTGGACGGCTGATCAGCCGGACTCGCGCAACACCAATTCGAAGCCGAGATCCACGCGGCGCGGCCCATCGCGCGTGAGCATCAGCTTTGCCGCCGTTCTGCCGATGGCATCGCCGTGCACGCGGATGGTCGAAAGTCTCGGCGCGATCAGCCGTCCCATTTCGAGGTCGCCGAGCCCGACCACGGCCACCGGTTGCGCGGCCGCCGGACCGTCGCGCAGCAAACCGGCATTGCGCAGCCCGGACAAAAATCCGATGGCGTGCGCATCGTTGGCGGCGAACACAGCATCCACGCCCGGCAACTCCGCAAGCGCGGCGAGGCTGCCCGATGCATTGCGCTCCAGTACGAGGCGGCGCGGCGCTCGTAACCCCGCACGCAGCACCGTCTCGCTAAATCCATTCCAGCGTCGCGTCGCGCGCGGATCGTCGCCGCCGATGAAAGCGAGGTGTTGCCGTCCTTGTGCGACCAGATGCTTTGCGACCGCAACGCCGGCTGCGAAATTGTCGAAGCCTGCGACCGCATCGATCGGCTCGGCGGGCAGTTCCCAGGTCTCCACCACAGGGATACTTGCGCGCCGCAACAGCCACGCGCCGTCCTCGGTCGCCGGCGATCCCACCATGACGATCGCCTCCGGCCGGCGCGACAAAAGCGCGGACAGCATGTGGTCCTCGCGCGCGGCGTCGTAGCGCGATTGCGCCAGGATCACTGCATAGCCGAGCGGCTCCAGCTCGTCGGACAAGCCCTGTACGGTGTCGGCAAAAATCGAATTCGCGATGGTCGGCACCAGCACGCCGACCGACTTGGTGCGTGCACCAGCGAGAGCGCCGGCGATCTGGTTCGGCACATAGCCCAACTGTCGCATCGCCGCCTCGACCCGGGCGCGGGTCTGCGGCGCAACCAATTCGGGCAGCCGCACCACGCGGCTCACGGTGATGGCGGAAACACCGGCAAGCTCTGCAACGGCAGAGAGGGTCGGGGTCGGCTGCAGCAGGGGTTCCGGAGGCGGCATCGTTTGGCTCGAAAGGGTCTCGATACACCAAAGCGCTTGCGGGCGCATGGTGATAGCGCTAACATCACAAATGTTAGCGCTATCATATACGAAAATAACGGGATGCGGAGTGCTCAATGATTTCTGAAGCGGATGTCGCGGCCTATCGGCGGGACGGCGTGATCGTGGTTCCGGAGGTCGTGGATCGCGAAACGTTAACGCGGGTGCGACAGGTGATCGCCGAGCTTGTTGCCGGCGCAGCCGAGGTGTCCGAGCACACTGACGTCTACGATTTGGAACCAAGCCACACCCGCGAAAATCCGCGCGTGCGCCGGATCAAGACGCCGCACAAGGTGCATCCGATCTTCAACGAGATCGTCCGCAGCCAGAAGGTGATCGACATCCTGACAAAGCTGATCGGCCCGGGGCTCAGGCTGCACGGCTCGAAGCTGAACATGAAGTCGGCGCATTACGGCTCACCCGTGGAGTGGCATCAGGACTGGGCCTTCTATCCGCACACCAATGACGACGTGCTCGCGATCGGCGTGCTGCTGGACGATTGCGACCTCGAGAACGGTCCGATGCTGGTGACGCCGGGCACGCACACCCGCGAGGTCTGGAATCACCATGGCGAGGACGGTTATTTTGCCGGCCTGATCGATCCCGACCTGATCCGCGACGAGATCGCGCGCGCCGTACCCTGCATCGGCAAGGCGGGCAGCATGTCGTTCCATCATGTCCGAGCGCTGCACGGCTCGGCGCTCAACACCTCGAACCGTCCGCGCAACCTGCTGCTCTATGAAGTCGCGGCCAGCGACGCCTGGCCTTTGATGGGCGTGAAGGACTTCGACGAGTTCAACAGCCGCCTTTTGACCGGCGAGATCATCATCACGCCGCGGGTCACCGAGGTGCCGGTGAGGATGCCGCTGCCGCCGGCACAGCATCAGGGCTCGATCTACGAAAACCAGTCGGCGGCGAAGAAGTCGTACTTCACCAGGGCCGCTTGATGGGGCAAGCCGCGCGGCCCGCGAAAGCGGGCTGCACATCGTCGCCTTCGAAGATCAATCAGACAAAACAATGACAACAAATCCTACAGGGGGAAACCATGACGGAGATTTCAGCCGATAAAGCCGGCCAATCACGGTTGCGTGTGATTTTCGCGGCCTGCATCGGTTCCGCGCTGGAGTGGTACGACTTCTTTCTCTACGGCACCGCGGCCGCGCTGGTGTTCGGCGAGTTGTTTTTCCCGAAGAGCGATCCAATGATCGGCACGCTGCTCGCGTTCCTGACTTTTGGCGTCGGCTTTGTCGTGCGGCCGCTCGGCGGCATTCTGTTCGGCATTTTGGGCGACCGCTTCGGCCGCAAGCCCGTGCTGGTGGCGACGCTGCTCATGATCGGCATCGGCACGACAGCGATCGGATGTCTGCCGACCTATGCCCAGATCGGCTACTGGGCGCCGCTGCTCCTGGTCGCGATGCGGGTGATCCAGGGGTTGGGCGCAGGCGCCGAATATGGCGGCGCGGTGATCTATCTGGTCGAGAACGCGCCGGCGCATCGGCGCGGCTTCTGGGGCAGCTTTGCGCCGCTCGGCGTCTCCATCGGCAATCTGCTTGCGGCTGGCGCCTTTGCGCTGGTGACACCCTTGCCGCGTGAAGCCCTGATGTCGTGGGGCTGGCGGCTGCCGTTCCTCGCAAGTTTCCTGTTGATCCTGGTCGGTATCTTCGTCCGCCTGCGGGTAACGGAAACTCCCGTCTATACCGAAGCCGTGGTTGCGCGCGGCAAGGTGGAGCAGAACCCGGCGATGGAAGCGCTGCGCCGTCATCCGCGCAACTTCATGGTCGTGCTCGGCGCGCGCCTTGCCGAGAACGGCCTCGGCTATTTGTTCCCGGTGTTCGGCCTGAGCTACGTCATCACCACACTCGGCGTTCCCAAATCCGATGCGTTGAGCGCGCTGATGCTCGCCTTCTTCATCGAACTGTTTGCCATCGTCGGCTTTGCCTCGCTCTCCGACCGGGTCGGTCGGCGCCCGGTCTACCTGTTCGGCGCACTGGCCGGCGTGGCCTTCGCCTTCCCGTTCTTCCTGATGGTCGGCACCAAGCAGTGGATCTGGATCGCGCTGGCTTTCATCATCGCGCGCGCCGTGGTGACGGCCGCGATGTTCGGCCCGCAGGCTGCGTATTTTGCAGAGCTGTTCCCGCCGCAGCGGCGCTTTGCCGGCTTTGCGTTCGCCCGCGAGCTTGGCTCGCTGCTCGCCGGCGGACCTGCGCCCTTCCTTGCCGCTTACCTCGTGGCGGTGTCCGGAAGCTGGTGGCCGGTCGCCTGCTATGCGGTGTTGCTGTCCGGCCTGACCGCAATCGCGATCTGGGCGGGTCCCGAAACTTATGCCGAGGACATCGCGGCCAACGAGAACGCGGATGCTTCGATGCCCGCAGGAATCGCACCGGCGCGGGCCTGACGCATCGGCGAAGTTGCGGGCAGACGCCGCACGAGCCCGCAAGCGCTTGCGGGCTCTGACCTGTTCGGCTGCGACCAACCGGTATGCCGATGCGCGCCATCTTCGGGCATGACGCGACCAATTTCCTTCGCTAGTCTGGCCTCAAAAGCAAAACCAATTTACCGGGAGGACAAGCGTGCACAGAGGACGTGTCGTCTTCGGCGCCATGGACGAGGTCGTGTTCGGTGAGGCGGCGGCTGCCGCGCTCGTCGCCCAGATGGACCGGCTCTCCGCCTCGCGCGCCTTCCTGATGGTCTCCGGCACGCTGAACCGGCAGACCGACGAGATCGAAAAAATTCGCGATGCGCTGGCGGCACGTTTCGCCGGCCTGTTCGATGCGATGCCGCAGCACACCCCGCGCGAGGCCGTGATCGCGGCAACCGATGCGGCGCGCGCTGCAAGAGCCGATCTCATCGTCACCGTCGGCGGCGGCTCGATCACCGACGGCGCCAAGGCGGTGCAGCTCTGCCTCGCCAATGACATCCGAACGGTCGCGGACATCGACAGGATCCGCGCCGTCAAGGGCGCGGTGCCGACGATCAACGCGCCGTCCGTGCGCCAGATCAGCGTGCCCACGACGATCGCCGGCGGCGAGTTTTCGTCGATCGCCGGCGTCACCAATCAGCAAACCCATGTGAAGGAAATGCTGGCCCACCGGCTCGCCATGCCGCGCGCGGTGATTCTCGACCCCGCTATCACCCTGCACACGCCGGAATGGCTGTTTTTGTCGACGGGTATTCGCGCGGTCGACCATTGCGTCGAAGGCCTTTGCTCGCGCGAGGCGCATCCCTATGCCGATGCGCAGGCCTTGAAGGGACTGGCGCTGCTCGCGCAGGGTCTGCCGCGGGTGAAGGCCGACCCGCACGATCTCGACGCGCGGATGGACTGCCAGATCGGGACCTGGCTCTCGGTCGGGCCGCTTGCGTCAGGCGTGCCAATGGGTGCGAGCCACGGCATCGGCTACGTGCTGGGCGCGGCCTACGGCGTGCCGCATGGCTATACGTCCTGCGTGATGCTGCCGTCGGTGATGCGCTGGAACAGAAGCGCGAACGGCGAACGGCAGGCACT
>Ga0306924_10007332_pt1 | contig 11065 bp, 10 predicted proteins | sample sta12Can44000111_FD_203756 | JGI IMG/M metagenome (GOLD analysis project Ga0306924, IMG submission 203756) | Lab enrichment of tropical soil microbial communities from Luquillo Experimental Forest, Puerto Rico - statanox.12C.anox.44.000.111 (v2)... | ecosystem: Environmental > Terrestrial >...
CCGCCCGCGCGGCGCCAGGCAAGCACCTGGCTGGCCACGAAAGCCAGCCAGAACACCGCCAGCACCGGCAAGATGATCGCCTCGATCGAGCCCAGCCACGCCGAGCTGCCCGCCGGGTCGTCCACCGCGCGCAGGTCGCCGCCGGGAACTAGGTGTATATCGCCCGCAGCGACGGCGCCGATCGTCACCGCGTAGATGCTCACAGGCCAGCCCGCACCGACCACCAGGTAGCCCCACAGCACCGGCCGCCACCGGCGTGAGGGCAGTCGGCCATCCGGGAACAGCAGGATCACCAGCGGGAGCGTCAGGAACAGCCACACCCAGGCCGGGCCGAGGACCACGCCAACCACCGCCAGTGGCAGGTGATGACCCAGCCGGTAGCTGAGCCATGCGTAGTCCGTCGCGACACCGCTAACCAGTAGCAGCACCATCAGCGCGAGAAACATCCAGCCGAGTGGGTTACCGGGCTGACGCCGCGCCAGCACGAACCCGACGGGTACCAGTGGCAGCAGAGCGATAGCGGCCGCGAGATTCACGCCGACGCCGTTCCCCGCCCACCGGGTCGCCTGATCCAGCGGCACCTTGGCGGCAAACAGCACAACGATCAGCACGAGAAGCGACCATGCGGCCACCCGAGCCGCCGGCCAGGAACGGTGCCCCGCCGTCCTGACGGTCACCGGCGCCTGACCCGCCTGCAGGCTGCGCGTCTCCCCCACAGAGCGCAACGTTACGCCCGGATCGTTCCGGGAACGTTACCGCTCAGCTTGGTCCGCCGCGGCATTTGACCGCCACCCCGCGGGATCCCCGGGGAAGCCGAATCCGGCTCCCAGGCCTGCCAGGATTACCGGCGTGAGCGCCATCACGGCCGGGCGCGGCGAACGCTTCTGGACCAGGGCCACCCAGCGTGCCGCGGCCCTGACCCTCATTGCCGCGGGCATCTTCGCGCTCTGGTACCGCCACACCTACAACGTGTGGCCAGGGCAGGGCGCCTCGGCCCGGGTGCACTGGTGCGGGCGAGACTATGAGTCCTTCGGTGGCCCGCCACAGACCCAGCGGCAGATCTCCTCGCGGGAACACTTTCTGATCCGCCCCGTCGGCCGGTACCCGCCGCTGGCGCTGTCACGCCACCAGTTGTTCGCCGCGGTGGTCATCGGCGGACCGAGCACATCTGTCAGCCCACCGCCACTGTGCGCAATGGTGGTCTACCTGCGCACCGGCCCAGACCAGTACCGGGCCTACAGCCTGGAGGGCGGCCCGTGACGCCCCTAAGCCGTGCTTGTATCGCCGCCCAGACCTGGTTGGGCCTGGCCAGGTGGACCAGCAGGGTGTCGCCGTCGAGCGCGAAATGGGTGGGGTTGACGTGCGGGGCACCATTGCCTGGGTCGTTGACGGCGAGCTGGCCGAAATCGTGCCCGGCTGGCCAGTCGCGCCACTCGGTTTCGCTGCTGGCGGCGTCCCAGGGGTGGATCAGCATGTGCGTGCTCTCCCGTTAGTGTGGGGCTGATCTGCGGCGATCAGCCTGCTAGCAATAGCGGCCTGAGGGCTCAGCCGCATCAGGGAGCTGGCAAGGTCGTTTCCCGCCCGGGCCAGGCCATTGCCTCCGGCGGTGGCGAGCCCGTCGATGATAAATACGGCGTTCGTGGTGGCCGGCGTGATCCGGGTTCGGGTGCATTGCCGCCAGTTCCACTGGCGGCAGGTGACGCCAGCGTCGTCACGCCAGATCACTTCGCCTGGCTTGGGATGCTCGATGGCCGGCTCACCATGCGCGACCGTGCCGAAGTCCTCGTGGCCGGCCGCCCGGACCAGCCGGGCCGGGCCCTGGTACTGGTCCAGGTCCTCGCCGCCAACGGGCACTAGGTTCGCGATCGAGACCGCGTTGTAGGCGTCGGTGAGGCGGTCGATCCGGGGCAGCCCGGTGTCCAGACGGCGCAGCAGCGCCTCGACGCTCGGCCTGGTGCGCTGCGGCTTGGCACCGAACGCCCGGTAAGCGGTGCGCCAGTCGGCGACCTGAGGCACGTCTTCGGGCGCCCGGCCATCGAGCGCGATCCGTGCAAGGATCTCGGCTCGCGCCAGCAGCCCGTCGCTGATCTCGTCGGGCAGCCCCGGCTGGAGGCGCTCGGCCACCATCATCAGCACGCAGTAGTCCGGTCGCAGATCGAGCACCTCGCGGGACACGGTGACGGCCGCAAGAAAAGCGCGCGCCTGCTCACTCACGTCGGCCGTAGTCAACCGTGTGATCACCGGCCCGCACCCCCGCCGACACCCGGCTCGAACACCGTCAGGGCGAAACGCGCCAGCTGGCCCGGGTCGGCGTTCACGTATTCGTGGGCCAGGTCACCGGCGAACGAAGCCGAATCTCCCTTGCCGAGTGCCTCGGCGTGCTTGCCCACTCTGAGCTCAAGCTGGCCGTCGAGGACGAGCAGCAACTCGCGCGTTCCCTCCGTGTGCGCCTCGCTGGAGTGACTCTCGCCCGGCCCGAGCGTCCAGTCCCACAGCTCGGTGACGCCCGGCGGCTCAGTTCCGGCGACAAGTACGGCCTGCCCGCCGGCCTCCCCCCGCCACAGCACCGGGGCAGCACCCGCCCGGGTCACCCGCAGCCTGGCCGAGCGGTCCAGATTGACCAGCGCGGGCAGCCCTATGCCGAGCGCGTCACTGATGCGAAGCAGCGTCGTGATGCTGGGATTAGCCGAGCCCTGCTCGATGCTGACCAGCATTCTGCGGCTCACGCCGGAGCGCTCGGCCAGCTGGTCCAGGGTCCAGCCCCGGCTGCCGCGTCCCTGCCGGACCCGGCCGCCGATCGCCCGGGCGATGCTGTCCGTCCCGGCGCCCGCCTCCAAATCTGACTGCCTCATATAGTGCATTATACTGCACTATGAAGAGACAGGAGAACTCATGACAGCCGATGACCAGCCGACAGCGATTGCTGGCCTGCGCCCCGAAACGGCGGTCATATGTGCCGGCCGCCCGAGCCGGGCGGGCAGCAGCCCGCTCAATACTCCCGTGGTACTGGCGGCTAACTTCCACGCAGGCAGCACGGCGGCAGCAGGCATGGACGAGGGCATCCGCTCCTACGCACGGACCGACGCCACGCCGACCTGGGAGGCCCTGGAGACAGCCGTGGGCCAGGTGGAGGGCGGTCAGGCCGTGGCTTTCTCCTCCGGCATGGCCGCCGTCGCCGCCGTGCTCGACCTCGTGCCCGCCGGCGCGCGCATCGTTGCCCCGCAAGACTGCTACTTCGGGGTCGGCGAACTCCTGGCCGACGGCCAGCAGCAAGGGCGCTGGTCCATCGACCGCGTTGACCTGACCAACACCGCAAGCGTCCGGGCCGCCGCCGCCGGCGCGGACCTGCTCTGGCTGGAGACCCCCTCAAATCCGCTGCTCGGCATCGCTGACCTGCCCGCTCTATGCGCGGCCGGCCGCCGCGCCGGGGCAATCGTCGGCGTCGACAACACCTTCGCGACGCCACTGCGGCAACAGCCGCTAACTCTGGGCGCGGACGTGGTCGTGCACAGCGCCACCAAGTTCATTGGCGGCCATTCCGACCTGCTGTCAGGCATCGCCATCGCCCGCGACCAGGGCCTGGCCCAGCGCCTCCGCCAGCGCCGCGGCCTGACGGGCGCAACCCCCGGAGCCCTGGAGGCCTTCCTGGCACTGCGCGGCCTGCGCACTCTTGCCGTGCGGCTCGACCGCGGCGAGCGCAACGCCGGCGAACTAGCCCGCAGGCTCAGTGAACACCCTGCCGTCAACCGCGTGCGCTATCCCGGACTGCCCAGCGACCCCGGACACCGCACAGCCGCCGCGCAGATGACCGGCTTCGGGGCAGTGCTGGCCTTCGAAGTGGCCGATGCCCGCACAGCTGACCGCCTGCTCAACGCGCTGCACGTCATCATCTGCGCCACCAGCCTCGGCGGCGTCGAAAGCACCATCGAGCGGCGCAGCAAGCTCCCAGGACAGGGCCACGTCCCCCCCGGGCTGCTGCGCCTGAGCGTCGGCTGCGAGCACATCGATGACCTCTGGAATGACCTGAACACGGCGCTCGAACAAACTTCGCGACCGGAGAACCCGGCTTAGACCGGCTCTCAGCGGTCATCCAGACGATATTTCCCTGGTGAGCGCAGCTGGCTAGATCGCAGATTCAAGTTCCTCGAGGGCCTGCGTGGCTTGGGTGAGGGTGTACGCGAGGGCCCGGTCCCAGTCCATGCCGGCGCCGCGCGTGCGCAGTTCCTGCGCGCGCTCCTCGCCCAGAGCTTCCGTCACTCGCGAGCTGACCAGCCGGGCAAACCTCGACGACGGGACCGAATAGGCATCGGCGGCGCCCTGAACGATCGCGGCAGCATCAGCCCGGCTGGTAAGAAGGGCACCTGCGATCATGTACAGGACCGGGCCCATCCGCATCCGGCCGGCCCACTGGAGGCCGCGGATGGCACTGCGGCCGAGTTCGAGCGTGGCGGCGTGGTCGCCGACGAAAAACGCGATTGCGGTAGCCCAGACGAGCTCGATGCCGCTCTGGTAGCCGAGCGCCGTGCTAAGCTCGCGGCTTTCGCGCAGGCAGGCACGAGCCCGATCCGGGTCGGTGCCGGCGTCAGCCAGGCCCACGGCGAGCAGGCCGCTCACGATCAGGGCCGGGGCGCCGATCTGGCGGGCCAGCGCGAGCGCTTCGGTGGCGAGCGGGCGGGCCGCGGACGCGTTATCGATGAGCAGATGACATCCCGCGGCGATAGTGAGCTCCACAGAGGCGTCGGCCAGGTCGCCGCCGGCCCGCGCGATGCCGGCCGCCTGCTCGGCGAAGCGGGCAGCGTCGGCGAACGCGCCCGTAGTCGTCGCAATGTTGGTACGGGCAGAGCAGACGGTCGCTTCGATCCGCCAGTCCGGGGTGGCCTGGCGCGCGCTGGCCTCGGCCGCCCGGTGGCACAGCTCCTCGGCAACGGTCACATCCGCGCGGGTGGAGGCGAACAGGGCGCTGACCGCGAGAGCGAGCGGGTAGCCCGGATGTTCGGCCGCGCCGGGCAGCTCCAGCGCCGCTTCCCCGGCCAGCACCAGCGGGTACGTGCTCCGGACCTCGACCGGCGCGAACCCAGCCAGGATCGCAAAAGCTGTGCCCACGTTGCCGGTGCCGACCGCCCACGACCAGGCCGCGAGCAGGTTGTCCCGTTCGGCCCTCAGCCGCACCGCCCAGAACACCTCCTGGCTGGGGTCATGGGCCTGCCCGCGCACCTGGGCAAGAAGGCCCGCGTAGTAACTGGCGTGGCGGGCCCGCCACTGCTCGGTCTCCCCCGTCTGGCCGAGGTGTTCCTCGCCGTACTGGCGGATCGTCTCCAGCAGCCGGTAGCGGGTCTCAGACCCGTAATCCTCGGCTACCACCAGCGATCGCGCCACCAGGGCGGCCAGCAACTCGAACACCGTGTCCGGATCGATGCCGTCCCCACTGCAAACCGCCTCGGCGGCCGCCAGGGTGCAGCCGCCTGCGAACACCGCCAGCCGGGCCAGCAGCCGTTGCTCAGGCTCGGCGAGCAGCTGGAACGACCAGTCGATGGCCGCCCGCAGCGTCTGCTGACGTGCCACCGCCCCGCGACGGGCAGTGCCCAGGACCGCGAAGCTGTGCTCCAGCCGCCGGGCCAGCTCGGCCGGGGTCATCGCCGGTGTCCGCGCCGCCGCCAGTTCGATCGCCAGCGCGAGCCCGTCCAGCCGGCGAACCACCGCCGCCACGGCGGCCGCGTTCCCGGCGGTCAGCTGAAAATCGGGCTTGACCGCGGCCGCGCGCTCGGCGAACAGCCGCACCGCCTCCGCCTGTGTGATCACATCCATGCTGGCACCGGTGTCCGGCAACCCGAGCGAGGGCACCGGGACCAGCCGCTCCCCCTCGATCCCCAGGGCCTCGCGGCTGGTCGCCAGGATCGCCAGCCGCTCACACGACCGGGCCAGCGCGTCGGCCAGCGCGGCGGCTCCCTCGATCAGGTGCTCGCAGTTATCCAGCACCAGCAGCACCTGCTTGCTGCGCAAGGTCTCCACCAGCACGTCGCGAGTGCTCTGGCCGGCCCGGACAGTCAGGGAGAACACCGCGGCGACCGCTTCGTCCACCCTGATGGGCTCGCGGACCGGGGCCAGCTCACACAGCCATGCGCCATCAGCGAAACCGGGCGCCACCTGGACGGCGGTCTGCAGCGCCAGCCGCGTCTTGCCCACCCCGCCCACACCGGTCAGCGTGACCAGCCGCGCCTCGGTGAGCGCGGCCGCGGTCTGGTGGAGTTCACGCTCACGGCCGATGAACGAGCTCACCGGCACCGGCAGATTGCCACTGCGCTCGGTGACCGTGCGGATCGGCGGGAAGTCGGCCGGCAGATCGGCGTGGGTGAGCTGGTAGATCAGCTCGGGCTGGCTCAGATCGCGCAGCCGGAATTCCCCGAGTTTCTTAAGGCCAAAACCACTGCCCAGACCGTGGCCGGCCAGGTCATGCGTTTCCCGGGTGACCAGCACCTGCCCGCCGTGCCCGGCGGCTTTCACCCGGGCACAGCGGTTGATCGGCGCGTGGTCGACATAGTCACCCTCGTGCACATGCGCTTCCCCGGTGTGCACCCCCATCCGCACCCGCAGTACGGCATCCTCCGGCCACGCCTCGCCTGCCAGCCGGAGCTGGCAGGCGCCGGCCGCCTGCACCGCCGACACTGCGCTGGGGAAGACCGCGAAAAAGCTGTCCCCCTCCCCCCGGGAGGTCACCACCACTCCGCCATGCCCCTGGATCACGCTGGTAAGTAGCTGGTTGTGCCGTTCCAGCGCCACCTCCATCGCGTCCGGAACGCTCTCCCACAGCCGCGTCGACCCCTCGATGTCGGTCAGCAGGAACGTGACCGTCCCAGCGGGCAGCCCCGGCTGCCCCGGTGTACCCGCCCCCGCTGGCGCCGCGGCGCTGGCCACCACGCCCTCAAAGCTCTCACTCAGCAAGACGGCAAGGTCATCGGCCAGCAGCCGCTCCAGTTCCCGCGCCGTGGCGAACGTCCGGTACGACACGGTGCCCGCCGCCCGGATGCTGTCGATCATTGCCTTCAGCCCTGGCTCGATGTCCGGGGCCGGCCGTTTCAGATACAGCAGCATCGGCTTACCGCTGGCGAGCCGGAACTCATCCTCCAGCCCGGAGATATTCGTCCCCGGCGCCACCCACCCGTACCGCTGCCAGTAGATGCCGACAAACACCTGGCTCTGGTCCAGGTAGGACCGGTACATGGACCGGGGCGGATGCGGCCGGGCCCCGGACTCAAACCACACCGGGACCAGGTGCAGCCGCCGGACCGCGCGCCGCGCCGCAGCCCGCTCGGCGACCAGTTCCCCCAGCGAGGAGGAAATGAACACCCGGACCCGCTGGTCGGGCGTCAAGATCACATCCGTGTCCGCCATCACCTCCCAGGCTAGCCCGCGGCTGGTTGTCACGAAGATCACCGACGCTGGGCTGGCCGGCAGTGGCCCGGAAGCGATTCCTCGCATCCTTCGGGCCGAGGGGCGCGTGCATTGTGCCTGGTTGCCGGGCGGTCTTTGCCGCGGTCGCTTGACAGGCCTAGCGTTTGCTGCAGAGGTGTCATGGGATCTGGAAGGTCATCTGGCAGGCCGCGCGGTGACCTGACCGGCGCGGGTGAAGAACAGCGCGTCATGCCGCCGGCGCCCTGGCTGGATGTGACAAGAAACCAGAGGTGAGCACGCATGGCTCAGCAGGCAGCAGCCCCGCCATCCGCTCAGAAAGCTGAATCCCGCCAGGCCGGCCTGCAGCAGGCCAGCCTCGGCATACTGATGTTGCTGATCGTCCAATTCGCCCTGGGCATGGGCGTCAACCTGTACGTCACCCTGCCGGCCACCGGCCAGCCTCATCACGCCTCATGGTTCGGCAACGGCACCTGGCTGGCACTGCACGCCGCGATCGGCATGCTCCTGATCCTCGGCGCCCTCGCCATGCTCATCCGGGCGATCATGGCCAGGAACGTCACCCTCATCATCACCTCGGCAGCCGGGCTGGTGGCCATCTTGCTCGCCGCCTTCTTCGGATCCGGCTTCACCGACAAGCTCACCAACGGCTACTCCCTCGGCATGGCACTAGCCTTCGCGGCCGCGCTGGCCTGCTACGCCATCGGCCTGTTTGCCCTGAGGAGGCCACCCAGCAGGTCGTCATAACAGCAATGGAGGCAGAGATGGAATACCCCGTCACATTCTCCGTCGACTACCCCGACCGGCCGCTCAACCGGCTGACCACAGCTTTCCGCATCTTCCTGGTGATCCCGATCGCGATCGTGCTGTCCACCGTGTCCGGCTACGTCGTCTACTCCACCCCCGCCCACTACTACAGCGCCACCTATGTGCCCGCGCTGACCGGCGGCGTGCTGTTCTGGGCCCCGCTGCTGATGATCTTGTTCCGGCGCAAGTACCCGCGCTGGTGGTTCGACTGGAACCTCGAACTGCAGCGGTTCACCAACCGGGTAACGGTCTACCTGTCCCTGATGGACGACCGCTACCCCGCCACCGACGACCAACAGTCGGTTTTTCTGGACTACAGCTACCCCGACCAGCTGAACCGGTGGCTGCCACTGATCAAGTGGCTGCTGGCGATCCCGCACTACTTCGTGCTGTTCTTCCTCGACATCGCCTCGTTCTTCGTGGTGATCGCTGCCTGGTTCGCGATCTTGTTCACCGGCCGCTACCCCCACGGGATGTTCCGCTTCGTTGAGGGAGTCATCCGCTGGAATGTCCGGGTAACCGGCTATGCCCTGACCCTCGTCACCGATCGCTACCCGCCGTTCCGGCTGGCTGCCTAGGAGAGCCAGCCACGATAGGGCCGCAGCCAGCGGTGACTGGCTCGGCATGACCAGCAGGCACACCAGCAGCCGCCGGGAGTCCCGGGCTGGGAGACGCCCCAGTCCGGGGCGCTCGCTGCGCTTACGTCCTTCCCGGCCTGCCTGCTGAGTGAAGTGCCATTCACCGGCTTTGGCGGCAGAATCTCTGCATGGCTGGGCGATGGCGCGGAACCCCGATTGTGATCATCGGCAGTGGCGTTGCGGCCGGCAACGCCGCTGCGGCACTCCGGGAAGAGGGGTTTTCGGGGCCGGTGGTGCTGATCAGCCGCGAACCGGGTGTCCCCTTCGGCCGGCCGCCCCTGTCGAAGACCTACCTGCGGTCGGAGGAGGACCTCGGCGGCTGGTATGTCCGGCCGGCCGGCTGGTACGCCAAGCACGATGTCGAGCTTCGCAACGGAGCCACCGTGCGGGGCATCGATCCCGCCGCGCACACCATCACCCTGGACTCGGGCAGCGAACTCGCCTACCAGAAGGTTCTGATCGCCACCGGGGGGCGCAACCGGCGGCTCAGGCTCCCCGGGGCCGACCTGCCAGGGATTCACTACCTGCGCACGGTGGCCGAGTGCGACGCGATCAAGCGGGAGGCGAGACCGGGCCGGCGCGGGGTCGTCGTGGGCATGGGCTTCATCGGCTGCGAGGTGGCGTCCTCGCTGGCCCAGCTGGGAGTCCGGGTCACCGCGGCCTTCCCGGGCCGGGCCCCGCTGGCGAGGGTCCTGGGTAATGAGGTCGGCGCGCTGATCGGCGGCATTCACCGTGCGCACGGTGTCGAGCTGCTGCCCGGGGACCAGGTCACCGCTTTCGAGGGCACCGAGCAGCTGGAAGCGGTCGTGACGGCCGCCGGTCACCGTATCCCGTGCGATTTCGCGGTGGCGGGCGTCGGCATCGAACCCGACGTCCCGGCAGCCGCGGTCGCGCAGGACAACGGGATCCTGGCAGATGAGCTGTGCCGGGCCAGCGCGCCGGACGTCTACGTGGCCGGTGACGTGGCGAACCATCTCCACCCGCTGTTCGGGCGGATCCGGGTCGAGCACTTCAACAACGCCGAGAAACAGGGCGCCGCCGCGGCCAGGTCCATGCTCGGGTCAACAGCCCCCTATGACTACGTGCACAGCTTCTGGTCCGACCAGTACGAGCACAAGATCGAGTACGTCGGCCACGCCACCAGCTGGGATGACTTCGTGGTCCGCGGCAGCGTGGCGGAGGGCAAGCTGCTCGGCTTCTACCTGGTGGACGGCGTAGTGCGGGCTGCTGTCGGCTTCGACCGTGGGGGTGATCCCGAACTGGACCTCGACGGCGAGATGGCGGCCTGCAGCCGCCTGGTATCAGCGCGAGCCAGGCCGGCTACGGCCGAGCTCGCTGACGAGCACACCGATCTGTGGTCGCTCGCCCGGCGCTGACGTGTCGTCCTAGGCATTCGAGAACAGCGGGATGTTCGCCCCGCTGGCAGGGGCCACCGCGCTGTCCAGCAGCGCCACGATCAGCTCCGCGACGTCGTCTGGGGTCAGGCCCGGGCGCAGGGCCGGATTGGCGCGGCGCAGCATCTCGGTGTCGACGGCGCCCGGGCTCAGGCAGATGGCACTGATGCCGTGCTCCTTGCCCTCGACCGCGATTGCTTCAGTGAGGCCAATGACCCCGTACTTGGAGACGTTGTAGGCGGCCAGCCCGGGGAACTTCTCGGTGGCGTACACGCCGGACAGCGAGCCGAGGGTGATGATCCGGCCCTCGCCAGCGGGAACCATCGCGATGAACGCCGCACGGCAGCTCAGGAACGTGCCCGTCAGGTTGACCCCGAGCGTCTCGTCCCACACCGTCGATGTCGTTTCGGCGAACGGCGCGGGCGTGAGCACCCCGGCCGCGCAGACCAGCACGCCCAGCTGGCCCATTCCGGTGACCTCAGCAAACAGGCGCTCAACCGCGGCCTCGTTGCTCACGTCCGTCGGCACAGGCGTGGCCTGGCCGCCCGCGTCCCTGATCCGGGCGGCCACGCTGTCGAGGGCCTGACCGTCCCGGGCGGCCAGCACCACGTGGGCGCCCGCCGCCGCCACGGCCCTGGCCGTGGCGGCCCCGATCCCGCGGCTGGCCCCGGTGACCACCGCTAGCCGTCCCGCCAGCCAGCTGGCGCGCGAGCCTGGCGGGGCTGCCGCGGGGGAGCGCGGCACTGGGTCACCCATCGGCCACCCGCCGGTACAGACGCTCGTGTGCGTCCAGGCTCAGCTCCAGGTCAAACTGGCCCT
>Ga0306924_10007333_pt1 | contig 11065 bp, 13 predicted proteins | sample sta12Can44000111_FD_203756 | JGI IMG/M metagenome (GOLD analysis project Ga0306924, IMG submission 203756) | Lab enrichment of tropical soil microbial communities from Luquillo Experimental Forest, Puerto Rico - statanox.12C.anox.44.000.111 (v2)... | ecosystem: Environmental > Terrestrial >...
ACAGCGGAGAGTTTTATGAGCAAGCTTGAGAAACACTGCGCAAATTGTGGGGGGAAGTTCGGGCTCATCCAACACCAGCATTGGGGCTTCCGCTTTTGCCGCAAGGCGTGCAAAGCCAATTTCCTTGCCAGAACGGCGAGGGATCATGCCTGGATGAGAAAGTGGTTTGGACTGGTGGTAAATCCGCCGACCTGCCGTGTGACTGCCGGCAAGCGTGTGTCGTGAGCTGAACATACAATGGCGAAATCTAAGAGTTTGGTGGACCTCGCGCTTGACGCGGACTGGCCGCCCCTCGAGACGACCACCATCACGGACCTAATCGCCGAAGCCCGCGGCGTCGATTGGGATTTTAGTAATTGGTGTCACGCGAGCGGATATGACGCCAGTGACCCGTATGCCCGCCGCATGTTCGAATGCTTGCTGGCTTATGCCATGCGCGAAGGCCGCGCCGGCTTGCATTGATCGGCTGGCGACATCCGAAAAATGCGACGTCGCTTCCCATTCAACGATCTCAGTGCAATCGCCACCGTTGCCGACGCCCGGCTTCGCGTTCGGCGGCGCGCAGTTTTTCTTCGCGCCGCGCCGGAATGACGTACCGCTCATTGCAGTCGTCACAACACGAGCCGTCGCTCACCGGCTCCGCGTCCTCCGCCGTAGAGCTCACCGCAGATCGAAACACGCGTGAGCGTATTCGCTGGTCGTGCTGCGGTCCCGCGAGCGTTCGGTATTCGAGATCACGACTCTTCCGGATCCCGCGCCATGACAATCCGTGCTGCCAAGCCGCCGATCGCCGCTGTGACGAGGATCACGGCGATCCCGATCGCGATGACTATTTCGTAGAGCAGCATCCGTTCAACTCCGCGTTGGACGTGCCGGGCTCGCCGGCGGTCACCCCGCTAAGTCGCACTTGCCGCCGTACCCGGCTTGTTGGATTGGGCCAGACTTTTGTGCACCGGGGCCGCCGCGCTGGTTGTCCTTGTCATAATTAAACCGCCGACGTTCGCAGCACTTTTAGGAGAATACCGCATAAGGCATGGATCGCTTTGCGAACGGTGCCATGGGACTCCGCTCTCGTTGTCGTGAATAACTCCTGGCAAATCTGCTGAACGGCATCAGAGCCAAAAGATCGCCGCTATTTGTTGTAGAAACCACATAAGCAGGAAAATTAGAGCACTTTCAGAAGGAGAGAGCGATGGCGAGGCCGTATGAAGGTGCTGCACTGATGTTGCGGGGGTGGCACCATGACGGGAGGCTCGTCCGAACGAGTTTAGGCCAAATAGTCTTCATGCATCCGTACCCCTGATCGAGAGAGCAAGCCAATCGTTCACTCATATCGCTCCGGGACCATGTCGAGCCCGCACCGATTTCCCTACGGACAAATACTCACTGTACCTAGGGACAATATTGCAGAGCGCCGTCCTGCAGCACGATTGATACGAAATCGAATACGGTATTGACATCACGACTTCTAGGAGAACATGCCGGTGAATACCGACCCACTCGCGAACGCGCAGTACTCCGGATTCGTGCGGGGTTGCGCTTGCGGCATGGTCTACGGTAGGCGACTGGCGTTGAGAGAAACAGTCCGAAGCGCGGCGCTTGGACTCTCGGCGATGGGAATTTCTTACGTTTTACAAGGGTTATACCGGTAACAAGGTATGACCGACTGGAGCCAGCGAGATCGCAATGTACGGCTGCTCGAGAATAAAACGGTTGTGGTCGGTTTGGCTGAGCGGAGCATTACTCCTCCTCACCATGCTCGAAGCGACCGCCGCTGAGCCCAAGCGCGTTCTGCTGCTACATTCCTTCGGCCGCGATTTTGCGCCGTTCAGCGATTTTGCTGTGCGTTTCCGAGACGAGCTCTTCAAGCAGTCGCCAGATCCAATCGATTTGTATGAAAGCTCGCTTATGAGCGCCCGCTTTCGAGAGCCCACCGAGGAAGGCCCGTTCGTTGAATATTTGCGCACGCTTTTTGCCGAACGCAAAGTTGATCTGATTGTGGCCTTTGCCGCCCCGGCAGCGCAGTTCATTCAGCGCTACCGCCCGCAACTCTTCCCCACGACGCCGATGCTGATCACGGCGGTCGATGAACGCCGATTCCCCAATAATGACGGGCTTACCGCCAATGACACGATTGTGGCATTAAAGGTGGAAAACAGCAGATACTTCGACAACATCCGGCGCCTGCTGCCGGAGACGACGACGATTGCCGTGGTGATCGGCGACAGTCCGCTCGAGAGATATTGGGTCGGCGAAATGCGGCGCGAGTTTCAGCAGTTTACCGGACTGCATTTCGAATGGCTCAATACGTTATCGTTTAACGCGATCCTCAAGCGCGTTGCCGCGCTGCCGCCGCACTCGGCCATCTTCTATCCATTGCTCGCCATCGACGCAGCGGGCGTTCCGCATGAGCAGGAGCGCGCGCTCGCAAGTGTGTATGCCGCTGCCAATGCGCCGATGTTCAGCATCATCGACAACAATTTCGGCCGCGGCGTAGTCGGCGGCCCCATGATCTCCACGCAAGAGCTGGGCCGTCGCGGGGCCGAGGTTGCCGTCCGGATTCTTGGCGGCGTGCCAGCCGCGAGCATCAAGACGCCACCCTTGGGACTCGGCACTCCTCTCTACGACGGGCGGGAGCTGCGGCGATGGAATATCAGCGAAGCGCGCCTTCCGCCCGGTAGCATCGTGCAATTTCGTGAGCCAAGCGTGTGGCAAGAGTATCGTTGGGAGATTGCTGCGGCCGCTGCCACATTGTTGATGCTGGTCGCGATCGTCGCCTTGCTGCTTGTCGAACGTCACCGCCGCCGTAAAGCGGAGCTGCAATCCCGCAGCCGGCTCTTGGAAGTTATGCATCTCAATCGGACCGCCGCCGCCGGCGCCCTTTCAGCATCTATCTCTCACGAGCTCAATCAGTCGTTGGGAGCGATTATGAGCAACGCAGAGGCCGCAGAACTCCTGCTTTCGGCGACTCATCCAGACCTCGGCCAAGTGCAAGAAATTCTTGCTGACATTCGACACGCCGATCAGCATGCGGCCGATGTCATCCAAAACTTGCGCAAATTGTTGAAGCGACAAAGCGTAATCGAGGCGCACGAGTTCGACCTCAACGATGTGATCGCAGGCTCATTACCAATTCTTCTCCCTGAAGCCCAGAATCGTGGGGTCGCATTGAGGACGGACTGCAGCCGCCGAGCCCTACCGGTGCTGGCGGATCGAACCCACCTCCAGCAGGTAATATTAAATTTGGCCATGAATGGCATGGATGCGATGATGGGCTCCGCTTCCCAAGTTCGTACGGTGACGATCCAGACGGCATTAAACGAGGGACACGAGGTGGAAGTGGCGGTCGCCGATTCTGGCACAGGCATACCGGCTGAGATAATGAAGAATATATTCGAGACGTTTTACACGACGAAGCCACAAGGCACCGGTCTGGGATTATCAATCGCGCGCACGATCGTAGAGATTTACGGAGGGAAGATCTGGGCGGAAAACCGGGCCGAAGGCGGTGCGGTTTTTCGTTTCACGATGCCGCTGGCGACGGCGCAGGTCATATGACCGCGGCGCCGCTCATCCACGTAGTCGACGACGACGCGTCGTTCCGCACCGCCATTGCCCGATTGTTGCGCGCCGCCGGCTACCAAGTCGTACTGTACGAATCCGGCGATGCATTCCTCAGCCAACCCGTGAGCGCCGAGGACGGCTGTATATTGCTCGATGTACGTATGCCCGGGTTCACCGGGCTCGATTTGCAGAATCACCTCAACGACCTGGACTGCATATTGCCGGTGGTATTCCTGACCGGGCATGGGGACATTCCAACCAACGTCAGGGCCGTCAAAGCTGGTGCTGAGGATTTTCTATCGAAACCAGTCGCGAAGGAGAAATTGCTCGAAGCGGTGGAAAGGGCGCTGGCCCGATGCATAGAGCGACGAGAGGAGCGCGACCAGATCAATCGCCTGCGTGACTTGGTTTCCAAGCTGACGCCACGGGAGCACGAAGTCTTCTCACTCGTCGTCCGCGGCAAGTTGAACAAGCAGATCGCCGCCGAGCTTGGCACGTCCGAGCGGACTGTCAAAGCGCACCGTCGGGCCGTGATGGATAAGCTCGAGGTCGACTCGTTGGCGGAAAGCGTCTCGATTGCCGAACGGCTGGGAATGTTGAGCAACTCGGCCGAAAAGAACTAGCGCATTGCTGCTTTCGTTGCTGTCTTGCCAAGCCGACGATCGCTTCGGCGTAATCTCCGCATAGCCGCATCCTATTTCCCAAAAGGACAATACCGCTGGCCGCGCTGGCGGCGCATTTTATTAGTCGATTGTTTTTCGCCCTTCGATTTCGGCTGGGTTCGGCGCCAAGGTGCTGTTTGGACAAGAAAAACAAGACTGTCGCCATTGTGGATGACGATCCCGGCATGCTGCGGGGCATCGCGCGTTTGTTGGGCGCGCATGGCTTCGGCACGCGGGTGTTCGCCTCCGCCGAAGCATTTTTGGACGACGCGAAGGCGAAAACAGCCGTGTGCCTGGTCCTGGACATAGACCTGGGTGGGATTTCAGGAATCGAACTGCGCCGAAAGCTGACCGCGTCTGGTTCCCGCCTGCCAGTGATATTCATCACGGCCTTGGACGATGCGACGACGCAGCAGGAGGCGATTGCGGCTGGCTGTGTGGCGTTCCTGAGTAAGCCATTCGGAGCAAAGCAACTGGTCTGCGCGATCACGAGCGCGACGGGTTAGGTTGCTCGATCGCCAAACCCGACTGCGCGCATAAGAAATGATAAGATGGAGAAATGAGGCCAATGAAAACAAACGAAACGAAACAGAGCCTATTAAGGAGGTGGATGATCCGCCTGGTGCTCCGCTCGCTCCGCGATGAATTCGTACTCTTTCGCAATCCTAAGCAGCGCTTCTTTCGAAGGCTCGTCGTCAAACTTTGGAGCAAGGTGACGAGCCACGGCGGCGCGCTGGCGCCAATGATTCGGATCGTTCAGGAACGAAGTCGACATTCGATCACGGTCGCCGTGCCCAGTGTCTGTGCTGCGGAAATCCGGACTTCGCCGGTGGGTAACCGCCCCCCGATAGCGGAATGGAGCCCGCCACGGTGTTTGGCCGGTATCCTGACACGCAGTGTCGGCCTCGGCATTGTCCTTTAGGACAATCCGATGGACGCTGCTCTGACGCTGGGGCTAGGAGTTCCCACGGGCGGGAAGCGGTTTATTGCCCGTTGGGGTACTGAATCGGCTGGGGGGTGAACGTATGTCTCCGTTTGAAAATCAACTGATCGCGTTGGCGATCGCTTTCGTATTGCTGGCGCTGGTTGCCATTATCGCTTGGCTGCTAATTGATCGTCAGCGCCGGCGTAGCGCGGAGCACCAATCCTATTGGCGGGTGCTGGACATCATTGATTTGAATCGGGTCGCGGCGGCCGGCGCGCTCTCGGCGTGCATGGCACATGAGCTCAATGACCGGTTGGCAGTGATTATGGGTGGCGCCGAAGCCACGGAGCTTCTGCTTGCGGCCGAGTCACCAGACCTTGACCAAGTGAAGGAAATTCTTGCCGAGATTCGTCAGGCGAATCAGCATGCAGCTGATATCATTCAGCGTTCGTACAATTCGCTGAGACAGCAAGGTAACATCGAGCTGCAAGAGTTCGATCTCAACGGTATGATTGCGGACACGCTACAGATTCTCGCTGCGGAGGCGCACAAGCGGGGCGTTACCTTGAGCGCCAACGGCAGCCGTCGGCGTTTGCCGGTCCTGGCCAATGAGCTTCGGGTGCAACAGGTGATACTGAATCTGGCCATGAACGGAATGGATGCCATGGCCCCTTCCGCTCGCCGCGCCCGCAAGTTGACCTTCGAAACCTCAACGAGGGCGCCGTCGCTGGTGCAGGTATCGGTCGCCGATTCCGGGACCGGCATCCCAGGCGAGAAACTCGGCCGCGTGTTCGACATGTTTTACACCACCAAGCCTCAGGGCGCCGGGCTGGGGTTGCCCATCGCCCGCACCATCATCGAGAGCTATGGCGGGAAGATTTGGGCGGAAAACCAAAACGACGGCGGCGCGGTTTTTCGTTTTATTCTGCCGCTCGCCGAGCCAGCATGACCAAGCTTCCGCCTGTCATTCACGTAGTCGACGACGATGCCGCATTTCGCACGATGATCGCGCGCTTGCTGCGGGCCTCGGGATATCAAATTGCACTCTATGAGTCGGCGCATCGGCTGCTGGAAGCACCGTTAAGAGCGAATCCGGGCTGCATATTGCTCGACGTGCGAATGCCTGAGATGAGCGGTCCCGAGCTTCAGGCGCGTCTCGCCGAACGAGGAAATCGATTGCCCATCGTCTTCTTAACCGGACACGGGGATGTTGCCATGGGCGTGCAAGCTATTAAGGCAGGTGCGGAGGACTTTCTGCAGAAACCCGCAACCAAGAACACGCTGCTGGAGGCCATCGAGCGCGCGCTCGCACGCTACGATGCCGAGCGCGAACAGGGCGACCGGCTAGATAAGCTCCGTGCCCTGGTATCGACGCTCACGCGGCGCGAAGGCGAAGTCTTTGCTTTAATCGTTCGCGGCAAAATCAACAAACAGATCGCCTACGAATTGGGTACGACAGAGCGAACCATCAAGGCACATCGTCGTGCCGTGATGGAAAAGCTTGAGGTGGAGTCACTGGCTGAAGCCGTGTCGATTGCCGAGAGACTGGGAATGCTGGCAAGCTAGTCCGCAGCGCTGGTAAAAGGACGTGCGCGCTGCTGCTTACTCCACCGCCAGTTTTATAAAAGATCGCCCGGATTGACGCGCTCATCGGCAGCGAGCCCATTGAGCAGGCGAAAGCGCTTGAGCGGATGATCGCCGATCGCCATCTGGCGCGGCCCGCAACAGCAAATCAATGGCAGAAAATAACAAAACAACTTTATTGCAGCGACTTACTGGAATTGTCTGAACCACTGCGCGGGCGGCGCCGGGCGGGAGATAATGTTGTTCATTGTGCTTGCCGCTCGATTTCGGCTGGCCGGCTCGACATGGGAGTTTTTTTGCAAAAGGCGAAGACGACCATCGCGGTTGTGGATGACGACCCCGGCATGCTGCGGGGAATTGTGCGCTTGTTGAGCGCGCATGGCTTCGACACGCGGGCGTTTTTATCGGCTGAAGCATTTCTTGAGGACGCGAGCGCGAAAAAAGCCGCGTGCTTGGTCTTGGACATTGCCTTGGGTGGCATTTCAGGAATCGCACTGCGTCGACAGCTGACCGCCTCCGGGTCCCACCTCCCGGTCATATTCATTACCGCGCTGAACGATGGGCCCACTCTAAAGGAGGCAGTGGCGGCAGGCTGCGTCGCGTACCTCAAGAAACCCTTTGCGGCAAATCAATTGGTGGGCGCGATCGCCAGCGCGACCGGTTGAGATCGAGCCAGTCTCAACCTTTCGTCGCGGCAGCTGAACCGTTTTTAATTACGTTCAGGCTGAAACGTCGGTCGCGACAACGGTTCATTCTACGACGATCTTCACAAGCTCACCGGGATTGACGCGGCCATTGGCGGCAAGCCCATTGAGCACGCGAAACCGCTCGAGCGGATGAGCGCCCACCGCCATCTGGCGCGCCAGACGTTCGACCGTTTCGCCGGGCTCGACCGTCACGATCTTGATGTGCAGCGGTTTCGCCGCGCGGCTTTCCGCCAGACTCATGCGGCGGAACGTGTTGACGGATTCGCGGAACGTGCGATCGATCTCGGCACCGGCGTGCTTGGATGCGAAGATGAAACGATAGACATCGCTGCCAAAGCGCACGGCATAGAGGCGAAACACCCATTGGTCGCCCTTGGCGGTCGCCGTTGCCGCCGGAAGCCCGTTGATGGTGACATCCTCGACCGACTTTGCATCGATGCTCTCGATCCAGCCGGAATTGAGGTAATCGGCGAGCGTTTGCTCTGCCGGCACGCGCACCACGTCGAGCCGCAACGCCTGGCCGCCGTCCTCCTTCACGCCGAGCACCGCCTGCGCGGTGTTGTCGAGCACGAATCCTTCCGGTGCGAGGAACGTGAATCCGAGCCTGGGATGGAGAAAGCGGCGCCCGCGGACAAATCCTTCGCTCGGATCCTCGCCGTAGACCATGCCGTCCAGAGCCGCTAGGTAATCTGGCTTGTCACGTTCGCCGCTTCCAGGCGCGCCGATTTGCCGGGCGTTCGTCTGTGCGTTCTTAATCCGCTCGGGCGTTGCCGGGTGCGAGGAGAGAAAATCCGGCGCACGCGGATCGATACGGGCCTGGCCGGGATTCGACTTAAGTTCCGCGTTTCGCCCCATGGAAGTGAGAAAGCGCGCCGCGCCATAGGGATCGAAGTCCGCGCGCGCCGCCATGCCGATGCCCATTGCGTCCGCCTCGAACTCCTGGGTGCGCGAGAAGCTCGCCAGCGCGATCTTGGATTTGGCGAGCGCCAGCGCGCCGGTTTCCGGATCGCTGAGCACGTCCTGAACCACGCGGCTGATCAACGCGGCCTGGCGCGCCTGGTCCTCGCGCATTGCGGCATGGCGCGCGATCACGTGCGACATTTCATGGGCGAGCACCGAGGCGAGCTCGGATGAATCGTTGGCCAATCCAATGAGCCCGCGGGTCACGTAGAGCTGCCCGTTCGGCAAGGCGAAGGCATTGATCGCCGCCGAGTTGAGGATGGTGATGCGGTAATGCACCTCGGGCTGCTCGGAGGCTGCCACCAACTTGGCCGCCACCTCGGTGAGCAGTGCCTCGAGCTTGGGATCCTCGTAGGCGCCGTTATAGGCCGCGAGAATGCGCTCGTGTTCGCGCTGGTTGGGAACCGGCGCCCGCTGCTCCTGCGCCTGCCTCGGCGCCTCAGGCAGCGATGCCGTGGGTGCGCCATGCGAGAGCAGCGAAGAGCTGCAGCCGCCCAACACGAGAGCGAGTGCTGCGATGAATGAAAGTGTGCGGGCGGAATGGAGCATGGGCCAGGACGTGCGGTGATGCTCACTTCTAATGCTCGAAAATAGAGGACAATTAGACGCTGAAGGTTTGACCATCTTTTCGTCGCGGGCTCGAATATCCCAATCGCTTGAAAATGAATGAAATTCCTCGCCGCAATTTTCAATCTACAACCATTAAGATTATAACGTAATATGGCAACTACAGGATGTCCTCCGGGGCGAGCGGGTCCGCGAGGAAGCGAGAGGTAGCGCGGAGGAAGCGGGCGGTAGCGAGTGGGTAGCGAGGAGGAAGCCGGCGGCAGCGCCGAGGAAGCGAGTGGATGCGGTGAGGAAGCGAGTGGGAAGCGGGGAGAAAGCCGAGCAGGGAAGCAGCAGGAAGCGAGCACGTAAGCCGGCTGCCCGCAACACCGCGGTCCCTCGATCAGGCTGCCTCGGCAGGTCCCGGTATGCGGGGTCGAGATGAAGACGAAGATGGCGCTGAGACCGATTTAAGCCCTTGAAATAGGCCGGTCTCGATCATGCTCGCTCGCCGCATGTGTTACACCTGGGAAGCGAGGCGATGCTTGACTGACGATAGAAACCAAAGCTGACGATAATGGCGTGCTAGAAGGATAGTGGCTGGATGTCGAAGAGATTGCTAGTTCGCGTGATATTGTCCATCATCCCATGGGGTTTTGAATACAACGAAAACAGCCGCCGGTTCTTAGAGTTTTTCGGCGATCAGATTCGGAATCCCACCTGGAAACCGTTCATCGAGTTCCATGGCCGAGCAGGCCCGTCCCCTGATTCCCGCCAAAGGAGCTATTGGCGAGCACTGATTGAATGTCGTGATGCGAGAGCAATTTCTCGAAATATTCGATCGTGCGCACGAGCCCATCCTTCAACGGCGTCTCCGGTCGCCAGGACAACAGCTGCTGCGCCTTGGAAATGTCTGGCTGGCGTTGGCGTGGGTCGTCTTCCGGGCGGGGCCGGTAAACGATCTGCGATCGTGACCCGATCAGATCGATCACCATCGAGGCGAGTTCGCAAATGGAAAATTCCTGTGGGTTGCCGAGGTTGATTGGGCCGATGACCTCGTCCTGCGTGTTCATGAGGCGAATACATCCGTCGATTAAATCGTCCACGTAACAGAACGAACGGCTCTGCCTGCCATCGCCATAGATGGTGATGTCTTTACCGAGCAGCGCTTGTACGATGAAGTTCGATACTACGCGGCCATCGTTCGGATGCATGCGCGGACCGTAAGTATTGAAGATGCGGGCGACCTTGATGCGCAACTTGTGCTGTCGCCAGTAATCAAAGAACAGTGTCTCGGCGCAGCGCTTGCCTTCATCATAACAAGAGCGCGATCCGACCGGATTGACGTTTCCCCAATACTCTTCAGGCTGCGGGTGCACACTCGGATCGCCGTAGACTTCCGATGTCGACGCCTGAAAAACCTTTGCTCGCAAGCGCTTGGCAAGCCCCAGCATATTGATAGCGCCATGAACGCTAGTTTTGGTCGTTTGCACTGGATCATGCTGATAGTGAATGGGGGAGGCCGGGCAAGCCAAGTTGTAGATTTGGTCAACTTCGATGTAGAGCGGAAAGGTAACGTCATGGCGCATCACCTCGAAGCGATGATGATCGAGCAGTTGCTCGACATTGCGCCGCGTGCCTGTGAAGAAATTATCGACGCATATAACGTTTGCATTGGCGGCTATTAGCCGCTCGCAAAGATGCGAACCAAGGAAACCGGCACCTCCCGTAACCAACACGCGCGTCTCGAGGTGCATGCGCCGTTAACTCCCCTGGCAAATCCAAGCCAGACACTCTATTGTACACGGTCGTTGGCCCGTCTGTCTGCGACCGCTCCCTTTCCCAATCACAGGGGTAAATGGATCGCCCACTTCCATTCATGGCGAAGGAATCGTGACTAAACTCTTGCGTGGCCAGATACGAGCCGACGGGCAAGCGGCGGCCACAAGCGCAGATCTCGTCTCGAAGGGATAGCAAGAGTGCCACTGAACGCCAACGCGCGGTTATGGTCGTCGCAATTGGCCCAAATCTGGCGCGATATTATCAAGCGGCTGGAGAGCGAGGCGGCGGCAGGGAGCACGTCGGCGGGTCGCCGGAACTCCGTGAGGATGGTCGAG
>Ga0306924_10007334_pt1 | contig 11065 bp, 6 predicted proteins | sample sta12Can44000111_FD_203756 | JGI IMG/M metagenome (GOLD analysis project Ga0306924, IMG submission 203756) | Lab enrichment of tropical soil microbial communities from Luquillo Experimental Forest, Puerto Rico - statanox.12C.anox.44.000.111 (v2)... | ecosystem: Environmental > Terrestrial > Soil...
CCGTGGAGCCCGCGGAGTCCGCGCCGTATGCGACACGCATGGTCGTCGTCCGCCCGGTCGATTCGGGAGCCTTCAACGGCACGGTGCTGGTGCTGTGGAACAACGTCTCGGCGGGCTACGAGAACTTCGGGGGTGGCGACAGCCCCGAGGTCTTCGAGGGCGGGTACGCCGTGGCAGCCGTCTCGGCCCAGCGGGTCGGGGTGCACGGCACGGCTGACGAGCCCCAGGGCTTGCGGGCGTGGGACCCGGAGCGCTACGGGTCCCTCGACGTCCCGAGTGACGACTATTCGTTCGACATCTTCAGTCAGGCGGCACGCAGCGTCGGTCCGGGTCGGCCGGGTCACGGCTCCGACCCGATGGGCGGCCTCCCGGTCCGTCGCCTGGTGGCGATGGGCGCCTCCCAGTCGGCGGCCCGCCTGGCCACCTACTTCAATGCGATCCAACCGGACACCGGGCTCTTCGACGCGTTCATGCTGCTGATGTACTTCGGCGGAGGCACACCGTTGGAGGTCGGCGACGCAGTCATAACGGTCAATGAGGCGGCGTCGGACCCGGGCCGGCCCCGCATTGCCGAGGGGACCAACGTGCTACGGGCCGACCTCGGCATTCCGATGATGGTGGTGAACACCGAGTGCGAGGCCAGGTCGTGCTATCGGGTGCGCCAACCGGATACCGATGGCTTCCGCTATTGGGAGATCGCCGGTTCCTCCCACGTCACCCTGCAGGGGATGCGCTCGTCCGCACCGCGGATGGAGCGCGACTTCGGCTTTTCGATGCCTCTCGACGACCTGATGCAGGTGAACCAGGTGTCGCCAGCGCCCGTTGTCGACGCCGCCCTGCATCACGTCCAGGCATGGATGACCGAGGGCGCCGCGCCGCCAATCCAACCTCGGATCGAATTCGGTGGTGATCCGCCCGAGATCGTTCGCGACGATCACGGGATTGCCTTGGGCGGCATCCGCCTGCCCGACGTCGAGGTGCCCATCGCCCACAACAGCGCCATCGCGCAGGCGCCCGATCTCTTCGGGAGGCTGCTCGGCTATCACGAGGCGTTTCCCATCGAGACGGTAAGGGAGCTGTATGGAAGCCGAGAGGGCTATCTCGACCGGTACGAGCAATCGGCCCGGTCGGCGGTGGCGGCCTCGGTGGTCCTGTCCCGGGATGTCGACACGCTCATCCGGGAAGCGCAGGAGAACTGCCCCATTTGAGTGTGCGGACATGAGTCTCGTCCCGTCCTCGTCTCCGTCCACGGTCACGGTCACCTTCGGGGGTTCGGCGGCCGAGCCCGCCGCAACGTCCGGCTCGCGTCACCACCGCCTCCCCGCTTGGCAACCCGCGGTTGTTGCGGTCATGCTCGTTGTGACCGTCTCGGTGAACCTGTGGTGGGTCGCCACACACCGCCGCGGCCTGCCGTACGACATCGACGAGGCGGGATACCTCCAGCGGGCCGTCCGCGACGCAGACGCCCTGCACTCGGGAGGGGCGCTCTCCCTGTGGTCGACGGTCCGTCTCCCCGATCCACAGGCCCCCCTATTGACGGTGGTGGCGAGCATCTTCCACTGGGTCACTGGAACCGGCGTCCTGTCGATGTTCGCGGTCCAGCAGATCTTCTACGTCGTGCTGGTCGTGGCGACCTACCTCGGTTCCCGCCGGTTGATGAGCCGGAACTGGAGCGTGGTGGCGGCCGTCATGGTGGCTGGCCTGCCGGGCGTGGTGATCGCCAGCCGGTCGTTCTTCTTCGCGTTGCCGGCAGCCGCAATGATGACGGCCACTCTCGTCGCAGAGCTCTACTCGGACTCGTTCCGTTCGCGCTGGCTGAGCGCTCTGTGGGGACTGTTCCTCGGCCTCAGCGCGCTGTCGCGCACGGTGGTCCTTGCACTCGTACCTGCGTTAATCGCCCCGGCACTCGTCGTCCTCGTGCTGAGCCGCTCCAGAGGACGCCAACTCGCAAATGTCGGGTTGGGACTGGCGGTGGCGCTCGTGGTCGCCGGCAGCTGGTACTCGGCCACGTGGCACGAAGTGTTGCACTACCTCACTGGCTTCGGGTACGGCACCGAGGCCGGGCAATACGGTGCTGGTCGTTCCATAGTGTCGTTTGCGTGGTGGAGCAACCGGCTGGACTTGGCGCTGAACGCCGAGGTCTTCGCGCCGATGGCATTGGCACTGGCGCTGTGCTTCGTAGCCGGGCTCCTCGGCCGCCGCCGCCACCGCCGCCCGGGGCGGATCGACGACGGCCCGTCGGTCGTCGCGGAAGGCCCGGTCCGCAGAGCCCTTCAGCGCCGCGATGCGCCGCTGTGGCTGTTCGTGGGCTTGGGGTATTTCGCCTTGTCGACGAGTCAGAACTCGGGCTCGATGTTCGAGCTGCCGCTTCTCCCGGCCACGTGCATCCTGGCCTCCTCCGTCGCGAGCAAAGCCCCTCGGCGAGCGCGTGCATTTGTCGCAGCCGCGTGCGTGATCGCTGCCGTCGTCTCGTTCGCCAGCGCGTCCAACGCGATCCCCGGGCTCCCCCAGAGGTCGGTGGTGGCGTCCGCGGGCCCCATCCATGTGGTCGCCTTTGACGACCGTGGGCACCTCCTCGACTACGCGTCCGGCACCGGCGGGGGCTGCCGACTGGGAGGACCATGTGATCGCTCGGGGACGATGCCGGGGGAGTCCACGTACCTCCGTCGCTGGATCGCTCCGAGCGAACGGATGGCGTCGATCCTTCATGACGTCGCCACCGAACACGACTGCGATCCGGTGGTGTACTTCTCCGTGCAGGATCCTCTGTTCAACACCAACACGGTCGATCTTTCCTATCAGCTGGCCTACGCCAAGGCCTTGCCGACCGGGGTCTTCAAGGCACGGAGGGACATTGGCGAGTCCCCACTCCACGAGTTGAACGACCCCGCCGCCGGTCAGCCCAATCTCGTCATCACGGGACCTGTCTCACCCGTTAGCCCCCGGTTCTCGCCGTTGGTCGGTGAGCGGGCAGGTGTGGGAGCGCTCAGGGAGGACGGGTTCGCGCCGGTCGGACGCCTCGGCCTGCCCGACGGCCGGACGATGCGCGTGTGGTGGCTCGACCGGGGTCCCTGCAGCCGGTGACAGCCGAGATGATTTCGCCGAAGATCTTGTAACCTCGGCCAACTCTCTTCAGGGGCTCAAGCTTGGCAGACTCCGTGGTTGGCGACGGACCACCAGACAGATCGGCAGAGACGGCGCGGTCAATGGGTCGCGTTCTCGTGCTGGGCGGCACGGGGTTCATCGGCTCGGAGGTCGCTCGAGGCTGTCGCGCAGCCGGGTTCGAGGTACGGGCGGTCGCGCGGCGTAGGCCAGACGAGTGGGCGTCCCATAGGGCAGACGAGCTCGTACTCGGCGACGTCGAAGACCCGTTGCTCCTGAACCAGGCACTGGAAGGCATCGACTGGGTGGTGCACGCCGTCGGATGTCCGCCACCGGCAGCTTCAACCGACGACTTCGAATCCACAGCCAGCGCCATCCTCGGCCTCGACACCCTCCTGGAGGCATTGCGCGACCGGCCCGGTGTGGGGTTGACGTTCGTGTCGTCTGGGGGTGCCGTGTACGGCAACGCCGTGCGCTTGCCCGTGGACGAAGACATGCGGTGCCGACCCATCTCGGCGTACGGGCTCGGAAAGCTGATCGCGGAGGACTCGATTGCCGCCTATTCGGCCCGCTACGGGATCCCGGTTCGGATCTTGAGGGTGGCGAATGCCTACGGACCTGAACAGGACGCATCGAGCGGCCAAGGCGTGATCGGCGCCATGCTGCGGGCGGCTGTCGACGGAGGTTCGGTGCCCGTGTTCGACGGTGGGCGGGCCGTGCGTGACTTCGTCCATGTCACGGACGTCACGAAGGCGGTTGTGACCTTGCGACCGGACCGGTCGGAACCGCAGGTGGTCAACGTCGGGAGCGGTGTCGGCCATTCAATCAGTCAGATCCTGTCGATTGTCGAAGCGGTGACCGGATCGGATCTCGAGATCAGCTGGCTGCCGCGCCGGCCATCGGACGTCCGCGAGATCGTGTTGGACGTCACGAGGCTGCAGAAGCTCATGGCGTGGCACCCACGGATGCTCGAAGACGGCATCACGCAGACGTGGCAGGACCTGATGGGAGTTGCGGCGACCTCGCCGGACCAGCTGTCGGCATGAAGCGCCGACATCCGTTCGTGCGGTTGCGTCACGAGATCGCCCGCACTCGGGCGCGGAGTCAGTCGACGCGGCTCGGCACCGATGCAGGTGTCGATGTGAGTTCGAAGACGCTCTTGGGTCAGGTGGACGAACCCAGGCCCGGGACCGCAGTGCCAAGCACGGATGTGGTGGTGCGCGGGTGGAGCGTTTGGGGCGACCGGCCCGCAATGGCGGTCGCGGTGCTGTGCAACGGAGTTGTCGCCGGGCGGGCCGTGGTCGGTTCCGAGCGACGCCCGGACGTCGCGACCGCGTTGGCAAATCCTGTGCTGACCGATACCGGTTGGCGCGTCCGTCTCGATTCCCGTCGGCTCGAGCCAGGAGCGGTGGCCCACCTCTCCGTGATGGTGTGGGGCGAGCCCACCGCCGCGCCGGTCGAACTCGACCGCTTCACCATCTCGGTCGATGGCTCCGACGATCTCGCCGATGAGCAGCTACCGACTGAGTTCGTCGGCTCGCTGGACCAGCCGACACGTGGTGGGACCGTTGGCACTGCGTTCACTGTTATGGGATGGGCGTGGTCACGGAAGGCACCGATCTCGACGCTCGAAGTCCTGGTGAACGGCCGCTGGTCGGGGCGCGCCCGGCTCGGTCTCGCGCGTCCCGACGCTGTGACGGTCGTGCCGTCGACCGAGTCCGGTATCAGCGGTTTCGAACACTGGATCGACCTGTCGTCGGAGCCGACGGACGCTTCCACGATGAAGATCCAGGTGATCGCCCGTGCTTTAGGACGCCAGCCTGTGGCGTTGTTCGAACGTGTCGTCCACCTGGCTCCAGATCATTGGCAGACCGCACCCTCATACCAGGGCGCGCCCGAAGGAGGCTTTGAGACGCGACCCGCAGTCCGTGGACCAATGCCGGTCGATCGCATCGACTTGGTCGTCTTTACCCACCAGCTCGACTACGGGGGCGGCCAGCTCTGGCTCGAGGAATTCCTCGAAAAATCGGGTGCGGGGAAGCACTTTGCCTGTACCGTCATCGCCTTCCGCGGCGGCCCCCTCCGAGAAGCGATGGAGCGGCGTGGCGTGAAGGTGCATGTCACAACCGCACCGCCCGTCGACGATCCGGCCCAGTACGAAGGAAGGATCGAAGAGTTGGTGGCGCTCGTGGCCCGCGCAGGGCACAACGTGGCATTGGTCAATACAGCGCCAATGTTCAGCGGTGCGGATGTCGCAAGTCGCCTGCACATTCCGACGGTGTGGGCCGTGCACGAGAGCCTCACGCCTGAAGTCCTGTTGGCGGTGGCCTTTGGGGGAAATATGCACCCCCACGTGCGCGATGTCGTCCGGCGAACCATGGCTACTGCCGATGCGCTCGTGTTCGAGGCAGAGGCGACCCGTCGCATGTATGCGCCGTGGGCAGGCAAGGAACGGACAATCGTCGTGCCCTATGGGGTGGACACGGGCGTCATCGAGAGATACTGCTCTCGCGTATCTCGGGCCGACGCAAGGGCGGAGATCGGCGTGTCGAGAGATGCCCGGGTCATCCTGGTGATGGGGACGATCGAGCAGCGAAAGGCGCAGACACGCATCGCGCAGGCGTTTGCGTGGGTGGCCGACGACTATCCCGATTGGATCCTGATCTTCGTAGGCGACACGCCATCGCAGTACTCGGACGCATTGCAGCAGTATCTGAGTGATGCCGGGTTGCGTGACCGCTGCAGGGTCGTGCCAGTGGACAAGGACGCCTACCGCTGGTATCGGGCAGCCGACGTGCTGCTCTCGGCGTCGGACTTGGAGTCCCTGCCTCGTTCCATGCTCGAGACCATGTGCTTCGGCACGCCGGTGATGGCGGCGGCCGTGTTCGGGATTCCGGAGCTTCTCGATGACGGGACCACCGGGTTTTTGTTCGAAGCGAACGACCTCGAGGCCATGGTCGGCGCGTTCCACCGAGTTCTGAAACTCAGTCCGGACGAGTTGGCCGCAGTCGGCAACGCCGGGCGACGCCATGTCGTCGCGACCCATGACTCTGCCAGGTACGCGGAGGACCTGATAACCCTGTTCGCAGGCATCGTTGGCGACGCCGGCAGGACGCCTCGGGAGATCCTCTCCGGCGCACCAGCGTCAGGCGAGCGACCATGACCGAAGGCAACCCTGGCGGAGAGGACACCGTGGGAGATCGGGAGGACCAACGTGACCGGCTGGCACGGCTCGAGGCGAAGGTCGCTGCGTTCGAGAGCATGCTGGTCGGACAGTCGAGCTGGATGTCCGACATGCAGCAAGAGGTGGCGAGCCGCCTGCACGACATGGCGGACGTGTCGCGCGGTCTCACTGCGCACACCGAATGGTTGACGACCCTCGAGCGCTGGGTCAGCTCGTGCGTCAAGACACTGGCGAACTTCGGCGCGCAGCCACTCGACAGCGAGGCGCCTTCGTCGTCGGGGACCATCGACGTCATGGGATCCTTGAAGGCGCGACTCGAAGTGGCAACGGTCATGGACTGGATCCTCGCCGTCGCCGACGTGCCCGAGGACGTCACCGTGTCCGTCACAGTCGCAACACGCAATCGACCCGACATCCTCTTCGAGGCGATCGACTCGGTCATGCGGCAGTCGTATCAGCGCTTCGAACTCGTGGTGGTCGATGACTCGGATACCGACGAGACCCAGGAACGACTGGCCGGACAGCACGATCCCCGCCTGCGAGTCGTGCGCACTCCCTCGCGGAAGGGGGCCGGTGCCGCGTTCAACCTCGGGCTCGAGGCTGCCGGCGGCGACGTAATCGCGTTCCTCGACGACGACAATCTCATGCATCCCCATTGGCTGCGAAGTGTGGTGTGGGCCTTTTTCACCTTCCCCGACGTCGGCGCGCTCTACGGGGCTCGGAGCAACGAGGATCCTGGTGCGCAGCGCGGTGTGCGCTCCGGGATGCTGCCGACCCTCGAGTTCTCCCACTACGACCGGGCCCGGCATGAGCGAGCCAATTTCGTCGACCGGAACACGATCGCCTTCCGCTCGTTTCTCAGCGACATCCGCTATGACGAATCGCTGCGCGCGGCGTTCGATTGGGATCACTCGCTTCGCCTATTCGCTCGTGCGGAGCCCCTGGCGCTGCCGGCCCTGTCTTGCTATTACCGCACCGTCGTCCCGGATCGCGTCAGCGACATACCCGAGCAGCGCGAGTCGGTGCAACGGGTGCGGTCGCGCGTGCACACCTCGAGAGCGCTGCGGGTGTTGGTGCATACCGCCATGTATCCGGTGATCTCAGAGACCTACATCGGGGAGGACATCCGCGCCCTGGAGCAGGCCGGCGCGGTGGTGTCCGTTTCCGCCGTGCAGGACGCAGTCTCCCGCGCCGATGGGGAGGCAGGTCCGCGACTCGACGTGGACTCGGTCATCGAGGAGACCCGCCCCGACGTCGTGCTGATGCACTGGTCGACCCACGCCAGCGGCGAGCTCACGCGTATGGAGCAGCACGACCAGCCCTTTGTCTGCCGGGTGCACTCGTTCGACATCGACCGCGAGCGAGTGGCCCAGCTGCTCGACCACCCACTCTGCGTTGCCGTGCTCGCGTACCCACATGTCCTGGACCAGCTTCCTCCGGGTGTGCTTCCCCTCATCCCGACGGTGAACCCGTTGACGGTGATCACGGAGGGCCCATCCGAGCGGAGCGTGGTCCTGTCGGTCTCGGCCGGCGTTCCCAAGAAGGACTTCCCGTTCCTCGTCGAGACGTTCGCCGCGGTCCCGGAGTTCGAGCGTGTGATCGTCACGGGCCGTTCCAATGGCCTCGAAGACATCCCGGAGAATCTCGAGAAGCTGGTCGCCGCGGTCGACCCGAGCATCACGGTCGAGGTCAACCTGCCGCGATCTCAGGTCCTCGAGTTGATGGCGCGGGCCTACGTGCTCGTCTATACCCTGGAGCCCGGTACGCCGTTCGGCTATCCGATGTCGATCGTCGAAGCGATGCTGTGCGGGACCATCCCGATCACCCCCGATGTGCCCGGCGCGCGATCCGTCGTGGGTCCCGGCGTACGGACCTACCTCGAGTCGGGGGACATTGTGCGGCACGTCCGCGAGGTCGCCCACGGCGGTGACGCCATCGAACGGGAGCGGCAGGAGCTCGTTTGCCTGGCTCAGCGGCATCGCGACCCCGTGGAGCTGGTCCGGCTCCACGACGTCCTCCGCGACACGCTGACGGAGTGGCGCTATCGCCGGGCCTGACCGGTGTCCCGGGGCCGCGCGGCGGGTCGCGTGGGCGGGACCCATCGCTGCCACCATGCCGCGGCCGGTCGTCGCTAAGGTCTGCGGCAACTTTCCGATCACTTCAGAGAAGGTGCAGTGGCCAGGTCTGCTCTCCTCGATCCCTCACGTCGAGAAGAGGCAGCCGATCCACCGACCACGGGGCAGGTTCAGCGGACACGGCAGCCCCGATCGACTCTCACCCTGTCGGCCGTGTTCGCCGTCTACGCCGGGGTCGCACTCCTGGCCAACTACCCGGAATGGCCCGGAGATCCGAACCGCATTCGTGGCGGTGACCTCGACCAGATGGTCTGGTACTTGGCATGGACGCCCCATGCCATTGCGCACGGGCAGAACCTCTTCGCAACGAACTGGTTGAACTATCCGGAGGGAGTGAACCTCGCACAAAACACGTCGGCACCGCTTCTCGGACTCGTCACCGCACCGCTGACGCTCACGGTGAGCCCGATCGCGAGCCTCAACCTGCTCCTCTGGCTCGCGTTTCCGCTCTCCGCCTTCTCCATGTTCCTCGTGCTGCACAGATGGGTCCGCTGGGAGGCCGCTGCGTTCGTCGGTGGAGCTCTCTACGGATTTTCGCCGTACGTGGTCACTCAGAACCTGGAGCACCTCAACCTTGCTTTCGTGCCGTTGCCACCGGTGATCTTGCTGTGTGCGTACGAGACGGTACGCCCGGACGGGGATCGACGACTGCGCTGGGGCGTCGGACTCGGTCTGTCGATCGTCGCGCAGTTCTACATCTCGGCCGAGATCGCGGCGACGACCGTAGTGATCGTCGTTCTGTCCGGTGTGGTTCTTGCGGTCGCGCGTCCTCAGAGCGTGATCCTGTCGCTACGGCGAAGTCGCAACGCGTTCGCGGCCGCGGCCGGGATCGTCGTGGCGGGTCTTGCCTATCCGACATGGATGATGACCGAAGGCCCCTTCCGCTACCGCGGACCGGCATATCCGAGCGGTTTCAGCGCGGATCTCTTGTCAACGATCGGCCCGACGAAGCTTCAGATGGTGGCGCCGCATCGGCTGGCCATCGCGGACTCGCGTCTGCTGTTCGGCAACCTGTCGGAAAACGACAGCTACCTCGGCATTCCGTTGATCGTCCTGCTCGTCGTCCTGGTCTGGGTGTGCCGGAAAAACGGATGGATCCGTTTCGCCGGCTTGATGGGAATCGTGACCACCCTGCTGTCGCTCGGCCCCCACGTGGTCGTGCACAACCATGTCACGTCGATCCCGCTGCCGTGGGCCTTGCTCCGCCACCTCCCGCTCGCTGACAACATCATCGTCGCCCGTCTCTCCCTCTACACGGCCATCTTCGCGACGATCATCGTCGCGCTCGCCATGGCGGAGCTGCGGAGCCGATGGCGGGCGCGCGCGGCGCCGACGCACGGGTTCGGCTCGAGTACCCAATTCATCGACGGGAGCCTCCGGCCGGTGTGGGTGGGCCTGCTCGGGCTCCTGGCCGCGCTGAGCGTGCTGTCGTTGCTCCCGGCCTGGCCGCTCAAGACGCGCCCGGTCGCGGTGCCCGCGTTCTTTCGTTCGGCGGCCGCCGACCGCATCCCCTACGGGAGTGTGGTGCTGATCTCGCCGTACCCGTCGGTCAAGGACGTCCAGCCGCAGATGTGGCAAGCCGTCGCCCGCATGCGCTTCCGCATCATCGGCGGCTATGCGCTGGTCCCGAATGCGCGGGGTGCCAGCAGCATCCTGCCCGATGTTCTCCAACCCGCGGATGTCCAGCGCTTCCTGTGGGCGAGCGCCACCGGAGGGAGTGCCTATCCGAGGGGACGTGTCCCCAATGACGACACAGAGCTCGCCTGTCAGTTGCGTGGGTTCCTGTTGCGCTACCAGGTCAACACCGTGGTTTCGACAACCGCCAATGCCCGCCCGCGGCCGCTCGACGCGTTGTACTTCCGCGCACTGGGGTCGCCGGACTACGTCGCGGGTGGTGCGACGGTGTGGTTCCATGTGCAGACACGGGTCCAGCGAGGCATTGCCTCATGCACGACGTAATGGCAATGAGGAGATTCGTCAACCCATGGTCTTGGACCCGTCCAGCGCCTCTCGGATGATGTCGGCGTGACCGGCGTGCTGCGCGGTCTCCGCCAGGATGTGCAGCAACACTCGTCGCGCCGTCCAGTCGGCCCGTTCGAACCAGGGTGCCTCAGGCAGGGGATGGGCGACGTCCAGGGTCGGTAGGCCCTCGACGATCTGTGCGGTCTGCGCCGCCGCATTCGCGTACTGTTCCAACAATCCGCTCACCGTGTCACCATTGAGCATCCGGAAGCCATCGGCGTGGGCTTGAATGGCCGCTTCGTCGTACCCACCGCCCATTGCCTCGGGCCCCCGCTGGATGAACCCCACCCAGCCCCGTTCGACCTGGGTCACATGCTTGACGATCCCCCCGAGACAGAGCTCGCTCACCGTCGTGGGTCTTGCGGCCTCCTCGTCGGTGATCCCGGCCAGCGTCTGACGGAGGAAACCCCGGTGCTTCTCCAGGGCCGAAAGGAGATCGTTGCGTTCGTCGCTCAGTGCCATACCGGACAGGATCGCAGACGGGTGTCTCGTCCACCGGGCCGGCGTGCGAGGTCGGTCGACTCGGTTCCTCGGTCGACGACCCAAGGTGTTGACGCACCTCGACGCCGGGATGACGATTGCCATGAGGGAAGATCCCTCAAAGGAGGAAAGCCATGACCGA
>Ga0306924_10007336_pt1 | contig 11062 bp, 8 predicted proteins | sample sta12Can44000111_FD_203756 | JGI IMG/M metagenome (GOLD analysis project Ga0306924, IMG submission 203756) | Lab enrichment of tropical soil microbial communities from Luquillo Experimental Forest, Puerto Rico - statanox.12C.anox.44.000.111 (v2)... | ecosystem: Environmental > Terrestrial > Soil...
TTCTTCGGCCCACAAGCTCAAGGGAATGGCCGCCAGGTCGTCCACAATGGGCACGGCATTCCCGTCCTTGGTCAGATCAATCGTACGCAGAAACTGCTTGCAGGTCTCGCACGATTCCACACGGATATGGGGAAATTCTTCGGCTACATAGATGGGCAGCTTCTCTTCTCTTTCTTCACCGCACAAGGCACAGAAAATCCGGCGGAACTCCCATTCCTGCGAGCAGAAAGCGCACATCAGGAAGCGCTTCCCGCCGTCGCCTTCCGGACGCAAGACGCCGAGCAGCGGAAGCGAATTACAGCGGGGGCAGCGGCCCGTCGCCATCGGCAAGCTGGGCGGCAACATCGCGCTAACAACAACCTCCGCATAGGGTTGCAAAAACGCTCGGCTCAGAAATTCCTTCAAGGGATCTGTGTTGAATTCCTCTTCCGAATTTTCAGCCTTTTCCGCTTCCTGCAAACCATTTTCCCAATATTCTTGCAGTGTGCGGGCCTGGGTGCGCTCTCCCGTGGCCGCAAGCATGCGGGCGTGCGCGGCCAAAGGTCCCGGAGCATGCGTTTCCACGAGTCGCAGGTATTTTGTAAACGGCTCCATCAGGATCGCGACGTTCAGTTCCGATCGCAGTAAGCCGTTGGGAGGCGCAACGGGTCGCTTGCCCCATGCTTTCGGCAAAAGTTCGTAGAGTTCTTTTTGGAAGGTGGCGACCGCTGCGTAGAAAGTGAGAACTTCGTTAGCGAAAGGGAACCGTTTAGCTAGCAACTCCGCGCGCTCGATCCGCGCGCGGTAATTCACTTTCCCGGTTGCAAGAAGGGTCATTTCCGGGGTTCAGACTCTCCGACGATCTCTTCATACCAGCCCGGATGATACCGCTTGGCGAAGGCCATGGACACATCGCCGCGGATTACGGATCCGAATGCGCCACGCTCGGCGAAGACACCCATGTAGATGTGGATCATGAAATTGCCGATGGTGATCAGCGCCGCGATGGGATGCAGAATCACCGCAATGTAACGCAGCCATCGGAGGTTCCAGGGAATCGAATCGGTAAACCAGAGCACCAGGCCAGTGAGAAACAGCACCAGCGCGCCGTAGAAGAAGCTCCAGAACAACATTTTTTGCCCGGCGTTGTAGCGCCCCGCGGGAGGCATTTTGTCGTCTTCATTCCGGATGTAGTACTGCAGCGACTTCCACCATTCGCGGTCCACCGGCTCAAATCGCATCTGTTTAGACCACATTTCGTACATCAAGATGACGGAACCGGTGAACACCAGTCCCACCCAGGGATGCAACATCCGCGAGATCTGGCCGCCGCCGAGTACCACCGCGATCCAAAAGCACCACGGAGACCAGAACGCCAGGCCTGTGAAGAGCAGATAAAGGTAGGAGCCCGCAGCCACCCAGTGCGTGAGCCGTTCCCGCAAGGTGTATCGCAGCACGTGGCCGTGCGGAACAATCTGTTCTGGATGGCTCATGGTTTCGCCCCCGCAGGCTTGATGTCTTCGTCCTCGCGCGCTTTCGGCCCAAAGCGAATGTAATGGACGAACAAGCCCACCAATCCTCCGACAATCGCAAGATTCCCCAGCCACTTCAACGGGTTCTTCCAGAGCTTGACCACCGTGGGAACAGTCGGATTGCCCGGCAAGCCGCCGTAGAGTTCAGGCTTGGATGTGTCGTGGAGCACATAGATCACGCCAGTTCCGCCCACGCCCGGGGGATCATACACGCCAGCTTGTGTAAAGCCATACTGTTCGCGAAGCTGCTTGGCGCGCTGTTCGGCCAGGTCCTTCATGTCGTCCTTGGAACCAAAATGCAGGCAGCCCGTCGGGCAAGACTTGATGCAAGCTGGTTCCAGCCCTTCGCTTACGCGATCCGAGCACAAGGAACACTTGTACACCCGCTTGGTCACTGTATTCAGTTTCGGAATGTTGAAGGGGCACCCGGTGATGCAATAGCCACAGCCAATGCAATTGGCCTGCTGGAAATCCACGATTCCGTTGGAGTACTGAACGATCGCGCCGTCGGCCGGGCAAGCTTCCAGGCAACCTGGATCGGCGCAGTGCATGCACTGGTGCTTGCGCATGAGCCACTGCAGAGATCCATCTTCCCGCTCGTGCTCGTTGAAGAGGATCAGGTTCCAGTAATTCCAGCGCGTTTCCGGCATGGTCTGATAGGTGTTATCAAACGTGGTCGGCGAGAACGGCAAGTCGTTCCACTCGATGCACGCGACCTCGCAAGCCTTGCAGCCGATGCACGTCGTTGTGTCCACCAGCTTGCAGACCTGGAATTGCCGTTGCGTGTCTTTGCCTGGAATGCTTCCGGCATGCCCGGAACTTTTTTGAACGCGTAGTGTCGCTTGGCTCATCGCTGCTCTCCTACGCTTTCTCAACCTTCACGAGGAAGCCCTTGAATTCCGGCGTATAGGCGTTGGGATCGATGACTGTCGGAGTCAACGCGTTCGCGAGTGTTTTAGAGGTTTTGCCTTCGTCCTCGGCGATGCCGCGATAGCCCCAGTGAATCGGCACGCCGATCTGATAAGTTTTCTTACCGTCGATCATCATCGGCTTGATGCGTTTGGTGACCATCGCTTTCGCGATGTGGTAGCCGCGGGCGCTCGAGACCTTTAGCTTTTCACCGCCTCGGATGCCCATCTCGTCGGCCATCTCGGCGGAGACTTCGATGAAGGGTTCGGGCACGAGCTGGACGTTCATCGGATTGTTCTTGGTCCAGTAGTGGTACATCTCGGTGAGGCGATAGGTCGTACAAATTATTGTGTAGCCGTCTTTCACCGAGCCGTACTTGTCGTCGGGAGTCCTGAAGCGCTTAACAACGGGATTGTGCGTTTGCTGAGGGTGCAGCGGATTTTCGATCGGGCTCTCGATCGGCTCGTAGTGCTCAGGGAAGGGGCCGTCAGCGAACGCGGTAAGTGGCGCGAAGATGCGGCCGACGCCTTCGGCATTCATAATGAACGGACCCATGTGGTCTTTGGGTTTGGAATCGGCTTTGAAGTCGGGAACGTCGTTGCCAACCCATTTTTGCGCGGCTTCGTTCCACCAGACTTGACGGCGGGACGAATCCCATGGCTTGCCGTCCAGATCACAGGAGGCTCGGTTATAAAGTACTCGGCGATTGGCTGGCCAGGACCATGCCCAATTTTGGTGCACACCCATGTTGGATGGGTCGGAAGGATCGCGACGCGCGGTTTGATTTCCGGCTTCCGTATACGCGCCGGAGTAAATCCAGTTCCCGCAGGACGTCGAGCCATCGTCTTTCAGCCAGGCAAAACCCGGAAGTTGCTGGCCCATTTTGATTTGCTGCTTGGTGGCAGGATCTTCGAGATCGGCAAGGGCTTTGCCGTTGATTTCTTTTAGAACCTCGGCGAGCGACGGGTTCAACGGTTCGGTGTAGGCCCAAGTCAGCTTCAAGATCGGATCGGGGAATTTCCCCGGATCTTTTTTGTAGAGATCGCGGACCTTAAAGAAAATCTGCGCGACGATTCCTTGATCGAGGCGGGCGTCGCCGGGCATGGGCATCGCCGTGTTCTTCCATTGGAGCCAGCGCGCTGAATTGGTGAAGGATCCATCCTTTTCGGCGAAGCCCGCACAAGGGAGGCGGTACACGGTGGTCTGGATTGTTTTCATCTCGTCGGTGGTGATGCCGGGAGACTTCCAGAATTCGCTGGTCTCGTCCGGATAGATCTCGCCCACAACGACCCAGTCGGCCTTCTTGAGTGCGTCGATGTTCTTCCTTGAGTCCGGACCAATCGCCACGCCATTCATACCAAAAGCGAAGAGGCCCTTGACGATGCCGTTGTACATATTGTCCCAGAGGTTCAACCAGGAATAGTTCCGGTCCACCTTGGGCAGGTAATCGTAGGCCCAGTCGGTTTGCTTCGTAGCGGCGTCGCCATACATTGCCTTCAAGTAGCTCACAGCAAACTTGGGCGTATTTCCCCAGTAGTTGAACGATTCCCACTGGCCGGGTTTGGAGGGCTTTGGCGTAAGCCTCTTCATCCAGCCGTCAAAGGAGCCGTCTGTCGGCACCGGTACCTTTAAGTAGCCGGGCAAGCTCTCAAAAATTCCTGCCATGTCCGTTGCGCCCTGAATGTTCGAGTGCCCGCGCAACGCGTTAACGCCTCCACCGGCGCGTCCGACGTTACCCATCAACAACTGCAACATCGCCGCCGTACGGATGATTTGTGTCCCAAAACTGTGTTGCGTCCAGCCAACGGCATAAATGATGGTCGCAGCCTTCTTGGTATCGCCGTCTTTGCGGATCGATGTGAAGAGGTCCGCGGCATTCAGGAACTGATCCTTGGGTATGCCAGTGATTCGCTCCACCGTTTCCGGGGTGTAACGGGCGTATTGTTTTCGCAATAGCTGGTATACGCAATTCGGGTTCTGCAAGGTCAGGTCATAGGCTGGCTTTTCGGGAAGGGAAGGAGCCGGTGGCGGCGTTCCCCCCGCAGCAGCCGCGGCGACATGGGCTTCCGGCATGGCTTTCCCGGAAGCATCGCCAGTTGCGTAATTCCAGGTGGACTTGTCGTAGCTCAGTGTCTTCGCGTCAAAACCAGAAAACAGGCCATCTTCTATCGGCAATCTAAAGCTGTCCTTCACTACGAAGGCCGCGTTCGTGTAATTCACCAGGTAGTCCTTGGCAATCCGGTTGTTCTCGATGGCGTAGCGGATCAGCCCGCCAAGAAAGGCGATATCCGATCCTGCACGAATCTGGCAAAACAGGTCGGCGACGGCCGCGGTGCGCGTGAAACGCGGATCCACCACGATCATTTTTGCGTTACGAGTGCGCTTGGCTTCGACGGGCCACTTGAAGCCACAGGGATGGTTTTCCGCCGGATTACCGCCCATGATCAGCATCATGTCGGTATTCTTGATGTCCACCCAGCCGTTGGTCATTGCCCCGCGTCCGAACGTTGGTCCCAAACTTGAGACCGTAGGGCCGTGTCAGACTCTGGCCTGGTTTTCGATATGCACGACCCCCAGGGCGCGCATCGCTTTTACGACGAGGTAGTTGAACTCATTCGTGTCCGTGCAGCCGCCGGTCCAAGCGATGGACTCGCAGCGATTGACGGTGTGGCCGCCCGCGTCCTTCCCGATGAACGTGTCGTCCCGGGTTTTCTTGACGTGCCCTGCGATCTCATTCAGCGCATTGTCCCACGATATATCCTCCCACTCGGTTCCACCCGGGCGGCGTACCTGAGGCTTCAACAGACGTCGCTCGTTCAGGATGTCCTGCTCGAGAGAAGCCCCCTTCGGGCAAAGCGTCCCGCGATTGATGGGGTGGTCCGGGTCGCCCTCGACGTGCACCACCTGCGCCGTCACGTTCTTTGCGCGGTCGCCAATGGTGTAAATGATGACGCCGCAGCTTACCGAACAGTACGGGCAAGTGGAGCGCGTCTCACTCGCTCGAGCTATCTTGAGCGCGCGGAGCTGCGCGTAGGCCGGCTGCAAGTCAAAACCAAATACCGCAGCGGCGGTTCCACCCACAGTTGCTAATTTCAGGAAATCACGGCGTGAAGGATTCATGAGTGCCCCCCTGGGCTTCGTGCATGAAACACCGCGTCGGAGCCTTACTTGTAATCCCGCCAGGCTTCTCTGTCAAGGAAAACTGAAGTCCTGGAATTTGGAAGGGTACATCGTTACCCCTAGCGCGGTTGAAGTGTATGAGTCCGAAGCATGGTTACCTCCGCCCGCTACTGCGATCTGGTGCGTGAGAAAAGAGACGCCTACAACCATGGTTTGCGACTGGTGGAAAGTGCCAAGCAGCGCGGCGGATGTGCTCCGTCAATGCTCGCGGAATCTGGGAGAAATTGCACGGCACGTAACTCAGGTATTTGCGGCCTTCGGCCATACCCTTCTGGATGACTCGTCGACCCGGCTCTCCCCAAAAAAAAGTTCCGGGCCTCCACCCTTTCCAAAACCTCTGGGCGAACCGGTGGCTTTCCGCTGTATTCCATTGCAATCGAATGCTGGTAGTACAAATGCAGATCTCTTGGATCTCCGGCGAGGATGCGGTCCACCTACCCCTCTCGCCCCGGTCTCTCTCATAGCAAGTCAGCGTAACCTTCGCCACACACCCTTGGAGATTTGTCCCCGTCACGCCCCGGAATTGCCTAACAATGAAGGAATACGGCCTTTCTCGCTCGGCCTTCTCTGTCCCCGTTGGCTGGCGAGATTTGATTTTGCAGGTCATTTGCCCCCATCGCACGCCTGCAGGGTGTATATGGACGCTGGGCGCAACCTTGCCTCTACCTCGGCACGTGCCGATTCTGCGTATTCGCGCGCCCTGCGGAATTCTTTCATCCTTGCCGCGGCCGTGGTCACCGTTTCTTTGGCCTCGGCGCTACTCCTTCCACAAGGTATCCTTCTTGCGGCCATTAGCGATGGACTTCAGGTTTGTCTGGTTACCGTCGCCACCTTCCTCTCGTTTCAAAATTTCAAACGAAATCGTTCCCATGTTCGGGATTTTTGGCTCCTGATCTTCCTTGGTTCGACCATCTGGCTGGCTAGTCTTCTCCTCTGGTCTTTCTGTGAGCTCCTGCTCCGCCGCCCCGTGCCGGATATCCCCGTCGCGGACATGCTCTTGTTCCTCAAATTGGTACCTTTGACCGCTGCATTGGCCCTGGAACCTCATCGTAGCCACGACAAACGCTTCCGTGCCTTTGGTCTCCTGGACGTTTCCATCCTCATGTTTTACTCCCTCTTTCTCTATGCTTTTTGCGTCTATGCCTATCGGCTCCTGCCAGGTGCCACGGACATCTACAATTTCCAATTCGACCTGGCTGACGGCATCGGAAACGAGGTCTTCACCGTGGCCGCAGCCGCTGCCCTTTTCCGGGCCCGTGGACATTGGCGCGGACTTCACCGCATTTATTTTTTCTCCGCCGCCTGCTATGGGCTTTCTTCGGACATCAGCAATGTGGCGATTGATAGGGGGAGCTACTATTCCGGCAGCCTTTTCGATGTGCCCTTGACCGTCGCCGTGGCCGGTTTTGTTTGTTTTGTTTGGATAGGGCGCTCTTTGACTCTCGGAGCTTCGTCTGCCTCGCCGCCAGGGACCTATCCCGATGAGCCTCCGGCGGCGATTTCCCCTATCTCTTCTCACCTGGCCATGGTGGTTACGCTTTCCACTCCCATAATTGGTCTTTGGCTGCTCAACCGTTCCGGTGCTAACTCCCCCCTCTTTCCATTTCGTCTCGCCACCACGCTTGTGACCATCTTTCTTCTTACTTTGCTGCTTTCGATCAAGCAAGATCTTCTTACCGTCGGGCTTATTGGTTCGCTTCAACGACTTTCCGCAAACTACACGAGTATCAACCGCCTCAAGGATCATCTGGTGCAAAGTGAAAAGCTCACCGCGCTCGGCGAACTCGTGGCTCAAGTCGCCAACCAGATCAAGGGCTCCATGACCTCGATTCTGGATCTCTCCGCCCGGATTCCCGTTACTCCCGCCGAAGAACCTCGCGTTTCCGCGATGGCGCTCAAGATCAACCACTACGCTCGTCGCACAGATGCTTTAGTACAGAATATGCTTCGGTTCGCGCAGGAGACTCCTGTGGAACTCGCTCCCGTGGAGTTGAAGCAACTTGTGGAGAGTGCTCTTCATCTTAGCGGCGTCGCGCAACTTCCGAAGGTCAGCGTTGATCTCGAGGAGGAAGGGAATTGCCCTCCGGTGCGCGGCGATTCCAGCCAGCTCCTCCATGTTTTCCTGCAGATTATTGCGAACGCAGTGGATGCTCTCGAAGTGGTCAGCGGCGGTACTCTGGATATCTCGATTAGTACCACGGCCTCGGGAGTCAAAATCCTCTTTGCGGATTCGGGTCCTGGCATCCGGGAACCTGGTCGCGTTTTCGAGCCTTTTTATACGACTAAACCGGTTGGCAAAGGCACCGGCCTTGGCCTCAGCACCTGTTACGGGATTATCCAACAGCATGACGGTGAGATTTCCTGCGGCAATCTTCCTGCGGGCGGCGCTCTCTTTACCATTATTCTTCCCGCAGCCGTGGGTGTCCCTGTTGCCTCCTCCGAGTCCACTGCGGTGTTCGTCGAGGATGCCCAATGAATCCCTTTTCGCGCCCCAAGCTTTACCTGCTTCTCGCGCTCGGCGTTTTCTCGATTCACCTCTTCGTGGCCGCGCTGATAAAGCCCTCTTGGACACTGACGCTCATTGGCGACGCGATTCCTTGTGCGCTCTTGATCCTGGCGATTCTCGCGGTCAGCGAAAACTTCCGCTACCACATCGGCCTTCTCTCTTTATTTTGGAAGCTCACCGCCGCATGTCTTTTCGCCATGCTTCTGTCGCAAGCTTACTGGTTTTACTACGATTCGCTGCGGAGGTTTGGCACGCCCAGCCCGGTCCTTGGCGACTCCCTTTTCCTCATCGCCCACGTCTTCTTTCTCTCTGCTCTTGCCTTCCGTCCTCACTCTTCCGCCGCGGGGGGTGACCTACGGTTCCGGAGCCTGGACTTTTTTCTTCTCACCCTCTGGTGGCTGGCCCTCTACGGCTATTTCAGTCTGCCTTGGCAAGTCGTCGTCCAGGATTTCTCCAAGTACAATCCGGCCTACTATCTGCTGGCCCTGATCCAGCACCTCGTTATCATGGGGGCGCTGGCCGTTTTATGGTGGCGCAACGCGGACGTTTGGCGGCGCGTCTACGGCCACCTGCTCATTGCGTTCACGCTCATTGCCGCCGGCAACCTCCTCCTCAGCGTGTCTATTGATCGCGGTATCTACTATGCCGGCGGCTTTTTTGATACCCCATTTCTGCTCGCTATCGTCTGGTTCTCTTACGTCGCCACCTTTGGTTCTTCCCTGCAGCCTCGCAAGGACACCACGCCCAACCGTGAATTGAAACAAACTCTCTGGACCGCGCGCATCGCCATGCTGGCGATTCTTTCTTTACCGGCCATCGGGCTTATTGGATATCTTGAAAAGAATGTTCTCCAAGCCATAGCCGATTTCCGCTTGAGAGTGGTGTTTGGAGCAACACTCTTGTTGGGCGCCCTCCTTTTCCGGAAGCTCAATCTCCTCGCTCACGAGCTTGTTCAGCTCGTCCGACTGACCCACGATTCCATCGAGAATCTAAAGTTCGTCCAGAAGCGCGTCACGCATACGGAGAAACTCACGGCCCTCGGGCGTCTTGCCGCCGGCACCGCCCACGAAATCAGCAATCCCCTTACCGCCATCCTCGGCTATTCCGAACTCCTCGCCGATATTCCTTCTCTCTCGCCGCAGGACCGGCAATACGCCAAGACCATTCACCAGCACGTGCACTCGGCTCAAGCGGCCGTCAACAGCCTTCGCGACACGCTAAGAAAGCCTGCCTCACCCAACCCGATCGTCGATAAGGAAGATGCCTCCACCTGAAGTACACTTCGGGCGAGCTTCTCATGACACGTATCCTCCTGCTTGCCTTTGAGTTTTCCGCCATCTTCATCGGGATTCCTCTCCTCATCTACTACCGCGTCATTCCCAACGTTGCGATTCCGTACCTGCTTCTTGGTGCCCTAGCCGCATTCCTGTACCTCCGTCACGATCCTGCGTTCGACTCTTCCCTGATAATCCAGTGGAGCAAGATTCGTCCTCTTTTCCTGCCCCTCCTTCTTCGCGATGCCGTGCTGCTCCTTCTCCTAGGTTTAGCCGTGCGATTCTTCGCCCCTGACCTCCTTTTTTCCTTCTTCAAGCGGGCCCCTGCCTTTTGGGCCCTCGTCATGCTGCTTTATCCTCTCCTCTCGGTTTACCCCCAGGAACTCTTGTATCGCGCTTTTGTCTTCCACCGCTATCAACCCTTATTCGGTAACGGCTGGGCCATGCTGCTGGCCAGTGCCCTCGCCTTTGGCTTTGTTCACATCATCTTCGGGAACTGGTTGGCCGTCGGTTTGTGCGTTCTGGGGGGCTTTTTGTTCTCCTTTACCTACCAACAGTCTGGCTCGCTCTTCCTCACCTGCTTTGACCATGCCATCTTTGGGAACTTCATCTTTACCATCGGGCTCGGAAAGTTCTTCTATCACGGCTCCCGTCTCTGACCCCTGCCCGCCCTTTCATTCGCCTCCCAGAAAACCCCCTTACCCGCTAAAATGAGGGGTATCTTTTGAGCGCTCTGTTTCATCGATATTCTTAGAAGCCAGATTGCGTATCTATATCCAGGAAACCTTCCCAGCTCAAGGAGCTGCCGCCGTATGGCGACGTCACAGAAGTCCCTGAAACCTGACCTGGCCTCCCTTCGCATCACGGATGCCAAGCGCAAGACGTCCCGCTCGAGGCGATGGGTTTGGATCGTGGTGGCCGTGCTTGGGGTAGGTCTTCTTGCGGCGGTGGCTTCCGCCTATCTCAATCGGAAGCCCGAAGTCGAGGTTGTGGCCGCCCGTAAGCCGGCGACCGGGCCAGCCGGAGTATTGAACGCCAGTGGCTACATCACCCCGCGGCGTCGGGCGACCATTGCCGCCAAAATCACCGGCCGCGTTACCGGGGTCTTTTTCGATGAAGGCACTCGCGTGAGCGAAGGCCAGCTCCTGGCAACGCTGGACGATTCCGATGCCAAGCGCGCCCTGGATTCGTCCAAGGCGGACCGCGATGCCACCCAAGCCGCTATCGCCGATTTCGAAGTCCAACTCCACAATGCTGAAATTGAGCTACGCCGCGCCCAGCAGCTTGTGAAAGAGGGTGTCCAAACGCAGCAGGCCCTCGACGCAGCGAACATGAATGCGGACAGTCTACGTGCCAAGATCGCGCTCGCCAAGCAGCAGGTCACGGCAGCGGACGCGCGCATCCAGGTTCAGCAGCAAGCGATGGACAATTGCATCATCCGCGCACCGTTTGCCGGCATCGCCGTTTCGAAGGACGCACAGGTCGGCGAAATGGTCTCACCGGTTTCCGCGGGCGGCGGGTTCACCCGAACCGGCATTGCTACCATCGTGGATCTCCACAGCAACGAAGTGGAAGTGGATGTCAGCGAGGCGTATATCGCTAAAGTTCAGGCCAACCAGCGTGTCAACGCGGTCCTGGACGCCTATCCCGATTGGGAAATCCCCGCGAAGGTTCGCACCGTC
>Ga0306924_10007337_pt1 | contig 11062 bp, 10 predicted proteins | sample sta12Can44000111_FD_203756 | JGI IMG/M metagenome (GOLD analysis project Ga0306924, IMG submission 203756) | Lab enrichment of tropical soil microbial communities from Luquillo Experimental Forest, Puerto Rico - statanox.12C.anox.44.000.111 (v2)... | ecosystem: Environmental > Terrestrial >...
GCTTATTTGTCTCATATCCAGGGGGTTAACGATGCCCACGGATTATCGTCCGACCGTCTTCCTGCCCAAGACCGACTTCCCGATGCGCGGCGACCTGCCGAAGCGCGAGCCGCCTATTTTGGCGCGCTGGGAGACGATGAACCTCTATCGCCTGCTGCGTCAGGCTTCGCGCGGACGCGAGAAATTCGTCCTGCACGACGGCCCGCCCTACGCCAATGGCGAAATTCATCTCGGGACCGCGCTCAACAAGATCCTCAAGGACGCGGTCAACCGCTCGCAGCAGATGCTCGGCAAGGACGCGCCCTATGTTCCGGGCTGGGACTGTCACGGTCTGCCAATCGAGTGGATCATCGAGGAGCAATACCGGGCGAAGAGCGAGTCCAAGGACAGCGTGCCGATCGACCAGTTTCGCCGCGAATGCCGCGAGTTCGCGGCTTATTGGATCGAGGCGCAGAAGCGCGACTTCAAGCGGCTCGGCGTGATCGGCGACTGGGAAAACCCGTATACGACGATGGCATATGCAGCCGAGGCGCAAATCGTCCGCGAAATCGGCAAGTTTCTCGTCAACGGGGGACTATACAAGGGCTCCAAGCCGGTTCTCTGGTCGATCGTCGAGCAGACGGCGCTCGCCGAAGCGGAGGTCGAATATTACGACCACCGATCGACTACGGTTTGGGTGCGGTTCCCGGTGGTGCGGACCGGGCGGCCGGCTCTCGCCGATGCTGCGGCGCTGATCTGGACGACGACACCGTGGACCTTGCCAGGCAACCGCGCAATCGCCTTCAGCCCCGCGCTCGAATACGTGGTTATCCGGGTCGATAGAACCGCGGACGGAAGCCACGCCCGGCCCCTCGAGACCCTGCTCTTAGCTGAGCCGCTTGTCGCTGAGGTCGCGGTGCGCGCCGGGATCGAGACATATTCGCAGCTCGACCGCTTTTCCGGCCAGGCACTCGCCGGGACGGTCGCCCGCCATCCGCTCTTCGGCCAGGGCTACGATTTCGACGTGCCGTTGCTTGCGGCCGGCTTTGTCGAAAGCGACCAGGGAACCGGCCTCGTTCACATCGCCCCCGGACACGGCGCCGACGATTTCGATCTCGGCCGAGCGAACAGTCTGCCGGTGCCGGACACGGTCGGCCCGGACGGGGTCTATCTGCCGCAAGTGCCGCTTTTCGCCGGCCGGTCGGTTTATCGGCCGGACGGCAAGCCGGGGGATGCCAACGGAGCGGTGATCGCTGCGATCAATGCTGCCGGCGGCCTGTTGGCCCGTGGCACTCTCGTGCATTCCTATCCGCATTCCTGGCGCTCGAAGGCACCGCTGATCTTTCGCAACACGCCGCAATGGTTCATCAGCATGGAGACCAACAATCTGCGGCAAAAAGCCTTGGCTGCGATCGCCGAGGCGAACTGGGTCCCGCCGCAAGGCAGAAATCGGATCGAGGCGATGGTCGAGAGCAAGCCGGATTGGTGCGTCTCGCGCCAGCGCGCCTGGGGGGTGCCGATAGCGGTGTTCACCCACCGCGAGACCGGCGAGCCGTTGCGCGACCCCGCCGTTGTCGAGCGCGTCGCCGCCGCTGTCGAGCGCGCCGGAGCGGACGTTTGGTTTAGCGCCGACCCGACGCAGTTTCTTGGCAATGCCTACAACCCTGACGAGTGGGATAAGGTCACGGACATCGTCGAGGTGTGGTTCGATTCGGGCTCGACGCACGCCTTTGTGCTCAAACAGCGGCCGGAGCTCAGATGGCCTGCCGATCTTTATCTCGAGGGCTCGGACCAGCATCGCGGCTGGTTTCAATCTTCGCTCGTCGAGGCCTGCGGAACCCGCGGTCGCGCCCCTTACAAAGCGGTTCTGACCCACGGCTTCGTGCTCGATGAGGTCGGGCGTAAGATGTCGAAATCGCTCGGCAACGTTATCGCACCGCAGGAAATCATGCAGCAGAGCGGCGCCGACATCCTTCGTCTGTGGGCGGTCGGCTCCGATTACACCGAGGATGTCCGCATCGGCGCGGAGATTCTCAAGCACCACAGCGACGTCTACCGCCGCCTGCGCAATACGCTGCGCTACCTGCTGGGCGCGCTCGATGGCTTCTCGGCAGCCGAGGCGGTTGGTGTCGACGCGATGCCGGAACTCGAACGCTGGGCGCTTCACCGTCTGGCAGAACTCGATCAGCTGGTTCGCGATGCTGTAGAGGCGTTCGATTTCCACGGAATGTTCACAGCACTGCACAATTTTTGCGCCGTTGACTTGTCGGCCTTCTACTTCGACATCCGGAAGGACCGGCTTTACTGTGACGCGCCCGACGACGTCAGGCGGCGGGCGGCGCGCACGGTGCTCGATCGCTGCTTTGACTGTCTCGTCCGCTGGCTAGCCCCGGTCACCTGCTTTACCGCCGAAGAGGCTTGGCTCGCCCGGCATGGCGACACGCCCGGGAGCAGTATCCATCTCGAACTGTTCCCTGATGTGCCCCCTGCCTGGCGGGACGAGGCGCTCGGCGAGCGCTGGCAGACGTTGCGCGATCTTCGGCGCGTCGTCACCGGCGCGCTCGAGCTCGAGCGCGGCGCCAAGCGGCTGCGCTCGAGCTTGCAGGCCGCCGTAGAGTTGTACGTCCCGGAACGGCTCCTCGACCTCGCCCGCAATGTCGATCTTGCCGAGCTTTGCATCACCTCGGCCGGGACGGTCCGACCCGGGTCGGTTCCGGCCGACGCATTCACGTTGCCCGACGTCGGCGATATCGGGGCGCGCATATCCGCCGCGTCTGGCGACCGCTGCGAGCGCTGCTCGAGAGTACTGCCCGAAGTTGGCCAAGTGCGGGGTCATCCCGATCTGTGTCGCCGTTGCGCCGCCGTCGTCGATCGGAGCAGCACCCCGACGATCGCCACATGATGCTGGTGCGCGGCTTCGCCGCGGCGATTGCGGTCGTAGTCTTCGATCAGCTCGGCAAGGCTGCCGTCCGCGGTTACTTCGCCGGTCATGCGGTGGGCGAGCACGAGAACGTCACAGCGTTTTTCAACATCGTCCTGATATACAATCGGGGCATGAGCTTCGGTTTGTTCAACGGCGGCGGAGGCTTGAACGCGTTACTGTTCTCGCTCGTCGCCGCAGCGATCGTCACGGTGCTGATTTATTGGCTGAGCCGCGTTGAAAGCCCGCTGCTCGCCGTTGCAATCGGTCTGATCATCGGGGGTGCCATCGGCAATGTCATCGACCGAATTCGCTTCGGCGCCGTGGTGGATTTTCTCGATTTTCACGTCGGGTTATGGCATTGGCCGGCCTTCAACATCGCCGACAGCGCCATCTGCGTGGGCGTCGCGGTGATGTTGCTCGATGGCTTGCTTCTGCGGCGGGAAGCGCATTAAATACGAGACAGGGAGGGGTTTCCGCCATGTCATGTCGTCACCGGGTTCGCGGCGCGGGCCGCGGTCTTGCTGCTGTGAGCACTCTGTGCCTCGCTGGGCCATTGCTGATCGCGGGCTGCAGCGATTTCAAGAAGTCGATCGGGCTCGAGCCGACTTTGCCCGACGAGTTCGCCGTCGAGTCGCGAGCGCCGCTGACGATCCCACCCGACTTTGAACTGAGGCCGCCGCAGCCCGGAGCGTCGCGACCGCAGGAGAAGAGTGCGGACCAGCAGGCCAAACAGCTGATCGAGCAGGCCGGGCCCGGTGAGCCGGGCAAGCAGGCGTCCGATTTCCGCCTGCGCCGCTCCGAAGACGGGCTGCCCGACATCGGCGCGCGCGGCCAGCAAGTGCCCGATCCCAACGCGACCGTTGCCGATCAGAGCCTGTCCAGCAAGCTCCTCGGCTACGACGGCGCGAGCGACGCCGGCGGGGCGGTCGAAAAGCGCGAAACTACCCCGCTGAAAGGGGTGTATTAAGCGAGCGTCGCCGTAGTCTCTTCCGCTATGAGCAGCAGGTTGTGCGCCTCGCCCCGGCGAAATGGACTCTCGAACGAAACATAAGCGTCCCAATCGGCCTCGGCCATGCCATGATCGAGGAGAATGCCGAGCATCCGATAGCCGAGACCGCGCAACCGGTCATGGATGGCCCGGCGGTCGTCCTCGGCCTCGTGTCCGGTCTCGATCACCAGCGTCGGGCGAAACCGGCCGAGAGTGGCCTCGGCTCCGTCGAGCACCTGCCTTTCGTTCCCCTCGACATCGATTTTGATCAAGTCGACCCGGTCGAGGCTGCGCTCGGCAAGCAGCGAATCGAGACTGCTCAGCCGGACACTCAGCGCTTCGTGGTCGGGACCCGCTGCTCCGATCCGCGCGGTTCCGGTGTCGGTCTGCGCCGAGGTTACGACAGGCACGGCAAATTCCACGCTGCCGTCGTGGTCGCCGACCGCGCACCGGATGACTTCGGCTTGGCGTAACGCGTTGGCGCCGAGCGTTGCTTCGAGGGCCTTGGCGGCGCGCGGCGCCGGCTCGCAGGCTAGGACCTGCCCGCCCGCCCCGACGGCCCGGGCAAGCGGAACGGTCCATTCGCCGAGATTAGCTCCGATGTCGATCGCGACCGCGCCTGGCCGCAGAAAGGCCAGCGCCGCCGGGTGACCGCGCGGCGGATGGAGCAGCGAATGCCGGCCGCGCGCGTCAAGCGGGTTCGGCACGTAGATCAGATCACCTGTGCGGTGCAGGGTGAAGCCGCCGGGCCAGTCCCGCTCCAGCCTTGCGAGCAATCGTTTTTCGCGCCATCGACGGACGAACCGCGCGCCCGCGTCTTCGGAGTCGCTGGGCGGGCGCAGCTTCCACAGCGCCTTGAGAAGCGCCATCATCTCGCGAAGATCGGTAGGACCGCTGCGCGGACGAGGTCCGCGGGATGGCGGCCAAATGCTCAGGCAAGCAGACCCGGCATCGCCGACACGGTGAGGCTGTCGGGAAACACCTCCGCCCCCAGCACCCGGTCGTCAACGCGTAAGTGGTCGCCGAGCAGCCCCTTCAACACCGCGCGGAGATCGGTCGTGGCGTTCAGATCACGGTGCTCGTAAAGATCGGTGTCCTTAAGACCCGGCCAGTCGCCGAGCACGCGACCGCCCTTGAGCGCGCCTCCGGCGAGGATCGCGACTGTCGCAGTGCCATGGTCGGTGCCGTCATTTCCGTTGATGCGGGCAGTGCGGCCGAATTCGGTGATAAAGACGACCACCGTTTCGCGCCAGGCGTCGCCCATGTTGGTCTCGATCTCGGCGATGGCGCCATCGAGCGCGCCCAGCAAATTCGCCAGCCGACCCTTGACCGCACCCTCATTGATATGGGTGTCCCAGCCGTCCAAGGCCAGCGCGCCGATGCGCGGCCCCTCGGCGCGCGCGAGGAAATTCGCAGCCGCACCCGCCGCCTCGGCAAAGTATTTGCGCACTTGCTCGACGCCGCCGATCTGGACCGCCGGGCGATCCTCCGCCGGCTCGCTGGTCATTCCGCCGGCGCGAGCGATCGCGGCGAGCCCGATGCGCTCCTCGAGCGCCCGCGCCAAAGCCGGGTCAGTGTGGTGATAAAGGTCGAGGAGACGCATCGTCGTCTCGTCGCCGACAGGCGGGAGCCGCGGCGGCACCCAGGATAGTACCGGCGCCGGGCCGCGCACGACGAGCGGCGCTATAGGTCCGACAGCAAAGGCCTGCCGGCCGCGTTTATAGGCGGGTTCACCCGGCTCGAGCGCAACAAGCGCGCGATTGAGCCATCCCGTATCGACAGCGCCCGGCTTCGTCAGTCCGCTTTCAAGGATGTCCTGGCCATCGAAGTGCGAGCGCTCACGATAGGACGTGGCCACAGCATGCACGATCGTCGCTTGGCCCGCCTGATAGAGGCGGTGCAGGTTCGGCATCGCCGGGTTGAGTGCGAAGAAACCATCGAGCGGCAGCGCCGGCGTCTGGCCGTCTAACGTCAGCGCCTTGTCGCCGCGCAGCTTCGTCCAGTCGGGGTCGCCGACCGGCGCGACCACGGCGAGCCCGTCGACGGCACCGCGCAGGACGATGGTCAGGAAGCGCGGGTCGCGCCCCTCCGCGCGCGCCCCGCCAGGAACGAAGGCCCAGGCGAACAGCGCGCCTGAGCCGAGAAGCAGCTCACGGCGTGTGGGAACATGGAGGTACGGTGCCATGATCACCTCCGCAGGAATTCCGGGGTCATCAGCAACATTGTCAGCGCCTGCGGCCTGCTCTCTGCGCCAGTAACAGCGCGGCGCGTCTCCGCCGAGGCCAATGGCCCTATCGCCGTGTCCATGACCGCTTCAGGATCATGGCCCAGACCGTCGCGGTGTGCAAAAGCGTTGGCAATCTCGAGACGTTGACCCAACCCGTCGAGCCATGCCGCGTTGTCATCGGAAAACCCTTTCGGTGCCGGCGGCCGCCACAAGGGTTCGCCGAGCAGGTTCCCGGCTTGGAGGATGCGAGGAATTTCGCCCGACTCCCCGGTCGCCCGCAGTACCGCCACGATCCAATCGTTCGGTCGCTTGATCTTCGCCTGTTCCGGCATCCACGACTCGGGCGCCGCAACCAGCGCAGCAACCACCTCTTTGAGGTCCCCGTCCGTGTCAAGGAAGCGTTGCGTCAGCCGATCGACGAGCATCGCAGACGGGTAGTCGGCAATGAAATGACGCGCCAGCTTGGCTGCCACATGTTTCGCAGTTGCCGGATGACGCGCAAGGTCGGCGAGGACCGCGCGTCCCTGCTCGACGCCACCCTCGCGATAAACGTTGCCGATCATCGTTTGCGGGCCGGGCTCGTGGGCACGGCCCAGGAAGGCGAACTCACCGCCATGATCTGGGTTTGTCGCGGTAGGCAATATGGTCCAACCAGTGAGGACCTTGGCAAAATTGGTGACGTCGGCTTGCGCGTAGACTGTGCGAACACCGAGCGTATGCAATTCAAGGATTTCGCGGGCGAGATTCTCGTTTAGGCCCCTGTCGCGATTGACGCCGGCGACCGACCCGGGACCGATCGACTGCTCGTTGTTGAGATAGAATAGCATCGCGGGGTGGCCTTCCACCGCGAGCAGCATGTCGCTGAAGCGGCCCAGCACATGGGGACGGATCGCTTCGCGCTCGTAACCGCCGGCCATTACCGTGGCGTCGGCGTTAACGCAGAAATGGTTCGACCAGAACCAAACCAGACGCTCGACGAGCCCGATTTCGGCGTTGATCGCGGCGTCGAAGCGCGCTCTGGCTTCGTTCCGAAACAGCTGTCGCGGTAGAGGCACCGCCTCGGGCTGACTGATGGCCGGAGGCGAGGCGTCGGGTTTCATCTCCATCGCGGCTTCCCCGCCCGCGTCCTGCATCGCGACCTTCGCGGCGGCCTCGCGGCGCAGCCGCTCGCGCTTTTCGTTGGCGGCGCGCTCGGCGTTGTACTCGAAAACCGCGCGATTGGCAGCACCACTGCTCGGCAGATCTGCCTTGACGATCTGCCCCACACCCGGTCGCTCCAGCTCGGCGAGGAGAGCGCCGCGCGGATCGTCCGTGATCGCCTCGATCGAGCCGGCACGCGGTCCGAAACCAAACCGATGCAGCGCCAGCGCCGCCTCCCTCGGATTGCAAGCCATCAGCGTCGTCCCTCCCAAGACCCGCCGAACAGAGTGCTGGATGTTATACGCGGCCGCTCATGAATGCGTCTCCCTGCTACTCCCGCGGCAGCGCTTTTGCCAGCATCTCATAAGCCTCCTCGTCGGTCCGATCGTAGCGCAGCGGCGTCACGACAATGCGGCCGGCATGCAGGGCCTCGATGTCGCTCTCCGGGCCTTGCTCGCGCGGTCCGCGGCGAAAGCCGATCCAGTGATAGGTCAGACCGCGCGGATCCGTCCGCGTCTCGACACGCATTCCTTGGAGCAGTCCGACACCCTGCCGGGCCAAGGTGAGCGGGCCGGCGTCCGTCGCTGGGAGGTCCGGGAAGTTCACGTTGAGGCAAGTCGCTTCACCCCAGCCGATCGCAAGTAATTTCCGCACGACGCCCGGGCCGAGGGCCTTTGCGGTAGGCCAGCGGATTTGCAGGGGATCGGTCCAAGCCTGGCTCAACGCGATTGACGGAACCCCCAGCATCATCCCGGTCATCGCGCCACCGACGGTACCGGAAAACACCGTCTCCATGCCGAGATTGGCGCCGCGATTGACGCCGCAGAGGAGAAGATCCGGCGGCGAGCCGGCCAGCAAATGACAGACCCCCATTACCGCGCAATCCCCCGGAGTTCCAGTGATCGCGAAACGGCGCGGACCCCGCTCCGTCACCCGGATCGGATGGTGGAGGCTGACGGCATGCGAAACTCCGCTCTGGTCGTGCTCGGGTGCTACGACCCAAACCTCTCGGGCGAGCCCGCGCGCGAACTCTTCGAGCACCTTGAGGCCCGGCGCCTCGATGCCGTCGTCGTTGGTGAGGAGGAGGCGATCCAGCACACTACCGATCCTTCGGCGGCGAGCGGGTCGCGGGGTGCTGCGACTAATCGGCTCCTTCGGGTGGACCCTTGAGCTCGACAACGTTGCCGTCGGGGTCGGTGATGTAGAGCGAGGAGCCGTAGCCCTCGGCGCCGTAGCGCCGCCGGACCTCGCCGACCGCGATGCCGTGCCGTCGCAGATGCGCCGCCAGCGCCGGGAAGTCGAAGGTGCCTATGCGCACCGCGAAATGGTCCAGGTTGCGCCCTGCAGCAGCCTCCGCCGATTGGGGTGCAGGGCCGGCCGGCACCAGATCGATCATCGACGCGCCGGCGCGCAGCTGCACGAGCTTGGGCTCATCGAGCCGGCGCTCGACGTGGCAACCCAAGACGTCTCCATAGAATCGGATCGCCCGGTCGAGATCGGCGACCCGCAACACGAGATGGTCGAGCCCAGCGACCTGGATCGGACCGGTCTGCAAAGCTTCTCTGCTCTCCCGAATTCCTACGTCCGCCATTGTTGGCTCCTTTCGATCGCGGTGGATCATCCTACCGCGATTCGCCGGAACCGGCAGACAGATTATTGCGGCGGAGACTGATCCGATCGCGGTCCGGCGCTGCGCGAGTGCTGGCTTCGCCAAGCCCGCCTCTCACTCGGCTCGAGGACACCGTTATGGTCAGTATCCATCCGGTCGAATTGCGCCCCTGCCCGCCGTGCCGCGCGTTGCTCTGAACGTTGGATGTACTGCTCTCGGGTGAGCGCCCCAGAGGAAGAAGGTGCCGAGCCGACAGGAGTCGAGCTTGGCTGAGCCGCTGCTTGCTGGGGTGCTTGGGCGAACGCGGTTGCCGGCAACAGAGACAGGGCAAAAAGGGCGAAGACGGTGGTGAAACGCATTTGTACGACCTTCAGTTGACGTATCTGGCCTTCTAACTCATTTCGCGTGCAAACGCAAGCTCAGGCGGACAGCAGTGCCAGGGATGCACCCGGTTCATGTCGCATCGGCAAAAATGCAGAGTACGCAAAAGCATCACCGCTAGGAGATCCCGCTGCCGGAGGAGTACAGTCGATTTCGATCCTTCGTAGAGCGGAGAAAAACCATGCAATACCGCAGAATCTCGGCCGATTGTCATCTCGACATGCCGTGGATGCCGCCCGACCTGTTTGTGTCGCAGGCGCGGCGGGAGCTGAAGGATCGCATGCCCTATGTCGCGGACGGTCCGGATGGGCCGCAATGGGTCGCCAAGAACGGCGCCAATTTCGGCCTCCTCTACGGCGTCGGCCCAGGTGGTGCCAAGCACGTACCCGGGCAGAATGTCCGCGTCGACATCATGGCGGAGCGCGGCCTCTATAAGGACGCCAAAGAAGGCAAGATCCGCTGCAGCGACCCGCATCTGCGTCTCAAAGACATGGAGGCGGACGGCGTCGACGCTGAGATCATCTACGGGGTCCTCGGTACCGCATCCAAGCTGAACGACAACGAGGCCTCGAACGAAGTTCTGCACATCTACAATGATTGGCTGAAGGATTTCTGCAGCCATTACCCGGACCGCCAGATCGGGCTCGCCTGCCTGCCCTACGGCAGCGTCGATCTCGCGGTCAGGGAGGTCCATCGCGTCGCGAAGATGGGGCTAAAGGGCCTCGAACTTTCGTGCTCGTGGGACATGGAGCCGATGTGGCACCCGAGCTGGGAGCCATTCTGGCAGGCCGTCGACGAGGTGCAATTGCCGTTGCACTTCCACACCTTCCCGACGACCCCGCCGCGCGCCCGCCAGGAGGCGCCGAACGTTCGCCGTGCGGCGATGTTCACCGGCGTCTCGGCGTTCCAGATGGGGCTGATCCACATCATCGCCGGTATGATGGGAGCGGGCGTATTCGAGCGCTACCCCAACCTGCGCGTGTCATTCGGTGAGAGCGGTGCCGGCTGGCTTGGCTATGCATTGCACCGGATGGATTTCGAGTTCGAGGACCGCTTCCGCGACCTGATGAAGCTGAAGCCGAGCGAGTATTGGCGTCGCCAGTGCAAGGCGACATTCCAGTTCGACCCGATCAGCGCCAAGCTTGTCGACGACATCGGCGTCGAGACCATGATGTGGGGCTCGGACTACCCGCACACCGACGGCATCTGGCCGGAATCTTCCAAATACATCGAGGAGCAATTCGCCGGCCTGTCGCCCGAAGTGATCCACAAGATCACTTGTGAGAACGCCGCCAAGTTCTACAACCTGATCAACTGAGATGCACGGCGGCGGCGCCCCAGGCGCCGCCGCGCTGTTGCTGATAGGGATCGATCTACTCCAACCCGCAGCCGACAAGATCCTGGACATTTCGCACGACCACAACGGCACTGCGGACCGGCGAGCTGGGCGACCTCAGTCCGATTGGGGAGGGACCCCAACGAGGGCGCGAACTTAGGACGGCAGGAACAGGAACCCGTGATTTACAGAATTTGAATCGATATAGAGCCCCATGATCACGCCGCCCGGCGTGATGCCCAAGGGTGCCGTGCCTTGGTTGAAGCCTGTGCCAGCGCCCGGGACGTCGAACGTTGTCAAATTCCCATCACTGGCTCGTAGGAAGCCATGATTAATCGTGAACCCATCGTTGAAGGATCCGGTGATGACCCCGCTAGACCACATGTCCGCCTGAGTACGGGGCGACCCGTCTCACAGTATGCGGGCAACGAGGGTTGCGCCGGGTTGGCCGGCGCCGAGCCTCATGCATAGGAGACGGG
>Ga0306924_10007340_pt1 | contig 11059 bp, 18 predicted proteins | sample sta12Can44000111_FD_203756 | JGI IMG/M metagenome (GOLD analysis project Ga0306924, IMG submission 203756) | Lab enrichment of tropical soil microbial communities from Luquillo Experimental Forest, Puerto Rico - statanox.12C.anox.44.000.111 (v2)... | ecosystem: Environmental > Terrestrial >...
AGCGGTTGCTGTCCTACCGACCTTCTCCGCGAGCCTGGTCTATTCCGTTTGCCTTGTCACGATGCTCGGTTGCTCGGCAGCTTACAACCTCGCCTCCGACGCATCCCGACGAGGGTTTCTACGCCAACTTGATCACGCCGCAATCTTTCTGATGATCGCCGGTACCTACACGCCATTCACGACGTGCCGACTTCATGGCGTTTGGGCGATCGGAATGACCACCGCGGTTTGGACTGGAGCGGTCACTGGGGCCGTGATGAAGTTGATATGTCCACGTCGTGTCGAGCAAGTTTCTACCGTTGCTTACCTGGCTCTGGGCTGGATAATACTAGTGGGGATGAGGCCCCTGCTAAGCTCCGTAGACATTCAGACGGCGGTTTTGCTCGGAGTTGGCGGCGTGCTCTATACTATCGGGACCGGCTTTCACCTCTGGCGGGCGCTGCCTTTCCACAACGCAATATGGCACAGCTTCGTGCTGGTCGCGGCCAGCTGCCACTACGCAGCTGTTCTGCATGGTGTGGTATTGGCCCGGTCATGAGGGCTCGCCTCGCTACGATCTCAAAACGCGACGCAACTGATCGCCATGAGGGGTTAGCAGAGCGGGACCGACGCACGGCCACTTGGGTGTGCGCCGCTGCCCGTTCAGGAGTGGCGCCGTCGTGGGATCCAGAAGCCAAGACCTTTTATGGCTACGCGAGCTACGGGCATCTACTATGCCATGACGGCATCCGCGGCGCGGCAGCCGAAACCGCCGCCACCACCCGAAGCCGCGGTGAAGGCGGCGACACGGTTTACTTTTTGACGGTCTCCCGCACCGTATCCTTTATGCTGCCGACGGCATTCTGTATTTTGCCCGCGGCCTTCTCGGCCTTCCCATCCGCCTCTGTCTTCTGGTCACCCAAAACCTTCCCGACGACTTCTTTGACACTGCCGATAACCTGCTTGACAGATCCCTGAATGCGATCCTTATCCATGATGAGTTCTCCTTGAGGCACTACGGGCGCCGCGGTCGCGGACCCGCTCGATCCGACCATAGCCGTCACTAAGCAACGGCGACGGAGGTGGGCTCCAACACCTACCCAGCCGATGCTACCGGACGACGTCCACCGGAGGCACCTGAGGTAACGAGCGGGATCTCGGGCGCGTTTTGCATGCTGCAGCGCTCGTCGCGGCTTCCTCTTACGAAGTCCCTTCGAGATCGATCACTATCCGCTCTTGCCCGACTACGCATGGCCAGCGAGGCTCTTTCGAAGCTCAGAGAGAGAGGCCCCCAATGTGCCCGTGCACCAGCCACCCGATCGCGAGGACGACAAGGATCAACCCGAGTATGCCGCCAATCCCGACGGGTCCGCCTTGCCGGTAATAGCCACCGCGGTAAAACCCAAACCCGCCACCAAAGAGGACCACGAGCAGCAGGATGATCAGAATTAGTTCCATCGGTTTGTCTTTCATCAGGTTGTCGGCAATCCGTGCCGAGCGGCGGCTGGCAGCTTTTCCGAGCGGCCGATCGAGCCGGCTGTGGAGCGGCGACCGAGTCAAGGAATAGAAGATGTGAATTATAGGTCGGGTGGCACGCATCGACTTGCAATGGGGGATAGTACCATGAGTATTTATACTCACAGAGAACGAGCGATCAGCCTTTCTTTTATTGGCGATCCTGCAGAGAGATGTGGAGATGGATTAGCGTGAGTAATTTCCGACGCTAGACGCATCCCCATCGTGCACCGTAAGTCGTTTACGACAGTGCGATTCACGAGACACGGAAGGATCTTCCGATGAAAGCTTTCGGACCGGCCCCTCCTGGACAGAAACTTGTCCGACTCGAGTTACGCAACACTGAAGGCTGGGAAGGACCCCAGCAAATGCTCAGCGTCGCACAACAGCACGCCATCGATCGATTCGCCAAAAGTCTCCTCGCACTCAGCGATGACGCCTTGATCGATACCTATCATCAGGCTGCGGATGATCATAGGGCAGCTCGGGTCGAAGGTAGCGACAACCTCGGCAAAGCCTACGCTTGCGACCGAACAGGCAATGCGTGATCGGTTCCTTGACTATCGAACCCGCTACAAGCTCAGGTACCCGTGAACCAGCTCGCATCGCCATTCCCCGGCGTTCAGAGTTTGTTGCTGAAATCCCAAGATACCCGTTGAAGCAGGCGACCCGGCCACTGTTTGGGGCATCTGGATCTCTCCGCCTGAGTAGTTTCCGACCCTGTGGCCCCGAAGTCTAATGGGCTAGGGTCCTCGTTTCGCCTGCGATGCAGTGAGAAGCATTGAAAAATCGGAGGAACCATGACCACAACGCGTACGAGCGTGGAACACCATGCCTCTGCAGCGGGCGATCCTGATCAGGCCACGCGGCATCATCACCGAGCCTCCAAGCTCTTCGAAAAAGACCACGCATATGCGGCTCGCCTGGTGCAAATCGCGGCAGCCATCCGCAGCGTGGTGCGGTCCACCACGAAATGAAGCTGCCCGATCGAGTCCCGTCGGAGATCGGACGGGACGAGAGGATCACGGCGGGCATCGTGACGCAACCGCGGGCGCACGGGAGCGGCTCATAGGGCGAGCGCGAGTTCGCGGCGTGGATGCGCGCGTTGGCGTCGGCGTAGACGTCCTCCTGACGAGGGAGCAGCAGGAGCTCGCGACGCCGCCCAAACCCTGCGTTCTGGAATATCTGGTCTCGCCCAAAGCGGCGCCCGTCCGACGCCTGCTGATCGGAGCCGAGCCGCAGCCCGATGGTGGCGTCCATTTCCGTGTATGGGCGCCGCGCTGCCGCGAGGTCGTCGTAGAGATCGAGGGCCTCGAGCCGGCGGCGCTGCAGCCCGAGACTGACGGCTACTTCTCACTGCGGAGCCTGCCGGCGCGCGCCGGCATGCGCTATCGTCTCGGTCAGGGCGAGGAGGCATTGCCCGACCCGGCGTCGAGGTTCCAACCGGAAGGACCGCACGGACCTTCGGAAATCGTCGATCCCGGGGATTTCGCCCGGACCGACGGGACGTGGCGCGGGCGGACGCGCGAGCAGCTCGTCATCTACGAGATGCATGTCGGCACATTTACCCCGGAGGGGAGTTGGAATGCTGCCCGGCGCGAACTTCCGGCTCTCGCCGAGCTCGGTATCACCTGCCTCGAAATTATGCCCGTGGCGGAATTCCCAGGCCGGTTCGGCTGGGGATATGACGGCGTCAACCTCTTCGCACCAACCAGGCTCTACGGCCGACCGATGGATTTTCGCCGCTTCGTCGACCGCGCCCACGCTCTTGGGATCGCCGTCATTCTCGACGTCGTCTACAACCATTTCGGCCCGGACGGAAACTATCTCAAATTGTTCTCCGCGGCCTATTTCAGCGATCGCTACGACAACGAATGGGGTGAGGCGATCAATTTCGACGGTCTCCATTCCGGCCCGACGCGCGAATTCTTCGTCGCCAATGTGGGCTATTGGATCGACGAGTATCATCTCGATGGACTGCGGCTCGACGCGACGCAGGCAATTTTCGATCGATCGGAAAATCATATTATCGCCGCGATCGTTCGGCAGGTGCGATCGGCGGGACGCGGCAAAATCACCTTTGTCGTGGGTGAGAACGAGCCGCAGCACGCCAAGCTTTTGCATCCGGCCGAGCGGGGTGGTTACGGGCTCGACGCCTTGTGGAACGACGACTTTCATCACAGCGCTATGGTGGCCCTGACCGGACATCACGAAGCCTACTACTCGGACTACCGTGGTCGTCCGGGTGAGTTCGTCGCTACCGCTAAACACGGTTTCCTCTATCAGGGGCAGCGTTACCAATGGCAGCGGAAAGCGCGCGGTACGCCGACGCTCGACCTCCCCGCGGAATGCTTTGTCGTCTTTCTGCAAAACCACGACCAGATCGCCAATTCCGGCACCGGAGAACGCTGTCACGCATTGACGAGCCCTGGCCGGCTTCGCGCGATGACGGCTTACTTCTTGCTGATGCCGGGCATCCCAATGCTGTTCCAGGGGCAGGAATTCGGCGCGTCGACCGGCCGAAAGTTGATCAAGGGTCTGAGCCGCAGGCGGACGGGCTGGCCGTCGCCGAGCGAGCGAAAGGTGCAATACACGATGTTTTGGCGCGAAGGGACGACGATCGACTTCTCAATGACGACGCCATTGAGCTCATGTCGCCAGCTCGGCAGGCCCATGTCCAACGTGAAATCGAGGAATCGACCGTTCTCGCGCAGGTTCACGACGCTGCCATCTGCGAGCTCGACGTCGACCTCGAGATCGTTGAGAACGACCATCCGGCCGAGCGGAGCCGGTTGGCGGCGATCAGGAAGCCGTGGTAGCGCCGGGTGATCGCCCCCGCTAACGTCGCCGAGGCGTAGCCGCCCAAGCCGTTCGCCACGACCCACTCACGCGGGGCTTCCGGCGACGGGCTCTCGTCGCGGACGGCCCGACGCGGGTCAACCATCCGCTTCTCGGAGATGGAAGATGTTCTTCGCCTCGGGTATCGTGACCGAGGAGCCGGGGGTGAGGACTGTGGCGCTTTGGCCCGAGATGAGCCAATCCCCTACGGCATCCTGCGCCGGGCCCCCTGAACCACCGTAAACCGGAGCCTCGCTGGACCATAAGAGCCGCCAAGCCTGGCCCTCGATAGGTGCCAGCAGCGGCTCTGGTGCGGGGCCGAGCAGGAGGTCGCGGCCGAGATTGACAATCAGCAAACGGTCGGCGCCGCTCTGCGCGAAAAAGCGCAGCATCCAGGCTTCATCCGTGAGCGCGGCGCCATCGATCCGGCATGGCCGCTGTCCAAGCACCGGGTCCGTGCGCCGCAGCTCCAGAAGGTCTCGATGCAGCGCGTAGATCGAAGCATGCCGTTGCCGTTCGCTGAGATCGATCATCGATCGGCGAAACGTGTCGATGTCGCTGGGATCGGCGAGCTCGGCCCGCATCTCGCTCGTTGCGAGACTGGGGATTGCGCGAGGGAGCGGCGGCGCCCCTCGTGGACGTCGTGCGACAGGTCGGTCTCGTGATCGGCAAAATAGAAGAACGGGTAACCACAACGATAATTAGAATGGTTGTCATTGTTTCTTCCAAAATATACATCAGGGAACCTCATCAGCCCCACCGTCGCCGAATTGCTAGTCGAATGTCTAAGTCAAGCTGCCGAGCTTTTCTGCGCAGGCGCTCGCAACCGCCGAATTCGGTGTATCGCTTCCGGGCATGGTAGCCCAGCCGCCTTCCTCGATGACCGATCGCCGGTTCCATGACGAAACCTTGTTGAACTCGACAATTTCGCCGGTGCATCTGCCTGGTGCTGGAACTTCTCGACGCAGATCGGAGCAAGCACTGCTACGACCGCGGCTTCAGCGCGCTCGGTGGCCATTTTCTCAGCGGTACCTCCGAGTGTCCACCCGAGCGACGAGAACCCGACAGCCGCGAACGCAACAGCGCCGCCACTGCCCCCCACATCGCTGGTTTCATCCTGGGATGGATCTTCATTTCGTCACCTTGGATCTGGCAGAAGCGAACTTCTCCTGCTTCAACCGAAGAATCATATCGAGCGGCAAGCGCGAAAGTTAGACTCGGAAACTACTCAGAGGATGCCGGCGCTGCTCGATTGTGTTTGCGACGGTGCTTCTTACCAGGCGGCAAGCTGCGGCGCACGTCAACGCCCTGGACGACACATCGCCCGTTGGGACGGCGGGCCCGACTGGGCTACACCATGTCGTCAGGGGAGCCTGGGTTCCTCGACCTGCAGGGGTTTCGTGTACTTGGATTCGGGATGGAGCGACGCAGCCGGAGCACCCCGCCCCCTGGGCGGCGGCTTCCTCGCATTGTCCGGCTCCACCCCAGCCCGGGCGAACGGGTTCTCGACGCTCTGGCTCCCAGCTGGGAGGAGACGCGCCTGCGAGACCTCGGCGTTCCCCTCGAGGCGCCGGCCTCGCGCAAGCCCTGGGGGCTGGTCGAAATGCTTTTGGCCGATCCCGGTGGCCATGCGGTGATCCTGTTCGAGGTTCCGGAGGACCATTTCCTGCGCCGTAAGCTATAGCCCAGGTCAGTTGCCGCCAGGCCCAGCATCTGGCTGACGATTGCGCACTGACGAGCTGGCCTTGTTCCGCTACCATTCGCAGCGCACGCTAAGTCCGTGGTGGGGAAAGTTGTTGAGGCTCAATCTTTATCTGTCCTCTACATGACCGTTCTCGTCTCCATCAAGATCAACGACGGGGGGTCATGGCGGCTGATAGTGCCAGCTCGTTCGCGAGCGGCATGGTCTACCGGCATGCCGACAAAATCGTGAATTTGCGGCAGGGCCTCCCTATCGGGGTGATGGTGACCGGTGCGGGCGGAATCGGAAACGAGTCGATCGATACGCTTCTAAAGGACCTGCGCCGCCGCTTCGAGGGAAAGGGCGAGGCGCGGCGGGACTGGGCGCTCGATCCGGAATGCTACACGCTCGCGCAGGTCGCGAACCTGCTTCGCACCTTTCTGTCCAAAGAGAAGGCCGCTGCTTACGCTGGGAAGGTCTGGACCCGAGTGCGGCTGTGCGGCTAATCGGCGGGCCGGCCGCTTGCCGAGGTCTGGGAGATTCTGCTTCTTGGGTCGGACTCACCAGCGCCCACCCAGGTGCAAGGCGAACAGGATTTCGGCATCCGGTGGGACGGGGAGTACGAGGCGCTTAGTCGATTGATCTTTGGGCTCGGAAGTGGCTTCGAGGACGCGGCCGTCGGCAGTGGACTCACGCGCGAAGCAGCCCGCGAGCTTCATGCCAAACTCTCCCCTTCGCTCTTCGAGCTTCTCTTCGTAGAGGCTATGCCTATCCGTGATGCGGTCGATCTGGCGCGTTTTCTCGTGGAAACGACGATCGGCTTCGTGAAGTTTTCCGTCGCGAGGCCCAAGACGGTAGGCGGCTCGATCGCGATCGCCGCCATCACCAAGCATGAGGGTTTCCAATGGGTGCAGCGGCAGAAAGCGTTCAGCACCAGCCGTATTTAGCTAACGTCCAGCAGGCACGCCTCGCTGCAAGACGTTGCCCACCCGGCTTTTAAGTCGTGAACTCGAATTAACTCGGTACGGGTGTGACGAAACACGTTGAAAGCCATCGGTGGGCTGGAAAAAGTCAGCTTGCTGCGCTGGTGCAGGTCTCCCTGCGCGCTCACGATCCGCAACGGACCCGAATCGTATCCGGATTGCAGTATGCTTGAAGTCAATCCATTGGCCGATGTGCCAAGGGCCAATCTGCTCCGTGTCTGCAAGCGCCTTCAGCCTGGTTGCAAGCCGACCGACGCCGAAGACTCCACCGACGACGGGAACGGTAATTACGCATTCGTCTAAATTCGTCATCTGTCTGGTCCTTTATACGGTGCGACCGTCGGCTCACGGACGTCCCATTCTAATGTGAGAAATTCGAGCTGGCCTGGCCGGACGGCATCACTTCAGAGCGTACCCCACCCGGGCACGAGCCACGGACGATGCGGCTGTTCCGGCGGTGCCATTATCGGCTCGTCAAGGGCCGGGACGGCGATCGCAATAGATGTCTCATCATCGTTGCTGCTCGGCGGGTGGACGATGGACCATTTCTTGAAGTCGGTTGCACCGCTAGCGTTCAGGAAAATTGTCATCACAGCCATTCACCTGGGTGAGCTTGTGTGAAAAAGAATATGGGAATGATTTCTAATTATACCAGACGCTCAACCGGTGTGTTGGAACAATATTTTGAAGATTATTTTGGCAAAACAGCTCATGTCATTCTTTTTAAGGAGATCAAAAGTCATTTTCAGCCTATAACGATTATGGAGGTGCAGCGTACGACGATGTCTTGCCAACCTGGTGTCGTGAGTGATCCTGAAGGACTCTCAACCAGGACTTCGCCTCCATCAGCGTGCCCCCTCTTAACCTTGAGTGAGCTGGAAAACAAAACGCCCCCGAATTTCGGGGGCGTCTCGACGTTCGGACGGAGCCGTTCGACGTGCTGATTAGGCCGCCTTTGCTCCATCACCTGCGGTTGCACGGGCTGGACCGTGGTGCCGATCTTGATCGTGCGCGGCTTGGCTGCGTCGGGCACTTCGCGAACCACATCGACATAAAGCAAACCATTGTCGAGGCTGGCGCCCATTACCTTCATGCGGTCGGCGAGACTAAAGCGCCGCTCAAACGCGCGCCGGGCGATACCGCGGTGCAAGTAGCCGCCGCCGTTCGCGTCCTCCTTCTGTGCCTTACCCGTCACCAGGAGGGTGTTCTCCTGAACGGTGATGTCGAGCTCTGGCGGCGAGAACCCGGCCACGGCCATCGTCAGCCGGTAAGCGTCTTCGCCGGTCGTCTCGATGTTGTAAGGCGGGTAGGCGACGGCCGCGCTGTCAACGCGGGTTGCCGCACCGACCAAGCGGGTCAGACGATCGAAGCCGATCGTCGAACGGAACAACGGAGAGAAATCAAAACGATCCATGACCATATCCTCCTGTGAGCAACATGGATGTCGACACTTGGCCAACCAGCCATATGTCAGGCTTTATGCACGACCCTGAAGTAGCAGCCGTGCATTCATTGACATGGTTATTTGCGGGTTATTTTTCAATGGGGAAGTTTGTGAATAGCGTGAACCCTCGGTGAAGGACCTGATGCCGAAGCTGATATGGAGGACTGGTATGGCATTTGTAATCGCATCGTCAATTTCATACACCGCGGAGATGCGGTCGGCCGACGTGATCGGCATCGGACATGAGCGGGCTTCCAACTGGGGCCTTGGTGGATTAATCGCGGCTGCCGTTCTACTGAGCCCGATATTGGCGTTCCTGATGGCTCTCGTGGTCGATGTCGTAATCGGCTTTCTGAACGACGGCAGCGTGCCTGCAGTCCTCGTGCTCGTCGCTGCTGGGGCTATTGGCGGGTTCCTGTTCCGAAAGCTGCGGATGCGCCCACAAAATAGCGGCCCAGACTGGACGTGAGACCACGCTTTTGAAGGTCTGCGAGTGATTCGCTTCACCCGACGCCAAGCGGGGATACGAGCTTGACGTGGGTGGCTTTCATTACAAGCGGTCGAAATCCCGGCGCTCGTCGCGCCCCTTGACGCCGGAGATCATTCGGGGAAGCACCCGACTAGAAGAGCGATTACCGCGAGCGTTCCACTCGGTAATTGTGGCTCACTGATGGCTGGGGTGGCGAACCGGATCGGCTTGTGGACCGGGGACTCGCGAACCGGCATCATCGCCAATATCTCGTTCCCCGTCACGGCCGCTGTTCATCGGTGAGCTACACCTCGGGAGGCGGAGCTGGTCGATCGCGTGATCGCCAAAGCCTCAGACATAACCGCGCCCATTCCGACGCAGAATTGCGAGCGGCTCAGCGGTAATGCTGTTAGCCGCGACTCGCCATCGATGAGGCCTCTTACTGGCCAAAACTCGCGACGCAACTGGCATGCAGCTGCGGATCGTTGATCGGCCCGCATTCCTTGTTGATGCGATTGGCACGGAAGCTGCCGTTTGCGTGCAATGCCGCCTCATAACGCTTGCTGTCGCGCACATTCTGCTGCGCCGACCAAGCGTCTGGCCTATCGCCGGGATCAATCTGCGGACCATTGGTAACTGCCACGGCCCCGCTCGTTCCCATTTGCGCGCGAGCGGCCGGCACGCTCGCGATCGCCGTCAGGAATGCGGCCGAGAAGGCCAAGCTCGTGATAATCTTGTAGCCTGTCATGTGAGTGCCCTTTCTCTCAGTCCGAGAGTTAACGGTGAATGACCTCAATCGATTACGTCGGACGGTTGTTCCCTTCATCCTCCTATGGAGAAGGCGCTTTGATGTTCGCCTTATCGTCAGCGATTCTTGCGAGTCTGCCGCCTTCTTTGTGAATCCACAAACTCGCGAGGTAGCTTCCGCCCGCTTGCGACCAAGCTTGCTGCGCCGCTTCGCCCAGTACTTTTTTTGCCTGACCGGCCGCGGCGGCGGTGGCCGCGGTAGCATCGTCTACCCAGCCATTTTTTGGGCGCGGCCGACTGCTACAGCCTTGCGCGCCCTGAACGTCCTTGCCGATTATGCGCGCCTCCAAGCTGCTTGCATTGTTCGAAGACGTATCGCTCATCACGCTTCTCCGTTCGACATCCTTCAGCCACGCGAACTTCTACCTTCGCAGCTCCCGCCGGGGATCAGCCCGTAGCGTATTTGAACTCCGGCAGCATTTTGAGTCCTTCTTTGATGCCGCCCGGCAGTATCACCTTATTGTCGGTGAATTTTAGCGTGTCGTAAGGGACCACGACCAAATGAGTGCCCATGCCCAGGAAGCCGCCGATCGACAGCACGGCGTATGGCTGCTTGCCGTCGCCGCTGATGAGGAGGTCGTCAATCTTACCGATGGTTTCGTTGGCATCGTTGACGACGCTGCTGCCAACGACCTTGGAAGAGCGATACCCGGCCGCCAGCTTCTGCACATCGACCTTGACGAGCTCTACCGTCTGCGGCGTGCCTTGCGCTCCGGCGCCGCCGGAGAGAAGGGCGATGCTGATCATTGCTGCACTGGCGAGAGCCATTGATTTCTTCATAATTTCAGGTTCCTCGACTGGTTGCGGGTATCTTGATCGGACGTATGCGACATCCGCTCAAAATCCGCTTGGCGTGTTTAATAAGATCGATGAACCAAGCGGCTGTCCTTAGTTTTTCAGCTCGTCCGTGAGACCACCTACAGCGTTCTGGATCTTGCCTTCGACCTTGTCGGCCTTGCCCTCAGCCTCCAGCTTGGCATCGCCTGTTGCCTTGCCGATGGTCTTCTTGATTGAGCCCTCGATCTCTTTGGCCGATCCCGCGATCCGATCCTTATCCATGACCGTATGCTCCTATTGTCGACATAAGTTCCGTGCATCAGGCGACCATATCATCAAGCAGGGGCGACTGCGGTAGCCTCGGAAACTACCCAGATCCCGTAATGCGGAGGCGACGCTGCTTTCCCGAAACCTCCGAAACCAAAGATGTAGCGCCGCCTGTGCCGTAAACTTCTCGGGGGCGAAGCCTCGAGAAGCGGACCCCAAAAATAGGACCAGGGGCTAAGGTGGAGTCTGCTCCGGGATAGCGAGGAGGAGCAGACGGATGAGCAAGAAGACAAGGCGAC
>Ga0306924_10007341_pt1 | contig 11059 bp, 5 predicted proteins | sample sta12Can44000111_FD_203756 | JGI IMG/M metagenome (GOLD analysis project Ga0306924, IMG submission 203756) | Lab enrichment of tropical soil microbial communities from Luquillo Experimental Forest, Puerto Rico - statanox.12C.anox.44.000.111 (v2)... | ecosystem: Environmental > Terrestrial > Soil...
GGTGCCTGTCCTGGTCGACAGCCACGAATCGGGCCAAGGACTTGAACGCCTGAGTCTCCTGGCCGCGCACTGAGACCATGGCTGCCATGGTGGCGTGGCGTATAGCCGATTCCGGACCGCTCCCGGCCATCTTGAATTCGGCCTTTTCGGCCGGTGCCGGAATTTTTTGCCGGGTAAAGACTGCGTTGCGACCCTGGTCGAGGACCGAGAGCGTGAATCCGTTAAGCCTGTTGCCCAGCACGCCTTCGGTGCGGTTATAGATCACAATCGCATCGATGGGAAACTCCCTACCAAGGTCCACTTCCCACCAGGGATTGCTGGTGTTTTCTTCGGTGTGGGTCTGGCCGCCATCGGCGAATTTACCGCTCTTGTTGCCGTCGATGGCCTTGGCGGCGTCGCCGCCGTTGGATGAGTTTTTCTGCGAGGCTTTGCCCTGGCGGGCAATATTGCGGCCCTGGCTATAGACTTCCACCTCCGCCAGTGTCAGGGTCTTTCTCCGACCGGGCAATTCAATGCGGACAAAGCGCCCGCGGGTGCCATTGCCCGGAGATGAGGAAGCCAAATTCTTTGGGAGACCGTCCAGGAGCGGCTCGATCTTCGGGTAGAGACCGGCACGCAAACCGGGGTCGCGAATCAAGGGAATGGCGTGCAAAAGATCGGTAAGAGCAGCCACGGACCGGGTCGCCAATTGCCATGCCTTGTCTACCGAATCGTCCGCGGCGATGATAGCCACATAGCCAAGCTCGCGGGTTACCGGCTGATTCCCATTGACGATCATTTTTTCCAGATCTGCCCGCACATCTTGCAGTTCCGCCGCCGTACGGCTGGTGAGGAGCCGCACATGGTCAAAAACGACACTTTCATCCGGCGTTTCTTGCGTCTTGGTCTTTGATCCCGGACCCTTGATCCCCGAGTCCTGGTTCTCGATGGCGCTCAAAAGCACGCGGAGTTCGGGCTTGTTTTCGAGTTTGGCCAAACCGGTTAACGCCTCGCGACGATGTTCATCGCGCACGCCCTTGCGGAAAAGCAGCTCCAAGTAGACCGCGCGGTTCCGCGGCATTTTGAGAAGTTCATCATTGCTCATGCTTCGGAGAAGAAACCGGGCGCCGGCGTCGCTCGCGAAAGCGATTTTTCGCCCCTCCGCAACAGCTTTCTTCCAGTATGGCTCCAGGGCCTTCATCGTTTCACCGCGCGTATAATCGAGATACGGATCGGCGGGATATTCCAGCGAGATCAACGGAATTTCGATCGCTTCGGGCATCGTCAAAAAGCTGGCGGCACGGACAGCTTCCAGCCGGACGCGGGGGTGCGGATCGGCGGCAAGTTTGCGGAGCCAGTCGAGTGTATCGGGCACGCGATCGCGCCAATAGCAGAGCACGCGCGTGGCGGCGGCACGAGCACGGAAATCGGGCGATGCGAGCATGCGCTTCAGTAAGTCCGCATTTACTACATTGTGGTACTGGTGCACCCACAACCCTTCCATGACGTGGTGTTCGTACTCGGGATCCTTTTTGTCGAGGTTGGCAAGCCACCGCCCGACCGCGGCGATGACCTGATCGCTGTTGCGCGCACCGAGCTCAATCTTGGCACGGTAGCGCAGGCGGTCTTCGGGTTCTTTCAACAATTCGAGGAGCCTGTCCATTGGTTCGCCGGCAATCTTGGGCGGTTCGAGCAGCGACCGGTCCTCACAGGTAATACGGTAAATCCGACCGTGCGTGCGGTCGCGGTTGGGGTCGCGCAGGGCATGCTGCAAATGGCCAATGATCGTGTTATGCCAGTCGATGAACCAGATGGCGCCGTCCGGCCCGATCTTGAGGTCCGAGGGGCGAAAGTTTGGATCGGTGGAGGAGATGATCGGCTCGACCTCCATCGCGGTAAAGCTGGATTGGCTGTCGTCGACCTTGTACTGGAGAATGCCCTGGAAACCGATGACGTTCGCGACGAGCAAGTTGCCCTGATTCTGCGCCGGGAAATGCCTGCTGGACAGTATCTCGACACCGGGACAGGGCCGGGTGCGCTGCTGATAGACTTGGGGCGGCTTGGGGTGTTTGACCGGGAAGTCGAGGTGACCTGAGAAAAGAGCACCGTGGTAAGGGTTCGCGCCGGTGCCGTCATAAACGAAATCTTGACCCCAGCGGTCCCAGACATGGCCGTGCGGATTGGCGAACGGGGTGGTGACATAGGTCTCGAACTTCTGGGTGCGCGGCTCGTAGCGGTAGACAGCGCCGTTGGCACAGCGCACCGGCGGTCCGTAGGCCGTCTCGACCTGCGAGTGGTGAAAGGTACCCTCCTGGAAGTAGAGCGCGCCGCCCGGATCGAGCGCGAAGCTGTTCGAGGTATGATGCGAGTCGGCGGAATCCAGGCCGTGCAGCACGCGGACGCGCAGATCGGCCTTGCCAAGGCCCTTGGTGTCCTTGAGGAAGATCAAGTCGGGCGCCTGGGCGACCAGGACACCGCCGTTGTAGAATTCAAAGCCGGTCGGGCAGTTTAAATGGTCGGCGAAGACGGTCATCCTGTCCGCCTTCCCCGTACCCTTGGTGTCCTCGAAAATCAGAATTTTGTCGTTCATCTCCTCCTTCGGTTTCCAGTGCGGGTAGCTAGGCCAGACCGCTACCCACAGGCGTCCCTGTGCATCGAACTGCATCTGGACGGGCTTGGCAAGTTCAGGGAACTCCTTCTCAGAGGCAAAAAGCATTACCTTCATTCCCTCGGCCAGAGTCATTTTTTCGATGGCTTCCTCGCCATCGAGATACAGGTGAGTGCCATCGAGACCGTTGCCGGGTTTGTTGGTCTTTACCGGGATGTAGGGAGGAGTGTTGCTGTCGTCAATTGCGAAGTCTTCGCCCCGGGCCACCGCCCAAATTCGTTTGTCGCGGTTGGCGGTGAGAACGTCGAGGATTTCCAGCTCGCGCTGCTGGTCCTCGTAGTTGGATTGTTTGTCGGCGTATTTCTCGAAGGCCCGGCCGCCATAGACGTTGTAGCCGTCGAGCACACGGTAGCGATTGAACCAGTAGAAGTTCTTGTCGAGAACTGCCTGGCGAAGCTTCTCCAATGAGTCCGGTTCGCGCTTCGGTTCGGGCTGACCGCGGAACAGCTCCCGGTCTATGATCTTCGCCACCTCGCGGTTGCCATGCGCATTCAGATGAATGCCGTTGATCGTCAGGAATGGCAATCCAAGCCATGCTGGGTGGGCCTTATTCCCGTGTATGGGTTTGCTAGCCCACGCTTGAAGCCTATGCGCTTCCAAAGTAGGTTGAAGTTCGTTGAACAAGTCGACGAACGGGACGTGGTTGGCCGCGCTGACTTCCGCCATGGCGGCAGTGTAAAGGGCGAGGCGTTGGTTGATCTCGTTGCCATCGGGAAGGTTCGGGTCCATGTGATCCTCGAAGCCGATCGGCGAGAAGAGGACCAGTCGTGGAGCGGTCTCGCCGTTGTACTTCTGCCGCCGGGTGTGCTGGATGAACTCCTCAAGGTCTTTCTTGAACTTGGGAAGCCCGGCTTTGCCGGTGAACGACTCGTTGTAGCCAAAAAAGGCGAAGACGACATCGGCCTTCGTGTTCGTCAGTTCGAAGCGGTTGTCGCGCACGCCGATCCGGGTCGTAAGACGATTTGGCTCGGGGACAGGCGCGGAGCCGGCGAGCCATTGATCGGGCGTTCCGAAGGATTGCGACCGCAGCCGCAGCGTCAATTCATCGCCAGAAAACCCGAGATTGCGGATGACCAAGTCGTAGTCTGGAAACCGGCCGTAGAGATAGGTTTCCAGCCAGCCGTCGTGCTGCATGCGGTCGGCCAGGGTGTTGCCGATGATGCAAATATGATCATGGGGTTTGAGTTCGAATTTTTCCGAAGGCACGGCGTCAGCGGCCGCCGGAAGAGAGGAAGCCAGCACAAGAATGGTCAAAATGGCGGCATGAAAAATAAACGCGGCGCGAACATCACGCCGCGAGGAAAAGCAAAACCTGGTCATTACAATTGGCCTCGAACTTGATTGCGAATGCGCCGCCGGCGTCATCGGGTGGGAGCCGCCGTTCGGATCGGCTTTTTGTTATGGTACCGGTCGAGCGGGCGATAAGCAACGCAAAAACCAACGCCAAGCAGGTTACATGATCTTTGTTTCCTGTTGTTGTGGCTGAGCGATAAATTTCAAAAAACTCGGGAGCGTTTGAGAACGATTTGTATCGTACTTGCGTCAAATTCTTGTCGCCCCGGCGGTTAAACCGAATTGGGATAGAACCAATGTTTGGAGTTTGGAGATTCTTGGGCGACGGCACACGGAGTGTGCCTGCTACAATCCGGCGCTTTTACCGGCCGCGCATCGAAAGGCTGGAAGATCGGTGGGTGCCGGATGGTCTGCCGGCTTTTCCCGGCGCGGTGGGTTTCGGAGCTTTCGCGACGGGCGGCCGCGGCGGCGCAGTTTACCACGTCACCAACCTCGACGACTCCGGACCCGGCTCGTTTCGCGACGCTGTCAGCCATAGCAACCGTATTATCGTCTTCGATGTCGGCGGCTACATCGATCTCAACTCGGCCGTGAGCGTTCACAGCAACCTTACCATCGCCGGCCAGACCGCTCCGGGCGACGGCATCGGCATCATGGGCCGAGAGGTCTCCTTCAGCAATGCGAGCAACGTCATCGTTCGGTCGATGCGTCTCCGCCAGGGTAGCCTGGACCCCGACAGCGGCAAAAGCGGGATCAACCTGCTCAATGCGAACAACATCATCCTGGATCACGTGTCAATCGAGTTCGGCCAGTGGGACAACATCGACGCGGTCAACGCTCGGAATGTCACCATTCAGAACTCGATGATTGCGGACCCCATCGGACAGCGGTTCAACGCGCACACGGAAACGGGTCCGTTCACGTGGGCGTACAACATTTTTGCCAGCGCCCACAATCGCAGCCCGCTGGCCAAGGCGAATACGCAGTTCATCAACAACATCGTTTACAATTTTCAGGCCGGCTATACCGCAGGCAATACGTCCGGCCGCTTCTCGCACGACATTGTCAACAATTACTTCATCACTGGGCCATCCACAACGAATGCGCGCGATGCCTTTTACCAGATGAACACGAACCAATCCGTTTACGCCAGCGGCAACTACCTCGACAGTAACCGAAACGGCAGGCTGGATGGCAGCCCGGTGTCCCCAAGCGGGGTGACGGTCCTCGGTTCACCCTGGTCGCCCACGACCCAGGATCTGCCGACTTTGAGTGCCGCTGATGCGTACGCGAATGACGTCGCCAACGCCGGCGCTTCGCTGCACCGCGATTCGGTGGATGCACAAGTCATTGCCGATGTGGCGTCGCTCGGCCGGAGCGGCCATATGTGGAGCAGCCAGACGCAGACCGGCCTGCCCAACAACGGCTACGGCACGCTCAACGATGGGCCCGCGCTGGTCGATAGCGACGGCGACGGCTTGCCCGACGACTGGGAGGTCTAGTATGGGCTCGACCCGACCCAGAACAACGCAAACGGCGACTTTGACGGCACCGGCTATACGAACATCGAAAAGTACATCAATCGAATTATCGACGGGTCATACGGATTTGTGCCGGCGCCGTGGCAGTTTGGCGATGCCGGCAGCGTCGGAGTAGCCGGTTCGGCCCACGTTTTTGGCGATGGCACGTTTGCCGTGAGTGGATCGGGCGCTGGCATCGGCGGTTCCGCCGACCAATTCCAGTTCGTTTGGCAGCCCTTCAGCGGCGATGGGGCCATCATGGCGCTGGTCAATGGGCAGGTGCGTACGGACCCCCGGGCGGAGGCCGGGGTCATGTTTCGCAATTCCTTTGCCGAAGACGCGGCGTATGCCGAGGCGGATGTGACTCCCGATGGCCATGTCTTTTTTACATGGCGGAACGCGGACGGCGGGTCGGGAGGATACGCATTCACCTATGCCAATGCGCCGGTCTGGGTGCAACTGGCCCGAACCGGCAACGGTTTCACGGCATCGTACAGTCTGGACGGCGCGAGCTGGACACCGATCGGTTCGCCGCGCACTCTTAACCTTTCGCCGGATGCGGTAGTGGGACTGGTGGTGAGTTCCCACGACAACAATAACCTGAGCACGGCGACTTTTAGCAACGTGACACTGGCCGGACCGGGCGGATCACCCGGACCCAGCCGCGGATGCCATCGAGAAGGAGAAGCCTTTCGAGTGCAGCAGTCGTTTGCAAGAGATGTGCTCACGGAACTCGGGGAGCAGTCGAGCCCGAATCCGCAATTGCCTGCGTTGTCCTTAAGAGAGCCTGCGCTGGTGGATCAGGTTTTTGCACCGCCGGTTGCCGAGCAAGCGGAAGAGGCTCCCGCCAATCGACGTCCCGGAATCCATACCCCGCCGATGACGTTCGCCCCGAATCCGGATGACGTGATTGCTTCCTTGGAATTATGATCTGTCCATAAAAGTCGTTATTTTTCGGTCGTTTTGTTGACACCTCGATGTCGTTATAAATTTCCCGTTTGCTTTTGAAGGCATAGATAGGCGCCGAATCTCCTTTCAGCGCCTGTGCCTCCAAACGACACTTTTTCGTAGATTTCTGTCATCTTCCGAACAAAAAAATTCTCGTTCCATGACTTCGAACGACCTCGGCAGGTTTGGAAACCTGCCCCACCGCGACCAACCGTGGGGGCAGGCTTCCAAACCTGTCGGAGAGGGCTGTGATACCTGCAAGTTTCATCATTTCCACATGCCAATTTCAAGGATTCAATAAGTCAGCTGAGTATATTTGGGTAATGGGAAATCATTATTAATGGAGAAAATACATGACGACCCTCATTCTCAGCGACCTGCATTTGGGTTCACGGAATTGCCAGGCGGAGTTGCTTTCCCATCTTCTGGAAACGGACTTCGACCGCCTCATTCTGAACGGGGATACGATCAACAACTTGAACTTGAAGAAGCTCAAGCCGAAGCACTGGAAAATAATTAACCAGCTCCGGGAGATTGCCCGGAAGCGGGAACTGGTCTTGCTTCGCGGCAATCACGACGGGGACGAGGGAGAGAAGGATGCCTTTGGGCCGAAGGACGTCCTGGCCATGCTCATCGGCGCACCGCTCCAGATGGAATATCAAATGGCAATGACTCACGGCCATTACCTCATTCTGCACGGGGATCGATTTGACCCGACCCTCAACTGGCCGATTATCACGGATGCCGCCGATTGGTGCTATCGGGCCGTACAAGAGCTTAATAAGAAAGCAGCCAAGTGGTTGAAGCGGCACGTGAAAAAGCTGGGAGGCGTTATTGAATTTGTCAAACGGCGTTCGGTGCAGTATGCCAAGAATCTTGGCTGCCAGGGAGTGATCACAGGCCACACGCATTTTTCCGACGATGAATGGATCGATGGCACGCACTATCTCAACAGCGGCTGCTGGGTGGACCGGCCATGCACCTACATCCGTGCCGACAACAAGGATATCCGGTTGCGACACTGGGATGATCGCGACATTCAAGGAGTCAAGGCACGAATCTTGCGCGGCGGGTTCGTTCCTGCTTGCGGTGCCGTAGCACGGGTGATATGAAAGGCGTAGCGGGCGATCAAGCGATCCATCAACTTTCGATCGAAGCGGTTGACCAGCAGAGTAAGACCAAGATGAAGAGTAAGATTTAGAAGAGGATTACGAGCAGGAGTAAGAGTAGGACTAACGTATGCCGCGTCTCATGAGACACGTGCAAGGTGTCGAACTCTTAATCTTTATCCTGCTGTTAATCCTCTTCCCAATCATAATCTTTCTCGTAATCTTACTCTTGTGTAGCACGATTCTTCTTTGCCGTTATTTCGCCGCTCATTCTAACGCATCAAGCGAATTTCTGAAGGAAGGAGTCACCATGAGGGACAGAATGTTGACGCTTTTGGCAGGGCTCGTTGCAGCGGTTGTCGTCATCTCGTTAGCGCATGCACCTGAGGCGCAGGCGGGGGTCCAGCCGGCCGTTCTGGTGTTCTCCAAGACTACCGGATTCCGGCACGATTCCATTCCCGATGGGATCGCCGCGATCCAACAACTCGGAGCGGACAACGGTTTCCACGTCGATGCGACCGAGGACTCGAACCTCTTCACGGACGACATCCTGAGCGGCTACCAGGCGGTCATTTTCTTGCTCACCACCGGGACGGTCCTCAACCAGGACCAGAAAGATGCGTTCCAGCGATTCATCGAGGCGGGGAATGGCTATGTCGGCGTGCATTCCGCATCTGACACGGAATACGACTGGGTGTGGTACGGCCAACTGCTGGGCGCCTATTTCAGCAGCCACCCGGCCATCCAGACCGCGAATGTTGATGTCGAGGACCACGATCATCTCTCCACTTGGTTTTTGCCGGATGTGTGGCGGAGGACGGACGAGTGGTATAACTTCCGCACCAACCCGCGCGACAGCGGTGTGACGGTGCTCGCGACCCTGGACGAAACGTCGTATTCCGGGGGGACAATGGGCGATGACCATCCCATCATGTGGTATCAGGAGTTTGATGGAGGCCGGTCCTGGTACACCGCTATGGGCCACACGCGGGAGAGCTATTATGAGGACAATTTCCTGGAATGCCTGCTGGGCGGAATCCTCTATGCCATCGGCCCAGGCGGCGGGTAATCGTCATTTCAGGAATTAAGAATCCAAGCTAATCTCGCCACCATCTCATGGTGCGTTTTGCGCCTCGGCCGGGAAAACGACCAATCAATCGATGCCCCATCGGGTAATAATAAGTAGAGGCCAAAACCCGGAGGGCAACGCCGATGGCCACCAACCAATTGACGGGAATCATCCAAAATATTCGCCGGGCGACGCTGCCGCGCGACGGAACGGGCCTGACGGATGGGCAACTGCTTGACAACTACCTGGCGAGCGGCGAGGAAGCTGCGTTTGCGGCGCTTCTACACCGCCATGGCCCGATGGTTTGGGGCGTCTGCCGCCGGATCCTGCAGCTTCATCAGGACGCCGAAGATGCCTTCCAGGCCACGTTCCTGGTCCTCGTTCGCAAGGCAGCCACTATTGTGCCGCGCGACATGGTCGCCAACTGGCTATATGGCGTGGCCCAGCAGACTGCCCTCAAGGCGCGGGCGCTGTCCGCCAAGCGGTCGGCAAGAGAAAAGCAGGTAACGGCCATGCCCGAAACCGCTCTTGAGCGCGAGGTTGTGATTGACGAACTGCCGGCGGCACTCGACCAGGAATTGAGCCGGCTGCCGGACAAGTATCGCGCGGTCATCGTGCTGTGTGATCTGGAAGGGAAGACGCGCAAGGAAGCGGCCCAGCACTTTCGCCTGCCGGAAGGCACGGTCGCGACCCGGCTGGCGACGGCGCGGACGATGCTTGCGAAACGGCTCGCGCGCTCGGGTCTGGCAGTGTCCGGACCGGCGCTCGGGGCGGTGTTGTCGCAAAACGGCGCATCGGCGGCCATGCCGGCTGTGTCCTCCACAATCAAAGCCGCAATGCTGTTTGCGGCGGGGCATGCCGGACCGGCCGCGGGCGTGATCTCGGCCAAGGCGGTCGCTTTAGCAGAAGGAGTACTCAAAACCATGTTGTTGACCAAGCTCAAGATTGCCACGGCTGTGCTGGTGACGATTGGTTTCCTCGGTGCAAGTGCGGCCGCGATCGCGTTGCCACGGCGGGCTGAGATTCCGGCAGAGCAAACAGCGGCACAGAACCAAACCCAGGCCGACAAGCCAGCAAACCCGGGTGCGGCTAAGAAGCCGGAGGGATTGGCCCAGCCAGCCAAGGAAGAAAGCCGGGCGGAAGCACTCCCCACCCACGTCAGCGGCGTCGTCAAAGCAGTCGATGTCCCGAGGGGTACAGTCACGGTCCGCCACCAAGAAGGGGAGGACACGTTCGCCGTGGCCAAGGATGCCCGGATCGAAATCGACGGCAAGTCCGGCCAGCTCGCCGGGCTGCCGGCGGGGGCGAACGTCACGCTGCGCCAATTCGTGGATGCCAGGACGGCCCGCAGCGTCCAGGCAGGAGGGCGGTGGTTCTGGGGCACCGTGAAGGCCGTTGATGCCGTGAACGGCACCATCACCTACGGTGAAAACGCGCAGGCGGGGTCCGAAGGAAAAACCTTTGCAGTGACGAAAGACACGTTCATCTCGGTGGACGGCAAACCGGGTAAGCTCGCCGGGATACCCATCGGGGCATCCGCGCACCTGCAGCTGTACGCGGATCAGCAAACCTGCCGCAGCCTGACCGCCGAAGGGAGGCAAATCAACGGGTCGGTAAAGGCCGTGGACGCCGCGCAGCGCACGATTACGGTCAACGATGCAACTTATGCCGTGGCGCCGGATGCGCATATCTCAATCGACCACAAAACGGACAAGCTGGAGAACCTACCAGCCGGCGCCAAGGTCGGCGTCAACCTACAGGTGGATCAGAAGACGGTCCTGCGCATCTCCGCGAACGGCTCGAGCGATTTCGGCCAGGTGAAGGCCGTGGATGCGGTGAAGAACACCATCACGGTCACCGGCGGTCCGCCGAACGATAGGGTCTACGACGTGCCGCCGGATGCGCCGATCACGATCGACGGCCAACCGGCAAAGCTGGCCGCGATACCGGTGGGGGCAGGCCTGCACGCCCTGAACCTGCGTGTGGATCAGAAGACGGTCAGCAGCATCAATGTGGTCGGGCCCAATTACCACCATGAACCGCTGAAAGCCGTTGATGCCGAAAATCGCGCGATCGCGCTCGGCGACAAGGCGCACTCCAAAATCGCCGGCAAGATGATCGCCGTGGCGCCCCGGGCCGTAATCGAGATCGATGGCAAGCCGGGCAAGCTCACCGGCATTCCCGCCGGAGCGTTTGTGAACCTGCGACTGTCGGTGGATGGTCAAACAGCCCTCCATGTCCAGGCAGAAGGCCCAGGCCTCGGCGGCTGCGGCGGCAGCGAGATCTCGGCTGTGGATGCCGCCAACAACACCATCACTTTTGCCGATAAGGGGCCTTCCTCGATTGCCGGCAAGACCTTCCGTGTGGCGAAAGACGTCTGGCTCCAGATGGACGCCCGACCGGGCAAGCTGGCAGAGCTTCCAGTGGGTTCCTACCTGAACATCACCCTTACTGTCGATCAGCAAGCCGTCCG
>Ga0306924_10007344_pt1 | contig 11057 bp, 11 predicted proteins | sample sta12Can44000111_FD_203756 | JGI IMG/M metagenome (GOLD analysis project Ga0306924, IMG submission 203756) | Lab enrichment of tropical soil microbial communities from Luquillo Experimental Forest, Puerto Rico - statanox.12C.anox.44.000.111 (v2)... | ecosystem: Environmental > Terrestrial >...
GGCGCTGCGGCACCAACTGCCAGTGCAGCGAGGAGGAGATCGACGCCGGCGGGCCGGCCTAGCGACACTCCGGAGCTCACCGTGAGGCCCGCTCCCAAGCGGGCCTCACGCGCGTTCCGAACAGCCCCCGGCCTCAACGCGGCTCCACGCCGCCGGCGCGAAGCGCGCGGCGCGGTGCCGCGCACGACCGGAGACAGACATGACCGCTCGCGCGATCGCCGATAGCTCGACCAGCCCCGCCCCGGTGGAGCTCATCCCGTCCCTCTCGCTCGACGCGCTCCTCCAGCGCCGCGAGGCTGCCGTCGCGCGGCTCCGCACCATCGCCAAGGCGGTGAAGGAGTACCAGGACATCGGCTCCGCCATCTGGGCGACGGACGAGGACGGGCCGCGCTTCCTGTCCGCGCCTTACACGTTTCGCGACCCCGTGAACCACCGGCCGAACGGTCACGGCTCGCACCTCGATGACGAGAAGTGGCTTGAGGAGTCGATCCGCTCGGTCGACGCGGCGCTCTGGGACTACCTGCTCGACCGGAGCGGGCTCCGGACCTTCCTCGACTCGAAGGCGCGCCAGGAGTGGCACGAGCAGATCGAGAAGCGGCAGACGCCTCCGCTCACGGCCGAGAACATCGCGGCGACGTTCGGCAGCCTCCACGCTCGGCGCGGCGAGTTCTTCGAGCGCGGCGTGCTGGAGGTCTTCCGAAAGCTCTCCTGGGACTACGCCACGAACCAGCCGCAGGCGTTCGGGAAGCGGATCATCCTGCGCGGCATCGTCACTGCGGACGGATGGCCGAACACCTACGGCGGCCGCGCCGACTCGCTCGAGGACTTGGAGCGCGCGTTCCGCATCCTCGACGGGAGGCCCGAGCCCGACCACCGCCAGGGGATCTCAACGCAGCTCTGGCACCGGCAGCCGCGGCACGCGCCGATCGAGACCCCGTACATGCGGATCCGGACGTTCAAGAACGGCAACGGGCACGCGGAGTTCTTGCGACCGGAGCTCGTCGACGAGCTGAACCGGATCCTCGCCAAGCACCAGCCGAACGCGCTGCCGGCGCATCTCTAAACGATAGTCTGCTGCTGCGCCTCAGCGCGCTGCGCCTGCCGCCCGCTCCGGTCGCCCCCGAGACGCTGATCTACACGTCGCACGGGGCCGCAGCGCCCGCCGCCGGCGCGCCGACGCGGCCTGCCACGTCGCTTCCGACCGCAGTGCGGCATGTTTGTGACATGAGGCGTGGAGCCGCAGGCTCGTAGCCGTTCTGTCGCCTTCACGACACAAGACGTTGTCGTGCCTGTTACACTCGCGGGCATCTCACTCATCGCGGCTTCACCGTGGGGAACACCGGGAGGGGTGTGTTTACATGAATCGTGCAAAGAAGGCGGCACTGGTCGTTTCACTGACGCTTGCTGCATGCAGTGGCGGTGGAGGGTCGGACGGTTCCTCCGGCGGGACGACGGACTACTCCGGCAACTTCGTCGGCAGGTGGGACGGATCCTCCACTTTGACTTTGGACGGCCAGAGCACGCCGTCTCCGGGCACTTACACGCGGATCACACGCGTCGGTGATAACTCGGTAAACGTGGCCGATATCTGCGGCGACGAGACTGGGCCGAACGCTCAGGTTACGTCGGCCACAGCGTTTCGCATGTCGGGGAAGACGTGCCCCCCGGCTGCCGTCAGCGGATGTTCCTCCGTGTCTTTCGTCCTGGATGCAGGCGGAACGGGTGACCTGATGAATGGCCAGCTAGCCATGAGCATTACGGGATCTGTGACGGGATGTGGTCTTTCGTTCCCGCTCTCGATGACGTTCATCGGTTCCAGAACGTCCACGAACCCGGCGGCTCTCATGGCTGAGGGTGAGGCGAACGCGGCTGCCGTCGTTGCGGAAGGTGAGACGATCGGCGCGGCGATCGCTGCGGAGCTTGCCCGTCATTTCTGAGTGTGGCTTCTGCCCTCCCGACGCGAGCGCGGTCGAGCCGCCGCGCCGGGAGGTGTCAGAGACGTGCGGCACATTCCGGGTGGGCGTGGTCGAGGTGGCGCTCACGGAGTTGGTGAACGCCGGCCGCGCTGCGGAGGTCGAGCCCGGCAGATTCGTGAGGCGATGAGGCTCGGACCCGGTTGCGGGGTGGTCTACGGGTGCACGATGCGTCACATGCGTCCCTCCATTGCGACGGTGATCCTCGCGGCGTTGTGTGTCGCTGGGTGTATCGCGCCGCCCACCGCTGCGCGCGCCGCGGGCCAGCGCCGCGCATGTGCGCGGCGCCTCGCAGCGGATCAACACCTACCGGCGCTGGCGGCAGGAGTGACGGTTGGCCCCCGGTTGCGTGAGCCCGGATGCATCATCGAGAAGATGGTCTTGAGTGGTAAGGCGCCCGACCTTAGGCCCTTTAACGGCTACCACCGTTCGCCCGTTTCTTACGCATTCCTCGTCAGCACGGACGGGCGCGCGTCGGACCTCCACGTCATCACGCCCGGGAGCGTCCCCGAGAGCCTCAGTTGCGCCGTGTGGGACGCAATCACCACGTGCGAGTACGAGCCCGCAAAGGATGTCGCGGGGTTGCCGATCGCCGCGTGGCTCATCTATCCTGTGACGTTCACCGTCACCTCGCCCTAGCGCACGAGGGCTGCCCTGATGAACGACTGGCGCTGCGCCGTGTGCGGCTGCACCTGGGCGACCGCAGAGCGCCGCCGCCGCTGCGCGGGGCTCTCGGAGCTTCGCGTTTCTGCGGTGAGCTGCACGCCGAAGTGCGCCGATGCTCGCGACGCTCGGCTACGGGCGCAACGCTACGTGAAGCGCCCGCCTCGCCCGTTCAAGGCACTGATCCCGTGGCCGTGGCGCTGCTCCGAGTGTGGCCGGGGACTGCGCAAGGTGAACGCCGAGCGGCGGCGCCGCGGGCTCAGGCCCGTGAACACCGGCCGGCAGCGGGTCCGCTCCGAGAAGTGTGCGAAGCTCCGTTGGCGCCGCTGTTACGCGCGGCGGTTCGGGCCGGCGAAGTCATCGGGGCCCGGCCGCAGGCGCGGGTGGTGATGCTGCCGGCGGCGCGGAGGACGCCGTCGGTAACCGGCCGGGGATCGACGTCTCGCGAGCGCCCGTCGAGACCTGGGAGCGCCGGCCCCGAGAGGTGCTGTACACTGATAGACAAGCGTCCGTGGGTTGAATGCGTTACCCGGCGCTGGCATCGGGAGGGGCATGGAGTCCAGGATCGGATGGTCGTCCAGGGTGGGGATCGGCGCGGCGCTCGCCTTCCTCGGGCTGCTGCTCCAGGTCGCCCTGCTGTCTCGCTACAGCTCGGGGCCGGAGGCCATCCTCCTGGTGCCGGGGGCCGCTGCGATCTACCTGGGCCTCGGCACGGCTGCCGTCCTCCTGCTGGGGATCGTCCGTAGCCAGCGGGCGGCGATCGCGGTGGTCGTCAGCTGCGCGGCAGCCATCCTGCTGGACGTCTCAATCCTTCACCCCACGGATGGGAAGATCACGCCCTTCCGCTACGCCACGCTGCTGCTCAAGGACGCCGCCGCGTTCCATTCGATCGAGTACGCGGACGCGTACGGCGAGGGCCCGGAGTCTGGGCCCCTGGCCTTGCTCGCACGGAGCAAGTTCTGCTCCCGGCTGCCCGAGGAGGCGATCGTCGTGCACTACTACGCGTCGACCGACGTCGCGTGGAACGACCGGACCCGGTTCGCCTTCGAGCGGCGCGGCGACCACTGGGACATGCTCGACCTCACGGGCCGCGGGCCCCCGGCAAGCCTGACGGAGCGGGTCTCTGACGGCAGGCGGCTGTTCGTCCTCGATGTCGGGGGTGAGCACTTCGAGCTCACGAGAGCGCAGTACGGGAACGGGTTGCTGCCCGCGTCCGGTGATCTGAGGCTCGTGCCCGGGCGCCCTAACGTCACTGTGTTCTTCGCGAGGCCCGAGCGGCGCTGAGGCGCCACCATGGCGAACGCGGCCGTCACGCGCGTAGCCAAGCTGTAGCCAATGGGCGGCGAACGGTGAGTCTCGGCCTTGCTCATCGGGGTCGCTCCGCACGAGCGAAACCCTGAGGTTGCGCACCGGGCGTAGTCAGCCGTGCGCGCTCTCGGGAGTCCTCCTGCTACATCGAAGCGTTCCGGTTCAAGCCCGGCGAGGACGGGCACCACCACCCCGAGCACTCGCTCGCCTCAGCGGCAGCCTCGATCCACGCTCCGCGTCGATCGTCATCGAGGCCGACGACTACGCGGACGACCCGGAACGCTGGGCGGCAGACAACGGCGACTGACGTGGCCACAGCCCCCCAGGGCTTCTCTGCGACGTGACTTCCAACCCAGGCTTCCGCGAGCCCGTCGCCGGGAGCTGTTCGCGGGTCAAAGCCCAAGCGACCGCAGGAGGTCGGGCGCCCCCGCGAAGGACGGGTTCGCCGTGATCTGCTTCGCGCAGGAGGGATCGACGCGCAGTGCTTCGCGGAGGTGGGTCAGCGGGTCGTGCCGCCCGCTGATCAGGCCGATCCAGCCCAAGAATACGTGGCCGTGCGCCCACGATGGGTCGGCGAGGACGGAGCGTTGCGCCAGAGAGAGCGCTGTCTCGTGCTCGCCGGCGTCCCAGAGCCACCCCGCGAGCCTGCGGAGCGTCTGCGCGGCGAACATGCCGCCCAGTGGCCCCCGGCCCGCCAGCTCGACGACGCGGTCGCGGTCCGCTGGTCCAAGGCTGCGAGCTTCCTCGACGGCTAGATCGAGAAAGGACCACCAGTAGATGGGCGCGAAGTTCCTGCGCGGTGTCAAGGGACGGAAGTCGCCGGTGAAGGCGCCCAGTTCCTCTTGGAGCGACACCGCGCGCAGAGCAGCGTCGAACGCCGCTCGATGGTCTCCTCGCTGGCGGTTGCGCAAGACCTCGCGGCGGAGCGCTCGCGGCAGAGTGCGCAGGGCGCGTCCGAGCGGGGGAATCAGCAGGCCCGCGAACCGGATGAGCCAGAAGACCGGGACGAGCACGACGGCCAGCACCTTCGCGAACAACGTCCAGAACCGGAGGGATGGGTCCTTCTCGACGGCGAAGACGTCGCGCTGCTGGAACACGGGGTCATGGAAGCACGGTCGCTGAGCCTTCGCCACTGGTGCGTGTCCATGCTGGCCAATCGCTGGCCTGTGAGGTGACCACGCGCCCTCTCCCCTGCGCTCGCGAGGCTCGCAAGTGCCCGTCCCGCCGGCCTCCCAAGGACCGAAGGTGACCCGAGATGACGCCTACGCGAGTCGCGATCGCGACACGATCGCGATCGATGGTCGGCGCGCTGATCGGCACCTGGGCCGTCACAAGATCAGCGAACCGTCGCGAGACGCGCGCCCGGGGTCGGACGGCGATGGCGGGGGAGGGCGGAGGATGGTCGCGACCTCGTCCGCCCGTTCTCCGACTGCTCGTCACGCGCCAGATCGTGCTCGCGCACGGAGGCCGCAATCATGGTGCGCAGCTCCGTGGGGTACGGCGCGACCTTCTCCGTCGAGCTCCGTTCCGTCACCCGGACGGCGTAGGAGCGTCGGACGCCACCCGCGGACTCGGCGCGCCGTCGCCCGCGCCGCCTCCCCGGCCGCCGCCGCGCCGCTCGCGACGTGCGCGGCGCGGTCGCGGCCGGAGGAACACGCCCATGAGAGCCATCGTCATCAGCAGCCCGGATCGTCCGGTGGAGGTCCTCGAGATCCCGCAGCCGACGTCCGAGCTCGAGCTCGCCGTCGTCTGCCAGCAGCTCGACGCCGCCGCCGTCGACTTCGAAGTCCTCCCCGTCTCGCGCAACAGCACCGTCGAGCAGCTTCGGATCGACGTCGACCGCTTCATCGACCTCGATGACGAGCAGGGCCTCGATCCCGAGGGTCCCTGACGATGCCCGGCGACGACCGCGAGAGCGCGACTGACACCGCGCCGCCCGACTCGGGCGAGCGGCGCGGTGCCGCCACTTCACAGGGAGCGCAGGACGCCATGAGCCTTTCCCTCATCCGACAGCACCTTCAGACCGCCGGCGAGCACGTCGGCGACCTCCTTTGGTGGACGCTCGAGGACGCCCGCATCACCCGGTCGCGACTCGAGGCCGTCTGGGCAGACGCCGGCCTCTCGCCGAACTTCCTCCCCGAGGCCCCAACCGCAGAGAAGGCCCTCAAGACCGCCGTGCGCGAGGCGCAGACCGGCCAGCGGGACCACCTCATCCGCCTCGGCAAGGAGGACGACGCCGAGCTCGTCTTCGCCGTCCTCGCCGAGCGTCGCGACGGCGCCGGCAACGTCGATGCGCAGCAGGAAGCGCGCATCACCCTCAATCGCTTCGCTCGCACGCTTCACACGGACGCCCCCCAGCACGAGCTCGTCCGCGCGGTCTCCGACGGGTACGATCGCCTCCTCAACACGCACACGGTCGACGACGTGCGCCGCGCGCTCGTGAAGACGCTCGGCTCGTGCGCGGCGATCACGCTGCGCGAGCACGGCGGCGTCTACTGGGTCCCAGCCCCGTACGCGGACACGCTTCGCCGGCTGCAGCTGGCCGTGAGCAACATCGGGCGCTCGCGGCTCGACCTTGTCCCGATCCACGCGACGCCGGAGGCGAAGCAGGCTCTCGGCGATGCCGCCCGAAGCGCCCTCAACGACGACCTCAGCGCGCTCCGCGAGGAGATCGAGGGCTTCCTCAAGCAGCCCCCGGACCGGCCCTCGACCCTCATGCGCCGGCTCCAGACGTTCGAGGAGCTCCGCGCGAAGGCCAACCTCTACCACTCCGTCCTCCAGGTCCAGGTCTCGGACCTCGAGACGACGATCGGCGAGCTCGCCGCGCACGTGGAAGGCCTCCTCAACACCACCGCCGCCTCGTGAAAGGACCGACGATGACCACCGACACCGTGAAGCCCCTCCCGCAGCTCCTTCAGCTTCGCCAGGACCTCGCCGCGCGCTTCCCCGAGCGGCGCGAGGTCATCGACGGCGCCCTCGCCGCCGTGCTCGCCGGCGAGCACATCCTCCTCCTCGGCCCGCCCGGCACCGCCAAGAGCGCCCTCGTCCGCGCCATCGCGCAGGCCTTCGGCGGCACGTATTTCGAGCGCCTCCTCACCAAGTTCTCGACGCCCGAGGAGCTGTTCGGGCCGATCTCCCTCTCCGCGCTCGAGCAGGACCGCTACTCGCGCGTCGTCACCGGCAAGCTGCCCGAGGCCCACTTCGCGTTCGCCGACGAGGTCTTCAAGGCGAACAGCGCGATCCTCAACAGCCTCCTCACGCTCGTGAACGAGCGCGTGTTCCACAACGACGGTGCCCCCCTCCCTTGCCCGCTCGTGTCGCTCTTCGGCGCGAGCAACGAGCTTCCCGAGGGCAAGGAGCTCGAGGCCCTCTTCGACCGCTTCCTCCTCCGGTACGACGTCCAGTACCTCCTGCGGCCCTCCAACATGCGCGCGATGCTCCGCGCGCCCGAGCCTACGAGCTCGGTCTCGCTCACGCTCGACGTCCTCCGGGCCGCCCAGGCCGAGGTGAAGGCGGTCACCATCACGGACGCTACCCTCGACGCCCTGCTCGCGATCCGGGACGCCTGCAAGGCCGACGGCATCGAGGTCTCCGACCGCCGCTGGAAGAAGACCCTCAAGGCTGTCCAGGCGAGCGCGTACCTCGCCGGCGCCGACACCACCACCCCCGAGGACCTCCTCATCCTCGCGGACTCGCTCTGGCGCGAGCCGAAGGAGCGGTCGAAGATCGCCCGCCTCGTCGGACAGCACGCCGATCCGGTGAGCGCCCAGGCCGCCGAGATCCTCGACGCGGCCCGCGAGACCGCGGCCCGCATCGCCGGCATCCGCTCGAGCGCGAGCGACCGGCGTGCCTTCGTCGCCCCAGCCGCCGAGGCTCTCCAGGAGTTCGACGCGCAGAAGCGCAAGCTTGACGACCTCCTGAAGAGCGCGGGCCCGCGCGCGAAGACGAACATCGGCGACGCCGCCCAGGAGATCGGCCAACTCCGCACCGAGCTCGCCCGCTCGCTCTCCACGGGCCTCGGCCTCGGCCGCTAAGAGCCCCTCGCGCGCGGGGGCCGCTCCTCCAGGGCGGCCCCCGCCATGCACAAGGACGGTCACCATGAAGCGGCTCACGCGCGAAATTCCCAAGTGGCACATCCTGCAGCACCGCGACGCACGCGGGCTGCCCCTCCCATCCGCGAACGACCAGCGGCAGCTCCAACTCGAGGATGAGCTCTTCGAGCGGCTCTACGTCGGCGAGACGGACCCGCTCACGGAGTCCACGAATCCGGCGCTCCGCGCGTGGGCCGAACAGATCCACTCGACCCTCGACAACCTCCCCGCCTTCGCCCGCCTCGCCGCCGAGTGCCGCGGCGACGCGGCAGCCGCCGCCGCCGCGGTGGAGACGCTCCTCGACTCGCTCGACCGCCACCTCCCCGAACCCGGTCAGCCCTCCGCGCCGGCGCCGGCGGCGCAGCGCGACCCCCTGCGCCGCCCCGCCGCCGAAGGCTGCGCCGTCGCCGCACACGCCGTCGAGGAGCTCAAGGACGCCACGGAGGGCCTCTCGAACGTGCTCTTCTCCGTCCCGGGCAAGGCCGGCGCGGTGAACACCCCGGCCGACGGCCAGCAGGCCCGTCCACTCGCAGCCCTCCTGCGGAAAGACCACCGGCTCCGCCAGATCGCCCTCCTCGCCGGCCGCATGAAGCGCATCGCGGCGTCGAAGCGCCGCTCGCGCGTGAAGCACGGCGCCGACGAGATCACCGACGTCGAGCAGGGCGCGGACGTCGCCCGCGCCCTGCCGGCCGAGCTCGCGAAGCTCGTCCACCCGCGACGTCGACTCGACTTCTTCCGCTCGCTCCTCGAGCGCCAGGTGCTGCAGTACCAGCTCGTCGGTACGGAGAAGCTCGGCCGCGGCCCCCTCATCGTTCTCCTCGACAAGAGCGCCTCCATGGACGGCCGCAAGGACCTCTGGGCGACCGCCCTCGCGCTCGCGCTCCTCGAGCACGCGCAGACCGAGAGGCGCGCTTTCGCCCTGGTCGACTTCAACGGCCACGTCACCTACGAGGCCGTGGTCCGCCCGGGACAGGCGATCCCGCACGAAGCCCTCTTCGTCTCTTGCGCCGGCGGCACGCAGATAACCACTGCCGTCCAGCGAGGCCTCGACATCATCCGCGAGAACCTCGGCACCCTGCGAAAGGCCGATCTTGTCCTCGTCACGGACGGCGAGGACAGCACGGAGGGCGCGCAGGCCCTCCGCGACGCCGCGCGAACGATGGGCGTCCACATCCTCGGGGCCGCCATCGGCTTCCCGGCCGCGCAGCTCACCGCCTGGTGCGACGACGCCTACGGCATCACTGACCTCGAGACGGTGGAGCCGAAGCTCGCCGAAGCCCTCTTCGCCAACGCCTGAGCCTCCACTCCGACGGGAGCCGCCCGGCACACGTCGTCTCCCCGATCGCGCGCTCCGCACGCGCCTAGAAGCTCCCGCGCCCCGCGCCGACGTTCGCGCCACCCCTACCGCGGGTGGCACGCCCGTCGTCAACGGCGTGCCGCGGGACCGGCGCGAGCTCCGCGAGCTCGAGGGCTGCACCGCCCGCTCCACTTCGGGTGAGAGCGGCGCGGTGCCGCCCACACAGGGAGACGACGAAATGCCGAACAAGCTCTACCCCATCGAAGCCCGAGACCCAGACTTCCACGCCGAGGTCCTCGCAGCGTTCTCGAACCTCCAGCTCGAGACGGTCGCCTGCGAGCTCTGCGGCGAGTACCACCCGCCGGAGATTCACCTGCGGCCGCTCACGCCCTTCAACCCCAGCGAGCCCGAGGAGGCCTAGCCATGGACACCAGCGTCCGCGCCCGCGTGGTCCGGCTCCTCCGCCGCCACCGCTTCGCCATCCTCGGGTACAGCGCCGAGGACGAGACGTACTGCCCGCAGTGCCTGCGGCTCGCCACCGGCCTCTCACCTCACAGCCTCGACACGAACGGCAAGCCGGTCCTGCCGCTTCACGCCTGCGACCCGAGCTTCCACGACGAGGTCTGCACGTCCTGCCACCAGCGCCTCGTCGACCTCGTTTCCGGCCTGCAGCCGACCCTCAAGTTCAAGGTCTTCCGCCGCGTGGCCGTCCCGGACTCCACGATCGTCCGGAACGTTCCCGTCGGCACGATGCTCCTCCACGGCGACGGCCGCGGCGTTCTCTTCACGAACACGCTCAACGAGACCTTCGAGATCTACCCCGGTGAGAGCCGCGCGACCGAGGTCGTGGAGACGATCACAGCCAAGCCGCCCATCATCCGGCGGCGCGCGCACGTCGCGACCGCGTAGGCCGGCGCAGGGACGGCGCACGCGACGGCGCGCACAGGTCGCGCGGTCGCGACGCTGAAGCTCGAACTGCGCGAGGGCAGGGTGATCAACCTGCCCAAGGCCTTCGGGGGCGACTTGAACCGGAGCGAACTGCCACAGCGGCTGCCACAGTCGGCTCCCGGCGCGCCTCAGGAAAAGGAAGACGGCCCGAAGCTCGGGAGCTTCTGGCCGTCCTGGGTGGCGGGGTGCACGGGACTCGAACCCCTGGGCTCCGGCGTGACAGTTGACGCACGGTGGATAGTTGGCGCTCGCTCGGATTCGCAAGATGCTGTAACCACTGGAAACACGCTTGAGCGGAGTAGCCCCTTTTCGCAGCCGTTCGCCGCCGTTTCCCGTCCGCTTGGTACATCCTTGGTACAGTCGGGCGCGATCGACGCTGGGTCCGTGCGGTGGGTCTCCGTGCGCGAGCTCGCGGCGATGCTGCGGGTGAGCACGTCGACGGTGTACCAGGCGGCGGCGGCGGGGGAGATCCCGCACCTGCGGGTGAGCAACGCGATCCGAATCGCTCTCAGGTCGGGAGCAGCCCGCTAAACGAGCAGCTTCCCGATGACGACCTCACCGCTCCGTGCGCTCGCCTGGCGGAGCTGCACCGGCGCGGGCTTCGGTCCGATCTCGTTCGGTGGACCGTTCGGTCTGGCGGATTGAACGACCACAGCGGTCAGCTGCGCCGGGCAGGAGCACCCATCCGCCGGACCAAGAACGCCAGCACTGCACCAAGCACCATCAGGCAAGCGACAGCCAGCGCCGCCCGCAAGATGGTCCGGGTGGCGACCTCCT
>Ga0306924_10007347_pt1 | contig 11055 bp, 7 predicted proteins | sample sta12Can44000111_FD_203756 | JGI IMG/M metagenome (GOLD analysis project Ga0306924, IMG submission 203756) | Lab enrichment of tropical soil microbial communities from Luquillo Experimental Forest, Puerto Rico - statanox.12C.anox.44.000.111 (v2)... | ecosystem: Environmental > Terrestrial > Soil...
TCAGCGTCAGTCTCGGTCCAGAGAGCCGCCTTCGCCACCGGTGTTCTTCCCAATATCTACGAATTTCACCTCTACACTGGGAATTCCACTCTCCTCTCCCGAACTCGAGCCCTCCAGTCCCAAGCGCCATTCCCAGGTTGAGCCCGGGGCTTTCACGCCTGACTTGAAGGGCCGCCTACGCGCCCTTTACGCCCAGTAATTCCGAACAACGCTCGCCCCCTTCGTATTACCGCGGCTGCTGGCACGAAGTTAGCCGGGGCTTCTTCTCCCGCTACCGTCATCATCGTCGCGGGCGAAAGAGCTTTACAACCCGAAGGCCTTCATCACTCACGCGGCATTGCTGGATCAGGCTTGCGCCCATTGTCCAATATTCCCCACTGCTGCCTCCCGTAGGAGTCTGGGCCGTGTCTCAGTCCCAGTGTGGCTGATCATCCTCTCAGACCAGCTACGGATCATCGCCTTGGTGGGCCGTTACCCCACCAACTAGCTAATCCGACGCGGGCCCCTCCTGCTGCGATAAATCTTTCCCCGGAGTCTCCTCCGGGCGCATGCGGTATTAGCCGAAGTTTCCCTCGGTTATCCCCCACAACAGGGCAGGTTCCCACGCGCTACTCACCCGTGCGCCACTCCCAGGAGGGCCGAAACCCTCATGAGCGTTCGACTTGCATGTGTTAGGCATGCCGCCAGCGTTCGTTCTGAGCCAGGATCAAACTCTCAAGTTCATCCCGGATCTACTCCCCCTTGAGACTAATCATCCAACTAATCCCTCGGAGGTAGACCCAAACAAGGGCCTCCAAACGTTCGCATCGATGCACGAACATCAGGCGACCCCCAGCATCACGCTGGTCCGGCCGCCGTCCGCGCATCCCTTCCCTCTTCTCCACAATCTCAATCAACAATCCCGAGGCCAAACCCAGACGGGCCCTGCCACAGAGGGGCCGCGCTTATACGCCCACCCAACTCCCCTCGTCAACTCCCGATTCGCACCTAATATCGATCGGACGGTCGAGGCGGGCCTTTCTTTCGACGCGACAGGCGCGCGGCGCATCATCGATCGTGTCGTGACGAGAGAACCCGACCCCCGGAAGGGCGTGGCGAGTACATGATGTACGAGCCGAATCCTTCGACATCCAAGGTGGACCGGGAAAAAGTTTCCGGATCCCGCGGCGAGCTCAAACCGCTTCAGCCCCATAATAGAGGGTTACGGTATGTTTTGCTTCGGCGAAAAACAGCCAGCGCTCGACAACAATGCCGAGAGCGGCGCTCGCGACTGCGAGCGCTGCTCCAATCACCCCGATCACCCCGCCGAACAACAGGGCGAATAGGGTGAACAGAGTCGGCAAAACGAAGCCGGCAAGCCGGGCGACCCGGCGCAGGCGCATGCGATGCTTGCGCGCGATACCGAAGCCCATCTCTCTCAAGAGGTAATTCTCTTCGGTATGGGGCGATTCAAGCATACGCACCTTGCCACGGCTACCCAGCAGGGTCGCACTAGCCACTGTGCTTCGTGCCGATATGGTCTCAATAAAGCGCCAATACCGTTCTTTGATCCACCATGCTGCGAGTACGACAATGAAAGTCAGCATGGCAACGCCCCACGGCTGCGGCGCCCACAGGCGGACGAGGAAATCAAGAACGAGGAACCCGCTCGCCAAGCCGAGGGCAAGATAATTCGGCACGACCCATGAATTGTGCCACTGATGGATCGGCCGCAGCGACGCGTAGATCATCCCCGTGCAGTAGATCGTCGCGGCCGCGAGCGCCGCAGCGAGTATCCCACAAAGGCCGACGAGACCGGTGGTCACACCGAAGAAAATCCAACCAACGCCAAAAATCGCTCCCGGAAGAAATGTCAGTATGGAAAAGACGCCTTCGCGCGACAGCCAGGATGATCGCCATTGCGAGAAGGCGCGCCAGGCCCGCTCGGGCCGGCCGAGGTGAAAGGCCGAGGAGGCAAGCCCGCCGGCGGCAAGCAGGACTGCTATTGCGAGCGCGGCAAAGCCGAAACCTTGGCTCGCCGGCAACAAGCCGAGTGGCGCGCCGATCCCGAGCAATATCAGCAGTGCGAAACCGGCACCAGATGCGGTCGTGAAGAAGACGATGGAGAGCGCCGGATGCATGCGGGGTCTTCGCGAGGCCTCCGGGTTAGCGAGACAACACGCGGTCGACCCAACGCAGTAGCCGATCCGCGGGAGAGGTGAGGTCCGTCGGTGCCGCGGCAGGAGTAGGAACCAAGCCTCGTCCCATACGCGCCTGTCTCGGAGGCAGATATTTGTTGACCGGCTTGTAGCCGAGTTCAGGCATTAGATCGTCACCACCGCGACGCGCAACCATTTCCGACACCTCGGATCGGGGATCGCCCAGATCGCCAAAATGGCGAGCGTTCACCGGGCAGACCATGACGCAGGCTGGCTGACGATCCTCGGGCGCCAGGTTCTCGTTGTAAATCCGGTCGATGCACAAGGTGCATTTCTTCATCACGCCTTCGTCGGCATCGAACTCGCGCGCGCCATAAGGGCACGCCCAGGAGCAGAGCTTGCAGCCTATGCAGATTGCTTCATCGACCAATACAATGCCGTCCTCAGCACGCTTGTAGGAGGCGCCGGTCGGGCACACCGTTACGCAGGCGGGTTCCTCGCAGTGCAAACAGGATTTCGGGAAGTGAATGGTTCGCGCGCCCTCGCCCTCGCCCTCCTCAAAAGAATGAATGCGGTTGAACCACACCCCCCAAGCGTCATTGCCATAGGGGCTGAAGTCAGGCAGCGGTCCCATATGGCCGCTGGCGTTCCATTCCTTGCACGCCGTCGCGCAGGCATGGCAGCCAACGCAGATGTCGAGATCGATAACGAGCCCGAGCTTCTTCCGGCCGGGCCGCGCTTCAGGCAGCGATGTCATGGCGATCCCTCGCCGCGATGGGGGCCGGCGAAATAGCGCAGTATTCCGGGTGGACCGCCGAGCGACGCCGGATGCTCGAGCATCTTAAACGAAGGCGCGGTTGTACCCGCTTCGCCGGGCCTCACCCGGTCGATCCGCACCCGCAGATCATACCAGGCGGCTTGGCCAGTGAGCGGGTCAGCATTGGCGTAAGAATACCCGCCATCCGGTGGCAACAATTCCGAGATCAGGTGGTTGAGTAGAAAGCCCTTGCGGACCTCAGGCGAGTCTGGGTCAAGGTTCCAGGCACCGGCCCGCTTGCCGATCGCATTCCAGGTCCAGACCGTATCCGGGTTGACCCCGTCCATCAACTTGGTCGGGACGCGAATGCGGCCGTGGTGGCTCGACAGCCAAACCCAATCCTCCTCCGCAAGCCCCAGGGCTCGCCCGATGGCGCGGTTCACGAACAGACGATTATTGCCGAGGATTTGCCGCAGCCAGGCGTTTTGCGAGTGCCAGGAATGGTACATCTGCATCGGGCGCTGAGTGAGCGCGTGCAGCGGGAAAGTGCTGCGATCGATCCTTGCCTCCTCGAACGGCATGTACCAGAACGGCAGCGGATCAAAGTAGGTCGCGATGCGTTCACGGTGCGTCTCGGGCGGTAGTACCTTCCCGTGTCCGAGGGCGGCGAGGCGAAAGCACTGCAGCGGCTCGACATACAGCTGCAGCACGATCGGTTCTGGCTTGTCGATCAATCCCATAGTGACGGCGGTTTCGAGATAGGCTTTGTTGGCGTGTTTGAAATAGAGCTGATCGTCCGGCAACTCGCACTTCCAGAAGCAGCCGTTCGCCACATAGCGCTCGAGCTGCCGCGGGTTCGGCGCGCCGCGTCCCACATTCTCGCCTTCGGCACCGCGCCACCCGCCGAGCGGACCTATCCCGGGCCGCCGCTCGTGATTGACGATATAATCGGGATAGCCGCCAGGGTATCGCGCGGCACCTTCCGAGGTGACGAGGCCGGGCAGCCCAAGCCTCGCGCCGATCTCGATCAGTACATCCTGAAACGGGCGGACATCGCGATCTGGCGTGATGACGGGCTGGCGGATCGCATCGGCCGGCCCATCGGCTCCGCCGATTGGACGGTCGAGCAGCGATATGCAATCCCAACGTTCGAGATAGGTCGTGTCGGGCAGTACTAGGTCGGCATGGGCGACCATCTCGGAGTAATAGGCGTCCGAATAGATGATCCGCGGGATGCGATACTCGCCTGTTGCCTGATCCTTGTCGGTTAGCATCCGTATAGTCTCGGCGGTGTTCATCGCCGAGTTCCAGGCCATGTTGGCCATATACATGAAAAGAGTGTCGATCGGATACGGGTCGCCTTTCCACGCATTGGTAATAACCATCTGCAACATGCCGTGTGCAGCGATCGGGGCGTCCCAGGAGAACGCCTTGTCGATGCGGACAGGGCGGCCTTCCCCATCGATGATCAGATCATCCGGGGAAAGCGGATAGCCGAGCGGGATCCCCGGCAATGATTTGCCGGGAGCGATCTGCTCGGGCCGGCCGGTGGGCTTGGGTCCCGGGGGGGCCGGCTTCGGATGCGGCGACTTGTACCGCCAGCCTCCCGGCACATCGATCGTACCGAGCAGGATCTGCAGCAAGTGCAGTGCGCGGCAGGTCTGGAACCCGTTCGAGTGGGCGGAAATCCCACGCATCGCGTGTAGCGAGACGGGTCGGCCACGCATTGATTCATGGTGCCGGCCGGCCCAATCGGTCCAAGGCACGGCAAGCTCGATCTCCTCCTCGAACGCCGCTTGGGCCATCTCCGCAGCAAGCCGCTGGATGGTTTTGGCCGGTATGCCGCAAGTTTCGGCAACCGCTTCGGGGGCGTAGCCGGGGTCGAGGTAACGCTCGGCCACAAGCTGGAAAACAGGAACGGCGCGCCGGCCATCGGACAGTGTCGCTTCCCCGACCAAGCGGCCTGCAACCCCTGCGCTCGTCCCACTCGCCAGCGATCCGGACGGCTCGAGGACAAGCGGCTCGCCGGCCTCGTTGCGGGCAAACAGCCCGTCATCTGCGGCTCCGGGGGCTTGGATCACCAGCCAGCCGGCATTGGTGTAGCGACCCAAATAGTCGACATCGATCCGGTCGGCCTTCAACAGCTCGTGGATCAACGCAAGCACGAAGAGCCCGTCCGTCCCCGGCCGGATCCCGACCCACTCATCGGCAATCGCCGAGTACCCTGTGCGCACGGGGTTGACCGAGACGAATTTGGCGCCGCGACGGCGCAGACCCGACAGCCCGATCTTGATCGGGTTGGAATCATGGTCTTCGGCGACGCCGAACATCATGAAAAAACGGGTGCGCTCCCAATCGGGCTCGCCGAACTCCCAAAAGCTGCCGCCCAGCGTGTACATGCCGGCAGCCGCCATGTTGACCGAGCAAAAGCCGCCATGCGCCGCAAAATTCGGGGTGCCGAACTGCGCTGCCCAATAACCGGTCAGTGATTGACTTTGATCGCGGCCGGTGAAGAAGGCGAGCTTCTTTGGGTCTGTGGCGCGGATCGATGAGAGCCATTCCACCGCAATCGTGATGGCCTCGTCCCACTCTATTTCGCGGAACTGCCCGGAGCCGCGCTCCCCGACCCGCTTCAGCGGCTTTGTGAGCTTCGCTGGCGAATGCTGCTGCATAATGCCGGAAGCGCCTTTACCGCAGATCACGCCGCGATTGATCGGGTGAGCGCGATTGCCTTCGATGTAGCGGATATCGCCGTCTTTCAGGTGCACTTTGATCCCGCAGCGGCAGGCGCACATGTAGCACGTCGTGCACTTGACCTCGTCGGATACCTTGGGCGAGGTATCGACGACCTCGTGCGGTGCGAAATAATCCCGCATTTTTTTAACGAGCTTCATACCCCTCCCCGCAGCTTGCGGAGCGCAGCGACATTCATCGACCTCTCCCCGAGCGAATAGGCAGAGCAGCGACTAAGCTGACCACTCGCGCGGTCGGCGCGTCAATTGCGTTTGCCGAGGGCTCCTTCATCATCGACATGCAGCCCGGCCTCACGGTAGAAGCGCGCGGCTCCGGGATGCAGCGGCACTGAAAGACCCTCGAGTGCATCGTCGAAGCGAACCTGTTTGCCCATCGCATTATGGGCGTCGAGCAGACGCTGGGTAGCCTCGTTCCACAGGGCCTTGGTGATTTCAAAGATCAAGTCGTTGGAGGCATCGATAGAGACGATCCAAAGAGCATTGAAACCGATCGACGGCGTCTCCACGTCGACCCCCGGATAGGTCCCGACTGGTATGACCGCGCGGCGGTAAGAGCTCGAACTCTGTCTCATCTTCGCAAGGATATCGTCGCCGATCGGAATCAGCCGTATCGGTGAGGCGGCGCCAAGCTCGTGGATCACCGGCACGGGGGCGCCGCCGATCAAAAAGAACCCGTCGAGGCTGCCGTCTATGATGTTTGCGGCGGCCGCGCTTGGGCGCAAATATTCGGCGCTGATATCTTTCTCGGTCAATCCTGCAGCGCCCAGCACGATCCGGGCGTCGGCAAGCGTTCCCGATCCCATTTGGCCCAACGAGATGTGTTTGCCCTTGAGATCGGCGACAGTCCGGATCGAACTATCTCCGCCAACCACCAACTGCAGACTTTCGGGGAATAGGCTCGCGATAGCACGCAAGTTTGTCATTGGTCCGCCAGCAGTGAAAATCCCGGTTCCGGCATAGGCCCAGCTCACAATGTCGGATTGGGCGATTCCGGACTCGATCTGGCCGGCGGCAACCATGCGCAAATTTTCAACCGAACCCTGGGTCGCCTGTGTCACCGCAACGAGCCCGGGAACACCGCAATTGCCGCCGTGGTCGCACGGCGGTGAGCCCGCCGACTTCGAGATAGCGCTCGCGATCACCCCACCGATCTCAAAGAAGGTCCCCGAGGTCGCCGCAGCTCCGATGCGGAAGAACCGCGCTTCCTGCCCGCTCGGCGATGCGAGTCCCCAAAGAAGAATAAGAACGAAAACGGCGGCCGGGCCCGGACGGCCCGAGCAGACACCGAGCTTGGCGGACATCGTCTCACCGAAGAGCAGCAATTTTGGAAAACAACACGGATCACCCCGGATTGCAACACCGTCGCGCGGCCGAGCATCTGCGTGATACGGAACGCGGCAGCTGCGCGAGGCGAGCTACGAGGATGTCTCTCCCTCGGTGTCCGCTTCTTTTGGCACCGGCATGCGCTCGCCTGCCGCTGGTGGGGAGCCGCAGTGCTGAGACACGATGGCGATGAGCGTACTGCCGTAACGGTCGAGCTTGCTGCGCCCAATCCCGGTGATGCCCGCAAGTGCGGAAAGGGAGACCGGGCGAAGGCGCGCCATCTCGGTTAGCGTCGAATCGTGAAAAATGACGTAAGGTGGGAGCTCTTGGCGTCGCGCTTCTTCGAGGCGCCAGGTGCGAAGTTCGTCCCATAATGCCTTCGCGGCGGGATCGAGCGCCCCTGCTGCAATCGCGCTTTTACGCTCGGGCCGGGAGCTCCTCCGCACGCCAGTGCGGATATCGAGCCGAAAATGAACAGTCCGCATGCCGCGGAGGACCTGGGCCGCCGCTGGCGCCAGCGACAACCCTCCGTGACCCGAAATGTCGGGCAGGGCAAAGCCCTGAGCCACGAGTTGACGAAACACGGAAAGCCAGCCGCGGCGGTCGAGCTCGGTGCCGATGCCGAAGGTTTTCAGCCTGTTATGCCCGAGCCTGAGGATCCGTTCGGTCTCGGCCCCGAGCAGCACGTCCGCGAGGTGACGCGTGCCGAAGCGCTGTCCTGTGCGATAGATCGCCGAAAGCGCCTTCTGAGCAGCGATCGTTCCGTCCCAGCTCGGAACAGGGGCGCGGCAATTGTCGCAATTCCCGCAGGGCAGATGATCGGGCTCCCCGAAATAGCCGAGCAAGACCTGCCGCCGGCAGGAAACCGCTTCGCAATAGCCGAGCAGCGCCTCCATTTTCTGACGCTCGATACGGCGCTGACGATCCGTCATGTCGCCGGTATCGAGCAGACGCAGCAGGCTCATCACATCGGCGATACCGTAAGTCATCCAGGCGTCAGCCGGGAGCCCGTCGCGGCCGGCGCGCCCTGTCTCCTGATAATATGCTTCAAGGTTTTTGGGCGCGTCGAGATGCGCTACGAAGCGAACGTTGGGCTTGTCGATCCCCATTCCGAAGGCAATAGTTGCGACGATTACGATCCCCTCTTCCCTGACGAATCGTTCTTGGTGACGTTCACGTACCGAGGGTCCAAGACCGGCATGGTAGGGAAGCGCCTCGCGCCCGCGGGCGGCGAGCCAGGCAGCAGTCTCCTCGACTGTGCGCCGAGTCGAACAATAAACGATCCCGGCGTCACCTGAGTGCTCTTCGGCAAGGAATGCCCAGAGTTGTTCCAGGGGATTGCGTTTGGGGATCACTCGATAGAATAGGTTCGGCCGATCGTAGCCCGCTGCGAATATCCTGGCCTTCGCCAACCGAAGCTGTGTGATGATATCGCGCCGCGTCGGGTCATCCGCGGTCGCGGTCAAAGCCAGGAGCGGAACGTCGGGAAAGCGCTCTTTGAGGATCAAGAGCTGCTGATATTCCGGACGGAAGTCGTGACCCCATTGCGATACGCAATGCGCTTCGTCCACGGCAAAAAGAGCGAGGCGTGCAGAGGAGAGAAGCTCTAAGCAGCGGGGCGTAACCAACCGCTCAGGGGAGACGTAAAGGAGGTCGAGAGCGGCACTGCGCACCTGGTGCTCGATTTCGCCAGCCTCGCCGGGCGACAGCCGCGAGTTCAGGGCCGCAGCGCGGACTCCTGCCTGCCGGAGCGCATCGACCTGATCTTTCATCAACGCGATCAGTGGAGACACCACGACCCCGAGACCGGGGCGCAACAGCGCCGGCACCTGATAGCAAAGCGACTTGCCACCCCCTGTCGGCATTAGCACGACGGCATCGCCGCCAGCGGTCACGTGTTCGATGATCGCAAGCTGCTGGCCACGAAAGCTGTCGAAGCCGAAGACACTTTGCAGCACCGTGAGTGGGGCGTGCTCTTCCTCGCGATTCACCGCCAAATTACACACACCTTATCCGGGGCAGTGTACCCAATACGGTGCTCGAAGACGATCCTCCGGGCCATGCTTGTGATACGCAGGTTGTGGTGCCTGACATATCGGATAGGACGCCGCCCGCTCGTCCAGAAGCTCAGCGTCATCGCTGTGAACAAACTGGTTTACGCCACGCCGGATTGGCAAATGATGAAAATCGACATCGGTGACGTTCTGTGGAAGCACCACATCGTGACAAGGCCAGCCGTCATCGATGGCGGTGATGCGTTGCGGGAAATGGGCGCCGGCTCGGGGGCCGATTTCCAAGTAGTCCCTGCTTGCGTCAAACCGGCAAGACAATCGGAATTTGCCGAACCTAATCCCCATCACCGTTTCCAATGCGGAGCCGACTGCGCTATCGTGATAGCAGCAACCGCGAGCAGGAGTGACAGGCAATGGCGGTAAATCCGGTGGATTTGGATCTGTTAAGGGGCATTCGGGTCGTCGACTTTACCCAGTTCGAGGCCGGTACATCCTGCACCGAGACGCTCGCCTGGATGGGTGCTGAAGTCGTCAAGATCGAAAATCCCAAGACTGGCGATCCCGGCCGCAGGCTGCAGCCCGGGCGGCCTGATAATGACCCCTACTACTTCTTTATGTTCAACGCCAACAAGAAGTCGGTGACAATCGATTTGAAGACCCCTCGCGGACTCGAAATCGTCAAGGAGCTGCTAAAGAAGGCGGATGTCACCGTCGAAAATATGGCCCCCGGTACGATCGAGCGCTTGGGGCTCGGCTACGACGTGGTGCGTGAGCTGAACCCGGGCATCATCTATTGCCAAGTCAAAGGCTTTGGCGAGGCGAGCCCGTATGAGAACGGGCTCGCCTTTGACATGATCGCGCAAGCGGCTGGCGGCCCGATCAGCGTGACTGGTGAGCCCGGGCGAGCGCCGGTCAAGCCCGGGCCGTCGTTTGGCGACACCGGCACCGGGATGTTGATGGCGATCACCTTGTTGGGTGCGCTCTACAAGCGCCAGATCACCGGTCAAGGCAGACGTCTGCAGGTGGCGATGCAGGATGCGATGGTGCATTACATGCGCACCTGCTTCTCGACCCAGGCCCGTCTCGGCAAAGCGCCGCCGCGGCGCGGCGGGAAGAGCGTCGGCGGCAACAATGCGCCCTCCGGCCTCTATCCCTGTAAGCCCGGCGGACCCAACGACTATGTCTATCTCACCACCAGCCGCGCCAACCCCGAGCACTGGCGGCGCCTGCTCAAGTTGATTGGCCGCGAAGATCTGATCGGCGACCCGCGTTACGACACCGGTCAAGCCCGATTGGAGCATGAGGCCGAGGTCGACCAAATCGTCAGTGAGTGGACGCGGCAGCACACTAAAGAAGAAGCAATGCGCCTCGTCAGCGGCGTCGGGGTGCCGGCGGGTGCTGTGTTCGACACAATGGAATTGCACAACGATCCAAACATGGCAGAGCGCGGCATAATGCAGATCATGCATCACCCGCAGCACGGCGATTTCAAGATGCCCGCCTGGCCGGTTCGGATCGATGGCGCGCCGCCGCGACTGCTACCCGCACCGATGCTCGGGCAGCACAATGTAGAAGTCCTGGGCGAATGGCTCGGGGTCGGCTCTGGAGAGGTCGAAGCGCTGCGCCAGGAAGGCGTTCTGTAACGAGCTTTTTTGCGAAGCAGCCCCCGCCCTAACGGGTGGGGGCTTTCCTTTTCGAGAAGCTTTGATGCGCCTGCGCCTTTATGAGAACCATCGCTTCGCTCTCTACGCGCCATTTTACGTGGCCCATGCGATCGGCGCTTATTCCACCGAAGGGCTCACAGTCGAACTCTTGCTATCACCCGGAATGGGGCTGGCTGAACAGGCACTGCTCGACGGGTCAGTCGATGTCCTTTGGGCGGGGCCGATGCGCGTCATGAGGCACCACGATCAGAATCCCAGCTCTCGACTTGTCTGCTTTGCTGAGATCGTTTGTCGTGATCCCTTCTCGATCGTCGGTCGCCGCCCTAACCCGGACTTCCGTCTTGCCGATCTCGCTTCCATACGGTTTGCGACGGTCAGCGAAGTACCGACCCCCTGGCTTTGCCTGCA
>Ga0306924_10007353_pt1 | contig 11051 bp, 10 predicted proteins | sample sta12Can44000111_FD_203756 | JGI IMG/M metagenome (GOLD analysis project Ga0306924, IMG submission 203756) | Lab enrichment of tropical soil microbial communities from Luquillo Experimental Forest, Puerto Rico - statanox.12C.anox.44.000.111 (v2)... | ecosystem: Environmental > Terrestrial >...
GGGCCCGCGCGGCGGCGCCGGCGCACGCGCCGACGTCGGCGTGGCCGTACGACGCCTCGGCCTCCGCGAGCGCACGCCGGAGCGCGGCCCGGTCGTAGCCGGGCGGAGGGGCGTCCGGCGGCGGACCCGCGCACACGACGAGCGTCGCCGGCTCGTCGGCGCCGAGGGCGGCGAGCGCGTCGCCGAGGTCGGCCTTCGCGCGATCGATGAGCGGCTGGCCGCCGAGCCGGTAGCGCATGGAGGCGGAGGCGTCGAGGACGAGCGCGGTCGCGGCAGGGCCGCGGGGCGCGACGGTGGCCGCGGTGGCGTGCTCGAGGCGCGGGCGCGAGAGCGCCAGCGCCGCGGCGGCGAGGAGCAGCGTGCGGGCCGAGAAGAGGAGGACGCGGCGGAGCTTCACGCGCCGCTCGTTCTCCCGCTTCGCGCGCAGGATGAGCTCGAGCGCGGGGAACGGCACCTCGCGCGGGCGGCGGCGGAAGAAGAGGTGGATCGCGAGCGGGACGAGCGCCGCGGCGAGGCCCCACAGGAGCGCCGGATTGCCGAAGGCGAGCCTCACGGCCGCTCCCCGCGCGCGGTCCTCACGCCGACCACCTCTGCCGGCGCGCGAGCCACGGCACGAGGAGCTCGTCGAGCGGACGGTCGGTGCGGCACAGCACGTACTCCACGTCCGCGGCCGCGGCCTCGCGCTCGAGCCCCTCGCGCCAGCGCGTGAGCTCTGCGAGGTAGCCCTTCCGCACGTCGCGCGCGTTCGTCTCCACCCGCGCGTCGTCCTCCATCGAGACGAAGATCGTCTCGTCCTCGTACGGGAACTCCAGCTCGGCCGGGTCGAGGACGTGGAAGAGCGTCACCTCGTGCCGCCGGCGGCGGAGCTGCGCGAGCTCGCGCAGCACGGCGTGGTCGTCGTCGAGGAGGTCGGAGAAGACCGCCACCTGCGAGCGGCGCGGGGCGTGCTCCACCACGTGCGCCGCGGCCGCAGCGAGCCGCGTGCGGCCCGCCGGCGCGAGCTTTTCGAGGGTCTCCACGATCGCGTCGAGGTGCGTGGCGGCTGCGCGCGGGGCGACCGCCCGGACCACCCGATCGGCCACCGCGACCACGCCCGCCGCGTCCTGCTGCCGCACGAGCACGTAGGCGAGGGAGGCCGCGAGCGCGCTCGCGACCTCCAGCTTCGTGAGCCGGGCCTCCTCGCCCTTGAAGCCCATCGACCCCGACGAGTCGACGACGAGCCAGGCGCGGAGGTTCGTCTCCTGCTCGAACTGCTTCACGTAATACTTGTCGAACTTCGCGTAGGCCTTCCAGTCGAGGCGCCGCACGTCGTCGCCCGGCGCGTACTCCTTGTGCTCGGCGAACTCGACCGACTGCCCGTGGTGCGGCGACCGGTGGAGGCCGGTGAGCACGCCCTCGGCCACCGCGCGCGCGCGTAGCTTCAGCGACGCGAGCTTCGCGAGGACCTCGGGGTCGAGCAGGCTCGGGGTCACGGCCGCACGTGCTCCAGGAGCCGGCGCACGAGGTCGTCGCTCTTCACGCCCTCGCTCTCGGCGCGGAAGTTCGTGATCACCCGGTGCTGCAGCACCGGACCGGCGAGCGCGCGGACGTCCTCGACGCTCGCCGCCATGCGGCCGTCGAGGATCGCGCGCGCCTTCGCGCCGAGCACGAGGAACTGCGACGCGCGCGGCCCCGCCCCCCAGTCCACGTACTGCCGCACGAAGTCGGGCGCGGCGGGCTCCTTCGGCCGCGTCGCGCGGACGAGGTTCACTGCGTGGCGCACCACGTGGTCCGCCGCGGGCACGCGGAGGACGAGGTCCTGCAGCGCGCGGATCCGCTCCGGCGAGAGGACGCGGACGAGCGGCTGGCGCGCGCCGACCGTGGTCGAGCGGACGATCTCCACCTCCTCGTCGGCCGACGGGTAGGTCACGTTCACGTAGAACATGAAGCGGTCGAGCTGAGCCTCGGGGAGCGGGTAGGTCCCCTCCTGCTCGATGGGGTTCTGGGTCGCGAACACCAGGAACGGCAGCTCGAGCGGGTAGGTCTCGCCGCCCGCCGACACCCGGTACTCCTGCATCGCCTGCAAGAGGGCCGCCTGGGTCTTCGGCGGCGTGCGGTTGATCTCGTCGGCGAGGAGCAGGTTCGCGAACACTGGCCCCTTCACGAACCGGAACGCGCGGCGGCCGGTGGTGTGGTCCTCCTCGAGCACGTCGGTGCCGGTGATGTCCGACGGCATGAGGTCGGGCGTGAACTGGATCCGGTTGAAGGAGAGGTGGAGCACCTCGGCCACCGTGGAGATGAGCAGGGTCTTCGCGAGGCCGGGCACGCCGACGAAGAGGCAGTGCCCGCGCGAGAAGAGCGCCACGAGGAGGTGGTCCACCACCTCGCGCTGGCCGACGATGCGCTTCTCGATCTCGGAAAGGAGATCGCGGCGCGCGGTCGCGAGCTCCTCCACGGCGGCGAGGTCGCCCTCGTGCTGCGGGACGCGGGTCGTGGTCACCTGATCCATCTATGGTTCTCCGTGGGCGAGCAGCTGGGCGAGCTTCGTCTCGCGGGCCGCGAGCTCGGACTCCCCGAGCCCGGCGTGCGCGAGCGCGAGGCCGGCGTGGATCTCGGGGTCGAACGGATCGACCCGGTTCGCGAGCAGGAACGCCTCCCGCGCCGCCGGCCACTCCTGCCGGCGCACGTGGATGCGGCCGAGGTTCACGTGGAGCGCGGCGTAGAACGGGTGGCCCCGCACCGCGTCGAGGAGCGCCTTCTCGGCATCGGCGTCCTTGCCGGTGGCGATCGCGGTCACCGCGTACTTCGCGGTGAGCGCCGGGTTCGTCCCGCCCGCGCGCGCGATCGCCTTCTCGTACTCCACGCGCGCCGCCGCCATCCGGCCGCGCTCGCGGAAGATCTCGCCGAGCCGCGCCCACCCGCGCGCCTGCTCGTCCTTGATCTCGGCGAGGTCCGAGTGCGCCCCGCCGTGCTTGGGATCGCCCTTGAAGCGCAGCTTCTCGAGCTCCCGCTCACCGCCCGCCGGCATGGGCCGCGCGGCGATGTGCTTCCTCCAGCCGGCGAGGAACCCGTCGAAGCTCGTGCCCGCCGCCCGGGCCACCGCCTCCTCGGCATTCTCCCCCTCGCGCACGCCCTCGACGACGCGCGCCAGCGCGCCGGGTCCCGCGCTCGCGGTGAGGTACTCCACCGCCACCATCACCTGCGCGAACGCGAGCGCGGCCGCCTCCTGCGACGGGAGCTTCGCCATGGACGGGTACATCTTCGCGAACGGGATGAGCGCGTTCCGCCGCGCGGCGTCCTTCAGCAGCGCGGCCGAGTACGGGGAGAGGGACTCGCCGCCCTTCCCGCGCCAGCGCGTCTCCGCCCACTTCGCGATCCCCTCGTGCAGCCAGATCGGGACCCCTTCGCCCGCACGGCGCGACAGGACGAAGTGGACGTACTCGTGCGCGGCCGTGTCGAGCCACTCGTACCCCTTCACGAGCGCCTTCGGCGACACGACCATGAGCTTGCCGTACTTGCAGAGCGCGATGGTCCCCGAGGTCTTGATCTCCTCCTCGGTGAGCGTGCTCATCTTCGCGAGCTGGCGCGGACTGTCGAGGAACTCGATCGTCACCTTCTCCGGCGGGACCCAGCCGAGGTCGTGCGCCAGCGCGGTTCGCTGCGCCTCGAGCGCGTCGAGGACGTAGGGCACGAGCACCTCGTCCTTGCCCCGGGGATAGCTCACCGTGAAGTGCACGCCCTCGACGCGCACGTGGTCCTTCGTGACCTCGCGCGCGTTCCGCGCGAGCTGGGCGTCGTCGATGACGTTCGCGTCGTTGCCGACCGAGTCGAAGAGCTTCACCGCCTCGTCGTAGCGCTGCTCGCGGAAGCGGAGCATCCCGGCCACGGTGCGGACCGTCGTGTTCGGGTCGGCCGTGAGGAGCGGCTCGACGATCGCGCGCGCGGCCGGAACGTCCTCGGCCTGGAGGAGGTGGACCGCGCGGCGGAGCTGCACGGTCAGCTCGCGCCACTCCCCGCGACCCTCCCCCGCGCGGGAGAGGGGGGTCGACGCCAGCGCGAGCGCGAGCAGGACGGCCGTCATTTCACGAGCTCCCGGTAGTACCTCGACACCTCGTCCTCGTAGCTCTTCGGCTTCCCCTGCTTCATCGCCTCCATGAGGTCGCGCCGGAACGCCTCCGGAGCCTTCCACGCCTCGGCGCCCGGGATCTCCACCTTCTCCGGCGACGCCTCGAGCCCGTCCCCCTCTTCCTGCCCCCCCGACTCCATCGCGAAGGGCATCGGCATCCCGCCCTGGCCCTGCCCGCTCGCGCCGGCCATCTTCTCCATCCCTTGCCGGAACCGCTGGAGCGCGTCGAGGGCCTGCTGCTGGCGCCCGGCGCCGCGCTGCGGATCGCGGCGCGCCAGCTCGCCCGACGCGCCGTCCATCTGCTGCTCCGCGTCCCGGAGCGCGTCGCCGGCCTGCGGCGGGAACACCGGCGCCTTCGCCGCCAGCTCCTCCATGCGCCGCCGCAGCTCGTTCGCGCGCCGCGCCAGGTCGCCCTGCCGGCGAGCCTGCTGATCGAGCCGCGCCTGCGCCTCGCGGGGCAGCACGTCGCGCGGCTCGGGGAACATCCGCTCGAGCTGGTCGCGCACCTCGCGGGCGGGCGGCACCGCCTGCGAGGCCTCGTCCCGCGCCGCGCGGAGCCTCGGGAGCTCGCGCGTGCCCGACAGCTGCGGGAAGCGCTCCAGCATCGCGAGGTCCTCGTCGAGCCCGGCGGCGAGCCGCTCGACCGGCAGCGCCGCGCGGCGCGCCGCCTCGCGCGCGGCGTCGAGGTCCTTCGTCGCGAGCGCCCGATCGAGGTCGGCGAGCCGGTCGCGAGCCTGCTCGAAGTCGCTCTCCGCCCGCGGCGTCACCCCCGCCTGGGCGCCGTCGACCTTTTCCCTCGCATCGCGCGTGAGCTGCCGCAGCCGCGCGAGCTTCCCCTCGGCGTCCTTGAGGCGCCGCGCCACCTCGCGCTGGTAGGCCTGCTTCTCCTGGCCGGTCTCGCCGGCGAGCCGCTGCTGCTGCCGCTCCACCTCGCCGAGCTCGTCCCGGAGCTGGCGCAGGTCGCGCGCGAGCTCGCGGCTCTGCTCACCCGGCCGCTTCTGTGCGCGCTGCATCCCCGCCACGAGCTCGTCCATCCGCGCGCCCAGCTCGTCGAGCTTCGCGAGCGCGCGGTCGAGGTGGCCCTCGCGGATCTCCTTCTCGATCTCGTCGAGCTGCGCCTGGCCGTCGGCCGCCTTCGCCGCCTCGGCGAGCGCCTCCGTGTTCAGGTGCTCGTCGTTCATCCCCTTCGCCAGCTCGGCCATCCGGCGCGCGAGGTCGTCCATGCGCCGCCGGAGCGCCTGCACCTCCGCGAGGAGCTGCTGCTTGTGCTCCGCGGTGGGGGCGTCGCGCACCTTCTCGGCGAGCGCGGCGAGGTCGCGGCGGCGCGCCTGCAGCTCCTTCGCGAGCCGCACGAGGTCGTCGGCCCGCTCCTGGTCCATGAGCTTCTCGAGGTACAGGATCCCGCTCTCGAGCGTGCCGTCGAGCTTGCGATCGAGCTCGGCGAGGCGGGCCAGGAGCGGCGCGTCCCCGCGCTGGAACGCGAGGGTCCGCGCGAGCGATTCCCGCAGCTGCGTCACGTCCTCGCCCGCGCGCGACACCGAGGCCCCCACGTTCGCGAGCGCCTGCGCGAGCTCCCGGGGCGCCGCGCGATCCCGCCGCATCGCCGCCGCCCCCTCCGTGAGCCGGCTGCCGAGGGCGACCGTGCGGCCGTCGAGCCCCTGCGCCTGCTGGACGCGGGGGACGTCCCAGCGGCGGGGGCCCTGGGCGAAGAAGTCGAGCCGGTCGGCGGCGTGCCCGATGAGCGCCTCCCAGAGCTCCTTCGCCTGGGACACCGCGAGGCGACGGTGCTCCGCCTCGCTGTAGATCTTGAGGACGTGCGTCGCGGAGACGCCGCGCTTCGGGCCCGACACGGTGTCCTCGTCGGTCGCCTCGAGCCAGTACTGGATCCGCTCGCCCTCCACGAGCCGCAGCGCCGCCACGTCGAGCGTCTCGGTGCCGCCGTCGCGCCGGAGCCCAGAGAGATCCTTCAGCTTCGCGCGCTCCTCCTTCGTCGCCCCATCCCGCCGCACGACCAGGGTGAGCGTGCCGAGGCCGAAGTCGTCGGAGGCGGTCCAGGCGAGCGGCACCTTCGCGCCGGGCTGCACCTCCAGCTCGGGCTTCGGCTGGACGATGCGCACCTCGGGCGCGAGGTCGGGCTCGATGGAGATCGGGAGCGGCGGTCCCTCTGCGAGCACCTTCTTCCCGTTCGTGAACCGGAAGCGGTAGGTGCCCGGCTCGCCGACGACGAGCTGACCTGCGAGCTCGCGGGCCGCGGCCACCTGGAGCGGCACGAGGCGCTCCGTCGCAGGGGACGCGCCGCCCTCCGCCGGCGGCGCGGCAGGCGCGGAGAGCACGAGCTGCGCCTCGCGGACGTCTCGGTCGGCGCGGGTCTTCAGGGTCACCTCGGTCCCCTTCGGCGCGTGGAGCTCGCCGCCCGTGCCGGAGAGGGTGCGCGGCTCGCGGCGCATGTAGGCCGGGTAGCGATAGGTGAGCTCCACGTCCCCGGTGATCGGCGCGCGGGACGGCGCGAGCTTGCCTTCGGGCCCCAGGCCGAGGAGGCGCGCGTAGCCCTGCCGGAGTGACGGACCCGCGGCGGCGAGCGCGAGCAGGTTCAGGAACGCGGCGAGCGCGAGGGCGGAGCCGGCGCGGCGGGCGGGCACCGAGGGGACCACGATGCGCAGGTCGAGCGCAGCGGCGCGCGCGGCGGTGCGGGCCACGTGCTCCTCCACGAGCGCGGGGCTGAAGCCGGCGCCGTCGCGCGCGAGCTCCACCGCCGACACGAGGTCGGAGCGCAGCGGCGGAACGGCGTCGCCGAGGACGCGGGCGACCGACTCCGCCGGGCCGGTGCGCCGGCGCAGGGCGAGGCCGCCCCAGGCGACGGCGGCCGTTGCTGCGGCGAAGGCGAGCCCCACCGCCGACGCCCTCGCCCGGCCGGCGTCGGGGCGCAGGGTGAGCCAGGTCGCACCCGCAAGCAGGAGCGCAAGCACGACGGTGGCGCCCCAGCCCAGGGCGGTCGCGACGACGATCCCGCCCTGACGCCGGCGCGCCCCGTCGAGGATGCGGGTGATCTCCTGCGAGGCTGCGGCCATCAGGGAGCCAGGATAAGGCCTCGAACGGCTCCACGCCCCCGGTTCCGTTCCCCAGGCCGGGCGGGCGGCGGCGGCGCGCACCCCCGATTCCTGGGCATGTTATGGGATGGCGCGCTTTGAATTTCCGCGATCCCGCCAGCGTCCCCCTCATGGAAGCCGACGACATCGCTCTCGTCACGCGCGCCAAAGCCGGTGACGCCGAGGCGTTCCGGGCCCTGGTCGTTCGGCATCAGCGGAAGGTCTACGCCGTGGCGCTCGGCATCGTGAAGGACCCCGACCTCGCCTGGGACGTCGCCCAGGAGGCGTTCGTACGGGTGCACCAGCACCTCCCCGAGTTCAAGGGCGAGAGCGCCTTCGGCACCTGGGTGATGCGGATCGGTCACCACCTCGCCATCGACGTGATCCGCAAGGAGCGGAGCGCCTCACGCGAGGCGATCGACGACGTGCGCGAGCAGGACATCGAGGAGGCCGCGGAGGGCGTGCTCTCGACCGCGTCGGGAGTGAGCCCGCAGCAAGGGGCGCTGCGGCGCGAGCTGCTCGAGAAGATCCAGGGCGCGCTCGCGCAGATCCCCGCCGCGCACCGCGAGATCCTGGTGCTGCGGGAGGTGGAAGGCCTCTCGTACGAGGAGCTGGCCGAGCGGCTCCGGATCCCGAAGGGAACGGTGATGAGCCGGTTGTTCCACGCCCGGAAGAAGATGCAGGCGCTCCTCGCGGAGTACGCGTCATGACTCGCCCCTTCGAGCAGCGCCGCGAGTGCACGATCGTCGCGCCGATGCTCACCGCGCGTGAAGGGGAGCTGTCGGCGGAGGAGGTGTCGCTCCTCGACCAGCACCTCCAGGGCTGCGACGAGTGCCGCGCGATCTCCCTCGCGCTCGCCGAGACCGACGGGCTCGTGGGCGAGGCGCTGCTCGCCGAGGCCGCCCGGCGGGACTTCGCGCCGTTCGTCGACGAGGTGATGGCGCGCGTCGGCGCCGGCCCGCAGGAGAAGGCGAGCCTCTGGGCGCGCGCGCTCGCCTGGGCGCGCGCTCACCGCGCCGCGGCGCTCATGGGCACGCTCGCCCCGACGCTGGCCGGCCTCGCGCTCATCGTGTACTTTTCAGACTCCGAGACGCCGCCGCCTCCGCTCGCGGGCGAGGTCGAGGTGGTGGCGGAGGGCCGCGCGCCCATGGTTCTGCAGACGAGCGAGGGCCCGGTGGTCCTGCTCGGCGGTACCGACGGCACCTGACGGAGGCTTCCATGGTCGACGCGACGTTCGGGCGGCGGGCGGTGCTCGCGGCGCTCGCGGCGCTGGCTTTCACCCCCGGCCTCGGCGGCCTCCGGGATCCCGGTGCGGGTGCGGGTGATCAAGGGCTCGCGGCAGGGGCCGCCCGCGGTGGACCCGTCGCTCTCGGACCTGCAGGGCCAGCTCTCGCGCCTCGCCTACCAGCGCTGGGAACAGGCGGCGGAGCAGCGCGCGGAAGCGGAGATGAACAAGCCGCTCAGGGTGGCGATCCCCGGCGGCGAGTCGCTCGAGCTCACGCTCGTCGACGCGCGGAAGGAGACCGTGACCTTCCAGATCCGGGTCGGCGCGCGGGCCCACTCGAAGCTCACGATCTCCAAGGACCAGCGGATCGTGCACCAGGTGACCGACGAGAAGGACGGCGCTGCCTACTTCGCGACCGTGAGGCCCTGGCCCTAAGGCGCAGCGCCCAGCCGCCGTCAGCTCCGCTCGAGCGAGGCTGGCCCCGGCCCGTGGGCGACGAGCAGGAGCAGCCCGCCCGCCACGGCGCCGTTCTTCATCACCTGCACGAGCTGGCTGGCGTCGCCCGCCATGGCGCCCGGCCAGTGGACGATCCAGGTCGCGCCGGCCACGAAGACGATCGCGATCGCTGCCGCGGGCCGGGTCTTGAACCCGAGGACGAGGAGCGCGCCCAGGGCGAGCTCGAGAAAGCCGGCGGCGAGCGCGCCGGGGCGCGCGAGAGGGAGCCCCCGGCCGGCGATTCGGGAGGCGGTGCCGGCGGGGTGCATGAGCTTCGCCCAACCCGACCAGAGGAAGAGCGCGGCGAGGAGGAGACGGCCGAACAACGGGGGGAGCGCAGCGAGGAAGGCGTGCATCGGGGCGAGAGTCTCCGGCCGGGGCGGGGCCGCGTCGAGTTCTCGGCGGCGGCTTCATACCCGAGCGGGGTGATGCGAGAGCGCGGCACCAAGTCGGGTGGCAACGCTCCCGACGTCCCCCGAACGCGCGGCCGGTCGCGGCTCGACTCCCCACACTGAACCCGCTAAGAACGGGGACGATCCGTGCAAGCCAGCGCTCCCACGTTCGGTAGCATCTTGGTCGTGTGCGTCGGCAACATCTGCCGGAGCCCGATGGCCGAGGCGATCCTCGCGAGCCGGCTCGCGCCGCACGGCGTGAAGGTGTCGTCGGCCGGGATCGCCGCGCTGGTGGGCCGACCCGCCGATCCCCACGCCAAGGCACTCCTCGCGGAGCGCGGGCTCGACCTGTCGGGTCACCGCGCGCGCCAGCTCACGCCCGAGCTCGTGCAGGGCGCCGACCTCGTGCTCGTGATGAGCACCGAGCAGCAGCGCGCGGTGGAGCAGCTCGCCCCCGCCGCGCGCGGGCGGGTACACCGGCTGGGCCGCTTCGGCGGCTTCGACGTGCCGGACCCTTACAGGCAGGACCGGGCCGCGTTCGCTCGCGCGCTCGCGCTCATCGACCGCGGGGTCGAGGACTTCGTGACCACGTTCTGGGGGAAGCGCGCATGAGGCGACTCGCCTGCTGCTTGTTGCTGCTCTCTTCCGGCTGCGCCATGGCGCCGGGGATGGTGCTCGACGAGTCCGCCGCCGTGGAGCGCGGCCGTGCGCAGGACAAGCACTACCGCGTGGAGCAGGTGACGCCGGGCCTCATCGAGCAGATGGCGCGCGCCGCCGCGCCGCCGCAGCTCACGCCCGATCCGCTCGCCACCCAGGCCGCGCGCTACACGTACCGGGTCGCACCGTTCGACGTGCTGAACGTGATCGTGTGGGAGCACCCCGAGCTCACGATCCCCGCCGGCGAGTTCCGCGCCCCCGAGCTCACCGGCAGCACCGTGGCGGCCGACGGCACGATGTTCTACCCGTACGTGGGGGCGGTCCAGGTCGCGGGGAAGACGCTGGGCGAGGTGCGCGACCTCATCACCGAGAAGCTCGCGCGCGTGATCCGCAACCCCCAGGTCGACGTGCGGATCGTGAGCTTCCGCGGGAAGCGCGCTCAGGTGACGGGCGAGGTGCTGCAGCCAGGCCCGGTGCCCATCACCGACATCCCGCTCCGCGTGCAGGACGCGATCGCAGCGGCGCGCGGCTTCACGCCCGACGCCGAGCCCAGCGCCGTGACGGTCGCGCGGGGGGGACAGCTCTACTCCCTCGACCTGCAGGCGTTCTACGAGAACGGCGAGACGAGCCAGAACTGGCTCCTCCAGGACGGAGACGTCGTGAACGTGGGCGACCGGCGCCAGGCGCGGGTCTTCGTGCTCGGCGAGGTGAGGGCGCCCGCCGCGCGGCCGATGCTCCGGCGCCGGCTCTCGCTCGCCGACGCGCTCGCCGACTCGAATTGGCTCGACCCCGTCTCGGCGAATCCGGCGAGGATCTACGTCTTCCGCGGCGACCTCCTCGCCTCGCCGCGCATCTTCAAGCTCGACGCCGCGTCGCCCGACGCGCTCATCCTCGCCACCGCGTTCCCGTTGAAGCCGAAGGACGTGGTGTTCGTCGCGACCTACGACCTCAGCCGGTTCAACCGCGTGATCGGCCAGATCGTGCCGACCATCAACGCGCTCTGGCAGGTCTTCGACATCACGACGCGTAAGTTCTGACGCGCGCTCGGGGCTCCTACCCGGGAGCACCCGTCGACGCCGCCTCGGTGCGCC